>Ga0007795_10000920_pt1 | contig 10265 bp, 14 predicted proteins | sample CryBogmetaGMA1M_FD_60369 | JGI IMG/M metagenome (GOLD analysis project Ga0007795, IMG submission 60369) | Freshwater microbial communities from Crystal Bog, Wisconsin, USA - MA1M | ecosystem: Environmental > Aquatic > Freshwater > Lake | place: Crystal Bog, Wisconsin, USA | collected 2009-07-06
CTGCCAAAACCGGCATCGGGCTGGTCGATGGGATTGGCAAACAACCAATCACAGCCCTTGTGGCGTAATTTTTCGCGGGCGGCAGCGAGCCCATCCCCTGAATAGGCCGCAAAACCCAAAATTGTCTGGCCGGGGGGCCGGCTGGCCACCAAACCGGCCAAGAGATCGGGCACCTGCTCCCAACCCTCAGCCCAGAGATCGCCAAGCGCCAGCTTGCTGAGTTTGTAGGCCATGGGCTCCACCCGGCGGTGGTCAGCTACGGCTGCCGCCATGGCGATGGCATCCACCTGCCCCTGGGCCGCCATGAGGGCAGCCTGCATCTGGGCCGCAGTTTGAACGGGGGTGCAGATCAAGCCCTCCAGGAGCCCTGGGTGCACCTGCAGCGGGCCGTGAACCAAGTGGACCGAAGCGCCGCGCAGTCGAGCGGCCTGGGCCAACAGCACACCCATCAGGCCCGTGCTGCCATTGCTGAGGAAGCGGGCCGGATCCAGGGCTTCCCGGGTGGGGCCCGCACTCACCACAAGGTCCAGACCCTGCCAATCACGCTGCCAACCCCAGAGGGCCACGGATTCAAGGGCCATTAGCAGTTGCTCTGGCTCCGCCATCCGGCCATCCCCCTGACGATCACAGGCGAGCAGACCCTGGGCGGGCCCAAGGGCCAACACCCGTTCAAAGGTGCTTAGGACCTGCCAATTGCGCTGCACCGGTGGGGCTTGCCACATCGATGTATTCATGGCGGCGGCGGCCACCACCGGTGCCTCCGTGGCCAGCAGGGTGCTCGCCAGCAGGGTGTCGGCCAAGCCATGCACCCAACGACCCAAGCTGGTGGCGCTCAGGGGGGCAAGCAGCACCAGCTCGGCCCATTCGGCCAACTCCACATGTAGGGGCCGGGGAGCCTGGGGGCTCCATTGATCCGCATCCAGATAACACTGGTGGCGGCTGAGGGAAGCCAGGGCCACCGGACTCACCAAAGCGGCCGCGCTGGGGGTGACCACACAACGCACCTCGGCCCCGCGCTTGGCCAGGGCGCTGACCAGCAAGGGCATCTTCACCGCAGCGATGCTGCCGGTGATCGCCACCAAAATCCTGCGGCCGACCAGCGGATCAGGGCAGGCGGTAGGACGCGGTGCGCCTTCAGTCCTCATCGAAGGGTTCCTGGTCGACCAAATGCACATAGGGCCGAGCCAGCTCTGGCCGATGGATGGCCAAGGCACGCATCAAATGCCAATCGGAAAGGCCGTCAAAGGCCGTGGGGTAGTCGTCCTCATCCAGGCGCCGGGCCAGCTCCGCCGTAGAGGCTTCATCAAAGGCGGCGAGCCGTTCGGGCGTGATCGACTCGGTCATGGCGGAGATCGGCCAGGGGCCGATTCGAATGGCTTTTGGAGATAATGGCCCAACCCATGGAACTTTGGTTCCCCCGGCATGGGCCCTTGGGGATTTAGCTCAGCTGGTAGAGCGCTGCGATCGCACCGCAGAGGTCAGGGGTTCGAGTCCCCTATTCTCCACTCCATGAATTGGACCACCAAGGCCGAGGCCAGGCTGAAGGAAGTGCCTTTTTTTGTGCGCCCAATAGTGCGGCGCAAGATTGAGGGACTTGCCTCAGAAGCGGGGCAAAACGAGATCGACGAAGCCTTTTATGAGCAGGCCAAAGCGCAGTTCGGCGAGAAGTAAACCGGCGATGGGGTAAAAGGGACAACAAGATCAGTCCTTTTTATGTCCCAGTCCAAGCGTGAACAGGTCGTGAGTCACCTGCGCTACATCCGCCAGGAACTCCGGGAAATGCACCAGGGGGTCCAGGAAGACGGCCTGCTTCCAGAAGCTGGCGAGGTGCGTGGGGTGATGGCCCAGATGGAAGCCCTGCTCGAACTGCTCGAAGGCAAGGGCTCCCGCAAAAAGGACAGCGACGGCTGATTGCGTTGCTTTCAAGATGACGGCCTGAACGTGACGACCCGAAAGTGCTGGTTTCAACGTCAAGGCCCTAGGGACGCTCCCTCAAACGGCCGAAGGTCAATTGATCCCTAACCCCGCCAACGCTTAGGTAATGACTGTCCCCATCACCCAGCCCCGGCTTCGGCTAGGGCTTTTTTATTGGAATTCCCTATCTGTAGCGGTTAAAACCTGCCAAGACACCAGTGATGGTGTAGACAGGGTCTGGCAGGGCTTGGGCCGGGTGATGGGGATCACCGAACGCCAACCTCCCTGCCCCCCTATTCTGAAGCCAATCCCAACGCTAAAGCGGCGCTGTGACAACGGGATTGCCAAAACCCCGCTACCAGCAGACCCGCTTTCAGCAACGGGTCGCCCAAGCGATCGCCGCCCTGGAAAGCTGGGCCTCAAACCCCTGGCGGCGGCTGTCCCTGCAGTTGATCGTGGTGCTGATCAGCTTCAGCATCGGTGGAACCATCGGCACCATCAGTGGCGCGTTCTCCGAACTGGATCCCGTTGGCGCGCTGATTTGCGTGAGCGCCATTGAATTGGCGATTCGGGCCCGGGGCCCCTTGCTGCGCCGCCAAGGCGACCGCCTGATCCTGCAACTGCTGGACATGGCGCGGCTGGGCCTGCTCTACGGAGTGTTGCTGGACGGTTTCAAGCTGCTTTAGGTCTCCAACTTGTATCCCGCCAACCTTTAGGCGGCCAACAAATAGAGCAGCGCCATGCGGGTGGGGATGCCATTGCGCACCTGCTCTTCCACCAAGCTGAGCTTGGGATCATCCAGCAGGGCACCCGCCATCTCCACCCCCCGATTCACAGGGCCGGGATGCAGCACCGGCACGCCGGGGCTGCATAACGCCAAGCGCTGGTGGGTGAGGCCGTATTGGCGGTGGTACTGATCCAGGCTGGTGAGCAGGTGTTGGCGCATGCGCTCTTTCTGCAGACGCAGGGTCATCACCGCATCGGCACCGGCCAGGGCCTGATCCAGGCTGCGAACCACCGTCACGATGCCGCGCTGGGCCACCGGATCGGTGGCCTGACCCGGCGGCGGCGCCATCACAAACTCAGCAAAGGCGTCCGGGAGCAAGGTAGGCGGACCGCACAGCACCACATCGGCGCCACAGGCCGTTAGGGCCCAGAGATTGGAGCGGGCCACCCGCGAATGGAGCACATCGCCCACGATCACAATCCGCTTGCCGCGCAAGGCTTCCGGGCTGGGGGCCTCCGGGGAGAAATGCCGCGCCAGGGTGAACAGATCGAGCAACCCCTGGCTGGGGTGGCTGTGCAGGCCATCGCCTGCATTGAGCACGGCCACGGCCTCGCCGGCCTGATCCAAATCCCTCGCCAATCCTTGGGGAACGCCCGCGCACTGGTGGCGCACCACCAGCACATTGGCACCCATGGCCACATAGGTGCGGGCGGTATCGAGCAGGCTTTCGCCCTTACTGAGGGAACTGGACGACGGCGAAAAACTCTGCACATCGGCAGATAAACGCTTGGCCGCCAGCTCGAAACTGCTGCGAGTGCGGGTGCTGGGCTCGAAAAACAGGCTGGTCATCAGCCGCCCCTGGAGGGCCGGCAACTTGCGTGCCCCCGCCACGGGCATGGCACGGAAGCGCTGGGCCAACTCCAGCACGGTGGCGTAGTCGTCTAGCGAGAAGGCCGCCAGATCGAGCACATGGCGGTGACTCCAACCGCTCAAAGCGCAGGCTGCACAAACTCTGTCAACCTAAAGGGCCAGGGGCAGCTGGCAAGGGGAGCTGGCAAGGGGAGCTAGTTGGCTGGCGATCACCACGCACCCGTCGACTGACACTACGGCTGGTCTGCCAGTACCAGCGCCAAGGCAGCTCTTGGCCCTGGGACAGGCCTATGCGAGTGGTTTGGACCAGGGCGGTGGGCCCTGAACTCGCCAAGGCGGCTGACACCGCGGGCGGGCGGGGGGCCAACCAAACACCAGCCCCCGGATCCACCGCCATGGCGTCTTGGTGCTTGCTCAAGCCAAACCGCCTAGCCAAAAGGGCCGGGCCAGCGGCAATCCTCTCTGGCTCACCAGGCAGCCAAGCGGCCCTCAGCAACACTCCATTGGCCCAATCTGACCGACCTGTCACCACGTTGACGCAGTGGTGAATGCCATAGCTCACATACACATAAAACCGCCCAGGCTCCCCAAACAGGGTTTCGTTGCTGGGGGTGCGGCGCCGATGCCCGTGGCAGGCGGGCTCCTCCTGGGAATACGCCTCCGTTTCCACAATCACGCCCCATAGCAAATCTCCTGAGGGCTGGCGTTTCACCAGCAGGCAGCCAATCAGCTCAGGTGCCACCTCTTCTGCGGGGCGGCAGAAGAACGTTCTTGGCAGGCCTGGGAGGGCTTGGATGGGCCCAGTGGCTATGGGAGTGGCTATGGGAGAGCTATGGGGGATTGATTCAGAATGGTCGAGGAATCCTTTCAGGAGCCCTGGGTGGCGGTATGAAGGGAAGCGAGAACACCGTTCTGGGCAATGTCAAAAGAGCAACTGCAAGCCCTGCTTGCCAAAGTGGATGACGATGTGGACTTACAGGAAAAATTCAAAGCCGCGCCCGACCTGGATGCCGCTGTAGCAGTTGCCAAGGAGGTTGGCTTTGATGTCTCCAAGGCAGATTGGCTGGAGAACAAACGTCTCATTGGCCCCCATTGGCTATGGGAATGGAGCTGGATCTAAAGGCACACCTGTCGCTACAAGCAGAGAAAGAACGACTCGATTAGTGGGCAGCGATTGGTGGCGATAGAACAACCCATTCAGCGCTTGATTGCCAAAGCCAGAGCAGGCAAAACCAACACAGAAAGTAAACTGCCGCCCAGCAGTGCCGCTTCAACTTCGGGTGACATCAAACCGGCCTGAACCTCCAAATAACCCACCACAATCGGCAAATTCAGCGACTGGGAGACCAACAGCGAAAAACGCAGCCTTTGGATGGGATCCGGCAGGGTGCGGCGGTACAGCAACCATTGGGGGAGGCCTCTAATCACCACAATTCCCACCAAGCAGACCAGCGGCCCCCAGGGGTTGGCAGCAACGGACGCCAAATCAAGCCGTGATCCGGCAACCACGAAAAACAACGGCACAAACAGGCCGTAGGCCGAAGTCTCCAGCTGCTTCAGCACCGCTGAGGTCTGCGGGTTCTCGATGTACCGACGCATGACCAATCCCGCCAACAGCGTTCCCATCAAGATGTCGACCCCTAAATGCACCGAGAGGGCGATCAGACCCACAATCAACAGGTAGAGCAACTGCAGCGGGGTAGCCGAGGCAGTCCCAACCTGGGAGACCAGCCAGGGCCAACCCTTGGCCTGACGCATTTGAGCTGGCACCATCGCCAGCAGCCAGGCCACCAGAACCACCAAAGCCACGCTGAAAGCCGTGGTGATCGGATCAGCGGAGCCCAGCAGGAGCGCCACCGCCAACACCGGTCCCAATTGTCCCCAGGTGCCCGCACTAAGAAGCAGTCGTCCCAGCGGGGAGTCCCATTCCCCCGACTCCTGCAGGATCACCAGCAAGGTTGAAAGGGCCGTGGAGCTGAGGGCCACCACCAGGGCCACTGGCCGCAGGCCTCCGCCTAGGGGCAGGGTCGATGCCACCAGCACCCCAACCCCCAGGGTTGCCAACCAACCAATAGCCCCCAAGCGACCCGAAACACCTCCCAGGGTCTTCTGATCGATGGTCAGACCGACCAGGGCAAAAATCAAACCCAGGCCAATCTTGGCGAACAAATCAATGGCCCGATCTGGCTGGAGCCAACCCAGCCCAGACGGGCCCAAACCAATGCCCCCGAGCATCAAAACCGCGACCGTGGGCACCTGGCCCCTGAAGGGCCGTGCCAAAAAAGGAGCGGCTGCCACCATGGCAACGATCACCAACAGGCCCTGGAGACCTGCACTCACAACAAACCTGCGTAGTCGCCCAAAACCTAGCCACGACCGCAAACCCCATGAATCGTTGGCTGCAGGGTTGGGGTGATTAGCAAACCTTGGTATCGCTCCTCCACCAAGGTGCCGTTCCGTCGCCAGAGTGATGCAAACCGGCCCAACCCCTTAGCACCATGGAATCCTCCGGGCTCACCCTCGCCACCGTGCTGGTGGCCACCAGTGGCCTGTTCGTGCTGGCCACCTTGTTCTTCGGAACCAAAGGCGGCTATTACGACAGCGACGACTACGACGGCAACGGCACGGCCCACTAGGGATGTTTCCTGGGGATCCTCCCTAGGGATTGCTGAGCCGTTCAGCCTCGGGGCAATCCTCTGAGGTGACCACATCATCGGGGTCACCACTGCGGCAGACGTAGGCCAGCCGAGTGCTCACCGCCCCAATCGACTCGAGCCGCACGCTCTCCTCCCAGGTGTGGGTTTCGTCGTCGTCTTCGGCGTCGTAGCGGAGGGTGACTATGTCACCTTCGATGGCCACCACCAAGGCCTCCTCCACCCAGCGCTGTTGATCGCGCAAAAACACCCACACGGGACGTTTCTCGCTGCAAAACTGATCGAGCTTTCGATGCAGCATGGGCCCCACCGGAGCTGCTGGCTCTCCAATCCTAGGCAAGCCCACCAGGGTTCAAGCTGTTCACCATGACCTTTTCAGCCCCAAGCTCTCCTCCCGGGGCCACCGCCCCCTCTGCAGAAGCGATCCGGCTGCAACTGCGCAGCTGGCCAGAGGTGGAGGCCTACCTCCAAACCTGCAAGGGGATAATTGTGCCCTTGGGTTCCACCGAACAGCACGGTCCCACCGGCGCCATTGGCACCGATGCCCTCACCGCTGAGGCCGTGGCCCTGGAGGTGGGTCGCCGCAGCGGTGTGCTGGTGACGCCAGCGCAAGCTTTTGGCATGGCCGAGCATCACCTGGGCTTTGCCGGCACCGTGAGCTTGCAGCCCTCCACCCTGCTGGCCGTGCTCCATGACGTGGTGCTCTCCCTAGCCGGCCACGGCTTTGAGCGGATCTTCGTGATCAATGGCCACGGCGGCAACATCGCCACCGCCAAGGCGGCCTTTGCCCAGGCCTATGCCACCGCCGCGGCCCGGGGCTTGCCCCATGCCGATCGGCTGCGCTGCAAATTGGCCAATTGGTTCATGGCCGCACCGGTGATGCGCGAAGCCCGAAGCCTCTATGGAGATCGCGAGGGGCACCACGCCACCCCCAGCGAGATTGCCCTCACCCTGCACCTGGAGCCCACCCTGCAGGCCAAGCAGCGCCCCCTGCCGGAAGCAGCCCCCGCCGGCCCCATCCACGGCCCAGACGATTTCCGCCGCCGCCATCCCGACGGCCGCATGGGCTCCGACCCCTACCTGGCCCAGGCAGACCACGGCGCCCGTTTCCTCGATCTGGCCGCCACCGCCCTCAGCAGTGATCTGGAAGCCTTCCTGGCCGAGGCGCCCTAACCGCTAGCGTCCCCACCAGGACAAGGGCCCATCCAGCGCCATGAGCAAGATCTCCGCCGACGACGTCCGCAAGGTGGCAGGCCTGGCCCGCCTCGACCTTCCGGAAGACAAGATCGCCACCTACACCGGCCAGCTGGAGCGCATTCTCGAGTACGTGGCCCAGCTCGAGCAGGTGGATACCGATGGTGTGCCCCCCACCACCCGGGCCGTGGAAGTGGTGAATGTCACCCGGGACGATGCCGTTGATCCCACCCTGGTGCGCGAAGAGCTACTCAACCTCTCGCCCCAGCGGGAAGGTGACTTTTTCCGGGTGCCAAAGATCCTGGCCGATTAACCAATCAGAGCGCACTTGCGCCTAGTTCACCTACCTACGCCTAGCGCACTGGTGAAATAGCGGTGCGGTGAAGCACCTCAAGCACCCGGCGACGGGCATGGCGCGTGGGCATTAAGGCGGCGATGGGGCGCAACTTGCTGCGGCGCTTGCGGTGGCTACGCACGCCAAGAAAGATGTCGTAGAGAAAGTTGAAACCATCACTGCGGGTTTCAAACAAGCCCAACCGCTGGGGCGAACCCTTGGCATCCAAAATGTGCTGGGTGGCGTGATAGGCAGGTCGGTATTCAAACCAGGGAATAGATGGCCAAAGGTGGTGGATCAGGTGATAGTTCTGACCCATGATCAGCCAATTCAAAGCTCGGCTGGGATAGACCCGGGCGTTGTGCCAGCGATTGCGGGATTGAAAGGGCCGGTGGGGCAAATAATCAAAAAACAAGCCCAAGGTGACACCCACAAGCAAGGCCGGGGCAAACCAACAATTAAAAATAAAATCGAGAAAGCCAAACTTCACTGCAGCAATCACGATGCTGGCAAAAATGCCGCGGGCTATTCCCCACTCCAGCAATTCTTTGTGGCGCCACAAACGCCTTTGAAAGAAGAAAAACTCGTGATAGAAAAAGCGGGGCGCAATCAGCCACAAGGGGCCAAAGGTGCTCACGATGTGGTCGGGATCGTTCTTGGGGTCATTCACATGGGCATGGTGCTGCAAGTGCACCCGCGTGAACACAGGAAAACTGAAACCCAACAGCAGGGCCGCGCCATGGCCCATCAACGCATTCCAGAATCGGTTGGGATGGGCGGCGTTATGGCAAGCATCGTGAATCACGGTGCCCTCCAGATGGAGCGCCAAAAAGCCTGTAGCCAGAAGCACGCCTAAGGGCCACTGGCCCACAAACCAGCCCCAGATCGTCAGGGCGGCCAAGGCATAGCCCCCCAAAAACAGGGCCACCGTTGGATTCCAGGCAGCTGGTGGATCAAGAAATTCCTTCGGAACAGAGCGCGGCAACGGCGAGCTGGCTGGGGCAAAGGCAGCGGAATCCAGCCCATCAGAGGGTCCTGCGGCAGGAGCTGAGACGCCAGTCAGAGCCTGTGTCATTCCAGAAGCTGCTCCATAACCACCCCCAAATAGAGCCACCTAAGAAGAGTCGCGCCAAACGAGTCCGAAGACCCATTGAGTGCGTGCAATTTAAGAAACTGCGGATGCCCACCGGGGGACTTGAACCCCCACGACCAAAGCCACTGGTACCTAAAACCAGCGCGTCTACCAATTCCGCCAGATGGGCAGAACCCGACTCTAAGGACCCGACCCCAGGCCTGGCCAGAATGGGTACATCCATCTCCAAGACCATGGTTGCCACCCTGGGTGGCCTAGCCGCCCTGCTGGTCGGTCTGGCCATCCTGCTGTTGCCCTTGCTCGCCACCGAGCTGAGCCGCCCCCGCGACTCCGCCTGGGGAGCCGTGATGCTGCTGCTGGGCCTGGTGGTCGTCAGCAGCCGCGATCGGCTCACCGGTGCCCCCATGCTGGCTGTCCTGTGCGGGGGCCTACTCATCGGACGCCTGGCCCTGGAAGTGGGCCAGGGTCGCTGGCGCCAGCTCACAGACGATGAGCAAACCCGGCTGGGCTCGATCGAGCGCTGGAGCAGCAGCCTCCAGCAACTGGGTGCCACCACCGCCAAGCTCTCCAGCCTTGTCGGCACAGCCGCTAGGGGCCTGGGCAGCTGGTTCGGAGCCCAAAGGCAACCCAAAACCACCACCAAGCGCTGGATCCGGCCAGAGGAGCCCCCATCGGGGATTACCACCGTGGTGGTGAGCTCCCTGGTGGAGGTTGAGGCCCTGATCCAGGCAGCAGACGACAACCAGGCGGGATAATCCCCGTTTGATGCCCCAGGCGACGTGTCCGCAAGCTCCGCCTCCACCCCGGCCAACTACAAGGACACGCTCAACCTGCTGCAGACCCCTTTCAACATGCGGGCCAACGCCAAGGTGCGGGAGCCCGAGCTCCAGGCCTTTTGGGCCGAAGCCAAGCTCTACGAGCGGCTCAGCCAGCACAACCCAGGCGAGAGCTTCACCCTCCACGACGGCCCCCCCTACGCCAATGGGGCCCTGCACGTGGGCCATGCGCTCAACAAAATCCTCAAGGACATCATCAACAAAACCGCCCTGCTGCAGGGCAAAAAAGCCCGCTTTATCCCTGGCTGGGACTGCCACGGCCTGCCAATTGAGCTGAAGGTGCTCCAAGGGCTGGGCAGCAGCGAACGGCAAGCGCTCACCCCCATCAGCCTCCGCAAAAAGGCCCACGCCTATGCCCTCGAGCAGGTTGAAGGCCAGAAGCAGGGGTTCCAGCGCTGGGGCATCTGGGCCGACTGGGACCAGCCCTACCTGACCCTCCACAAGGACTACGAAGCCGCCCAAATCGGCGTGTTTGGTCAGATGGTGCTGGCCGGCCACATCTACCGGGGGCTGAAACCGGTGCACTGGAGCCCCAGCTCCCGCACGGCCCTCGCCGAGGCCGAACTGGAATATCCCGATGGTCACACCTCACCCAGCGTGTATGTGGCCTTTGCGGTGGACCAGCTCCCCGAGGCCCTCGCCA
>Ga0007795_10000922_pt1 | contig 10260 bp, 8 predicted proteins | sample CryBogmetaGMA1M_FD_60369 | JGI IMG/M metagenome (GOLD analysis project Ga0007795, IMG submission 60369) | Freshwater microbial communities from Crystal Bog, Wisconsin, USA - MA1M | ecosystem: Environmental > Aquatic > Freshwater > Lake | place: Crystal Bog, Wisconsin, USA | collected 2009-07-06
GTGCTGGGCGCACCCATGAAGCTTCAGGCGCTCGCACCGTTTACCGATATCGACGCAGACCTGATGCAGCAGGTGCTCGTGGAGGCCGGGAAATTTGTCGGCGAGGTCGTGGCGCCGCTGAACCGTGATGGCGATGAAATCGGCTGCCGATTTGACGCCGGCAAGGTGACCACTCCTCCGGGTTTTCGGGAGGCTTATCAAGCATTCTGGCAGGCCGGCTGGCCGGCCCTTGCCGCTGCCGCGGAGGACGGAGGGCAAGGGTTGCCCGCCGTTCTGGAGGCTGTGCTGTACGAGAATTTAAGTGCTGCTAACCATGGCCGGACGATGGCTCCGGGCCTATTGCATGGTGCCTATGAATGCATCAAGCACCATGCCAGCGATGACCTCAAAGCGCTGTATCTGGAAAAGGTGGCCACTGGCGAGTGGTTGGCTACCATGTGCCTGACGGAGCCGCATGCTGGCAGCGACCTGGGGCTGTGCCGAACCAAGGCGGTAGCGCAGTTCGATGGCAGCTACCGTATCAGTGGTACCAAGATCTTTATTTCCGGCGGCGAGCATGACTTGAGCGAAAACATCGTGCACCTGGTCCTGGCACGGCTGCCCGACGCTCCACCCGGTCCCAAGGGTTTGTCCTTGTTCCTCGTGCCTAAGTTCTACCCGGACGGCAGCCGCAGCGCATTGCACTGCGAACGTATTGAACAGAAGATGGGCTTGCATGGCAGCCCGACCTGTGTGATGCGTTTCGACGAAGCCTCAGGGCAGATCGTGGGTGAGCCTGGCAAGGGCCTCAACGCGATGTTTGTGATGATGAATGCTGCGCGCTTGCATGTCGCGTTGCAGGGCATTGGGTTACTGGATGCTGCATGGCAGAAAGCCGATGCCTATTCCAAAGAGCGTCGTCAGATGCGCGCGCCGGGCCGCGGAAAGTCGAACGCAGAGGCCGATGTGATTGCGGAACATCCGGCCATGCGCCGCATCCTCGACACGCAACGGGCCTGGATCGACGGCGGCCGCCTGCTGGCGTACCGCACGGCGCTGGAGTTGGACATCGTCAAGCACCATTCGGACGCTACCCGCAAGGCAGCGGCGCAGCGTTGGTGCAGCCTGACGACGCCCGTGATCAAGGCAGCGTTGAGCCAGCAAGCATTTTATGGTGGCAGTGAGTGTCTTCAGGTGTTCGGTGGCCACGGTTATTTGCGTGAGTGGGGCATCGAACAGAACGTGCGGGACTCGCGTGTGGCGATGATTTACGAGGGTACCAACGAAATTCAGGCAATTGACTTGCTGGTGCGTAAAGTGGTGGCCGATGGGGGCGTCATGTTCTCGTTATGGATGGGTGCTTTGCGCGAAGGTTTGAATGCACAGACGCCAGCCGAAGCGCATGTGCTGCGGCGCATTGAAACGTTGCATGCGCAGACGCTGACGCTTTGCAAAGCAGCTGCCGACGACCCAACGCTGGCGCACTGGGTGGCCGACGACTATTTGCGCGCCGTGGCAGTGCTGCTGCTGGACTGGGCCTGGGCGCAAATTATGCGTGATGTACCGGACGACTCGCGCCGCTGGCGCGCGCCTGCAAACGCCATGCAGCGCTGGATCGGACCGGAGTTTGATATGCGCCTCGATATCATTGCGCGGGCTCCACAGTAGGGCTGCTCAATGGCGACCAAGCGACTTCCCAGGTCACCCAGTGTTGACACTGTCGACACGTCTTTCCTTGAAACGCTGATGGGGTACAACGCGCGTCGGGCGGCACTGGCAATCATCGCGATTTTTCTGGTGCGCATGAAAGAGTTCGGCTTGCGTCCGGTGGACTTTTCTGTTGCCTCGCTCATTACGCACAACCCAGGTATTACTTCACGCCAACTGTGCATCGCGCTGGGCATTTTGCCGCCCAACTTGGTGACATTGGTAAATGGTTTGGAGAAGCGGGGTTTGATTTCCCGTCTTCCCCACCCAACGGATGGCCGTGCCATGGGCTTGCACCTCACGGAGCAGGGTCTCACGCTGATGCGCGAAGCTGAAAAAAAAGCCATGGAGTTGGAGAAAGAGTCAAGCCATCGGCTCACTGCCATGGAACAGAAAACGCTGATGCGCTTGTTGAAAAAAGTGTATGCGCAGGACGCTTCTTGAAGGTGTGTGGCCGCGATCAGGGCGTTGGCGACTGACATCCAAAGGAGCCGTTCGACACAGATAGTTCAGGCGTTCAGTATCGAAAGCGGAAAGAATTGACCCGTTGCCTTCGCTCTTCAGGCAAACAAGTCGCCTTGGGGCGACGGCACTGCAGGTGCCGCGGGCGCTTTGGCTTTGCGCCCTTGCCCCGACGCTGGCAGGCCGCTCTTGCGTGAGCCATGCCGGGCCTGGACATCGGCAGCCTCTGCCCGGGCTTCTGGGGTTTTGCGTAATCCATACATGCGGTCCTTGGCGGCCTTCATGGCGGCCTTGTCGTCAACGTTGGGCAGGGGATAGTCCACACCCATCACACACGCTGCCATGCGCTGCACGCTGGCGTCCATCTTCCACGGTTCGGCCAGATAGGGCAGCGGCACTTTGGCGAGTTCGGGTACCCAGCGGCGGATGAACAAGCCCTGCGGGTCCTGGTCTTGCGCCTGCTTGGTGGGGGAGTAAATTCGCAGCGTGTTGATGCCGGTGGTGCCACTTTGCATCTGCATTTGGCTCCAGTGAATGCCTGGCTCATAGTCCAGAAATTGGCGGGCCAGAAACAGGCCGGTCTGTCGCCAGTGCAACCACAGCTGGTAGCTGGCGAAGCTGACCAGCATGGCCCGCATGCGAAAGTTCAACCAGCCTGTGGCCAGCAGCGAGCGCATGCAGGCATCCACCATGGGGTTGCCCGTGCGACCTGCGCACCAGGCATCAAAGTGACTGCTGTTGAATGCATCCTCTCGCAAACCATCGTACGCGCGGGCGAAGTTATGGAACTCGATGCCAGGTTCATCTTCGAGCTTCTGCATGAAATGGCAGTGCCAGCGCAGCCGCCCGGCAAAACCGCGCAGCGCGTAGGCCAGCGCCCGGTCGGGTGTGCTGCCAATGGCAAGCTCAGTGACTTGGTGCACTGTACGCAGCGAGAGTGTGCCAAAGGCCAGATGCGGGCTCAAACGGCTGCATCCCGCTTCGGCGCTCAAGGGGCTGGAGAGCGCCTTGCGGTACCCGTAGCCGCGCACCTGCACAAAGCTGCGCAGGGTCCGCCGCGCGGCTTTTTCACCCGGGGCCTGCAGGGTTTTTCCGTGCGGTAGCAGCCCCAGGCTGGTCAGCGTGGGCAACGCGTCCTGGTCCAGCGACTGTGCTGCAGTAAATCCGCCTTCCACCAGGTGCAGGGGTGCGTCCATACGCGCCTGCCAGCGCTGGGCCCATCCTGCGCGGCTGCGCAGCCGGCGGGTGACGCCGGTCTGGTTGAATTCCTGCCACTCGATGCCGGTGGATGCGCACCAGGCCGCAACCTTGCGGTCGCGCGCGTAAGACCAGCCCGCCCCCGTTTCTTCGTGGCTCAGCAGGCGGGTGAAAGCCACCTCGCTGTGCAGTTCTGCCAGTACCGGAACCACGGAGCCCACGCGCACCAGCAGGGGCAAGCCGCGCTCGGCCAAGGCGGCGCGCAACTCGGCAAGGCAGCCCAGCGCAAAGTCGACATGGCTGGCATCACAGTCGGGGCTGCTGAGCCATTCGGGTTCGATGATAAAAATTGCCAGCGCGTCCGCGTTCGCGCGTGCGGCCGCCAAAGGTGCGTGGTCGTGCAACCGCAGATCGCGCTTGAACCAGACCAGGGCCCGTTGCGGGTTCACGACGCGCTCAGGGCTATGGCCGCGTATGGGTGGCGCGGTGGCGTAAAAAAACGGCACCGCGCAATACCGCATGCTTGGTACGGCGCCCTGACACACGCGCACGCCACATCCGGAAAGACGCGGGCTTCAGGTGCCGCCGCATCAGGTCAATCACTGCGGATTCATTCAAGCCGAACTGGGCCTCGATGGCTTCAAACGCCGTCCGGTCCTCCCAAGCCATTTCTACAATGCGGGAGATACTGGACGGCGACAGCGGCGCAGCACCGTCTACAGAAGGACGACCCAATGAACGCTTCATCGCGACAGGCCTACGTTGACCAGCGTGGAATGGCACAGGAGTGTTGCATGAGGGAACATGGGGCCTATTTTGCCGCCATGATTGAAAAGCAGCATGCTTCCAGGCTATTTTGTCAGGAAGAGGTGGATCGCCCCAACCCGGATGTCGGCCACTCTCCACGGGCATATGTTCAGGTGGGCAGGTTCGGGGCGTGCGGCAGAGGCGCCTTGTACATATAGGCACGCGTCCACGGCGTTGGGTTGAGCTGGCCGTCACTGCCAGCCTTGCAGGCCAGCACCTGGTACAGCGAGACCCAGTTCTGGGCAAAGGCATGGGCGCAACCGGCGAGGTAGATGCGCCAGATGCGGAAGGTGGTTTCATCCACCTCGGCGCGTATGGCATCGCTGCGCGCCTCGTAGTTGTTGGCCCACAGGGTCAGCGTTCGCGCATAGTGGCGGCGCAGGCACTCCACATCCAGGGCCTCCAGCCCGGCGGTTTGCATGTCCCGCAGTGCCAGGCTCAGGTGCGGCAATTCGCCGTGGGGAAAGACATATTTGTCGATGAATCGCGCGGCCCCCAGCGGGGCGACACCGCTGCCCGGGTCGGTGGAGGTGATGCCGTGGTTCAGCACCAGCCCGCCGTCCTTGAGCAGCGCATGGACTGCACCGAAATATGCGGGCAGGTGCCCGAGCCCCACGTGTTCGAACATGCCGATGGAGGTGATCTTGTCAAATTGATCTTCGCTGGCTTGCAGATCGCGGTAGTCCTGCAGGCGTATCTCCACCTGCCCCGAGAGACCTGCCTGCGCGACCCGTTCGCGCGCCAGCGCATACTGGTTTTTTGACAGCGTGATGCCCACCGACCGCGCACCAAATCTTTGCGCGGCGCGGATGCACAACGCACCCCAGCCGCATCCGATGTCCAGCAGGCGTTCGCCAGGCTGCAGCATGATTTTGGTCAGAATATGGTCCAGTTTGGCAGTCTGGGCCTGCTCCAGCGTCTCCCCAAGGGTCGGAAAATACGCGCAGGAGTACACCATGGCGGGATCTAGCCAGTGCTGGTAGAAGGTGTTGGATACATCGTAGTGGTGCGCGATGGCATGTGCGTCTTGCCGGCGGTTGTGCTGGCGTGTGCGCATTACCCGCGCGAACGGGCCCTGCAGGGGCACGCTTGCTTGCGCCAGCCGGGTTGCCACTTCCACCACGTCCTGCGCAGGTCCCTGGACGTCAAAATGGCCTTGTACATAGCCCTCGGCCAGGTTGTCCAGACTCGGCGGAAAGAAATGCCGCAAGGCTGCTGGCCCGGGCAAACGTACCGTCACGCGGGGTGCCGGGCCCAGGTCGTGCACAAAGCCATTCCAGAAAGTCAGGCGCAGCGGAATATCACCGGGGAGTGAGAGGCGGGATGCCAGCCGCGCCCATAGTTTGTGCGCGCCAGTGGCGTGGGGCAAGGAAGTCTTTGTGGGCATGCATCCTCCCGAAGGTGCAGCCGATGCTAAAGTAGCCCCGCAGACTGGGTTTGATCCTGGTCAAGCGCAGTGCAAAGTCAGTCGATCGATGCGCTCCAGCGCGTCCCCCAGTTTTTTTGCAGATCGCGCCGGTCGCGCTTGGTCGGGCGGCCGCCTTCGATGGCCAGTGCCGGTTCCGGGCTGAGGCGGCGCTGTTGCGCGACGGCGGCGCGTTTCTGCGCGCTTTCTGCGGTTTCCTCGTACAGCATCTGCGCTACCGGCGCCGGGCCGCGCTGCTCGCTCACCCCTTTGACCACCACCGTGCGCTGCACGCTGGTGTGGGCGACAGTCAGCTTGTCGCCCACACGCACTTCGCGCGATGGCTTGACCGCCAGGCCGTCGATCTGGACACGGCCCAGGCTGACCTCCTGGGCCGCCAGCGAGCGTGTCTTGAAGAACCGTGCGGCCCAAAGCCATTTGTCAATGCGAACTTTTTCCATTCATGTCCCTGTACTTTTCTGGCCGCCATACGCCGACGTCAACGGCGCTATTGTGCCGACTGCCTGGAGGGCAATGGCACAATGGTCCCATGAAGCCAGAGCATGTGGATGTGGTGGTGGTGGGTGCCGGGCTTTCCGGCATCGGCGCTGCCGTGCACATCAAGCAGGCGTGCCCCGGTCGCACCTTCGCTGTGCTCGAGGGCCGGGAGGCCATCGGCGGCACCTGGGACCTGTTCCGGTATCCCGGTGTCCGCTCCGACTCGGACATGTACACCCTGGGCTATGCCTTCCGGCCCTGGACCCACCCCAAGGCGATTGCCGATGGCTCGGACATTCTTCAATACATCCGCGACACCGCGCGCGAAGAGGGCATCGAGCCGCACATCCGTTTCCGGCAGCGCGTCCGGCGCGCTGCGTGGTCCAGCTCCGATGCGTTGTGGACCGTCGAGGTGGAGGTGGGAGCGCAGCGGGAGCTGCAGCGCCTGACCTGCAGCTTCCTGATGGTGTGCAGCGGCTACTACAACTACGACAAGGGCTACACGCCGGACTTTCCGGGAGTCGAAGCCTTCCGGGGCCAGGTGGTGCATCCGCAGCGCTGGCATGCGGGCCTGGACTATGTTGGCAAGCAGGTGGTCGTGATCGGTAGCGGGGCGACGGCAGTGACGCTGGTGCCTGCCATGGCGGCGCAGGCCGCGCATGTCACGATGCTGCAGCGTTCGCCAAGCTATGTTGTTGCCGTGGCTTCCAAAGACCGCGTTGCCGACGGCTTGCGGGCAGTATTGCCGGCGCGCTGGGCCTACAGCTGCGTGCGCTGGAAGAATGTGCTGTTGGGCATGCTGTTTTTTAAGGTGTCCCGTGCTTTCCCCCAGGCGATGAAGCGGCTGATGTTGCGGGGTGTGCGCAAAGTGCTCGGCGAGACACCAGAAGTCGACAAGAATTTTTCGCCCCGTTACCTGCCATGGGACCAGCGCGTTTGCCTGCTGCCGGACGCCGATTTGCTCGATGCCGTGGCGCAGGGCAGGGCGTCGGTGGTCACCGACCACATCGAAAGCTTCACTGACAGCGGTATCCGCCTGCGCTCCGGCGCGGTGCTGCCAGCTGATGTGGTGGTCACGGCGACCGGCCTTGATCTCTTGGTGCTCGGCGGCATGGAGTTGCAGGTGGACGGCAAGCCGGTGGCGGTGCACGAGGCCATGACGTACAAGGGCATGATGCTGTCCGATGTGCCCAATATGGCGTATGTGGTGGGCTACACCAATGCCTCCTGGACGCTGAAGGCCGACCTGGTGAGCGCCTATGTCTGCCGGCTGCTCAACCACTGCGCCGGGAAGGGATTGCGGCAATGCGTGCCACGCCTGCGCGACCCCGGGGTCGAGGCCCAGGACTGGGTGGACTTCAGCTCGGGCTACATCCAGCGCTCATTGCACAAGTTTCCCAGGCAGGGCAGCAAGGTGCCGTGGCGCCTGCACCAGAACTATGTCCGCGATGTCCTGAACCTGCGCTACGGCCCGCTCCAGGACAGCGCGATGGAGTTTTCCCGGTGAGTGCCACAGGGCTTGCGGCGCAGTAAGAGGCCGGATTCGGCCCTGTTTTCACTATTTCCCCGCGTGGTAACCTGTAACATCGCGCTTGCGTACGAAGCAAGGCAGGATCCCTTTTGGGGATTGATGGATAAATAACGGAGGAAATTGAATGTCCAATGAGCCGCACCCCCCAGCCCCAGAGGTGGCAGCGGTGGCTGTTCCGGCAGTTCCAGCAGACCCGGTGGCAGATCCTGCAACTGCAACGCCAGTGCGGCCGGCTCCACCGGCGCGCCCTGAGCGTGCTGCTACCCGCTACCCGTGCAGCGGGCGTGCGCGTGTGGTTTCCCTGGACAACCGCCACCAGGACGGTGCGATGTTTGACATCTCCAAATCCGGTGCAAGCGTTGTGCTGGAGCTGAAAATGCCCATGAACCAGTGGTACACGCTGAAGATTTCGGTCTTCAAAGACGGGGTGGTGCACAACTTTGCCGTCAATGGCTTTTGTGTGCATGCCAGCCTGGCCCGCGAAAGCGGTTTCAAGCATGGTTTTGAGTTTGACAAACCCAATGAAGCCGCCCTGCGCAGCATCAACGCCCTGACCGGTCCGACCAACACACGCTTCGGGCTGCGCTGAGGCGCCGCCTTATTCGATGGCCGGCACGCCGGCAGTGAGCACCGGGCCGGTGCCACTGAAGCGGTCCAGCAGCAGGTAGATCACCGGTGTGATGAAGAGCGTGATCGCCTGGGAAAACACCAGCCCGCCGACCACGGCCAGGCCCAGCGGCTGGCGCAGTTCGGCGCCTGCCCCAATGCCCAGCGCAATCGGCAAGGCGCCCATCAATGCGGCCATGGTGGTCATCATGATGGGCCGGAAGCGCAGGATGCAGGCTTCGCGGATGGCCTGCGCCGGCGACATGCCGTGGTGCCGCTGGGCGTCGAGGGCAAAGTCGATCATCATGATCGCGTTTTTCTTGACGATACCGATCAGCAGCACGATGCCGATGGTCGCGATCAGCGTCAGGTCCTGGCCGAACAGCATGAGCGTAGCCAGCGCGCCCACAGCCGCAGAAGGCAGCCCCATCAGGATGGTGATGGGGTGAATGTAGCTTTCATACAAGACCCCGAGCAGCACATAAATCACCAGCAGCGCCGCGATGACCAGAATTGCCTGGCTCCCCTGTGAGCTCTTGAACACGGCGGCATCACCGCCATAGGAGGTGATGACCGAAGACGGCAGCTGAATCGCCTGGTTCGCAGCATCAATCTTTGCCGTGGCATCGCCCAGGGCGGCTCCGGGCGCCAGGTTGAACGACACCGTGACGGCCTGCAACTGCCCCACGTGGTTGATGGATGTCGGACCTACTGTACGCTCGACGGTGGTGAAGCTCGACATGGGGACCAGTGCGCCGGTGGAGGAGCGAACATAAATGCCGCCCAGCGCGGACTCGTCCTGTTTGGCTTCGGGCGCCACTTCCATGATGACCTGGTAGCTGTCGGTGGGCAGGTAGATCGTGCTCACCTGGCGTTCGCCAAAGGCGCTGAACAGGGCACTGCGGATCGCATCGACCGACACTCCCAGGGCATTCGCACGGTCGCGGTCAATCTTGAGCTGCGCCTGCAGGCCGCGCAATTGGGAGTCGCTGGTGACATCGCGAAACAGCGGATCGGCGCGCAATTTTTCCTGCAGCTTGACCGCCCAGCCATTGAGTTCATCGGCCTTGACGCTTTGCAGGATGTACTGGAACTGCGCCTTGCTTTGGCGTCCGCCGAGCTGCAGGTTCTGCGTTGGCCGCATGAACAGGTTGATGCCGGCTACCTGGCGCACGCTTTTGCGCAAGCCTTCAATCACCTGTTTCATCGGCAGCCGGTCGTTCATCGGCTTGAGGGAGATGAACATGCGGCCGGTGTTTTGTGAGCCGCTGCCGCCATTAAAGGAGTTCACGGCCGCCACGTTGGCATCCTTGCGAATGACTTCCGCGGCGCGCTCCTGCAGCCGGACCATCTCGGGAAACGAGACGTCCTCACTCGCCTCGGTCGTCACCTGGATCTGGCCAATGTCTTCTTCCGGAAAAAAACCCTTCGGTATCACCATCAACAGCCAGGCGGTCGCCGCAAACGTGGCTGCTGCCAGCAGCACGATGGCGTAGCGGTGCGCCAGCGCCAGGTCCAGCAGCCGGGTGTACCCGCCCAACAGCCAGTCGAACCCGTGCTCGAACCCACGCACCAGCGCGCCGGGAGGCTTCTTGTGCGCCTCATCGGTCAGGAAGCGGCTGGCCAGCATGGGCACCAGCGTCAGGGAGACAAAGGCCGAGACCACGATGGACAGACCCACCACCACCGCGAATTCATGGAACAGCAGCCCGATCACCCCGGGCATGAAGAAGATCGGAATAAACACCGCAATCAGCGACGAGGAGATCGACAGGATGGTGAAGCCCACTTCGCGGGTGCCGCGCAGTGCCGCCTGAAAAGGGTCTTCGCCGTCTTCCACATGGCGCATGATATTTTCCAGCACCACGATGGCGTCGTCCACCACCAGCCCCACGGCCAGCGTCAGGCCCAGCAGGGAGATATTGTCCAGGCTGTAGGAACAGCCCCACAGCAGCGCCACTGCGCCGATCAACGAGACCGGCAGCGACAACGTGGGGATGGCGGTGGCGACGAAACGCCGCAGGAAAAGGAAGATGACCAGCACCACCAGCACCACCGTGCCCAGCAG
>Ga0007795_10000923_pt1 | contig 10257 bp, 11 predicted proteins | sample CryBogmetaGMA1M_FD_60369 | JGI IMG/M metagenome (GOLD analysis project Ga0007795, IMG submission 60369) | Freshwater microbial communities from Crystal Bog, Wisconsin, USA - MA1M | ecosystem: Environmental > Aquatic > Freshwater > Lake | place: Crystal Bog, Wisconsin, USA | collected 2009-07-06
AGTCAAACGTGACAGACGTATCCGCAAAGATCCCTGTCGGTCTCTGGGCCGATCTAAAAGCGGCGGGTCTTCTGAATGCCTTGGCTCCGACGCCATCATGAGCGGGTTTGATCCGAAAACGGCCTTTTCGCTCAACGGTAAAGGGGCGCTCGTCACAGGCGGCGGCAAGGGCATTGGCCGAGGCGTAGCGCTGGGCATGGCCCGCTCAGGCGCTCAGGTGCATGTGCTTGATCGCGATTTAGCAGCCGCTGAGGAAACGGTAGCGCTTATCCTTGCCGAGGGTTTACGCGCTAAAGCGTATCGCATGGATGTCGCCGACGAAGCGTCGGTTGATTCGACGATGGCAGGGATTGCAGCGGAAAGTGGCATCGATATCCTTATTAACAATGCGGGTCTTGCTATCCGCAAACCAACCATCGAACTATCGGTGGCCGATTGGGATGCGGTGCTAAAGGTCAATTTGACGGGCGTATTTTTATGCGCCCGAGCTGCCGCGCGGCATATGATCCCGCGGAGCACCGGCTCCATCGTCAATCTCGCTTCGATTATGGGGCTGTCGGGCGGCGGACTTTATCCGAACATTTCTTACCAGTCGACCAAGGGCGCAGTAGTTAATCTCACCCGCGCTCTGGCTGTTGAATGGGCACCCCATGGCATCCGGGTAAATGCGGTGGCCCCCACTTGGGTCCGTACCGATTTTATCAAAGCGCTGACCGATAATCCCGATCTCTTGGCCAAAATCAACAGCATGACCCCGCTCGGTCGAATTGCCGAGATTGACGAAATCGTGGGCGGTATTGTTTATTTGGCAAGTCCTGCGGCCTCAATGGTGACAGGGCATACTTTGGCGATTGATGGCGGGTTTCTCGCCCAGTAAGGAGTTTCCATGTCCAAACGTCCCTTGCTGATGAGCGAGATTCAAACTGAGACGCAGGCAGGCCGACTAAGCGCGGAAGCATCGGTTTCCGCATCGCTGGATCGGATCGATGCGCTTAATGGCAAACTCAATGCCTTTGTGCACATCGATAAAGACCGCGCTTTGGCCGATGCCCGGCATCTTGACCGTCTCGCCCAGTTAGGCGTGCCAAAAGGCCCGCTTTTCGGAGTACCCTTGGCGATCAAGGATATTATCCACGTTGCGGGCCTGCCGACGGGTGGAGGCTCTCTAACCCGTAATGGCACGGCCCCTGCCGTTGCCGATGCGGAGGTCGTTACCCGTCTGCGCAATGCTGGTGCCGTTATCATGGGCAAGGTAGCAACCGTGGAATATGCCTTTGGGGGTTGGGGGTCGAACCTAACGCTCGGCACACCGCATAATCCGTGGGATATGCAAACGGCCCGCGTGCCAGGCGGCTCATCCAACGGATCGGGCGTGGCCGTCGCCGCTGGCCTTGTGCCGGGCGCATTGGGGTCGGATACCGGAGGGTCTATCCGCCTGCCTTCGTCTTTCGCGGGCATGGTGGGCTTAAAGACAACCGCAGGCCTCATCCCAAAAACTGGTGTCTTGCCCCTATCCGACATGCTCGACACGATCGGCCCGATGACGCGGACGGTAACCGACGCCGCGATTCTATTTGATGTTCTAACCGGCCAAGCCTTTGGTTCGAGCTTACCAGCGCCTGTCGATCCGTCCGCCCCCTTCCGGCATCTCCGCATCGGTGTGCCGTCCGACACCGGCGTTACGCTTCATCCCGATACCGAGCGCCTCTATCAGCAGACTCAGGAGCATCTGAAGTCCGGTGGCGCAACCCTCGTCCCCGTCCGTCTTCCAACCAGTCTGGCGGATTATGCAGCGCCTTGCGGCATGTTCCTCGCAGTCGATGCCTATCGCCATTATGGGCATTTTGCCGAGGAAGAGCCCAACCGGTTAGGCGAGCCTGTTCGCAGGCGGATCATGAGCGGCAAAGCGGTTACGGCGGTCGAGTACAGCAACAACCTCTTGCGCCGGGATCGCGAGAAATCGGTTATCGCGCATGTCTATGAAACGGTTGACGCGATTTTAATGCCCACGACCGCCATGCCCGCACCCGTTTTAAGCGAGCATGCAGAGCACGATAGTCCCGCTGTTTTTACGCGATTTGCAAATTACTTTGATCTCGCGGCAATCTCATTGCCGGTTGGGCTCTCCGCAACGGGTCTCCCCATCGCCATACAATTCGTTGTGCCCGGCTTTACCGAAGCCCGCGCAATCGATGTGGCCTATCGTTTGGAAATCGTGCAAGGCGGCCCGATTCTGTGCCCGATTTTGGGAGATAAATAAGGAAAAGATTGATCTGCGTTAAAGCGCGACAGCAGGTACCTTCTAAGTCAAAGCAAGGCTTGGGAAGATAATTAAACAAAATTTTATGTGAAATATTTAAATATACATTGAACTAAGTTTATTATCGAGCTAAGCTTGGATGAGTGCAGGTCCAACGCAAGAATCGGACTCTGTAAAATTGCGGATAGAGACGATGAGCGCATTTGAAGAAGAAACCGTCACGAGTGTCCATCACTGGACCGAGACACTCTTCAGTTTCACCACAACGCGAAGTCGGTCCTTCCGCTTTCGCAATGGCCAATTTTCGATGATTGGCCTGCCGGTGGATGGCAAGCCCTTGCTCCGCGCCTATTCGATTGCTAGTCCGAACTTTGCCGATGAGCTCGAATTTTTTTCGATTAAGGTGCCCGATGGCCCCTTAACGTCCCGCCTTTTGCATATTGCTCCGGGCGACAAAATCATTGTCGGCCAGAAGGCAACGGGAACACTACTGCTCGATAATCTCCTGCCCGGTAAACGCCTTTATATGTTGGGCACAGGCACGGGTTTGGCCCCGTTTTTGAGCCTTATTCGTGATCCTGAGACCTATGAGCACTTCGAGAAAGTCGTGCTCGTGCACGGCACCCGCGAAGTGGCTGAGCTTGCCTATGCCGACATGATCGAAAGCGAACTTCCCGTCGACGAGTTCTTGGGCGATTATGTCCGCGAAAAACTTGTCTATTACCCAACGGTGACGCGCGAACCCTTCCGCAATCGCGGCCGCATCACGGATTTGATTGAACACAACACGCTAACCGACGATATCGGCCTTCCAGCGCTTAATTCAGACGAAGACCGCGTTATGGTCTGCGGCAATCAGGGATTAAATACAGATATAGCTACGATCCTGAAGGCGCGCGGCTTTAGCGAGGGCAATAGCGGCCAGCCGGGCTCTTATGTGGTCGAGCGGGCTTTTGTTGAGAAATAAGACCAATAGCATTTTGCGATTAAGTGGAAGCCGGTTAATCGGAACAAAATGCGTCAAAACAAGAAATTAGATCGCCGTTTTGATTTCAACAAAACGGGGATCTAACGACGCTCTAAATCTTTTAAACGCGGCGGGTTAGAGCCCTTCTGGGTACAGGTAAAGGCAGAGGCGCGCACAGCAAAAGAAAGCCATTTGCCAACCTGGCTTTGCGTCCATGCCGGGTGATCTGCGCCTAGTGCTTCGTCGCGGTCCATCGCGAACAAAAGCGATGACATAAGACTATCCCCGGCTCCTACCGTATCCTGAACATTCACACGTGGCGCAGGCACCACCATATGCCCATCGCGCATAAAGGCTTCTGCCCCCTTCGCACCGCGTGTTAGCACAGCGAGTTGAGGACCAAGCCCCAGCCATTCGAGCATCGCCTCATGCGGCGCGAGGTCAGGATAAAGCCACTCCATATCCTCCTCGCTCGCTTTCACGATATCGGTGAGCCCTACAAGCCGTTCCACATCAGCGCGCGCTTTGCCCTTATCCGGCGTAATCATCGGGCGGATATTGGGGTCATAACTCGTACTACGTTGCCCCTTGGCCTGTTGCATAGCGTCAAGCACCGCCTCCGACATGGGCGGTACCAAGGTCGAAAAGGAACCGGCATGAATATGCCTTAAATCATCGGGCCAGTTTTGTGGCAAAGCCGGGGGCGTATCAAAAGCGGTACCCGCAATGGTGAAAACATAGCGCGGACCACTCTCTGCGGTACCTTCCTTCACCAGAGCTGTCGGGCTCTGCGCGTCGGAATACGCCAAATAGGACAGATCAACCCCATCCGCTTCCAGCGCGGCTTTGAAGCGCAAGCCGTCTTTATCGGTCGAAAGCGAGCTGGCAATCGCCACCTTCGCGCCCAATCTGCCAAGGCCAATAGCCACATTATAGGGCGAGCCACCCAGTACGGCTTCATGGCCCTCTGGGCCAGGCACCAGATCAACCAGCGCCTCGCCCATCACCAAGATATGCGACGTCATGACTCAACCCGCGAATGTATAGGCCGTCTTAACTGTCGTGAAGAATTCCTTGGCATAGGAACCCTGCTCCCGTGATCCATAGCTCGAACCCTTGCGGCCACCAAACGGCACATGGTAATCGACGCCGGCCGTTGGCAGGTTGACCATCACCATACCCGCTTCTGAATTGCGCTTGAAATGCGTGGCATATTTCAAGCTTGTTGTGCAGATACCGGCTGACAGACCAAAATCCGTATCATTCGAAATCGCAAGCGCGTCCTCATAGCTCTTCGCTTTGATAACCACGCCGACCGGCCCGAAAATTTCCTCGCGCGCAATTCGCATGGAATTATCAACGCCCGTAAACAAAGCCGGTTGGAGATAGAAACCGGGGGTTTCGCGGTTCAAGAGTTCACCACCCCAGGTCAGCGTCGCGCCTTCTTTCTGGCCGAGTGCAATATAGGAAAGATCCTGATCCAACTGGCTCTGATCGACCACAGGTCCGATATGCGTACCGGCCTTCAAAGCGTTATCCACCGAGAGGCCTTTGAGACGTTCTGCAAGGGCTGCAACAAACGCATCATGAATGCCTTCTTCAACAATCAAACGCGACGACGCCGTGCAGCGCTGTCCGGTCGAGAAGAATGCGCCATTAACCGCCGCTTCCACTGCCGTCTTGAGATCAGCGTCGTTGAGCACCACAAGCGGATTTTTTCCGCCCATTTCCAACTGCATCTTTTTCATCGGTGACGATGCAATCGCTGCTTCCGCAACCTTACGACCCGTACCAACCGAACCGGTAAATGTGATCGCGTTGACGTCCTTATGGTTCAAAATCACCTGACCCACTTCGGAGCCACGACCCATCACAAGGTTCAGCACGCCCTTAGGCAATCCAGCGCGGTTCAAAATATCGACCAAGGCCCAAGCCGAACCCGGCACAAGATCGGCAGGCTTGAACACAATCGTGTTGCCATGGGTCAACGCTGGCGCAATCTTCCAGGCCGGAATGGCAATCGGGAAATTCCAAGGTGTGATCATGCCGACAACGCCAACCGCTTCGCGCGTCATTTCAACGCCGACACCCGGACGCACGCTCGGCACCGTCTCGCCCATCAGGCGCAGCGCTTCACCCGCAAAAAACGCGAAAATCTGCCCTGCACGGGTAGCCTCGCCAATACCTTCCGGCAACGTCTTACCTTCTTCGCGCGATAGCAATTTACCAAGTTCGTCCTTGCGCGCTAAAATCTCGTCCGATGCCTTCTTCAAAATCTCATAACGCTCTTGCGGCGTGGTCCGCGACCAGGCCGGAAACGCAGCCTTTGCCGCAGCAATCGCCTGCTCGGCTTGTTCCTTGGACGCACGGGCAAAATGGCCGACCACGTCATTGGTGTCGGATGGGTTCACATTGATCGAGACGGAAGCGCCATCGACCCATTCGCCAGCGATAAGATTTTTGAAATGTTCGGTCATAAGGAGTGTCCTTTTTTGTTTTTAAACGATGGCCTCATCGGACCATGGATTGATGACAACCAATCCGAGGCCTTCAAAATGTTTCGTATTCCGCGTAACGACAGGAAGCCCGTGACGCAAGGCCGTTGCCGCTATTTGGAGATCAACTGCCGGTCTTTCACGACCCACGGCCCGTTGCTCTGCCATTAGGCGGCCCCAAATTTGGGCCGTATCAATGTCGAAAGGTAGAGTTGTTGTCCGATGAAGCGAAATCATCCCTTCAAGCCATGAGGCCAAATAGGTCCGACGTTTGCCCTCTTGCAGTTTCATAACGCCAAACGACAATTCGCCCCAACTTAAAGCGGCCACACGAATATCGGCTTTATGGATCGTTTCCAACCAATTTAAGACAATGGGATCGCCGTCATCTCGTCCAATCTCACCAATAACATTGGTATCAAGCAAATGCGGAGCCTTCACAGATTAAAGTCCCGCATTTCCGTGCTCTGATCTCGTTCATAGACGAGGGGTTCACCGGGCGGAATATGAACCATTATTCGCTCAAAAAAGGCGCGCGCGGTTTCATGGGGCCGTTCGATTTCTAGATTAACGGCATTGCGGACGGCTTCGGCGGCAGCACCGCCTTGCCGCAGCGCTTTTGCCACTGCGCGCAGATCATTGGCTGCGGTAGCTGGGACAATTACTTCGATCCGGCGCATCCCTTGCGCCGTTTTCTCACGATGTTTTCTAACCCGTGCCGAACTTGTCATTGCCGCTCTCCGTCCGTTTCCGGAAACGTTACCGGAAACGCCCCTAAAATGCAATCAAATCAAACCACGCTTGGCCAAATTCCGCATCAAATGCGAGGCCCCAAACGTCCAAGGCGGGCAATCATAGGCCGATTGCATCCGGCTCACGATAGAGCCGAGCTTCGGCGTGTGCACCGTAACGATATCGCCCATTTTATGGGTAAAGCCCTTTCCGGGCGCATCACGGTCCTTGATCGGCGAATACATCGTGCCGGTGTAAAGCACCGCCCCGTCCGGATATTGGTGGTGCTTCCCAAGCATTTGCGCCGATAAATCCGCCAGATCGCGGCTGATTTTGGCAAGCGAGGAGGAGCCTTCAAGCGAGAAGCCATCCGGCCCTTCAACCCGTAATGTTACAACGGCGGTCCGCAAATCATCGAGCGTAAACGCCCCATCAAAGAAACGGATAAAGGGCCCCGTCACAGCCGAGGCATTGTTATCTTTCGCCTTGCCCAAGAGCAGCGCTGAGCGGCCTTCCACATCGCGCAAATTCACATCATTGCCAAGCATCCCACCGACAATTTTGCCCGTCGAGGCAACCACAATCACCACTTCCGGTTCCGGATTGTTCCAGGTCGACATCGGGTGCAGCCCCGCATCCGCGCCCGTTCCGACCGCTGACATCGGCGGGGCTTTGGTGAAGATTTCCGCGTCTGGGCCGATACCCACTTCGAGATATTGGCTCCACGCCCCTTGCGCGATCAAGACGTCCTTTAGCTTCATCGCATCGGCGGAGCCCGGCTTTAGCTTGGAAAGATCGTCACCAATCAAAGCGGTAATTTCAGTGCGTAATTTTGCCGCCGCCTGAAAATCCCCGCGCGCCTTTTCTTCAATCACGCGTTCCAGCATCGAGACGGCAAAGGTTACGCCTGCGGCTTTAATCGCCTGCAAATCATTGGGCGCAATCAGCCATGGCTTCGAGGCATCGCGGCCATCCGGCGGCGTATTCGCCAAAATAGCCTCAAGCGTACCGATTTTTTGGCCCTTGGCCGCCTTTAAGCTTGCGGCAGGATCGGCCGTCTCGCACAGATCGCGCATGGTTGGAAAGTCTCCGGATACATCGAAAACACCATCCGCCCGGATAGCGACAACGGAAGGGCCATCCACATCCGGCCGCCAAACCCGCCCTGCGAGCACGCCGGCATAGCCATCATCCGGCAAGGTTGTTTCAGGCTTTAGCGTGATGGTAGCCATGTTCATCGTCTCCCCCGAATTAATTTTTATTCGCTACCGACAATCGCGATTTTTCGCCCTGATGCAAGACATGAGCTGCTATGCAGCCAAACGCGATCGGAAAACCTTGCGAAAACTTTTCGCTTCGGACACGATACGCTTCGGCTCCACAATCAAAAACCAATCGGCCGCACCATTTCGGAGAACGCCATGAACGCCCCTGTTGCCAATGCCCCCCGCTTTGTCCGGTTGAATGCCGCCGACACGGTTGTCACCGCCGTTGACCCGATTGAGCCCGGTGCTGTGATCCATGGCGCAACCGCCAAGGTCCGCGTGCCACGCGGTCACAAAATGGCGATCACTGGCATGGCAGCAGGCGCACCCGTGATTAAATTCGGCCAGATCATCGGCTTTTCGGATAAAGGCATCGAGCCGGGCGAATGGGTGCACGAGCACAATGTCGTGATGCATGATTTCGAGCGCGATTACCGCTTTGCCGAAGATGCGCGCAACGAGGAAATTCTGCCCGTTAGCCAGCAAGCGACATTCGAAGGTTTCCGCCGCGCCAATGGCTCGGTCGGCACCCGCAATTACATTGCCATTCTCACTTCGGTGAATTGCTCGGCCTCGGTCGCGCGCTTCATTGCCGAGGAGATCAACCGTTCCGATTTTCTCAAAGATTATCCTTCCATTGATGGCGTCATTCCGCTCGTGCAAGGTGGTGGCTGCGCGATTGATGTGAAGGGTGAGGGATATGAGGTCTTAAAGCGCACGCAATGGGGCTACGCCACCAACCCGAATGTGGCAGGCGTGTTGATGGTCGGCCTCGGTTGCGAAGGCTTCCAGATTGGCCGCTGGAAAGAGGCCTACAACATCGTCGAGAGCGACACGTTCCGCACCATGACCATTCAGGAAACGGGCGGCACGAAAAAGACCGTGGCCGCAGGTGTGGACGCGGTCAAAACCATGTTCCCGATTGCAGCGAAAGCCAAGCGTGAAACCGTCCCCGCATCTGAACTCATGCTTGCATTGCAATGCGGCGGCTCGGATGGGTATTCCGGCATCACGGCGAACCCCGCGCTCGGTGCAGCGGTCGATGAACTCGTCCGCCATGGCGGCACCGCCATTCTTTCCGAGACGCCGGAAATTTACGGCGCCGAACATCTTCTCACCCGCCGCGCTGCCAACAAAGCCATCGGCGAAAAACTCGTCGAGCGCATCCATTGGTGGGAGGATTACACCGCGCGCAACAAGATGCAGATGAACAACAATCCGTCACCCGGCAACAAGCTCGGCGGGTTGACCACCATCTTGGAAAAATCGCTCGGCGCCGCGGCCAAAGGCGGCACTACAACGCTCACCGGCGTTTATGAATACGCCGAAAAGGTCGATGCCAAGGGCTTCGTGTTTATGGACACCCCCGGCTACGATCCGGTCTCCGCCACGGGCCAAGTCGCAGGCGGCGCCAATATTCTGTGCTTCACCACAGGCCGCGGTTCGGCTTACGGCTGCAAACCCACGCCATCGATCAAACTCGCCACCAATTCCGAAGTCTACCGCAAGATGACCGACGACATGGACATCAATTGCGGCGATATTCTCGACGGTGTGTCGATCGAAGAAAAGGGCAAGGAAATCTTCGCCAAAGTGCTGGAAGTGGCTTCCGGCACGCAGTCCAAATCCGAAGAATTGGGCTATGGCGATGCCGAGTTCGTGCCTTGGACGATTGGGGCGACAATGTGAGGGGATTATCGAGTCTTCCTTGACAAAACTACGGATAAGCCGTATCTAAATGCAAGATGAAGATTTTGAATGGGACGATGCAAAGGCGGCGTCCAACCTTGAAAAACATAAGGTCAGTTTTGATGCTGCCCGGCATGTTTTTGCAGACGTGTTTGCCTTCGAGCAGATTGACGAACGATATGTTTACGCAGAGCCGCGCTATACGATCATCGGCATGGTGGAAAACCGACTTTTAATGGTGGTCTATACCGAAAAGGAGGGAAGAATTCGCCTTATTTCCGCACGCGCGCCCGAACCGGCTGAAAGACGCAGATATCATGAGCACAACAACCGATAAGACAATCCATGACTGGACCCGTTTTGATGCTATGACCGATGCCGAGCGCCACGCCGCCGCATTGAGCGATCCCGATAATCCTCCTTTGACGGAGGAGGATTTCAACCAGATGAAGCGCACGCCTCAGGTGAAGATTATTCGCCGGGCGCTCCGTTTGTCACAGGAGGAATTTTCCGGACGCTTTCACATCCCGCTCGGTACGTTGCGGGATTGGGAACAAGGCCGCAAAGAACCCGACACCGCCGCCCGCGCCTATCTCAAAGTGATCGGCAGCAATCCCCAAGCCGTGCTTGATGCGTTGCAGGCGTAACCCTCACCGCGTCGCCATATAACCCGCCACTAGCAACTCGGCGGTTGCGGGATTGCACGCCATCGGGATGTCATAGACAAGCGCCAACCGCGTGAGCGCTTTCACATCGACATCATGCGGATGGGGTGAGAGTGGATCGACGAAAAATACCAGTCCGTCGATTTTGCCTTCCGCAATCAGCGCGCCGATTTGTTGATCCCCA
>Ga0007795_10000924_pt1 | contig 10247 bp, 8 predicted proteins | sample CryBogmetaGMA1M_FD_60369 | JGI IMG/M metagenome (GOLD analysis project Ga0007795, IMG submission 60369) | Freshwater microbial communities from Crystal Bog, Wisconsin, USA - MA1M | ecosystem: Environmental > Aquatic > Freshwater > Lake | place: Crystal Bog, Wisconsin, USA | collected 2009-07-06
AGCGTCGGGTCGCGAAGGTGGTGACAATACACCATTGAATTCTGGTAAGGGGTCGGTCTACGAAGGCGGAATTCATACACCTGCCTTGGTGCGTTGGCCTGGGCGAGTGGCGTCGGGTGCTGGATTGTTGCAGCCTATTTGTGTACAGGATTTGTATCCCACATTGGTGGCAGCGGCGGGAGCAACGATGCCGGCGAAGGTTAGTATTGATGGAGTGAATCAACTGCCATCTTGGCTATCGGGCAAGGTTCAGCCACGTAATCCCTTTGTTGTTTCGGTGAGTGATACCGCTTTGATTGATGGCGACGTGAAGCTGATTAAATTTTCAGATGGAAGCAAAGCTTTGTATAATTTGAAGGATGATCTTTCAGAGAGGAACAACTTAGTAGCCAAGCAGGTCGATATCGTAAATAAATTATCCACTAAGATGGATGAATTAACGAAGGGACTACCAGAAGTTGAAAAGCCTAAAGCGGGGCCGGGATCAGGAGCGGGAACTGGATCAGGTGGGCAAGGTGGCGGTCCGAGAAAGAAAAACTAGTAAAGAGGAACATTTACTTTGTTCGGTTGTTATAGTGTATAACTATTCTTATGAAGTTTTTATCGATTTTATGGCTATCGGCGGGGCTCATGGCAGCCGAGGTGGCAATACCTCCCGCGATGACGTCGACCTATTATGCCGTACGACCCGGTGCGTTAGAGAGAACTAAGGCATTGATTGCTCAAGGTGACAAAGAGGCGGTCGCGGCATTAAAAAGTTTAGTCAAAGAAGCGGATAAAACTTTAGATGATAAGGTCCTTACTGTGACGGACAAAAAAGTGGCGGGTCCGAGTGGCGATTTACATGACTATGTAAGTTTAGCTCCTTATTATTGGCCCAATCCCAATACTACTGATGGGCTGCCTTATATCCGTAAAGACGGTGAAGTGAATCCGGAGAGTAAGAATGTTGATTTTACCGATGACACTCGTGTGCTGGCGTTGGCACGTCGCATGAAGACGTTGGGACTAGCCTACTATTTTACTGGTGACGAAAAATACGGTGCAAAGGCCGTGGAGCAGATTCGCGTTTGGTTTGTGGACGAGAAAACGAGAATGAGTCCACACATGAAGTTCTCGCAAGGTGTGCGGGGTGAATCCACCGGTCGTGGTACTGGAATGATGGATGGAAGACACATTTCGATGGCGGCGGATGCCACGGCACTGATCGTGAATTCAAAAGCGTGGAAATCGGGCGAGCGTGAAGCAGCGGAAGTTTGGTTTAAGACTTTTTTTGAATGGATGTTGAAAGGTGAATTAGGAAAAGAAGAAGGGGAGTCTAAGAATAATCACGGATCGCATTACGACGCGCAAATAGTTCGATGGGCACTGCATGTCGGTCAGGTCGATGTAGCGAGACAAGTTTTAGAACGAGCTAAAGAAAAGCGTATCGCGTTTCAGATCGAGCCAGACGGCAAGCAACCACTCGAGTTAGCGCGGACGAATAGTCTGACCTATTCACAGTTCAATATTAAGGCCTTAACCAGTTTAGCGATTATGGGGGAGTATGTTGGGGTCGATTTATGGAATTATAAAACCAAGGACGGTCGCTGCATTGCGGTCGCGCTTGATTATCTCCTGCCGTATATCGATGTACCGCGTAAGCCTTGGCCCTATAAGCAGATTATGCCCAAGAAGGCTGAGATTCCTGAAATCTTAGCCGAGATGCGTATGGCATCGTCTATCTTAAAGAAGCCTGAATATGAAGCACTCGCTGCAAAGTACGATGATTTATCAACCATTTACAAAATGGAGTATTTGTTGGGACGTTAAAATTGGGTTTAGAGTTTAGAACATTGGCTGGTAGATGGAGATAGAATCTGGTAGATATAATACATGCGAAATCTGTTAGCTTTATTTCTAATGGCGACACTGGGATGGGCAGTGGAGTCGGAGAAAAAGATGAACGTCTTATTTATTATATCGGATGATATGAATAATGATTTGGGTACGTATGGTCATCCTTTTGTGAAGTCGCCAAATTTAGATAAATTAGCTTCGAGGGGCGTGAAATTTGATCGGGCCTATTGTCAGTTTCCATGGTGTGCGCCGAGTCGTGCATCCTTTATGACTGGGCTACGTCCAGATACCACGAAGGTCATGGATTTAACCTATCATTTTCGTCAGGGCCTACCGAATGTTGTAACACTGCCTCAGGCTTTTATGAAAGCAGGGTATTTTGCAGCGAGAGTCGGTAAGGTTTATCATTATGGAAATCCAGGTGATATCGGTACTAGTGGTGCGGACGATCCGGCGTCATGGAATCAAGTCGTGAATCCGGCCGGTCGCGATAAAACTGCATTGGAAAATGATATTTTAATTTATCCACCCACAACAGGGCTCGGTTCATCGATGTCACTTCTCGCTGATCGAACAGGAAAAGACGAGGAACACACTGACGGTAAAGTGGCGACGGAAGCCATTAAGTTGATGGAGACTAATAAAGATAAGCCCTTCTTTTTAGCGGTAGGATTTTACAAACCACACTGTCCTTGGGTAGCTCCACAGAAGTGGTTTGATATGTATAAATTGGAAGATGAAGTTTTGCCTCCGATTGCGCCGAATTGGAAATCAACGGTGCCTACGGCTGCTTATGATACCGGAGCGGAGTGGCCGTATCGAGGTGTGACACCAGCGCAGGCGCAGGAATGTCGACGTGCCTATCATGCGACTATTTCGTATGTGGATTCGCAGATTGGTCGAGTGGTTGAAGCACTAGATCGTTTGGGATTAGCGAAAACTACGATCATAGTATTCATCAGTGACCATGGATATCACTTAGGGGAACACGGACTCTGGATGAAGCAGACATGCTTTGAAGAGGCAGCACGTATTCCACTTTTTATTATGGATCCCAGAGCTTCAGCGAATGGCAAGATTTCTAAGCGTACGGTCGAGTTGGTTGATTTATATCCAACGTTGACGGACTTAGCTGGAGTGAAGGCTCCTGAAGGTTTAGAAGGAGTAAGTTTACGCCCGTTACTGGAAAATCCCGATGCCCAGTGGAGTCGTGCAGCCTACACTCAAACCGTGACCAAGGGTAAGGATAAGGTACAAGGCTATAGCGTACGAACTGAACGTTGGAGATTTACTGAGTGGCAGAATGGCGAGAAGGGAATGGAGCTGTATGACCATGATGCCGATCCCCAGGAATTAAAGAATTTGGCGAGTGATTCGGCCTATGCCTCAACTATTACCGAGTTAAAGGCACTCAGTAAGAAAATGCACCCCGTGATGGTTGCGCCTGGAAAAGCGGAAAAGAAGTCGGGCGAAGGCAAGAAGGGTGAATGAGCTTTAAACCAAATCTTGATTAAATCTTTTAGAATTTTATTAGTTTAGTATGGCAGACGACAGCGTACATATAGCCCGTGAGGGTAAGGAGATTGGTCAATTTACCGTTCAGGAAATTCCAGCTCTGATTACTCAAGGTAAGTTGATGGAAACAGATTTTTTCTGGCGTCCAGGAATGACGGAATGGAAGCCTGTCTACGAGTTAGTAAATACGCAGAAAGTTTGGAAATTACCTTTTCCACGTCCGGAGGAAAAGTCGGCTAATTTATGGGATCAGCTTTTATCTCGAGAAAACAAACAGACGATGCTCGCGATGTTGTGGGACAAATTATCTGTGGCCCAGCAAGAGTGTCAGTTGACTGTAGCTGACATTGAACAGATTAATCAGGCGACCCAGTCTAATTTATACAAACGTTGCAGTAAGGAGTTAGAGGAATGGTATCTTTTGATGGTACAGGCGTATTTAGAGGACCACCTTTTCACTGCACAGGAGAAGATTAATTTAAATAATCTCATGTACAGTTTGGGTTTAAAGCAGGATAGGGCTTTTGAGATTCAGAAAGATGTCTTTCTAGAATATTACAAAAAAGCTTTTCAGGCTATTTTGAATGGTCCGGGCGAGTTTACTGAAAAAAGAGAAAACATCAGAACTTTGGCGCAAAGCATTCCACTTCCGAGCGCTGTGATGGACCCTCTTAATACCATCATTTGGGGTGAAATTTTAATGCAGGAGATTAAATTCCTCGGTGAGACTTTGGACGGAGAGTTAATTATCTCACCGGAGGGTGTTAAACAGTATAATCAAGTAGCTGTAGATCTCGATTTACACTTAGCGAATTATCCCGCGGTACAGGCTGCGTTTAATCGGGCTCAGAAATATTACAAATTACTCAAAGGAGAGTTAACTCCGATTGACTGTAATCTAGAATTGGGCAACGAAAAGTGTTACTGGATGCAGCCTGTAGGTTTATTAATGGTTAAGCGTACGGTAGTTCGAAGAAATTACGGCGGATTTTCGTCGAGCATCAAAATTTTTGGGAGTTTGCGCTATCGTGTAGGTAGTTACGACGTGGAGCGCGAAACGAAGGATCAGTTAACTAAAATTGATAGTGGAACGGCGATTTTTACAGATCAGCGCGTCATCTTTAACGGAGAATACAAAAATATTAATTTTAAGCTAAACAAAGTCCTCGATATCAAAGAATACAATAACGGTATTGAAATAGGTAAGGACTCGGGCGGGGACGTTTTCTTTAATTTTACCGAAGGTCCTGGAGACGCTACTGTTCTGTTAAAGCGGTTAGTCAGAGAAGCGAAGAATTAGAGCCGTTGGGTCGCTTTGGACTTATACTTCTGGCAATTTCAATTCTTTAAGGGTGAATTGCCCCGCTTCATTGACCAATACGATATAAAGTTTTGATTTCTTGCTTTGAGCCAGGGCAATCATGGCGGGCCACTTGGATTCTTCGACCCCTGCGACGATGAGCATGGGTTCACCGGATTCGGTGGGGTCAGTCGGCTCTTCGATGGCGGTGCCCTTGTGATCGATATCAAAATTATGATTAAGCCAGCGACCGAGTTCTTTCGCTAATCCACGCATATCTGATTTACCTAATTCCACTTTACGTTGGTCAACGAGTGACCAGAGGGGGAGTGCAAAATTATGTTGCATGATGGTAAGGTTACGAAGTTGTGAAAATCGATTTTAGGGTTTGCCCAAGTCTCGGCATAAGTGGCACATTATACGCATGACGGCAACTCCAGAGCATATTGAGATTGTTCATCTTCTCATCGAGAAGCGGGACTTCCAAGGGATACGTCAATTGTTGGTGGGTCTACCGCACGCGGATGCCTCTGATTTGTTGGAGCATTTGGATCCTGTGGAAATGGCCGTGAGTTTCCGTTTGCTACCTAAGACCGTTGCGGCAGAGATTTTTGAATACATCGACCCTAATCACCAAGAAGATTTAATTCGTGCGTTGGGCGAGAAGGATGCGGCGTTGATTTTAAACGCGATGTCGGACGATGACCGAACAGCCTTTTTAGAAGAGTGCCCAGAGCATGCGGTCAGTTTGTTAAGTTTGCTGGATCCAGCGCAGCAGCGAGTTGCTTTACAACTTCTCGGTTATCCTGAAAACAGTGTCGGTCGAATGATGACGACCAAGTTTGTTTCGATTCGTCAGAATTGGACGATTCAACAGGCGTTAGATTATGTTAAAGAACGTGCGAAGGATGTTTACTACGTTCACGTTGTTTGTTCGGTTGATGAGGCTGGTAAATTATTAGGTGTACACCGCATTCGTGATATCTTTACGGCCGATGCTGCTTCGAAGGTCTCGGATTTACCAGCAGCACCCCCCATTTACTTGAAGGTTACCGATTCTCAGGCGGATGCGGTTAAGTTATTCCGCAAACACTCGCGCACTATTATTCCAGTAGTTAATACAGAGATGACCGTCTTGGGTATTGTGACGGTGGACGACGTTTTAGAGACGGCCAGTGAAGAAGCTGCTAAAGACATCGCCTTTTTAGGTGCGGTGGAAGTTCCTGAAGAGCCACTTTTAGATACACCGTTAACTCAGCTCATTCGCCAACGAGCCGGCTGGCTGGTAATTTTATTTATCGGTGAAATGTTTACCGCAACAGCGATGGGTTTCTTTGAAGGTGAAATCCAGAAAGCGGTAGTATTATCTTTATTCTTACCTCTCATTATTTCATCCGGTGGTAATTCTGGATCACAATCATCAGCGCTCGTCATTCGTGCCATGGCTTTAGCGGAAGTTAATTTAAAAGATTGGTTCAAGGTCTTCCGTCGGGAAATTACCAGCGGTCTTGGACTTGGAGTGATTTTAGGTTCAATCGGTTTTGCTCGTATCACGATTTGGCATTACTTCTTCCCAAATCTCTGTGGTAGCACTCCAGGTTACGGCGAACATTGGCTATTATTAGCTTTCGTTATTTTCTTCTCCCTGATTGGCGTCGTCTTATGGGGTAGTTTATCGGGCGCGATGTTGCCGTTTATTTTAAGACGATTTGGATTTGATCCGGCCAAAGCAGCCGCGCCGTTCGTGGCGACGATTGTCGACGTCACCGGTCTGATTATCTACTTCTTAATTGCGGGTCTTATTTTACTTCCGCACTTAAAAACCTAGTCATTATTTAATTAATTCCGATGTCGTTGGGACGTCGGAAATAATTTGATCGGGGTCGGGTCCGACTCCGATGTATCTTAAATTAGGTAAAGTCTTTAGCGTATGTCCGCGTGAAGCTAGGCGGACCATTTCTGACATCGTAAAGGTTACGTAGCGACGAGCCTCAGCTGGAAGTTGTGCCCATGAGCGCACTTTGGAGATATCTGATTTCCAACCTGGTAGAGTGGTGTAGATTGGGGTGAGCGAACGACGTACAGCGTCATTACGCGGTACGCCCAAATGAATCTTACCGCTAGCATCTTTATAGCCTGTGCAAAGTTGAAGATCGCCACCGGTCCATTCTCCGTGAGGAGAAAGAGCGTCGAGTTTGTTCAGTACTAAATCATCAAAGCCACCGTAGCGAAGGGTATCGGCTTTTTCTACGAGATCTGACCAGCCCACCATGCGTTGACGTCCGGTGCTGGTACCAAATTCTAATTTAGCGAGAGCACGTTGGAGAGGGTGAGACTCTTCCATCTTTGTAATGAAGACGTGCGTACCCACTTTGGTGTCGTAAGCTTTGCAGCAACCCACGGTGTGGATGGCTTGAACGGGAATACCAGCGGATTGAAAGAACTCCGGTGTGTAAGTGTGTGAGGCGGTGACGTTAGGAGCGAAGCCTGCGCGTTTATCGAGCCAGTAGGCCTGACCAAATTCACCGATGATGCGCCGATCTGCCGAAAGATCGCCGAGTATACGTTCACGCACATCGCCGATGGTATGAGCGAGTTTGGAACCGGCTTCCCAGTAAACCGCTAAGACTGATTCGTGATTGAAGGTGAAAGGTTTGGTTCCAGCGAAGCGGGTAAAATCAAATTCAGCGGCGGTGAAAACTCCGGCGTCGATAGCACCTTTATTGGCACGAAGTTCTGCTTCGGTAAGTTTGGTGAAAAGTGCTGACCATTTTTCTGGGCTTAGTTTACAAACGTTTTGTACAATATCGGCAGCGCGGTTGAGTCGGGCCGAGAGACGCGCGGCGTAGTCGGATTTATTTCCAAGAAACTCGGAGTAGTGAATTTGCATTTGGCCGACTTCATCAGCGTAGGCCGGAGTGATACCGCGACCTGTGGAACCGCGTGCTTCTTGTCCGAGAATATTTACGCGGTAATCTTCCCAAGCGAGATCGAGAATGCGGTGTGAGATATCGCTCACCATGCAACGCTCGTCGATGAGGAGGCGTGAGAGAACAGGGTAGCCTAGCTTTTCTACTGGGAGGGCTTCCCAGAGGGCTTTACGTGGGTCGGCGACAACGCCTGAGCCCAGTGCGAGGCAACCGACGTCGTGTTCAGCGACTCCACCAGGTAGAAGATTTAATTTAAGACCAGCGACGGTATGGCCTGAATTTGCGCCACCGTTAACTTTGAGAACTGTGCCTACGACATCACGGCGACCCGTGAGGTGTTGCAGTTCGCGAACGATTTCAGGGATGACTCGACCTTTACCTTCGTCGCCCATGCTAATGCCGACGTCGGCAATGAGGAGGCTTTTAAAGGGAGTCAGGGACATGGCAGCAGAAAGGAGGAAGCGGGAGTATTCTCCTGCTTAGCGAAAAATACAAAACAAAATTAAGACGCTGGACCCTTTTGGCTTTCGTAGAAGGCATTAATCTTCTTCGAAACATCGCGATATCCAGAATCCGCCATGTAAATTGCTTTAAATTCTTCCATGGCTTCTTTGGTGCGACCCATTTTCTCAAAGGCATTTCCTAGTTCATAAATAACATCTTTTTTGAGGTCATTCATTACCTGTAATTCCGACTTCGCTAAATTGAATTGCTCAACGGCTAAATCGAATTTGGAGCTAGCCACGAAAGCTTTACCAATCGCGAGAATAGAAGCTTGGCGGAATTTTGGATTACGTTGTGCGTATTGTAACTGTTGAACGGATTCATCAATGCGACCCGCTGTGAGGAGAAGGTTACCGTATTCAAATCGGAATGAATAATCATTGGGATAACGTTCAACGAGGCTTGCGGTCGTTTGTAAGCGGTAGGCAGTAAGTTCGCCTTCATTTTTAGCAAGTTCAGCAACAGCGGTTGCGTCCGCAGGATTTGCCTGAACTTTTTCCGCAAGAAGTTTGGAAGCCTTTTCAAAACGTTGAGTGATGAGGTCGATTTCTTGACGTTCGAGAGAAGAGTCTTGTTTACCAAGGGTAGTAAGACGACCACGTTGCAACCAAGCGACAGCGCTATCGAGATCTCCCGCAGCGATGAATTGACGAACGATATCGCGGTAGAGGTCGAGGCTGTCGGGTTGAGCTTGGATTTTAACGGCGAGAGCAGCAGCCTGTTCGATTGCGGTACCCGAATCGGTAACAGTACGAGCAGCTTGTTCGAGGCGAAGTGCTTCGTCTTTGTCTTTAAGTTTGGATTGGAAGTCGCCTTTGTCTTCCCAATTTCCTTTGCGCATCGTTTTACTTACGGATGCTTTACGTACGGATTCTTGGAGGTCTCCATTTCCAGGGAAAACTTTCAAACCGGCATCAGCAGCATTGAGAGCTGAATCGTATTCGTGAGCGGCAATCCAGGTATTAGCTAAGTCGATAAAGTGTTGAACGTTTTTAGGATCAACTTGAGTGAGTTCTTCGTAGGCGAAAGCAGCGAGCTCAGGGAAATCGAGTTTGATTGCGGCTGCGGCGAGTAATTTATTTGCACCGATGTCACCAGGTTTTTTAGCGAAGGTGTCTTCAGCGGCTTGAATAGCTGCAAGAGGATCTTTCTCTGCTACTTTGTCAGGGTTACCTCCGAGTAATCCATCGAACATCCCCTTTTTAACTCCGAGAATTGCTTTTTGAGCGCGGCGGAGTGAGCGACGTACTTCTAAGCAACCTGGATTGCGCGACAAAATACCGGAAAGAACTTCCATCGCATATTGTGGGTTGGTTTTGAGCTGTTGATCTGCACCAGCGATTTGCTTCTGGAGACGAGGATCAAGTTCGGTAATGGCTACTTTTTTCATTTAGGGGGTATAAATAGACGTCTGAAACGTGAGGCTCTGAGGCCTCTTGGTCAATCCCTGCGACGTAAAAAACGTAGGTGGCGACGGAGGGCTGGGCGGAGAGGTTCGGCAATGATTTTACCTGGGCAGCTCATTTTTCCGCATGTACAGGGGTTAAAAAGGCTTTCTGAGAGCGAAAAGCCATAATCAAAGGTTATTTCGTCACCTGGTAGAACGGGAGATATGGCACGAAGATTGGCGAAGGTTCCGGCTTCATTCATGACCAGTTCGGCGTTGGGTTCGCAGGAGTGATTGGCTGAGCGAGCCGGGTTTTGGCTGTCTGATCCGTCCATCCACAGTCCAGGTTTAATTTCCAAAATATATGTGGCGCTCGATTCCGATAATTTTACCGGTCGAGAAGTAAGAATTTTTCCTAAGTAGGGTACAATTATTTCACCAACCAAAAATGTTCGAGTGGCAAAGAGACCTTGACCCGAAATAGCTGAGGGGCGTGTGACGACGTCCCCACTACTCATATTTCAGATTTGAGGTCACGAGTCATGAGCGCAGTGACTCCGGCACGAGCGTCGAGACCTTCAAAAAGAATTTTATGAAGACAAAATAAAATAGGAGCATCGACATTACGTGACTTCGCTAAGCGACTTACCGTTTCAGTAGCACGGTGGCCTTCAACAGCGTCGCGACGTGAAGCGAGTTCTGCTAAAGCTTGTGGAGCATTGCGAGCGATGGCTTCACCGAGGGCGCGGTTGCGACTCCAGGATCCGTGGGC
>Ga0007795_10000928_pt1 | contig 10239 bp, 6 predicted proteins | sample CryBogmetaGMA1M_FD_60369 | JGI IMG/M metagenome (GOLD analysis project Ga0007795, IMG submission 60369) | Freshwater microbial communities from Crystal Bog, Wisconsin, USA - MA1M | ecosystem: Environmental > Aquatic > Freshwater > Lake | place: Crystal Bog, Wisconsin, USA | collected 2009-07-06
TGGTTATGCCCGTTGGTGCGCTGAACGATGCGGGTGCGAAGCTGATGCATCTTCTCCGTCGCCTGCGGGAAGAGCTGAAGGTCAACACCACCTGCGGTGCGTCTAACTTCTCCTTCGGTCTTCCCAACCGTCGTGGCTTAGCCGCCGCCTTTATGCCCATGGCGATTGGCGCAGGCATGACATCGGCGATTATGAACCCGCTTCATGCCGAAGATATTCAGGCGATTTTGGGCGCGGATGTGATGATGGGTCACGATCCAAATTGCGCCTCTTGGATTCGCAAATACCGTGAACCTGTGCCAGAAGGCCAAGAAGGCGGTGCAGCCGACCGTCGTGGTCGCGAAGGCCGCCGTCGTACCCGCGAATAGGATTTTCTGTGACCGATCAACACCGGATTGTTTTTACGCCTTCGGGTAAGCGCGGCGATTTTGCCGAGGGCACATCCGTGCTTGAAGCCGCTCGTGCACTGGGTGTTGACGTCGATAGCGTGTGCGGCGGGCGCGGGATTTGCGGGCGCTGCCAAATTCTGGTCGCGGAAGGTGATTTTGCCAAACATGGCATTCAATCCACTGCCGAACATCTAACCGAATGGAACTCGGTTGAAGAGCGTTACACTTCTAAGCGCGGCGCTTTGGGTGAGCATCGTCGCTTGGGATGTCAGGCGAAGCTCTGCGGCGATGTCGTGATCGACGTACCGCCTGAGAGCCAGGTCCATCGCCAAGTCGTCCGCAAAAAGGCCGAGACGCGGGACATTACCCTTGAGCCCGTCGTTCGTCTCTATTTCGTCGAAGTGGCCGAGCCTGACATTGATAGCCCTTCATCAGATTATACCCGCTTGGTCGAAGCACTGAAGTCGCAGTGGAATATCGACGCGGCAATGCCGGATTTGGCCGTTTTGCGCGGGATGCAAAAGACACTGCGCAAGGGCGAATGGAAAGTCACCGTTGCCGTTCGTAAAGGCCACGATATTGTTGCCATTTATCCGGGCTTGGTTGAAACGGCTTACGGAGTCGCAGTTGACGTTGGCTCAACCACCATCGCCGCGCATCTTTCCGATCTGTATAATGGCGAAACACTCGCTTCCGCTGGCTTAATGAACCCGCAAATTCGCTTCGGTGAAGATCTCATGAGCCGCGTATCCTATGTGATGATGAATCCAGGTGGCGAAGTCGAGATGACCGATGCTGTTCGTGCAGCACTTGATGATCTCGTCGGCGAGGTCGTCAAAGAAGCGGGCATTACGCGCGAGGGCATTGTGGAGATGACGGTGGTCGGCAATCCGATCATGCATCATTTGTTTTTAGGCCTTGATCCAACCGAACTCGGCGGCGCGCCTTTTGCGCTAACGCTTGATAGGGGCCAAGATGTGAAAGCCCGTGAAGTGGGGCTCTCTATTGCACCGGGTGCGTTTGTTTATCTTCTTCCGTGTATCGCAGGCCATGTCGGCGCAGATACGGCTGGCGTGGTGCTCTCCGAAGCACCGCATTTGAACGATGAAGTGACACTTGTGGTTGATGTCGGCACGAATGCTGAAATCGTGCTCGGTAACAAAAAGCGGTTGCTAGCCTGCTCATCTCCTACGGGTCCAGCCTTCGAAGGCGCGCAGCTCTCCTCCGGTCAACGCGCGGCACCGGGTGCAATTGAGCGCGTACGGATTGATCACGAAACCTTAGAGCCCAAATTCAAAATCATCGGCTCGGATCTTTGGTCGAATGAAGAAGGCTTTTGGGAAGAGGCCGCAAAGACGGGCGTTAACGGCATTTGCGGTTCCGGTATTATCGAAGCGATTGCCGAAATGTATCTTGCAGGTGTCATCACGCAAGACGGTGTGATCGATGGTGATCTGCAGGCGCGTACGCCGCGCATCGTGAATGAAGGCCGGACCTTCACCTATGTGTTGAACGATGGCGAGCCGCGTATCACGATTACGCAAGCGGATGTGCGGGCGATCCAGCTTGGTAAAGCCGCGCTTTATGCGGGTGTGAAATTGCTGCTTGACCATTACGGCGTCGACCATGTGGATCGTATCACGCTAGCGGGAGCGTTTGGCAGCCATATCGACGTAAAATATGCGATGGTGCTGGGGCTTATTCCGGACTGTGATTTATCGAAAGTCGGCTCTGCAGGTAACGCGGCAGGAACAGGTGCACGTATAGCCTTGCTCAATGAAACGGCCCGTGGTGAAATCGAAGGCGTTGTCGGTAAAATCGAGAAGATTGAGACGGCGATGGAGCCAAAATTCCAAGCGCATTTTGTGAGTGCGATGGCGATACCGAACAAGGTTGATGTGTTTAGTAATTTGTCGAAGGTTGTGACATTGCCTCCGCCAAAGGTACACGCCGAGCCTGCGGAGGGCGAAGGCGGACGTCGGCGGCGGCGGGGATAAAATAATCCTCATGGTGAACCGCCGCGAAGCGGCGTGTTGAACCACGGCTACCGGTCCTTCGACTCACATTGCTTCGCAATGTGGCTCAGGATGAGGGGAGTAGGCGCTTACCGGGTTGATGAAAGTGAGATAAGTCATGATCAGCGTCTTCGACCTCTTCAAAATCGGTATAGGGCCTTCGAGCTCGCACACCGTTGGTCCTATGGTCGCAGCGCATCGGTTTGTTGATTTACTTAATGAAACGGTAGGCCTAGGACGTGTTGGCCGAATCAAGACGGAACTCTTCGGCTCACTCGCTTGGACGGCCAAGGGACACGGTACAGAGACGGCCATTCTGTTGGGTCTTTCAGGCTTTTTACCGGCAGAAGTGGATCCTGATTTAGTCGAAGACATGATCGCATCGATCACACGCAATGGATCGCTTGAACTCGGTGGCGTTCGCGCGATGCCGTTTTCCTTGGATGAGGATTTGATCCCGAATAAAAAGGAGCTGATGAAACGGCATTCCAACGCGATGCGGTTTCAGGCTTTTAGCGCCGAAGGTGGGTTGCTCACGGAAAAGGCCTATTACTCCATCGGTGGCGGCTTTGTCGTGACCGATGAGGAAGAAGCCTCTGGCGGGGCGGGTGGGCCCGATCTCCCTTATAAATTTACCAATGCGGTTGAGCTTTTGGCGCTCTGCAACAGCACAGGCAAAAGCTTTGCTGAGTTACAACGCGACAATGAGCGTGTGACGAAAAGCGATGCCCAGATTGACACTACCCTCGATAAAATCCGCGAGGTGATGTTTGCCTGTATTGATCGGGGCTGTCGGCAGGAAGGCATTTTGCCGGGCGGTTTGAAGGTAAAAAGACGCGCGAAATCCATTCATCTTCAGCTGGAAGCAGGCAAGAGCGCTAATCGCCGACCCGCACATGAGATTATGGATTGGGTTAGCCTCTACGCCATTGCCGTGAATGAAGAAAATGCGGCAGGTGGCCGCGTTGTAACTGCACCAACGAATGGAGCTGCGGGTATCATTCCAGCCGTGTTACGATATGCGAAAGATTTTTGTCCAGAATATTCACTTGAAGCAAGCCGCGATTATTTGCTGACAGCAGCGGCGATAGGTTCGCTTATTAAACAGAATGCATCAATCTCGGGAGCCGAGGTAGGTTGCCAGGGTGAAGTAGGCTCAGCCTCCGCCATGGCCGCCGGTGGCCTATGTGCCTTGTTGGGCGGCACACCGGAGCAGATTGAAAACGCGGCTGAGATCGCGTTGGAGCATCATCTCGGTATGACTTGTGACCCCATCGGTGGCTTGGTACAAATCCCCTGCATCGAGCGCAACGCCTTTGGGGCCAACAAGGCGATTGTGGCGGCCTCGCTCTCGCTACGCGGCGATGGCACGCACCGTGTCTCGCTCGACGAAGTGATCGAAACCATGCGCCAGACGGGTATCGATATGCTCGTCAAATACAAAGAAACCGCGCAAGGCGGCTTGGCGGTGAATGTCGCGGATTGTTGAAGGAGTAATTGGACCGCAAGGCTCCTGCCTCGCTGCATAAGAGCGCGCCGGGAGGCGCGCGGTCCAATTTACATCACATCAAATCCCGCGCGACTTTATCGTCCCATTCGCGCACCAGAATGGAAACCCCATTCTCAAACACTTCTGTCCTCGCCTTCACATAAAAATCCGTGAGCGTCGACGTCATTTCAAGCCGGCTTTCCGAGCGTATCATCCAACCCTCGCGGCCCATCTCGTAAGCGCCGTCGATGACATAACGGGCGCAGAGCGGATCATCCGCAGAAATCGTCAATTCGCGGTTGAGATCGTGGCGAAGCGAGGTGCCCGTTTCATCGAACCGCAATACGCCTTCACCAAACACACCGCCCTCTCCTACCGTGCGATAGGTCGCGCTGTTGGTAAGGAGATCGATTTCGATGGTTCGCTCAGCATGGCCTTCGCGCAGCAGCGTCGTCGGCGCGCGTGGGGCGCTTAAAGCGGGCGCAAAACTGACCTTGGCATCGTCGGGCGAAACATCACGTGTCGGCAAGGTTAAGGTCGAGCCGCCCGTACGGATGGTCAAGGTTGCCGCCTCAGGCGATGGCCAGATCAAAGGCCAATAGGCCGAGGAGACAGCAAGCCGGATTGTGCTGCCCTTTTTAAACACGTGACCGCATGCATTGAGCACAAGTTTTACCTTATAAAAATGCCCAGGCTCTAATACTTCCGGATGCTCATGCGAATCCCGATGCGTAAGGTTCAACACCGCATAAGAAACGCGGTGGGAAGCCCCATCTGCCCGCACATGGCAGATCCCCGCGGCGAGTTGGGCGATGGGCTTGTCGGAGGCGATTTCAAACTCAAATTCCGGCGCACCCAGAATGGTTATGTCGGCTTCTAAAGGAGCTGTGTCAAAACAGAGGCTCATCCCGTCATCGATGCGCTGGTCAGATGGCTGCTCACCTTTAACGCCCGTACCCATCCATTCGCCACAGGCAAGCCCAGTCCATTGCGGCGAGCGGAAGGCGATGTCGCGCGAGGGGGACACTGCCCCTCCTAACACTCCACCGCCCAGCGCTAGCTTAAGCGGCTTGATTCGAGGTGAGGGCCACACCCTCTCAGCAGCCCAATAACCTTGACGGTGGTCAGCCCATGTGCCTGCTCCTGCCTCATCCTCGATATAGGCGCGAAGCATTGGCTCTTGCATGATGCCGGTATCTTCGCCCTTCAGCCAGTGGTCCCACCAGCGTTGCGCTTCTTGTAAGAAGCCGATAGCAGGGCCTGGCACACCATCTTGCGGGTAAATATGCGCCCAAGGGCCTAAAATGCCCAAGCGTGGCACCTTTAAGCCTTCGAGCAGACGCGGCAGCGTGTTCGTGTAGGCGTCAGCCCAACCACCCGTGATCATCACAGGGATGTCGATGGAGCTCCAATCCTCGTTCACCGACCCATGCTTCCAATAGGCATCGCGGCGCTGATGGGCCATCCAGAGCACGGGCCAATTCGGCATGGCTTTCACGCGCTCAAGCCAAGCCTCGCGCCAGCGGTCTCCGACAATTGCCGGATCCAACGGACGGGTCTGATAGGCGTGCATAATCGCGCCCCACCACAGGTTATCATTGAGCAAACACCCGCCCATATAGTGAATATCATCGGTATAGCGATCATCCGTCGAACACACCGAAATAATCGCTTTCAATGCGGGTGGCCGGCGCATGGCAACTTGCAGACAGTTAAACCCGCCCCAGCTTTTACCCATCATGCCAACGGAGCCGGAGCACCAGTTTTGCTCGGCAATCCATGCGATGACTTCAATCGCGTCGTCTTGTTCTTGCAGAAGATATTCATCTTCCATCAACCCGTCCGATTCACCCGAGCCGCGCTGATCCACTCGGATCGCTGCCGTGCCATGCCGCGCGAACCAGCCATGCATGGGTTCATCCCGCCCGCGCGTGCCATCCGTTTTGCGATAGGGGATATATTCAAGCACGCAGGGGACGGGCTTTTGATCGGCATCGACCGGCAGCCATAAACGCGCGGCGAGTTTGGTGCCGTCGTTGAGAGGAATAAAGATATTCTCGATAACGCGCACGCCGTCTTTGACCGTCTCACCTGACATTGCCAGATCTCCCGTAGTATCCTTTTCGGATGAGTGTCGGACGGCTTCGGCCACCCTGTCAACGCTTCTGCATCGCGGCAACTTCGCCCAACAGCCAAAACCTGAATCGGGCAATCGCGGGTTCGTCCGCCCGATCTTGTCGCGAGACGAGATACCAGCGCGCGGGTTGCGGCACCGAATGGGCGATGGGTTCAATCAATCGTCCTGCGGCAATATCTTGCGCCGCCAGAAAATCTGGCACAACCGCGATGCCCTGCCCGTCACATGCCGCTTCCAGCACAAGAAGATAGCTATCAAACCGGATCGTCGCCGCCTCACCAAGGCCTGAAACGCCTGCTGCTCCCAGCCAGACATCCCAATCGCGAATAGCGGTATAAACCTGCAAACTCGTATAGGCCGTCACATCCTGCGGGCTTTGAAGCGGGGGTCCTTTTTCCAATAATTTCGGGCTACACACCGCAACCAGTCTCGACTCAAACAGTGGCGTATAGGAAAATCCGGGCCGGTTCGGCTCGGTTGTTGAAATCAGCCCGACATCGGCATGGCGCGGATCAAACTCCCAATCCATCTGGCTCGCATTAAAACGCACCAGCAAATCAGGGCAGGATTGCTGAAGGGCCGAGAGCCGCCCCATCATCCAACGGGCAGCGACCGTGACATAAAGCTGCACGGTCAATTCCTGCTGTGCAGGGCGCGAGACCAATTGCGTGCCGATATCGATTTTTTCAAACCCTTCCCGCAGATAGGGGAAATAGAGGCGTCCAGCATCGGTCAGCTCAACCTTTCGGCCAGTGCGGCGAAACAAATCCTTCCCGAGCCATTTTTCCAAATGCGCGATCTGATGGCTAACGGCGGACTGAGTGATGTTCAACTCTTCGGCCGCTAAGCGAAAGCTCTCATGCCGTGCCGCGGCCTCAAACGCACGCAAAGCCGCCAGCGGCGGCAGCGACAGGGGGCGGGAATGGACAAGCAGCGGTGATGGGTTCGTATTCATCAGTTGAATTAAATTCATCTCAAGATGAAAATCAATCTCTTGACGATCGCCTGCGCGCGTCCTCTTGTTCGATCAAAGATTTTTTTGAGGGAGATGCTATAATGACGATGGACCGGCCAGAAGGTAGTGCACCCGATTCGGGCCGTCGTGGCGGCCGTGATGCCCGTCGCGCGGCGCGCGCTCGCCCCCTTTCTGATCAAGATCGTCCGATCTGGCCTGGCATGCCCGGCGGGAGATTTAAGGTTTTATCCGACGAGGACATGCAGAAAATCCATCACAGGATTCTCGACGTGTTAGAGCAAATCGGCTTTGCCGATGCGATCCCTTCCACCATCGAATACATGACCAAAGTCGGCGCTGTGATGGGTGAAGATGGCCGCATGCGGTTTCCGCGTGCGCTGGTGGAAGACACCATCGCCAAAACCGCCCGTCGCTTCCCACTTTACGCCCAAGACCCGCGCTACGATATGGATCCATGGGGTAAGAATGTTTATTATGGCACCGCTGGTGCTGCGGTAAACGTGGTCGAGCCACTCACCGGCGAGTACCGTGAATCGACTGTTGTCGATCTTTATGATTGCGCCCGCATCGTCGACCATTGCGACAATATCCATTTCTTCCAGCGCACCAATGTCTGCCGCGAGCTGCCAAGCCCGCGTGATCTCGACATCAACACGGCCTATGCCAGCGTTGTGGGTACAACGAAGCATGTCGGCACAGGCATGACGCATCCCGATCACGTAACCGAAGTCTTGCAGATGCTGCACATGATCGCAGGTGGTGAAGACAAATGGCGCGAACGTCCCTTTGTCAGCCAGTCCAACTGCTTCGTGGTGCCGCCTTTGAAATTTGCAGAAGACGCCTGCAAATGTTTGGAAGTGGCCGTTCTTGGTGGCATGCCCGTTCTGTTGCTTTCCGCTGGTCAAGCAGGTGCAACCGCTCCTGCCTCCCTCGCAGGTACCGTTGTACAGGCAGTTGCCGAATGCCTTGTCGGCCTGATTTATGTGAACGCCATCAAGCCGGGCGCACCTTACATTTTCGGCACCTGGCCCTTCGTGTCCGATCTTCGCACCGGCGCGATGTCGGGCGGCAGCCCAGAGCAAGCCCTGCTGTCCTCGGCATGCGGCCAGATGGCAAATTTCTACGATCTCAATGGCGGCACGGGCGCTGGAATGTGCGATTCAAAGGTCATGGATTTTCAGGCAGGGTACGAGAAGGCCTATAACCTCACCCTCGTCGGCAATGCGGGCACCAACCTCATCTATGAAGCAGCAGGCATGCACGCCTCGCTGCTCGGCATCTGCAAAGAAACGCTTGTCGCAGACAACGACATCATCGCAGCCGCCCAACGCACGATGCGCGGTATCGATACGTCCGATGAGGCGCTCAATATCGACACGATCCGAGATGTTTGCATTGGCGGCCCCGGCCATTATTTGGGCTCTGATCAAACCCTGCACCTGATGCAGCGGGATTATGTCTACCCCTCCGTCGGCGACCGCTGGAGCCCGAACGAATGGAACGAGCGCGGACGGCCTACTTATGTCGATCGTGCGGTGAAAAAGACGGCGGAAATCCTGAAAAACCACCACCCCAAACACATCAGCCGCGAAGTGGATGATGCCATCCGCGCAAAATTCCCGATCAAGCTGGAGCGGAAGGATATGGGTGAGGTGGTGTAGCTAACCTTTAAGCCTTGAATATATTAAGGTTTTACGATGGCTGAAGAGACTGCGGGCGCAGCCCCGTTTGAATATGACCCAGAAAAGTCACAAACGAACCGCCTAAAGCATGGTATAGATTTTGATGCGGTCCTAGAACTATGGAATGATCCGTTTGCGATTGAGATGACGGGACGCAGCGACACGGAAAGCCGCTCTATCGCAATCGGGCAGATTGAAGGTAAAATTTGGAGTGTTGTTTTTACCCTTCGAGGGGATAAAATCAGGATCATTTCCGCCCGACGCGCGCGCAAAAACGAAGAGATGGCTTATGAAAAAAATATCGGCAGAAGAATTTGATCGCCGCTTTGATGCGGGCGAAGATATGTCGGCCTTCATTAACTGGGACTCCGCGAAGCCATTATCGCGGAAGCCCGCCGCCACCATCCGGAATCCTGAACCATCGGACACAGCGCTCAAACCAAAGTCCGTTTCAGAGGAAAAAAAAGCCAATAGGAAATCGGCTTAAAGTGGACCGCGAGCCTCTCGGCTCACATTCTTTGCGCTGTCCAAGAGACGCGCAGTCCATAAAAATAACGAACAAAATAAAAGGAAACACCCATGGCCGCTCTGCCCTCACACGCTTCTGTTGTTATCGTGGGAGGCGGCATTGTTGGCTGCTCGACCGCCTATCATCTCGGCAAGCTCGGCGTGAAGGACGTTGTGCTCTTGGAACGCAAGCGTCTCACCAGCGGCACGACATGGCACGCGGCAGGCCTTGTGCGCTCCTCGCTTTACACGCAAAACCTGACGCGGTTAGCAAAATACACCGTTGATCTCTACACGAACTTGGAAAAAGAAACCGGGCAAGCAACCGGCTTTGTGCAACCGGGCTCTATCTCGATTGCGACGAACCCCGAGCGCTGGCAGGAATTGCGCCGCGCCGCCGATATGCTGCGCTCCTTCGATGTCGAAGCGTATGAGATTTCACCCAAAGAAGCACAGGCCAAATGGCCGTTGATGAATGTCGATGATGTTATCGGCGCAGTTTGGTATCCGTCGGACGGCAAATGCAACCCGATTGATACGACGATGGCACTTGCAAAGGGCGCGCGTATGTCGGGCGTTGCCATTCACGATAACATGCTCGTCGAAAAAATCATCGTCGAGAATGGCCGCGCGGTCGGCGTTGAAACCGCAGAAGGCATCATTAAAGCCGACAAAGTCGTGATCGCGGGCGGTATGTGGACGCGCTCACTTGCCCGCACCATCGGTGTCGATGTACCGCTGCAGGCGTGCGAGCATTTTTACATCGTCACCGATCCGATGGAAGGCATGACGCCCGATCTCCCCGTGATGCGCGACATGGACCATTGCGCTTACTATAAAGAAGATGCAGGCAAGCTGCTGCTCGGCGCGTTCGAACCGAAAGCCAAGCCATGGGCACTCGATGGCATTCCAGCCGATTTCGAATTCGGCGAATTACCCGAAGACTTCGATCATTTCGCGCCCATCCTGGAAGACGCGATGAAGCGTATTCCATCGTTAGAGAAAGTCGGCATCCGCAAATTCTTCAACGGCCCTGAAAGCTTC
>Ga0007795_10000931_pt1 | contig 10224 bp, 11 predicted proteins | sample CryBogmetaGMA1M_FD_60369 | JGI IMG/M metagenome (GOLD analysis project Ga0007795, IMG submission 60369) | Freshwater microbial communities from Crystal Bog, Wisconsin, USA - MA1M | ecosystem: Environmental > Aquatic > Freshwater > Lake | place: Crystal Bog, Wisconsin, USA | collected 2009-07-06
AGGGCGAATTTTTGAGTTCATGACCGGTTTGCTGACCAAGTTGGGCCTATCTTCTGGCCAGTTCGCCCTGGACCAAGGCGCCGTTCGCGGTCGTCCGCCCCAGGCCGAAGTTCGCGACATTCTCGATATTGCGGCGCGCTCAGGATTAAAGGCTTTTGACCTGGCTGGGCGCTCGCCTCAGGCCGAACTGGACATTGGTGCCGCGCTTCCGCGACCAAACCCGTTCAATGTCACAATCTCGACCGTCAGGGCCGACCGCGGGCCAGATCTGGTGGAGGCCGAAGCCCGCGCCGTCCTGCGCCGCCTGGGCGTCGACCAGGCCGACTGTCTGTTGGTGCCTTCGGCTTCAGAGCTTTTTGGACCCCACGGCCCCGCCCTTTGGGACCGCTTGAAATCCCTGAAGGACCAGGGCCTGACCCGCAAGATCGGGATTTCGGTCTTCGCGTCTGATGACCCCTTGGGTCTGGCCCGTCGTTTCCGGCCAGATGTGGTGCAGGCACCGGCCAGCCTTCTGGATCAAAGGCTTCTGATCGACGGCACATTGGCTGCGATCGCCGGCATGGGCCTGGAGGTCCAACTTCGATCCATCTTCTTAAACGGCCTCTTACTTTTGCCGCCAGAGCGGGCACCCAGCCATTTGAAGGCAGCCACCAATCGTATTCACAGAGCGCGGCGTCTGATTGCCGAAGGGCGGTCCGATCCCTTGCAGGCGGCCCTGGGCTTTGCCCTGTCCCGGCCAGAGGCCAGCACGGTTCTGATCGGCGTTGGGTCGGTGGGTGAATTGAATGCGGTCGTCGCAGCTGCATCCCGTCCAATTCCGGATCTGGACTGGGACGACATGGCCCTGGATGACCCTATCGCACTGGACACCCGGTCCTGGGCTGCCGCCTAAATCCCTAGTCGACGCAGTCGTCCATGCCTTGCCGACGGACCGTCCCGGCAGCGGCACCAATCTTACCTGATCGCTTGCGGACATAAGGCCCCGGGGCAGCGGCCCGCCACTTAAGCGGGCTCGGCAGAATAGCGGCGAGCCGGGCGGACTGGGTCGGGGTAAGCTTGTCAGCGCCAACGCCAAAATTCTTTCGCGCGGCGGCGTCTGCCCCATAAATGCCTGGGCCCCATTCGACGCTGTTCAGATAGACCTCCATGATCCGCTTCTTGCCCCACAAGAGCTCGATCAAGGCCGTGAAGTAGGCCTCAAGGCCCTTACGCACATAGGACCGATCTGGCCATAGAAAGACGTTCTTGGCGGTTTGTTGGCTGATGGTAGAGCCACCGCGGATGCGTTTTGAGGTTTCGTTGTGCGCTAGCGCCTTTTCCATGGCGGAGAAGTCAAAGCCGTGATGCTGGCAAAATTTCGCGTCCTCGGCGGCAATCACCGCCCTGGGCAGGGCATTGGACATGTCGTCAATCGGTCGCCAGCGCCGGGCAAATCCCTGCCCTTCCACGGTCCTTTGCACCATAAGAATGGTTATGGGCGGGGGAACAAAGCGATAGACCAACACCACCATGACCGGGCCCACAAGGCCGACAATGAGCACGAGACTTAGTAGGGTTCGAAAAAATCTGGCCATCTGACGATCGGATTTCGGTCTGGGCATTTGGCCGCTGCAAAACTGGGGCCTTGCCTTGCCCCCTAGGTCAAGTGCTAACGGGCTATGGAGCGGCGTCAAGCTGAGACGCTATCGTCCAGGGAGAATCCTATGAATGTGAGCGAAGCCGTCCTCCGCAGAATCTCCGTGCGCGCTTTCAAGCCGGAAATCCCGTCAGAAGCCCTGGTGCGAGACATACTTGACGCTGCCGCGCGCGCGCCCTCTGGGGGCAACCTCCAGCCCTGGAGGGTTTATGGCCTAGCCGGATCGGCCCTCACGGAACTCAAAGACTTGGTCGCGGCCAATCCCAATGGGGAAGAGCCGGAATATGATGTCTATCCGGCCAATCTCTGGGACCCCTTCCGCACGCGGCGTTTCCAGAATGGCGAAGAGCTCTACGCGTCAATTTCAATCCCTCGGGAGGATAAGCCCGCCCGCCTGCGCCAGCTGGCCAAGAATGGCGAATTCTTCGGAGCGCCGGTGGGCTTGTTCTTCTGCCTGGACCGCAAGCTCGGCCCGCCCCAGTGGTCAGACCTTGGTATGTACATGCAGACTGTCATGTTGCTGGCCGTTGAGGCAGGCCTGTCGACCTGTGCCCAGGAATACTGGGCCCGGTACCCAAAGACTCTCGCCAAGATTTTGGAGCTTCCGGAAGACCATATGGTGTTTTCAGGCATGGCCCTGGGCTATGCAGACGAAACGGCACCGATCAACAATTGGCGCTCAGCCCGCGATCCCTTCAGCGTCTGGGGCGACCTGCGCGGTTGGGGCTAGGTTAAGTCAACGACAGCGGCGACCCCACCTTCGTCCCCCCAGGCCAGCCGCTTGCCGTCTGCGCTGATCGCCAGGGCGCTGATGGGCTCGCCCTTGTCAGCCTTTACCGGCTGAATCTTTTGGTCGGTGAGATCACACACCCAGACACGGCCATCATCCAGACCGGCGGCGACTCGATTGCTATTGGGGGTCGCGGCAATGCGGATGACCATGGCGCTTTCGTCGTAACCAATTTCTGCGGCCTGCTTGCCGAGCGGACCTGTGGCACCAGCAAAGGGCCAGATCACCACGCCATTGGCACCAGACGTGGCCAGCATGAGGCCCTTGGCGAGGAAGGCCATGCTTTTCACCTTGCCGGGATAGCCACCCATTTTCAGATTTTTATCATCCGCGACTCGCCAGCCATGAAGCTGGTTTTCCTGCATGGCGCTCATCAGGAATTTTCCATCCGGGCTCCAGGCCAGACCTACATGGCTGCCTGCCCATTTGAGCAATTGCGGCTTTTGCTCGGCGATTTTTGCGTACCAGAGCCAGGCCCCGCCATAGGTGGCCACAGCCAGACGGCGTCCCTTTGGATCAAAGGCGATATCAGCCACCGACTTATCATGCTGAAAAATTCTGGAAAAATCCGGATCAGCACTGTCACGAACATGCAGGTCCTTGCCCGCACTGAAGGCAATCAGGCGGGACTCAGGGCTTGCAGCGACCGCGTCGATCCATCGCCCGGGAATTTTTGCAAGTTCGAGGCAGGCCTCTTTTTTGGTCCAGACCACCCGACCGTCGTCGCCGCCTGTAAGCAAGCCGACGCCGCTAGGATGTAAGGCCGCGGAAAGCACCACGCCATTGTGGGCGTTCTGGGTTTCTCCAGTTTCAAAGGCGATTGCGCCATCACCGAGGGCAAAAGCAGCAGTTCCTGCCCTGTCGAACACGGCGGCGGTCACATAAGCGTCGAAAGAATGGGTCATGATGTTTCATAGAGTGTGATGGGGCATTGGAAAACGCCCTGACTGCGAAATAGGCGACTCGCAACACTTGTTGAGAAAGGCTGACGGTAGGGGCTTTACAAGGCGCTTGCGATTGGCGATGGGTGTCTAGACAGACGGACGGGCGTTTTTTAACACGCCCTCAGAGGAAGGATTTTCTTATGGGAGCCAAGCTGGGCGGTGGCGGCGGCGGCCGTTTCAACCTCGGCCAGAACAGCGACATTAACGTTACGCCATTCGTGGACGTTATGCTGGTTCTGCTCATTATCTTCATGGTGGCCATTCCGGCCGCTACGGTTTCTATCAAGCTCGATCTGCCGCCGGCCATCCCGCCGCCGCCGAACGCGCCGAAGCCGCCAGAACCAACGGTCATCAATATCCAGGCCAATGGCGGCGTGTATATTGGCGAGGCCCCAACATCGGTGGAAACCCTTCCGGCAGACCTGGCTCGTAAGCTGAATAAGCCTGAGCCGACCAAGGAACGGGTTTACATCCGCGCTGACCGCACGGTTCGCTACGGCCAGTTCATGGAAGTCATGAACACCCTGCAGGGCAATGGCTACTTCCAGGTCGCGCTGATCAACGAAGAGCTCTAGCCTTAGGCAAGACAAGAATTAGCCCGCCTCGGGAAACCGGGCGGGCTTTTTCATGCCTAAAATTCTGTCAGGCCGCGCAGGATTCGAAACCGGCCTTGAGCGCGGCTTCATCGAGGTTGCGCCCGATGAACACCATACGCGAAGACCGGGTCTCGCCGGGCTTCCAATCGCGCTGAAAGTCGCCTTCCAGAATCATATGAACCGCCTGGAAGACCAGTCGGCGATCTTCCCCAGCGACATCTAAAATGCCCTTGGCCCGCAGGATGTCGGGGCCCTGTGTCTGTAAGACACCATTCAGCCAGGCTGTGACCCGGTTGGCGTTCAGCGGCCTATCAAACGCCAGAGATATCCCGCGAATACCAGCTTCAGCGGCGTGGTCATGGTGCCCGTGATCATGGTGGGCATGATCATGGTCGTGATGATCGCAATCTTCATCGTGAACATGCCCCGCCTCGCCATGGGCGGGGTTAAGGAAATCTGGCTGAAGGTCCGTAATGCGCTCCAGGTCAAAGCCGCCGCGCCCTAAGATCAGGTCCAGGGGAACATTCGACCTCTGTGCCCGATGGATCGGTGCCAGAGGGTTGAGCCGCCGAATACGCGCCTCAACATCCCGAAGCTGGGCTTCGCTGACCAAGTCTGTCTTGTTCAAGATAATCTGGTCGGCAAAGGCAATCTGCTCCACCGCTTCCTTGGAGTCGGCAAGCCTCAGAGGCAGATACATGGCGTCCACCACAGTGGTGACGCTGTCGAGCTGGGTCTTGGCCCGGACATCATCATCAACGAAGAAGGTCTGCGCTACGGGCCCAGGATCGGCCAGGCCGGTCGTCTCAATAATGATGGCGTCGAACCCACCCTTGCGTTTCATCAGGCCGGAGAGAACTCGGATCAGGTCGCCGCGCACCGTGCAGCAGACACAGCCATTGTTCATCTCAAAGACCTCTTCGTCAGCGCCGACGATCAGGTCATTGTCGATGCCAATCTCTCCGAATTCATTGACGATGACGGCGTAACGTTTGCCGTGGTCTTCGGAAAGGATCCGGTTGAGCAGGGTGGTCTTGCCAGCGCCGAGATAGCCAGTGAGGACGGTAACAGGTGTCTTTTGGGTCATAGGGCATATGTAATGCCTCTCAGCCCCGGAGGGAACAGCCTCCGCAAGGGCAGACTTGACCCAAGCCTAGTGTTATACAATAACATTTCCGTGACGCCGTCCGCTGATGGCCTTTAGAGACCTCCGTGACAAGCCCCTTGGCGAACACATCTCCCCTGGACACCTATCGCAGCGACCGCGCCTATTTGGGTGCAGATCATGCGCGCAATGAGCGGCGCACCTGGCTGGTCGTCGCCATTTGCGTCGTGACAATGGCTGTCCAGGTTGGTGGCGGGATTTGGGTGCATTCCATGGCCCTGATTGCCAATGGATTGCATCTGGCTGCCCACATTGTCGTCCTGGGAGCTGCCGCCGGGGCTTATGGAATTTCTCGGACCTATGCCCGCGACCCTAGATTGGCCTTTGGAACCGGTAAGCTTGGCTATCTCGTGGGCTTCGCCAATGGCGTGATTTTGGCGATCACTGGGGCCTTGATCGGGATTGAAAGTCTTCAGCGCCTTCTGAAGCCAGAGGTGGTCGCCTATTCTGGCGCCTTGGAGCTGGCCGCCTTCGCCCTGGCCGTGAACCTGGTCTGCGTCTGGCTCTTGAAGCCTCGCGCACAGGCTGGGCCGGATGCGGACGGCGACCCAAACCTTTCGGCGGCACACCTTCACTTGTCGGCGGATGCTGTCGTCTCTGGACTGGCGCTGCTTAGTCTCCTAGCCGGCAAGATTTGGCATTTTAGCTGGGCAGATCCCCTCGCCGCCGTTGTCGGTGCCGTGCTTGTCGGTCATTTCGCTTGGCGCCTTCTGCTTAGAACAGGGGCAGCCCTTCTGGATGCGATACCTTCTCAAGGTTTGATGACGGAAATTCGCCATCGCTTAGAGGTGGATGGGACAGAGGTCATAGATCTCCACGTCTGGCGGCTCGGCCCAGGGCACCTAGCAGCGATCATCGTCCTGGGAGCGACCACGCCCGAGGCACCAACTGCCTATCGTAAGCGCTTGGATGGCCTTAGCGGCCTCAGTCACATAACAATTGAAGTTAGGCGTGCAGGCGAGACTTGACGCTCCGCCCCGGATCACGACTCAAGAGGGATTATGAGCCGCCGGACTAAACCTCAGATGTCGCCGACCCGCTCGTCTAAAAGGCGCTTGACCCAAGACGCCCGAATTTTTGTGTCGAAGATATTTTGGGGCCTAACTGACAGCACCTGGTTATTTATAGCGGGAGTGGGGCGCGTGCTTAGCCTTGCCGTAGAGTGGGTCCGACGCCTGCCAAACGCCCTCATCACGAAGATTAAAGCGTTTCCGGACGACGCAGCAGACTTTGCGATTGGGGCGGCCTTGAAGGTTTTCGAATTACGTTGGCCGATTGTGACCTTGACCAGCCTGGCCGGGGCGGCCGCGATTGCCGGACAGTGGCCACCGGCACGCACGACCTTCGAAGGCGTACACGCCCGGCCGACGAGAATAACTGGCGAGGCCCCATCACAGGCCCGACCAAAGCGTCTGGCCCTCAAACCTGGCCCCAGAGACCTGCAGCACACTGTGGATGTCCTGGCAGAAGATTTTGGGGAAACCGTAGGCATCGCGATTATCGACACCTCTGACCAATGGATTGTCGATGTGCGCGGGGATATGGCTTTTCCGCAGCAGAGTGTCTCGAAACTCTGGGTCGCCATGACCACCCTGGACGCCATTGACAGGGGAACCTCGGCCCTGGATCGGCAGGTAATCCTGACAGACGCCGACCGAAGCGTTTTCAACCAGCCGATATCATATCGGATTACCCCAGACGGCTTCCCCACGACCGTCGCCGACCTCTTAAAGCGCGCCCTGATCGAGAGTGACAACGCTGCAAATGATAAGCTTTTGGGCTTGGCCGGGGGCCCTGAGGCTGTTCGGCGTCTCCTGAGAGAAAAAGGCCTGGAGGGAATCTCCCTCGCCGAGGATGAGCGCCACCTGCAGGCACACATAGCTGGCCTGACATGGACCCCCGATCTTGCCCCTTACGGTGCGTTTAATACCGCCAGATCCCGCCTGCCTAAGGGGGCGCGTGAGGCGGCTTTAGACGCCTATATTGCCCATCCCTATGATGGGGCTCAGCCCGCTGCGGTAGCCGAGGCCCTGGCCCAGCTGCAAATGGGAAAATTATTGTCTGCGGAATCCAGTCGCTGGATGTTGGAGACTATGGCCAAGGCCAGAACAGGGCCAGCGCGTCTGAAAGGCGGTTTGCCCAAGGGCTGGCAGATCGCCCATAAGACGGGGACAGGGCAGGACTATCGCGGGGCCTCCGTCGGAATTAACGATGTCGGCTTGATCACCGCCCCTGATGGCAAAACCTATGCCGTCGCCGTTTTCCTGCAGAAGACGAAACATCCGGTCTCTGAGCGGCTGGCCTTTCTCCAATCCATCAGTCAGGCCATCGTCACCCAATGGGATAGGGAGGCTGACCAAGGCCGGTCATTGGTGGCAAAAGAGTCCAGGTCCGCCGACTGAATCGGACCAGCCCGCGTTGACTCGGCTCGGGTGGTCTGTATAACACCGCGCTTCTCGCTCGCGGGCCAACTCGCGGGCGTAATCCTTTTTGCACTGTATCCAAGGCGCGAATTATATGTACGCGGTGATCAAGACCGGCGGAAAGCAATACCGGGTCCAACCTGGTGATGTGATGGTCGTCGAAAAGCTCGACGGCGAGCCCGGTGCCAATGTGGCGTTCGGCGATGTGCTCATGCTGGGCGATGGCGACGCAATCACCCTTGGCGAGCCCACCGTGGCCGGTGCCAGTGTCAGCGCGACCCTGGTGGAAACCCGCAAGGGTGAGAAGGTAAAGATCTTCAAGAAGATCCGCCGTCAGGGCTACCGCCGGACCAAGGGCCATCGTCAGATCGAAACCGTTCTGCGCGTCACCGCCATCGAAGGCGCTGGCAAGAGCGAGACCTGGGACGGCGTGGTCGACATGACCACCAAGGCCATGATGAACGCCCGCGCGCGGAACCTGACCCACGTGGTTGCCGCTCTGGAAGCTGCAGCAGCTCCGGTCGTCGCGGCTAAGGCTGACGTCGCCGAAGGCGCAGCTGCTCCCGCAAAAAAGGCGGCGCCGAAGAAGGCCGCCGCTAAGAAGTCCGACGCTGAATAAGCGTCGGTCTCGTCGAATTTAGGAGGCCAAGATGGCACACAAGAAATCTGGCGGTTCATCTCGCAACGGTCGCGACTCAGCGGGTCGCCGCCTCGGCGTTAAGAAGTTCGGTGGCGAAGCCGTGATCGCGGGCAATATTATCGTGCGCCAGCGCGGCACCAAGTTCTTCCCGGGCGACAATGTTGGCATGGGCGTGGATCACACCCTCTTCGCGACCGCTCATGGCGCCGTGAAATTTGTGACCAAGCGTGACGACCGCACCTACGTGAATGTGGTCACCGCAGAGATCGCAGCGAACTAGGCGAACCTGAACTTCAGGTCCGCCAGCCAGGCGGGCCGAATAAATCTCCCAAAACGGGGAGTCCGGACCGCCGGGCTCTCCGTTTTTTATTGCCTAAGGCCTCGACGAAGGGCCGGGAGGTTGAGATGAGACCTTTGGAGATACAGAGCGTCGTCGAGACGCCAAGCCTGCGGCTGAGGCCGCCCCGTCTGAATGATGCCGGTCGGCTGGCGAAACTTCTAAACGATTTCGAAGTGGCCAAGATGACCACGTCCATCCCACACCCCTATGGGATTGAGGATGCAGAGCAGTTTCTGCGCGAGGCGACGCCGGAGACCTTTGTGGTCGAACATCCTGACCATGGTCCGATCGGGACGGTAGGCTTCTCCGAGGGGGAAGGTCGGCGGGCGGAATTGGGCTATTGGATTGGTAAGCCCTACTGGGGCGGGGGCTTTGCAACGGAAGCGGCAAGGGGTGCGATGGGCTGGGCGAAATCGGTTTGGAACCGCCGTCATGTGGCGGCCCGGCACTTCGTCGACAACCCAGCCTCTGGGGAGGTCCTGTGCAAATCTGGCTTTCTCTATACCGGTCTGGTGACGCCTTCGATCAGCAAGGCTCGAAACGAGATCGTGCCCTCCCGCTGGATGGTCTGGCTGGCATGACCTTCGCCCTCTCTTGTGTTATGGCCTGACCATGAAATTTCTCGACCAGTGCAAGGTGTATATCCGCTCCGGAAATGGCGGCGGCGGCGCCGTGTCCTTTCGCCGGGAAAAGTACATTGAGTATGGCGGCCCAGATGGTGGCGATGGCGGTAATGGCGGCAGCATCTGGATGGAGGCTGTTGAGGGTCTGAACACCCTGATTGACTATCGCTATCAACAGCATTTCAAGGCCGATACCGGCATTCATGGCATGGGTCGCAATCGACACGGGGCCAATGGTGAGGACATCATCCTGAAGGTGCCGGTGGGAACCCAGGTTCTGGAAGAGGACAAGGAAACCCTGATTATCGATCTGGATACGGCGGGACAGAAAATCCTGCTGGCCAAGGGTGGCAATGGCGGTTGGGGCAATGATCGCTTCAAAGGCCCGATCAATCAGGCCCCTTATCACGCAAATCCAGGCCAGGATGGCGAGGAAAAGATCATTTGGCTGCGGCTGAAGCTGATCGCCGACGTGGGCTTGGCCGGGCTTCCCAATGCCGGGAAGTCCACCTTCCTGGCTGCAGCAAGTGCGGCTAAGCCGAAAATCGCCGACTACCCGTTTACAACCCTCGCCCCCAATCTCGGCATTGTTGATCTGTCATCGGAAGAGCGCTTCGTCATGGCCGATATTCCAGGCCTGATCGAAGGTGCCTCTGAAGGCGCAGGCCTAGGGGTTCGCTTCCTCGGCCATGTGGAGCGTACGGCCGTCCTGATCCATCTGGTGGATTGCACCCAAACCGATGTGGTCGAAGCCTGGCGAACGGTACGGACCGAACTGGAGGCCTATGCTGAAGAGCTCGGCGATAAGGTCGAAATCGTCGCCCTGAGCAAGATCGACGCCCTTGATCCTGACACCCTGGAAATGCAGCGAGAAGCCCTGTCAGAGGCTGTCGGGCGTCCTGTGCGCCTTGTGTCTGGGGTCTCAGGTCAGGGTGTGAAAGAGCTCCTGCGGGAGGCCTATAGCCTTGTGCGGACGCGCAAGGCAGAGGCTGCAGCGGCAGCCGAGGCCAAATCTGGCCACGCACCTCCGGACTGGGCTCCATGAGTGAGCTGACGGCCGCACGACG
>Ga0007795_10000932_pt1 | contig 10224 bp, 9 predicted proteins | sample CryBogmetaGMA1M_FD_60369 | JGI IMG/M metagenome (GOLD analysis project Ga0007795, IMG submission 60369) | Freshwater microbial communities from Crystal Bog, Wisconsin, USA - MA1M | ecosystem: Environmental > Aquatic > Freshwater > Lake | place: Crystal Bog, Wisconsin, USA | collected 2009-07-06
CCAGTGCACGGACAGAGGCCGAACGGATGGTGCGGGCGATCGATCGGGCCAGAGCGAGATCGGGTTCGCTGAGCCACAGGTTGTACGCGATCAGCGGTGGACGCTGGCCGACGGCGACGGCGCCGGCACTCAGGTGAGCCACACCCGGGCCGTAGTCCGGTCGGAGCGTGGTGAATGCGTCGCGCCGCACATCGGGGAGTGTGCGTTCGGGCCCGTAGAGGAAGCAGGGAAGTGCGAGTGCGTCGCCGGCCCAGCGCGCGAACGCATCGCGGGCATCGAGTGCCTCCTGCTCGGTCGACCCGTCGAGCGCGATGAACGGAACCACGTCGAGCATGCCGATGCGCGGGTGTGCGCCGGAATGCGTTCGGATATCGAGTACCTCGATCGTGCGGCGGGCGATGGCCCTAGGAGCGGTCTCGCCGACGACGGTGAGGACAGAGCGATTGTGATGTGCGCAGCTGTGGACATCGAGCAGATCCACGCCGGCACTGACGGCGATCTCGTCGATCAGGTCGGTCCGACGACCCTCACTGATGTTGATGACAGATTCGAGCATTGGTTGATCCTGCCCCACCGACGGGTGCGACGTCGTTGGGGCAGGATCAGATTGTGTGGGGGTCAGTCGTGGGTCGGTCGTGCGTCACTCGCTGAAGGCGGGGATACGAATCCCGCGAGCCTTCATGATGCGGCGCCGCTGCCGTTCGGAGGTGCCGCCCCAGACGCCGTGATCGATGCGATTCTCGAGGGCGTACTCGAGGCAGGTGTTGACAACGGGGCAGGTGGCGCAGATGCGCTTGGCCACCTCGACGCCGACGCCGTCACTCGGGAAGAACGTGGCGGGAGGGTGATCCCGGCAGATTCCGCTGTCCATCCAGTCCGTTGTGGTTTCCATGCGGCGCAACATACGGACGAGGGTGAAAAGGTCCCCTAAGTCGATAGCAAAGTCGCGGCAAAGTCCTGTCATGGGTGTTGTGGTCGCTGCGACCACTAGGATGAGGTTCCTGCGGAGTTCCGCACGTTCAGGTGCGCGTGTGCGCCGAGGAAAGAGCAGTTCGCTGATGTCGATGACCGAAACCCCAACCGATCAGCCGCCCCGTGGCCATGTCCGAGTGATCTATCTCGGCCCGGTCGCTCCCCACTGGGATGTCCAGGGTGACTCCGAGGTCCGCGGCCTCGTCGACGATTTCCGCTCGCGAGTGATGGCCCGTCTTCTTCTGCTTCCTCCGCACGATCCGCAGTTCCGGCGCAACCGCGAGCGCGTTGTTCGCGACGCCGAGCGTGAGAATCTCGTGCTCACCTGGGATCTCGGCCTGCCCGAAGAGGGCTGAGATCTCCGGATGTCCGAGGGTTCCCCCACCCATCAACCTGAGGACCACATGGCTCCAGTCACGGCGGTGGGACAGTCGAGGCCGACACTGGAGACATCACGCGAGGTTTTGGCCGCGTCACCGGATCGATTCCTGAACCGGGAGCTCTCCTGGCTCGACTTCGACGCCCGTGTGCTGGCGTTGGCATCCAATCCCGCAATCCCGGTACTTGAACGACTCAAGTTCGTGGCGATCTTCTCGCAGAACCTCGATGAGTTCTTCCAGGTGCGTGTTGCTGGTCTGAAGGATCAGGTCGCCGCCGGCCTCGGAAATCGCACTGCCGACGGACGTTCCGCCCGCACCCAGTTGCGAGAGATTCGCGAGCGGCTCCAGATCGAGCGTCGTCGGGCCGAATCGGTCTTCCTCGAGGAACTGGTCCCCGAACTGGCTCGGGCGGGCGTGATCTTCTCGACCTTCGCCGATCTTGACGAGGCGGATCGTGCGTATCTCGGCGCCTACTTCGACGAGCGCATCTTCCCGGTGCTCACGCCGCTTGCCGTCGATCCCGGTCACCCGTTCCCGTATATCTCTGATCTTTCATTGAATCTCGCGGTTGTGGTGAACGATCCCGTGAGCGGCGATCATCGCTTTGCCCGGGTCAAGGTTCCCAATCTGCTGCCGCGCTTTGTCGTCATGCCTGATGGGGTGCGGTTCGTGTCGCTCGAGGAGGTCATCGCCGAGCATCTCGCGGTGCTCTTCCCCGGCATGGTGCTCGGGCAGCATCACGCATTTCGTGTCACCCGCAACGCGGATCTGACCCTCGAGGAGGAGGATGCTGACGATCTCCTCGAAGCGGTGGAGCTCGAGCTGCGTCGTCGTCGCTTCGGTCGGTCGGTCCGACTCGAGATCGATGATGATGTCTCCGGCGAGATCCTGGACCTTCTCGTGCGAGAACTCGACCTCGACCCCGAGGATGTCTACCTCTGCTCGGGTCCGCTTGATCTCGGCGGACTGTGGTCCGTGCACGGTATCGATCGACCCGACCTCAAGGACGAACCCTGGGTTCCCATCACGCAGGCGCGTCTGATGGGCGATACGCCAAACGAACCCGTTGACATGTTCTCGGTGATCCGCAATGGCGATCTTCTTTTACATCACCCCTATGAGTCGTTCTCGTCGTCGGTCGAGGAGTTCATCCGGCAGGCGTCTCGTGATCCACAGGTGCTGGCCATCAAGCTCACGCTCTATCGCACGAGTTCCGATACCTCGATCATCAAGTCACTCGTTCGCGCCGCCGAGCGGGGGAAGCAGGTGGCGGCGCTCGTGGAGTTGAAAGCCCGGTTCGATGAGAAGAAGAACATCGGATGGGCACGCGAACTCGAGAACGCCGGCGTGCATGTGGTCTACGGACTCAAAGGCCTCAAGATCCATACGAAGACCACGCTCGTGGTGCGCGATGAACCCGATGGCATCCGGCGCTACAGCCACGTCGGCACCGGCAACTACAACCCCAAGACCGCGCGTCTCTATGACGATCTCGGTCTGCTGACCTGTGATCCGCAGATCGGTTCTGATCTCACGCAATTGTTCAACCTGCTGACAGGGTTCGCTCGTGATCCCCAGTTCACGAAACTCCTCGTGGCTCCTCGCTCGGTGCGTCCGGGCATCGCTGAACTCATCGCCAGCGAGGCGGTCCATGGATCTGAGGGCCGCATCGTGCTCAAGATGAACAGCCTTGTCGACCCTGAACTCATCGATGCGCTCTATGCCGCATCGCAGGCCGGTAATCGCATCGATCTCATCGTGCGCGGTATCTGCTGCCTCCGCCCGGGGGTGCCCGGACTCTCGGAGAACATTCGGGTTCGTTCGATCGTGGGCCGGTACCTCGAACATTCGCGGATCTACCACTTCGCCCATGGTCACGAGGGTGGACCGATCGCTTATATCGGATCCGCTGATCTCATGCCCCGCAACCTCGACCGCCGCGTCGAGGCACTCGTTCCCATCGAGGATGAAATGCTCCAGCGTCGCCTGCAGCAGATCATCGATGTCCAGCTGGCCGACGATCTCCTTGCATGGCAACTCGAATCCGACTCGACCTGGTCGAAGGTGCGGGGCGGTTCCGGGGTGGACACCCACCGTGTGCTCGAGGACCTTGCTCTCGGGCGCCGTGATGCTTCATGAGTGGCTCTCTCGAACGCGAGGTCAAGTTCGGCGGTCGGCCCGGTTTCGAGATGCCGGATCTCGTAGGTGTGCTCCCCGGAGTATCGGTGGTGGCGCTTCCGAGCCTCGATCTCGATGCCACCTACTACGACACTGCTGATCTGCGTCTTGTGCGCAGCGGCGTCTCGCTCCGTCGACGCACCGGCGAGGGCCTCCCCACATGGACCCTCAAACTCCCAGCGGGAACCTCGGGTTCGGTGCTGCAACGACGCGAATTCGATATCGAGAGCGACGCCACTGAGGTGCCGGCCGAATTGGCCCGTCTGGTCACCGGCTGGACGCGCTCGGAGCCACTCGTTGCGGTGATCGACATACTCAGTCGTCGCGAGAGATTCGCGCTGGTGGATTCCGGCGGCATCGACCTCGCAGAGCTCGATGACGACCGTGTCACGGTGGTTGAGAACGGCGTGACCGCGGCGACATTTCGTGAGATCGAACTCGAGCTCACAGATGCAGGTACCGACGCGTTGCTCGGAAGCGTCACTGCCGCGCTGCTTGGTGCGGGAGCCGGCGCGCCGGATCCGATGTCGAAGGTGGCGCGAGCACTTGGTCCGCGGGCACTCGTTCCGAGCCCGCTCGAGGCGCCGCTGCCGGGTGCCGGCGCCTCCATCGCCGAAGTGTTGTCTGCAGCGTTGCGCGCTGCTGTGGCCGAGGTCATCGCCAACGATCATGTGATCCGCCTCGACGACGATTCGATGGGGCTCCACCGAGCTCGCTGGGCCCTGCGTCGGATCCGATCCGATCTCAAGACCTTCACGGGCCACGTTGACGATGCGTACCTCGATCATTTGCGAACCGAGTTGCGTTGGCTCTCCGAGGAGTTCGGAACCCTCCGGCGCGCAGATGTATTGGTCGAGAGTGTCGAGTTCGCAACCAGTTCGGCCAGAGACAACGATGTTTCCGCGGTGGAGCGGCTGATCGATCGGGCCCGTAGCGAGAGACAGCTGGCTCACGAGTCAGTCATCGAGATCCTTGATTCGAAGCGGTATGTCGAACTGCTCGACCTTCTGGTTGGAGTCACCCGTCCGGCCGCATTGTTCGTCGGTGAGTCCGCCGCCGCCGTCGAGGTCATTCCGAAGGCACTGATGCGGGTCTGGAAGCGGGTCCGGTCGGCAGTCGGCGACATGCCCGAGGAGCCGTCCGAGAACGACATCCGCCACGTGCGCCGACAGATCATCCGGCTCCGAAGTGCCACCGAACTTGCCGTGCCCGTCTTCGGTGCCGCGGCCAGAGACTTCGCCGTGCTGACGGCGAAGGCACAGCACGACCTCGGCGTGCATCTTGACGCGCTTGCCTGTGAGCGCTGGCTCCGCAGACGAGTTGACTCGCTGGAGGGACTGGAACCTTTCGTCGCTGGTCAACTCGTGGCGGCCCAATCGGTCATCTCCGATCAGGCGCTGCGCGCATGGCTGGAATCCTGGCGTGCATGCTCGAAACGCTCTGCCGTGGCATGGTTCAGATCATGAGGAACCGCACGTCATCGCGACACCGTTCCAGTCGCAGTACCGAGAATCTCGATCCCGACGCCGAGCCGGAGGTTCGGGCCGCAGGCGGCATCGTGTGGCGCCTTGGTGAGCTTGGGATCGAACTGGTGATCGTTCATCGACCCAAGTACAGCGACTGGACCTTTCCGAAAGGGAAGCTCGACCCGGGCGAGTCCGACGAGGCAGCAGCCCATCGTGAGGTGCTCGAGGAGACCGGGTTCGAATGCGTTCTGGGTCGTGAACTCCCATCCGTCCGCTACCGCGATGCCAAAGCTCGGATCAAGCAGGTCCGTTATTGGGAGATGACCGTCGCCTCAGGGGAGTTCCTCATCAACGATGAGGTGGATGAGTTGTTATGGGCCAACATTGACGACGCCCGGAAGCGTCTCACTCACGCCCACGACATCCGGGTGCTCGAGGCCTTCGCCCAACTGGCCACCCCCTGACACCGACGGTTTGCGTTTGCGCAGTCCAAACCCCCGGATCGGGCGCCGTGTTGCCTCAAACACGGTAGGTCTGAATGAGGACTTGCATCGTTGTTCATGTTCCGGCCACCTCCTGATGGTTCAAGCGTCACCTCGGACCCCTAACTTGCCCTCAGATCCGGAGACTCCGCCGATCCTGTAATCACTTGTTCAAGGGAGTAGCACCTTGCGTTCACCTAAGAAGTCCCTCGCTCTGCTCGTCGCCGTCCTCGCCCTCTTCGGTGTCGTCGCCGCAGCTTGTGGCGGTAGCAAGTCCGATTCGGACGCCAAGCCCGACACCACATACGACTACGCATCGCTCTCGGGCACGCTCAACGGCTCCGGCGCCACCTTCCCCAAGGCGTTCTATGAGGAAACCATCGCTGGCTTCGCTGGAGTCGCCAAGGGCGTCACGGTGAACTACAACGGCGTGGGGTCGGGTCAGGGCAAGAAGGATCTCGCCGCCGGCACCTCCGACTGGGCTGGCACTGACAGTCTCGTCGCCGATGCGGACAAAGCTTCCTTCAAGGGGCCGTTCCTTTACTTCCCCACGGTTGCGGCTCCGATCACTGTTTCGTTCAACCTCTCGGGCGTGAAGACCCTCAACCTCTCGGCCGCCACGCTGGCCAAGATCTTCACCGGTTCGGTCACCGCCTGGAATGATCCGGCAATTGCTGCCGACAACACCGGCGTCACGCTTCCGAGCACGAAGATCACTGTTGCTGTTCGCTCGGATGGCTCCGGTACGACCTCGAACTTCTCGAAGTTCCTCGCTGCTGCCGCTCCCGAAGCGTTCACGCTCACTGCTGGTGACACGGTGGCCTGGCCCAGCGCCCAGTCTGCGAAGGGCAATGCTGGTGTCGCCCAGATCGTGAAGGCGACCAACGGGGCCATCGGCTACGTGGACCTCTCCGATGCCATCGCCTCGGGCCTCACATTCGCCTCGATCGGCAACAAGGACGGCAAATTCGTGCAGCCCACGCTCGAGGGGGCATCAGCCGCCCTGGCCGGAGCAACGATCAATGCCGATCTCACCTACTCGGCTCTCAACGCAGCGGGTGCGGACTCGTACCCCATCACTGCGGGCACGTACATCATCGTGTACTCGTCAATCTCGAACCCGACGCAGGCCAGTGCCATTCGGGGATGGATCAACTACGTCCTCACCGAGGGTCAGACCCTTGCCCCCGAGGTGGACTTCGCTCCGCTGCCCACCGCGCTTCGTGACAAAGCGATCGCCCAGATCGCTTCGATCCAGGGCTAGCTCGCCCGCCTCATGGCGATCGGTCGTTCTGACATGGACATCACCCCCGGGGGTTCCTCCGGGGGTGCTGTCGCGTCATTGCACGGGGCCGGTCCGGGGCGTCGGGCAGATCAGTTGTTCCATTCCGTCGCACTCATCGCCGGACTCCTCGTCCTCGCGATCCTCGGTCTCATCGCTGCATCGACCACCCATGAGGCCTGGCCGGCCTTCCGCTCTCAAGGGCTCTCGTTCGTCACGTCGAGCACCTGGATCCCGGCGGAGGGCAAGTTCGGGGCACTCGCGTTCATCTACGGCACCGTGCTCTCCTCGCTACTGGCGCTCCTGCTCGCCGTGCCGGTCAGCCTCGGTATCGCGCTTTACGCGAACGAAGCGGCACCATCGAGAATTCGCCGTCCGATCATCGCTGTGCTCGATCTGCTCGCTGCCATCCCGTCGGTGGTCTACGGGCTCTGGGGTGTCATCGTGTTGGCACCGTTCCTCGGTCCGCATGTGTATTCGCCGATCAATGACGCGGTAGGCAGCTGGCCCGTGGTCGGCTGGTTCCTCAACGGTTCGAGCGGGCGGAGTTTCATGACCGCCGGCATCATCCTCGCCATCATGATCACGCCGATCGTCACCTCACTCAGTCGTGAGGTCATCGCCACGGTGCCGCGGGCTCAGCGCGAAGCGGCCTACGCAATGGGTGCAACTCGTTGGGAGATGATCCGACTCGCCGTCCTGCCCTGGGGTCGGGGAGGAATCGTTGGCGCGATCATGCTCGGACTCGGTCGGGCCATGGGTGAGACCATCGCCGTCGCTCTGGTGATCGGATCGCAGGCCGGACAGGTCACGACGCATCTGTTCGAGGCGGGCGACTCCATGGCCGCAGTCATCGTCAATCAGTTCGGCGAGGCATCGGGCACTCATAGGGCCGCATTGGTGGGACTCGGCGTGGTGCTCTTCGTCGTCACGATCATCGTGAACGTCTCGGCCCGCTCGATAGTCGCTCGTTTCGATCGTCAGGCGCAAGGGATCTGAGATGAATGAACTGTTCGTCACAACCGAGAGCGGCGATCTGCTGCTGAGCGACACCACCAAGCGATCGCGTCGGATCCGGAATCGTCTGGCCTCGATCTGGATGGCCGGTTCGGTACTGGTCGCAGTCGTCCCGCTCGCTCTGGTCATCGGCTACGTCCTGATCAAGGGAGTCGGGCAACTCACCCCGGACTGGTTCACCAAGGATCTTCCGGCAGTCACTCGCCGCGCCGGTGGAGGAATGGGGCCGGCCATCGTCGGCACCCTTCTGATCACTGCAGTGGCCGCCGGGATGGCTGTGCCACTCGGCGTGCTCGGGGCCATCTATCTGCATGAATATGGCGGGCGCGGGCGCCTTGGTCGGCTCATCCGGTTCATGGCCGATGTGATGACTGGTGTCCCCTCGATCGTGATGGGTCTGTTCGTCTACACCGTCTGGACCATCGCTCACGGTTTGTCGGCGTTCGGTGGTGCGTTGGCGCTGGCTTGTCTCATGCTGCCGATCATCATCCGCACGACCGAGGAGATGTTGCGCCTGGTTCCTGATGAACTCCGTCAGGCCAGTTACGCCCTCGGCAATCGAAAATGGCGCACGATCCTCACCGTCGTACTCCCGGCTGCATTCGGCGGCATCACCTCCGGAGTGATGCTCGCCATTGCTCGTGCGGCTGGTGAGACTGCCCCACTGGTGTTCACGATCGGTGCCGCCCGCAACCTGAACCTGAGCATCTTCAACGGTCCGACCACTGCGCTGTCGGTGCAGATCTTCGGAAATGCGCAGACCCCGTTCGAAGCAGCGCAGGCTCGGGCCTGGGGCGCTGCGCTCACGTTGGTCGCCATCGTCTTCATTCTCACAATCCTCGCCCGCATCGTCGCAGCGAGGGTGGCCCGCCGCCACAACGCCTAGATCATCAGGAGCTTGCCGTGACCGAAGGAACACTCCGCGAAAGTGCATCAGAAGTGGTGCGGGCGCCGTCGTTCATCGCCGACGCTCCCACGTCAGTGCCGGACAACGCCGCCGTCGTGTTCGATGTCAGTGGGCTCGACGTGTACTACGGAAACTTCCGCGCGGTACGTGATGTGAACCTCCAGATTCACACGCACGAGATCACTGCGTTCATCGGCCCATCCGGCTGCGGTAAGTCCACAGTGCTACGCTGCTTCGACCGCATGAACGACCTCATTGAAGGCGCTCGCATCGATGGGAAGATCCAGTTCCACGGCGTGGATCTCTATGATCCCCGGATCGACCCGGTCGAAGTTCGCAAGAGGATCGGCATGGTGTTCCAGAAGCCGAACCCGTTCCCGAAGTCGATCTACGACAACATCGCGTTCGGTCCCCGGATCTCCGGCACCAAGGAGAACCTCGATGACGTTGTCGAACGGGCACTTCGACAGGCGGCACTGTGGGATGAGGTGAAGGATCGACTCAAGAAGTCTGCAATGGGGCTCTCCGGCGGGCAGCAGCAGCGTCTTTGCATTGCCCGGACGATCGCTGTTCAGCCCGAAGTCATTCTCATGGATGAGCCGTGCTCGGCGCTCGATCCGATAGCCACCGCCCGGATCGAGGACCTGATGCAGGAACTCAAATCCGAGTACACGATTCTCATCGTGACCCACAACATGCAGCAGGCGGCACGGGTGAGCGATCGCACCGCGTTCTTCACCACAGAGGTGAACCCGGAAAGTGACAGTCGGACCGGTCTGCTCGTGGAGTACGCACCGACGCACAAGATCTTCTCCGCACCCGAGGACGAACGCACAGAGAACTACGTCACCGGGCGGTTCGGATGAGCTTGAGTCGATCAGAGCGGCTGGGAGGTCCTCATGCCTGAACAACGGAAGTCCTTCCACCAGGAACTCGCAGAGATCCGAGACCAGATCGTGGAGCTCGGCGCGCTTGTCCGGGAGTTCATCCCGCGCGGCACCGATGTTCTACTCACTGGCGATATGGGCGGTGCGCTTTCACTGATCGACGCTGATGATGAAATCGATGCGCTCACCCTGCGCATCGAAGAGCAGTGCTACAGCGCACTGGCCCGTCAACAACCGATGGCGTCCGACATGCGCAGCATCGTCACCGCGGTCTGGCTCACGGGTGAACTCGAGCGCTCGGGCGATCTCATGGTCAATGTGGCCAAAGCTGCTCGGCGCATCTACGGCGCCACCCTCGACCCACGACTGCGCGGACTTATCGAGCGGATGAGCGAGGAGGCCTCGCGTCTCATTTCATTGTCGCTCGACGCATATGTCGAGCGCGATGCCAGTCTCGGCGCCGCTCTGGGTGATATCGATGACGCACTCGACGCGCTGCACGGCGATTACATCGAAGCGATCTTCGATGCGCATTCGGGGCAGGACCTCGGCCTGCAGCCAGCAGTGCAACTCGCTCTCGTGGGCCGCTACTACGAGCGCATCGGTGATCATGCGGTCAATATCGGTCAGAGGGTCCAGTACATGGTTACCGG
>Ga0007795_10000933_pt1 | contig 10224 bp, 8 predicted proteins | sample CryBogmetaGMA1M_FD_60369 | JGI IMG/M metagenome (GOLD analysis project Ga0007795, IMG submission 60369) | Freshwater microbial communities from Crystal Bog, Wisconsin, USA - MA1M | ecosystem: Environmental > Aquatic > Freshwater > Lake | place: Crystal Bog, Wisconsin, USA | collected 2009-07-06
ACCAAGTGTGAACCGGCCACATCGGCATTTTCACCGCGAATGAGGCGAAAAAGCCGATCCAGAGCCAAGTTTGCATCTGCACCGGGAATTTAAACGCCAGAAGCGTCGGAATATCCGTCGTACCCGCCTGCCAATACATCGCCATAATGGCAACCAGCATCAAAACCGAGCCAAGCAGCGTGTAGAGGAAGAATTTGAAGCTCGCATATATCCGCCGCTTGCCACCCCAAATCCCGATGATCAGGAACATTGGGATCAGGCCCGCTTCAAAAAAGAGGTAGAACAGCACGAGATCGAGCGAGGAAAACACGCCGATCATCAGCGCCTCAAGCACCAAAAACGCGATCATATATTCGGAAACGCGCTTCTGGATCGATATCCAGGACGCGACAATGCAGAACGGCATCAAAAACGTCGTGAGCAGGATAAAGGGCATCGAATACCCGTCGACACCAAGCTTGAAGCGGATCGCATCCGATATCCAAGCGCCCTCTTCCACAAGCTGAAAGGCGGGGCTTGACGGGTCGAACCGCTGCCAAGCCACAAGCGAAAGCGCGAAACTGATCACTGTTGTTGCCAGCGCAATCCAGCGCACATTTTTGCGCGATGCCTCGCTATCGCCCGGCACGAAAAGGATGGCCAGCGCACCGATGAGCGGCAGAAGGATGAGTCCTGAGAGAAGATGCGACATCAATGCGCTCCGCCGAACATATACCAGGTCATAAAGCCAGCAAGCCCGATCAGCATCGCGAAGGCATAGTGATAGAGATAACCCGTCTGCATCCGCACAGCCCAGCCCGTCACATCAAGAACCCGAGCAGACACTCCATCCGGGCCCATACCATCGATCACGCGGCCATCGCCTTGTTTCCACAAGAAGCGTCCAACCCATTTGGCGGTACGAACAAAGATCACCTCATAAAGCTCATCAAAATACCATTTATTCAGAATGAACTTGTAGAGCAGCGGCTGGCTTGCCGCGAGTTGGCGGGGCCAATCGGGCTTGCGGATATAAAACACCCACGCAAGGACAAAACCGCCTGCCATCATGATGAACGGCGATTGCTTAACCCATTCCGGAACTTCATGCATGTCGTGCAAAATATGGTTGTGCTCGGAGGTGAAAATCGCACCCTTCCAAAATTCGCTATAGCCTTCGCCGATAAAGGCGGGCGCAAAAACGATACCGGCGAACAAAGCTCCCACGCCAAGCAAGATTAGCGGAAGCGTCATCACCAAAGGCGATTCATGCGGCTCATGCGAATGACCGTGATCATGGTCATGGTCATGGTCACCATGCGCATGAGCGTGGTGGTCATGCACGTGCTCCTCATGCCCCCAGCGGGCCTTGCCCAAGAAGGTCAGGAAGAACAAACGCCAAGAATAAAAGCTTGTCATTCCAGCGGCTAAAACCAGCATCAAAAAGGCATAGCTCTCGGCAGAAGAATGCGAGGCAAAAGCAGCCTCAATAATCGCATCCTTTGAATAAAAGCCCGCCGTAAAAGGGAACCCCGTTAAAGCAAGTGTACCAATCGCCATCATGGCACCGGTCAACGGTATCTTGCGGAACAACCCACCCATTTTGCGGATATCTTGCTCATGATGCATCGCATGGATCACGGAGCCTGCACCCAAGAACAGAAGGGCCTTGAAAAAAGCGTGCGTAAAGAGATGGAAAATGGCCGCGCCATACGCACCCGAGCCAAGCGCTACAAACATATAACCCAATTGCGAGCAGGTCGAATACGCGATCACGCGCTTGATGTCGTTTTGCACGAGACCGACGGTCGCTGCAAAAAACGCCGTTGTGGCACCCACCACCATCACCACCGTCATGGCCGAGGGCGAGGCTTCAAACAAAGGCGACAACCGCGCGACCATAAACACGCCAGCCGTCACCATGGTAGCCGCATGGATCAAGGCTGAAACCGGTGTCGGGCCTTCCATCGCATCCGGCAACCAAGTGTGGAGCAGGAACTGCGCCGATTTGCCCATTGCACCGACAAAGAGCAATAAGCAGATGATCGTCATGGCGTCCCATTCGATCCCAAGCAAATGAAGCTTAAGCGCTGAGAGTTCACCAATCCGCGCAAAAATCGCGTCATAGCTCACCGAGCCCGTTAACGCGAAAACCACGAAAATGCCAAACGCAAACCCAAAATCGCCAACGCGGTTGACGATGAACGCCTTCATAGCAGCTGCAACCGCGGTAGGCTTTTCGTACCAGAACCCGATCAGCAGATAGGAGGCAAGACCGACGCCTTCCCAGCCAAAGAACATTTGAACCAGATTATCGGATGTTACCAACATCAACATCGCGAAGGTAAACAGCGACAAATAGGCAAAAAAGCGCTGGCGGGACGGATCCTCATGCATATAGCCAATCGAATAGAGATGGACGAGTGAGGAAACCGAATTCACCACCACCAGCATAACGGCCGTGAGCGTATCGACCCGAAACGCCCAATCAACCGACAAATTGCCCGAACTAAACCAATTGCCGAGAACCAGAGTTTTGCCAGCCGGGCCGTATCCCGTTTGGATAAACACGATCCACGATAAAACGGCTGAAGCCAGCATCAAGCCGGTGGTAGCCACTTCGCTGGCACGCGCACCAATGACGCGGCCAAAAAGGCCTGCAATGAAAAAACCGAGAAGGGGGAAAAAGACGATTGCCTGGATCATGGAATATCTCGCGGGGATTTAATCCGCTCAGCCCTTCATCATGTTGATGTCTTCAACCGCGATGGATCCACGGTTGCGATAATAAACGACCAGAATGGCAAGCCCAATGGCCGCTTCCGCTGCCGCGACCGTCAAGATCAGGAGTGCAAAGACCTGCCCGATCAGCGTCCCGCCAAACGTCGAAAAGGCGACCAGATTGATATTGACCGACAATAGAATGAGTTCAATCGACATGAGAATGACGATCACATTCTTCCGGTTGATGAAGATTCCGAGCACGCCGAGGGTGAAGAGGATGGCAGCTACCGTGAGATACTGAGCAAGTCCAATCATATCGATCACTCCCCCCCCAAGCCATGCCCGGGTGAAACCTTGCGCACTTCCATTGCCGTAGCCTTTGTGCGCGCCACTTGATCAGCAATGTTTTGCCGCTTCACACCCACTTTGTGGCGAAGCGTCAAAACAATCGCACCGATCATTGCAACCAAAAGGATGAAGCCGGACACTTCAAAATAATAGATATAGTCGGTGTACAAGACCCGACCCAACGCTTCGGTATTGGAGATGGTGCTATCGACGGGCTTTGGTACAACGCGCGCAGCATCGGGCGCCATGAAATAGGTCAGCACCAGCGAAAACAACTCGCCAAATACCAGCAATCCCAGCAACGCGCCTAAGGGCAAATGTTTCGCAAATCCTTGGCGCAGTTCAGCAAAATCAACATCGAGCATCATGACGACGAACAGGAATAAGACCGCCACCGCGCCGACATAGACGACGACCAAAATCATCGCCAAAAACTCAGCGCCCATCAGCAAGAAAAGACCAGCCGCGTTTACGAAAGCCAAAATCAGGAACAGCACCGAATGCACAGGATTGCGCGAGGTGATCACCATAAAGGCCGACCCGACCAAGACGGCCGAAAAGAGATAAAAAAAGGCCTGAGCAGCGCTCATGTTTTAAAGTCCCCAACGCGATCCGGCAGAGCCGGAAAAATCCAAAATTCTAACACCGATCAGCGGTACGGCGCATCCTGCTTGATATTGCGAGCAATCTCACGCTCCCAGCGCGCGCCATTTTCTAACAAGCGTTCCTTGTCATAGAACAGCTCCTCACGCGTCTCTGTCGCGAACTCAAAATTCGGTCCCTCGACGATGGCATCCACTGGGCAAGCCTCTTGGCAGAAGCCGCAATAGATGCATTTCGTCATGTCGATATCGTAACGGGTCGTGCGACGAGTTCCATCATTGCGGCGCGGGCCTGCCTCGATGGTAATCGCCTGTGCGGGGCAAATCGCTTCGCACAATTTGCACGCAATGCACCGCTCTTCCCCGTTTGGATAACGGCGGAGCGCATGCTCGCCGCGAAACCGCGGTGACACCGGGTTTTTCTCGAACGGGTAATTGATCGTCGCCTTTGGCTTGAAGAAATAGCGCATCGACAGCGCGAACGCCGAGATGAATTCTCGCAACAATAAGGATTTGGCGGCCTGATCCAGTCTCATGGTCGTAATCCTCTCAATGCCCCGGTGCCCAGCCCGTATATTGCAGCACACCGGCTACAACCACGACCATGAACAACGAGATGGGCAAAAACACTTTCCAACCAAGGCGCATCAGCTGGTCGTAACGGTAGCGCGGCACAAAGGCCTTCACCATCGCAAACATAAAGAATACCGCGCAAACCTTAATGATGAACCAGACGGCACCTGGTATCCAAGTGAACGGAATAACATCAAAGGGTGGCAACCATCCGCCCAAGAACAGGATCGTCGTCAGCGCACACATCGTGACAATCGCCACGTATTCGCCGAGCATGAACATCATATAAGGCGTCGAACCATATTCCACCATAAAGCCCGCGACGAGCTCCGATTCCGCTTCGGGCAGATCGAAAGGCGGACGGTTGGTTTCTGCCAAGGCAGAAATAAAGAAGATGATGAACATCGGGAACAGCGGCAACCAGAACCAGCCAAACAGGCCGTATTTGCTGTGTTGTGCGTTCACAATATCAGAGAGGTTCAATGATCCTACGCAGAGCAAGACCGTGATGATCACAAAGCCAATCGAGACTTCGTAAGATACCATCTGGGCCGCAGATCGTAGAGCACCAAGAAATGGATATTTCGAATTCGAAGCCCACCCGCCCATGATGACGCCATACACGCCGAGCGAGGATATGGCGAAAATATAGAGAATACCAACATTAATATTGGCAATCGCCCATCCATCCATCACGGGCACAACGGCCCATGCAGAAAGAGCGAGTGTTGTCGTAACCAACGGTGCCAATAAGAATACGCCCTTATTCGCGCCTGCTGGAATTGTAGGTTCCTTCAACATAAACTTCAGCAAATCGGCGAAGCTTTGGAACAGACCGAACGGGCCGACCACATTCGGCCCCCGACGAAGCTGCACGGCCGCCCAGATCTTGCGATCGGCGAGCAGGATGAAGGCCACAAAAATCAACAGAGCAACGACAAGCACGACGCTTTTCAAAAGCGTCAGTCCCAAGGCCAATGCCCACCCGTAAGAAGCGATGTCGGTTCCCAACGTCTTCTCCTTATTCCGCTGCCAGCGCGTGACGCGATGAGGCCAGTGCCGAGCAATCGGCCATAATTTTTGAAGCGCGCGCCAAGGCGTTCGTCAGATGGAAATCCTGAACGACAGAGTGAAACGCTTCCTTGCCTAACACACCCCCAAGACCCACAAGCGATGCAATCGAGGCTGCATCGCCCGAAGCTATACTGCCAACCACAACAAAATGCGGATGCGCCTCATAAAGCGCCTTCCGAAGCGCGGTTAAGGAATCAAACGGCAACGCCTTACCAAGCACAGCGGAAAGCGCCCGCAAAATCGACCAATCCTCGCGGGCTTCACCGGGCGCGAAGATCGCGCGGTTGGCCAATTGAACACGGCCCTCGGTGTTCACATAAAGTCCAGACTTTTCGCTAAAGGCTGCACCCGGCAAAATGACATCCGCACGGTGCGCGCCCTTATCGCCATGGGTGCCCTGATAGATCACAAAAGCACCTTCCGGCACCTCGACCTCATCGACACCCAAAAGGAACAACACATCGAGCGCTCCGGCTTTGGTCATCTGAGCGGTGTCTAAACCACCCTCACCGGGCACAAATCCGATATCAAGCGCACCAACGAGCGAAGCTTCATTGTGTAGAATATTAAAGCCATTCCAGCCGTCTTTAACGACGCCCGAGTCGGTCGCCAATTTAGCGAGCGATGCGAAAACTGCTTCTCCATCGGCGCGGTTAAGAGCGCCCTGACCAATGATCAGCATCGGCTTCTCTTTGCCCGCAAAAATCTTCGCGGCAGCGTCCGCTAGGCTTTCAGGGCCTGCACCGAGATAGGTGTAGGGATAGGTCAAATCCGCCTGTTCGCCCACGACGCCAATTGTTGCGCCACCCTTCAAATACCGCTTTCGAATACGGGCATTCAATACAGCCGCTTCGCGACGCGGATTAGAGCCGACAATCAAAATCGCATCAGCCTCTTCAATGCCAGCAATGCCGGAGTTAAAAAGATAGGAGCTGCGGCCATGCTGCGGATGAAGCGGTGAGCCCGGATAACGCGCATCAATATTTTTGGAACCGAGCGAACCCATCAGCGCTTTAAGCGCAAACATATCTTCAACGCTTGCCAATTGACCGGCTAATGCACCAATCCGCTCAGGCGCAACACCCTTCACCTTTTGGGCGATCGCTGCAAACGCTTCCTGCCAGCTAACGGGCGAGAGCTTGCCATTCACCCTGAGATAAGGCCGATCCAGCCGCTGCGTCTTAAGCCCGTCAAAAATAAAACGCGCTTTATCCGAAATCCATTCCTCGTTCACCGCTTCATTGAGTCGTGGCAGCACGCGCATCACTTCATTGCCGCGGCTATCAATGCGCGTGGCAGAGCCTACCGCATCCATCACGTCAATCGATTCCGTCTTGGTTAATTCCCAAGGACGCGCTTTAAATTCATAAGGCTTGGAGGTAAGAGCACCGACGGGGCAGAGATCGATGATGTTGCCCTGCAATTCGCTCGTCATCGCGGCTTCGAGATAGGACGTAATTTCCACATCCTCGCCGCGACCAATCAAGCCAAGATCGGTAACGCCTGCAACTTCGGTCGAGAACCGAACGCAGCGCGTGCATTGAATGCAGCGTGTCATCGTGGTCTTGACCAGAGGGCCTATATGCTTGTCTTCCACCGCACGCTTGTTTTCCTGATAACGTGACGTGTCGATGCCATAGGCCATGGACTGGTCTTGCAAATCGCACTCGCCGCCCTGATCACAAATCGGGCAATCGAGCGGGTGGTTAATCAGCAAAAATTCCATCACGCCTTCGCGTGCCTTTTTGACCATCGGCGAGGTGGTGAGCACGACAGGCGGCTCGCCATTCGGGCCGGGGCGCAAATCGCGCACATTCATCGCGCAAGAAGCGGTTGGCTTAGGTGGGCCACCCTTCACTTCCACAAGGCACATACGGCAATTTCCGGCAATCGATAGCCGCTCATGGAAGCAGAAACGTGGCACTTCAGCGCCTGCCGCCTCACACGCCTGCAACAGCGTGTAATCGGCTGGAACGTCAATCTCGGTGCCGTCGATGATGATCTTGCTCATGACGTCCTCTTACTCCGCTGCCATCATGCGAACGGGGTCGGAATGTGGATTGGCCGAATACTGATCAATCCGCTCTTCAATTTCATGCCGGAAATGCGCAATAAGGCCCTGAATCGGCCAAGCCGCAGCATCACCCAACGCACAAATCGTGTGGCCTTCGACCTGTTTGGTAACTTCCAAGAGCATGTCGATTTCACGCTTCTGCGCGCGGCCTTCGGCCATCCGCATCATCACGCGCCACATCCAGCCAGTACCTTCGCGGCATGGCGTGCATTGGCCACAGCTCTCATGTTTGTAGAAGGCCGACAAACGCGCAATTGCGCGGATAATATCGGTCGATTTGTCCATCACGATAACGGCTGCCGTGCCAAGGCCCGAACGCAGCTTCGAGAGCGAGTCAAAATCCATCGGTGTATCGATAATCTGCTCTGCAGGCACCATACGAACCGACGAGCCGCCCGGAATGACCGCTTTCAGATTATCCCAACCGCCGCGAACGCCACCGCAATGGCGATCAATCAGCTCGCGGAAGGTAATGCCCATGACTTCTTCGACATTGCACGGCGTGTTCACATGGCCGGAAATACAGAAGAGCTTGGTGCCGACATTGTTCGGGTTGCCCATGGAGGAAAACCAACCTGCACCCCGGCGTAATATCGTGCCTGAAACCGCAATCGATTCGACATTGTTAACGGTCGTCGGGTTGCCATAAAGTCCCATATTGGCCGGAAATGGGGGTTTTAAACGGGGCTGACCCTTTTTGCCTTCGAGGCTCTCGAGCAGTGCCGTTTCTTCGCCGCAAATATAAGCGCCCGCACCATGATGGACGTAAAGATCAAACGGCCAACCATGCACATTGTCTTTGCCGATCAGCTTAGCCTCATAAGCCTCATCAACCGCCTTTTGCAGCGCTACGCGCTCGGCAATATATTCGCCACGGACATAGATGTAGCAGGCATTTGCGCCCATAGCGAAGGACGCGAGCAAACAGCCTTCCACGAGCAAATGCGGATCATGCCGCATGATTTCACGGTCTTTACATGTACCAGGCTCGGACTCGTCCGCGTTCACGACGAGATAATGCGGACGACCATCCGAAACCTTCGGCATAAACGACCATTTAAGACCCGTCGGAAAGCCCGCGCCGCCACGACCGCGAAGGCCAGAAGCCTTCATCTCATTGACGATCCAGTCGCGGCCTTTGTCGATGAAAAGCTTGGTTCCATCCCAATTGCCACGCATCAAAGCCGACTTCAAATCAGCGCCGTGGAAGCCGTAGAGATTGGAGAAGATACGATCTTTATCAGCGAGCATCGGGCTTATCCTTTCGCCGCTTCGGCTGCAGCGGCAGCCTTAGCCGCCTCTGCTGCTTTGGCAGCTTCCGCTGCCGCAATCGCTTTTTTGGCCTCATCCGCCTCAAAACGCGCTTTCCATGAACCAACGACCGAACCGTCATAAAGCGACGCATCGGTAAGGGTCTTGGCACCACCCAGCGGCTCCGAACCCTTACGGCTGTTTTGTGGACCGACCTTCACAGGGCGACCGGCTGCCATATCATCCAGCAGCTTACCGAAATTCTCAGGCGTCAGATCTTCGTAATAATCGTTGTTGATCTGGGCCATCGGCGCATTGCAGCACGAGCCCAAGCACTCCACTTCCAGCCAGGCAAAATTGCCATCAGCCGAGACGTGGCGTTGTTCACCAATCCGCTCTTCGCAAACCTTGATGATCTTTTCCGCGCCATTCAACCGGCACGGCGTGGTGCCGCAGACCTGGATGAAATGCTTTCCGACCGGCTCCAGATTATACATGGAGTAGAAGGTCGCGATTTCCATCACACGGATTTTCGCCATGCCGAGCATATCGGCAATATATTCAATCGCTGCCCGGGGCACCCAATATTGATGCTGCTCTTGAGCGCGCCACAAAAGCGGGATGACTGCTGAAGCCTGACGGCCAGCAGGGTATTTTGCGATAATGGTTTGAGCCCACGCCAAATTTTCAGGCGTAAAAGCAAAGCTTGCAGGCTGCAAAGCATCTGGTGCGAGGCGGCGGACGGACATTAGCAGTCACCCGTTTTGATCAAAACAACACTCATTAGCGGTCAACCTCGCCAAACACGATATCGAGCGAGCCCAAAATAGCGGAAACATCCGCTAACATATGGCCTCTGCACATAAAATCCATCGATTGCAGATGCGCGAAACCCGGCGCCTTGATGCGGCAGCGATACGGTTTGTTGGTGCCATCCGAGACGAGATAGACGCCGAATTCACCCTTTGGCGCTTCAACGGCGGCATACACCTCGCCAGCCGGAACTTTGTAGCCCTCGGTATAGAGCTTGAAATGATGGATCAGCGCTTCCATCGACCGCTTCATCTCGGAACGCTTCGGCGGCACAATCTTGCCATCGAACGATGAAATCGCGCCCCTGCCCTCGGGCTTACGAAGTTCCGCGATGCACTGCTTCATGATCCGGATCGATTGGCGCATTTCTTCCATGCGGATGCAATAACGGTCGTAATTATCGCCGTTTTTGCCAATCGGAATATCGAAATCCATCTCCGCATAGCACTCATAAGGCTGCGATTTGCGCAAATCCCACGCAGCGCCCGAGCCGCGTACCATTACGCCCGAAAAACCCCAAGCCCAGCATTCGTCGAGCGAGACCACGCCGATATCGACATTACGCTGTTTGAAAATGCGGTTTTCGGTCAAAAGCGTCTCAAGATCATCGCAAACCCGAAGAAACGGATCACAGAACGCTTCCATATCATCCACAAGCGCTTCGGGCAGATCCTGATGCACGCCACCCGGACGGACATAGGCCGAATGCATCCGCGCGCCAGAGGCCCGCTCATAAAACATCATCAGCTTTTCGCGCTCTTCAAAGCCCCAAAGCGGCGGCGTCAA
>Ga0007795_10000934_pt1 | contig 10216 bp, 8 predicted proteins | sample CryBogmetaGMA1M_FD_60369 | JGI IMG/M metagenome (GOLD analysis project Ga0007795, IMG submission 60369) | Freshwater microbial communities from Crystal Bog, Wisconsin, USA - MA1M | ecosystem: Environmental > Aquatic > Freshwater > Lake | place: Crystal Bog, Wisconsin, USA | collected 2009-07-06
TTCACGTGCATTCAAAAAATCTACAATAGCGCTAGCTTCAAGGCCAGCCTGCTTCGAGAATAAGACCCCAGCTGCTGCAAATGCATCAGCCCTGCTTTTGGCGGGGTGGTCTAATGCAATGCAGTCAGGGGTGAAAAGAGTAGTCAGGGCATTCATTGAGGTTGATTATAGGTGTCCTGACGCGTGAGATTACTCAAATCGCTTGTCGTGATGGTGGTCTTGAAGTTTTTCTTTGTGTTTTACAACTTGACGCTCGAGTTTATCCACCACCGCATCCATGGCATGGTACAGATCAGCGTTGTGTGCTTCAGCGAACAATTCCTTACCTTTTAGGTGAATCGTGATCTCAGCGCTCTGACGGAGTTCCTTTTCTTTGGCGTTATCTACAACGAGAAAGGCGGAAGCATCAATTACATGGTCAAAGTGCTTACGAATTTTGGCCATCCCAGCTTCCAGGTGCGTACGCATGGCTGGTGTTACTTCCAGGTGGCGGCTATTAATTTTCAAATTCATTAGCATCTCCTCTTATATACGCTTGCGCATGCTCATGCATGGGGTGCGCAGCAAGCCCCTAAAATTATTTGAGCAGTATTTTTTTGAAAGAAACTTCATGAACCTCCAGCGTATCAGCGAATTTGCCGAAAACCAAGAGGGGGAGACACTTTTTTATTGCATACATTGCTGGGCGGCCTACCCAGCTTACATCCGGAAGTTTTCCCCTAAGTAGACTCTTCGAACAGCATCGTTTTGAATGATCTGGTCTGGCTTACCTTCGGCTAGGACGCTACCTTCACTGATTATGTAGGCATGGTCGCAAATGCCCAGGGTTTCACGAACGTTGTGGTCGGTAATGAGCACGCCGATTTGGCGATCCCGTAGAAAGCGCACAATCCGCTGGATTTCCCCAACAGCAATAGGGTCAACACCCGCAAATGGCTCATCTAAAAGGATAAATTTTGGCTGAGAAGCCAATGCTCTAGCGATCTCAACCCGTCGGCGTTCTCCGCCTGATAGTGAGAGGGCTGGATTGTTCCGTAAGTGGCTGATTTGAAGTTCACCCAGAAGCTCGTCAAGACGGGTAGCAATTTCCGCTTTACTAAGGGGTTTGCCGCCTTGCACTTGGAGTTCAAGAACTGCCTGGATGTTTTCAGCAACATTCAGTTTTCTGAAAACAGATGCTTCTTGAGGGAGATAGGATAAGCCCATACGAGCACGCTCATGGATGGGTAAGTGCGTGATATCTGCGCCATCTAAAACAATGTTTCCACCATCGAGGGGGACCAGGCCAACGATCATATAAAACGAAGTCGTTTTACCGGCACCGTTTGGGCCAAGGAGGCCTACCACTTCGCCACATTTGACTTGGATAGAAACATCGCGAACTACCGTTCTGGAGCCGTAACGCTTTTGGAGATTGTGGGCACTGAGAGTTGCCGTCTTATTGGGTTGCGCTAAATCCGTTGTCATTTCTCTAATGTGGCTTTTCTTCGTGGTGAAAGGATTGCTCTAGCCAAGGGCAGGTCATCTGGCTTGGCATCTGTTGGAGGTGTAACTCGATAGTACTGCTTTACATCGTCATACTCTATTTTCCAACCACGCAATTGATCCAACATCTGCATGTTTAAAAGGCGTTTGAGGCTGGCATCCCCGGTTAATGTGAGTACTTCAGTTTTGGCGTTATAGGTCACTTGACTTGCTTGCCCTTGCATGAATTCATCTGCTAAACCCTCGCGACGTTGTCTAAAGGAGGCTACTGTGTCGGATGTACCTTTGATATCTACAGATTCATAACCTTCAGGGTCAACCTGAATGTGGCCGTCTTCCCCGGTAATCACAATACTGCCTTTGATGAGTAAGATTTGCCCACTCAAATCATAAATTTGTTGAACATCATTTACGGAAACTTTTTCTGCTTCCAGAATAATCGGCTTATCTTGGTCTGCCTTTTCAGCATGGGTATTACCCGCAAAGGTAAGACCCAGTGAAAGCAATACAAAAGCAAAACGAAGGACAGGATAAATTACTGTAGGCATTTATTGGGTTGCACGTGGCGCTCGTTCAATCCGTCCTTTAACTTGGCCAGATAGCATCATGCTTTGTTGAACATTATTAAAGATGCCGCCTTCTGTAGAGTTCATGACAGACATACCCTGCTCAAGAGTAATAGGCTTATCAGTTTCAATAATGTCATCATTAATGAGTACTTTAAAATAACTTGAAGTTGCTAACATGCGCAGGGTTGCTGGCTCTGTTGCGGATGCAGCTTGCGCTGGACGGAAGATGGATGCGTTATTGAACAAATCCAAAATCGTGAGATCACCATCAAGGTGTCCAGTATCTGATTTCACTGTCACTGGTGCTTTCTCAGGCTGAAAGAGGCGCATGCGCGGAGTGATGATGTCAATTGAAGCGTCATCATCATAATGAGTTACTTTCTTGCCCAGAATTCGATATTTGGTGGTTCCCAATTCACTTAGTGCAGAAAGCGCTCCATCATTGATCGTGTAGTCGGGTTCATGGAGTCTGACACGCTCAAGAGTAGGTTTTTCTATTGGAGTGTTTTTTTTGACCAACCAAAAAGTACCTAAGGTTAAAGCACCCATCAAAATCAAAGGCGTTAGACGCAATAAGACGCGTCCAATTCCAAGTTTGATTTGTTTAGGGTTTAATTGCATTACTTAACTTAGGGCCTTCTTCAGCAAATCTTCGTAGCGGTTCTGGGCTTTTAGAATGAGGTCACACAACTCGCGTACTGCGCTATCACCACCGGTGTGAGTAGTGACTAGATGGGCAAACTCTTTCACTGCTTCATGAGCTTGGGCAGGGCAGACTCGCATACCAGCATTCTTCATCATCGCAAGATCAGGCCAGTCATCACCCATCACGGCGCAATCTGCTACGTTAAGTCCAAGAGCTTTAAGCACTTGTTCCAATGCCAGTGCTTTATTTTCTACGCCCATGTGCACATGCTGGATTCCGAGCTCTTCACAACGAGCCAGAACTATCTTGGAGTTTCGTCCTGTGATGATTACTGTTGGAATACCGCACTGCTCTAATAATTTGATGCCCAAACCATCTTGAATATCAAATGCCTTAAGGGATTCTTTGCCATCTGCACCAATCCAAACCTGGCCATTGGTGAGAACACCATCCACGTCTAAGACGAGCAGTTTTACTTTGCCAGCGCGCTCCCATGCTTGTGGAAATTGCGCGAGCGGATTGGTGTTGTGGGTATTAAAAGCGCTCGGCATAAAAGTTCAACTAGGTAAGGGTAAGGTGCTCGATTAAATCACTTTGGCAGCGAATAAATCATGTAGATTGAGGGCGCCTAATAGTTGACTGTTGCTATCGGTAACCACCAAATGATTAATGCGATGTTTTTCCATCATCTCGATGGCCTCTTCCGCCAGAAGCTCTGGCGGTATCGTGCGAGGGCCTGGTATAGTAGCGCTTTTGAGAGTAATCGTATCTAGATTAGTGCTCTTTTCTAACAGGCGACGTAAGTCACCATCCGTCAGAATGCCAAATACTTTGTTACCTTTTTCTAAGGTCACAACCATGCCCATCCGTTTCGAAGTCATTTCTAACAGGGCATCCTGTAAAGAAGCTTCAATAGAAATCTTTGGGGTGTCGTCAAAGCTGCGCATCACTTCGCTGACATGCATTAATTGTTTGCGTCCCAGTCTACCGCCTGGATGCGAGCGTATGAAATCTTCCGCTTCAAAACCTCTTGCGTCTAAAAGTGCAACCGCTAAGGCATCACCCATTGCCAAGGCAGCAGTAGTGCTGGTTGTTGGGGCTAGATTGAGTGGGCAGGCTTCTTTTTCAACGCTAGTATCCAGATGGGCATCCGCCAATTTTGCTAAAGAAGAGTTTGGGGCGCCAGTGAGTGCAATGAGTTTTGCACCAGTACGTTTGACGATGGGCACAATGGTTAAGAGTTCGTCGGTTTCACCAGAATTTGAAAGGGCAACAAAAACATCCTCTCGAGTCACCATACCTAGATCACCATGACTAGCTTCAGCCGGATGGACAAAAAAGGCGGGGGATCCGGTGGATGCAAAAGTGGCAGCAATTTTGCGAGCAATGTGACCAGATTTACCGATACCCGAAACGACAATCCTCCCTTTGCAAGCATGGAGTAGCTCAACAGCCAGCACAAGGGCATCAGCATTGGCGCCTTCAAGGCGATCACGCATGGTTTGCAGTGCAGCAGCCTCAATAGTGAGGGTGTCACGCGCAAGCTTTAGGGTACGTTCACGAGTCTTAGCTATCATCAAGTAAGTATATGCCGTCAGTCCTTCAATTAACCCTCATTCTCCTGGCCTCGGGTGTGGCCGGAGTTGTTATTTTCCGCTATTTTGGTTTACCCCCTATTTTGGGCTATTTGGCCATTGGGGTGCTAATAGGCCCCCATGCCCTGGGCTTTGCGAATGATTCAGCTACGGTGAAGTATTTGGCTGAATTTGGGGTGGTTTTCTTGATGTTTTCGATCGGCCTCGAATTTAACCTTCATAAGCTACGGGCAATGCGCAAGATCGTATTTGGTCTTGGTGCTAGCCAAGTTATCTTGACGATGCTTTTGGCAGTCCCCGCTAGTCTTCTGATGAACTGGATTTATCCGATTTCATGGCATGCGGCAATTGCCCTAGGTGGGGCCCTAGCGATGTCATCTACTGCCATTGTGACTAAACTCATTTCAGATCGAGCTGAGTTAGAAACCGAGCATGGTCGCAATGTCGTCGGTATTTTGCTATTCCAAGATTTAGCCGTGGTCTTCCTGTTGATTTTGCTGCCATCCTTAGGCAAGAATCCTTCGGACTTATTTGTTGCCCTCACTGCAGCCTCAATTAAAATCACGATCGCCCTAGTACTCATTTTTATTATTGGCCAATCGCTCATGAGTCATTGGTTCAAGTTGGTCGCTAAATTGCGGTCACAAGAGTTGTTCATGTTAAATCTCTTGTTAATCGTCTTAGGAATGGCGGGTCTAACGGAGTATTTTGGTTTGTCATTAGCGCTTGGCGCATTCTTGGCTGGTATGTTGATTTCAGAAACACCATACCGCCATCAGGTGGAAGAAGACGTTAAGCCGTTCCGCGATGTCTTGCTAGGGCTTTTCTTTATTACGATTGGCATGCTGCTGGATTTCAATGTCATTCGCGAGCAGTGGTTGTTGGTTTTGGTTTTGTTAATAGGCCCGCTGATATTTAAGTTTGGCCTGATTGCACTTCTATCACGAGTCTTCGGCTCTAGTCCTGGTATATCGATTCGAACTGGCTTATGTCTGGCACAGGCGGGTGAGTTTGGATTTGTTTTGCTGACTCAAATTGATGGCCTAGATTTAATTGATCCAGTCTTGAGTCAAGCAGTGCTTGCGGCAATGTTGATCTCTATGTTCGGCGCTCCATTCTTGATTGAATATAGCGATCGCATTGCAATGCGTTTCTCAAGTAATGAGTGGCTATTGCAATCCCTTGCTTTGACGCGGGTTGCAGCCAAAAGTGTGCGCAATGAAAATCATGTGGTGATTTGTGGCTTTGGCCGTTCAGGTCAGAGCTTGGCGCGGATGCTCGATCAAGAAAAGATTCCTTACATTGCTTTGGATTTGGATCCTGATCGCGTGAAAGAAGCTGCCGCTGCGGGAGATAACGTGGTCTATGGCGATGCGAGTCGTGAGAACTACTTGGCAGCTGCTGGACTCTCTAGAGCAAAAGCAGTAGTCATTACCTATGCCGATACTGCAGCAAGCTTGCGTGTCTTGCGACAAGTAGAGTATTTGCGTCCTGGTATGACAGTGTTAGTACGAACACGAGATGATGCTGACATCGCCAAATTACAAGCTGCTGGTGCTACAGAGGTAGTGCCTGAGCTCATTGAAGGCAGCCTCATGATCGCCTCTCATGTCTTACTCATTATGGGTGTCCCAATGCGTAAGGTGGTAAGACGTATTACTAGCGCGCGCGAAGCGCGTTATAGCTTATTAAGAGGTTACTTCCGAGGCTCAGCCGATGATGACTTTGGGTCCAATGAATCTTGGCGTCTACATGCGATTACGTTGTTGCCGCACTCTCAAGCAGTTGGCAAAACCTTGAGTGAACTTGATCTTGAGAATGAAGGCGTTAGCGTTCAAGCGGTACGCCGTAAAGGATCAAATTCTGATTATGTGAAGCTTTCACTGGCCCCAGACCTCATGCTTCAAGCAAATGACATTCTGGTGATCTCAGGGAATTCAGAGGCAACCGATTTGGCTGAAGCGAAATTACTCTGAGATCTGTCTACCTACTAATTACTTCTTTTTCTTAGCCGGTGGAGTTTTGCGAGTGAGTAATGGGGCTAAGTAATGACCGGTAAAGCTCGCTTCGTTCTTAGCAACTTCTTCAGGAGTACCGGTAGCGATAATCTCCCCACCGCCAGCGCCGCCTTTAGGTCCCAAATCAATGATCCAGTCGGCAGTCTTAATTACATCTAGGTTGTGCTCAATGATGACAATCGTGTTGCCTTGTTTCTTGAGTGTTTGGATAACCGTCAACAAAAGCTGAATGTCATGGAAATGCAAGCCGGTTGTTGGCTCATCCAAAATATACAGGGTTCTGCCCGTATCTCGTTTGGATAACTCCAAGGAAAGCTTCACACGTTGAGCTTCCCCGCCCGATAGAGTGGTAGCACTTTGGCCAAGCTTGACATAGCCAAGACCAACATCTAGCAGGGTTTTGAGTTTGCGTTTAACAACTGGTACAGCTTCAAAGAATTCATGTGCTTGTTCAATCGTCATCGAAAGCACTTCGTGAATATTCTTACCCTTGTAGCGAATATCTAAGGTCTCACGGTTGTAGCGTTTTCCGTGACAGACATCACAAGGTACATAGACATCTGGTAAGAAGTGCATCTCTACTTTGAGAACACCATCACCCTCGCAGGAGTCGCAACGACCGCCTTTAACGTTAAAAGAGAAGCGGCCAGCTTCATAGCCACGCTCACGGGATGCTGGAACGCCTGCAAAGAGTTCTCTAATTGGTGTGAAGAGGCCTGTATAGGTAGCTGGATTAGAGCGCGGCGTTCTGCCAATCGGGGATTGATCAACGCTAATGACTTTATCGAAATGCTCCAGACCCTTGATTGCATCATGTGCTGCGGGCTCTGCATTGGAGCCATAGAGATGATGGGCTACTGCATGATGCAAAGTGTCATTGATTAATGTCGATTTACCAGAACCGGATACTCCTGTCACACAAGTAAGCAAACCCACCGGAATTTTTGCGTGTACTGATTGCAAGTTATTACCGCGCGCACCGAGGATTTCTAGAAAGCGATCATTGACAGGGATGCGTTTTTCGGGAACGGCAATCGCTTCGCGACCAGAAAGATAGGCGCCAGTTAAGGAATTGGGATTTGCCTCAACCTCTGCCGGAGTTCCTTGGGCAACAATCTCTCCGCCATGAACGCCTGCGCCAGGACCAATATCAATAACCCAGTCAGATGCGCGAATCATATCTTCATCGTGCTCAACTACTAAGACGCTGTTACCTAAGTCGCGTAAATGTTTCAGTGTGCCGATGAGTCGGTCGTTATCACGCTGATGGAGACCAATAGAGGGCTCATCCAGCACATACATTACGCCTGTTAAGCCAGAGCCAATTTGGGAGGCAAGGCGAATACGCTGGGCTTCGCCACCAGAAAGGGTATCGGCACTGCGCTCAAGCGATAAATAGTCTAGACCTACATCGTTCAGAAAGCGCAAACGAGCGCTGATTTCTTTCACAATCTTGTCGGCAATTTCTCGTTTGGCACCTTTTAATTCAAGAGACTCAAAATATTCTTTAGCTTCTTTAAGAGGTAGAGCGCTGATTTCATAAATGGCGCGTGATTGTTTCTTTTCTCCCACTTTGACAAAGCGTGCTTCTTTGCGCAAGCGACTGCCATTACATTCGGGGCAGGTCTGCACATTTTGATAACGCGCAAGTTCTTCACGCACCGTCATTGAGTCTGTTTCGCGGTAGCGTCTCTCGAAGTTCGCTACGATTCCTTCAAAGGCGTGCTCACGAATACTATTTTTGCCACGCTCATTAATGTATTCAAACGGAATAGTGACATCCCCAGAGCCTAATAAGATGAGATCTTGTTGTATCTTGGAGAGTGATTCGAATGGCTTTTCCACATCAAAGCCACCATGCTTAGCAAGGGTTTGTAGCAGTTTGAAGTAGAACTGATTCCGGCGATCCCAGCCTTTGATAGCGCCAGAGGCTAGCGATAAATCCGGGTGCGCCACAATTCTTTTGGGGTCAAAGAAAGATTGATGTCCAAGACCATCGCAAGAAGGGCATGCGCCCATCGGATTATTAAATGAGAAGAGCCGTGGTTCTAATTCTTGAAGCGAGTATGAGCAAATCGGGCAAGCAAACTTGCTGGAGAAAATCATTTCTTTGCCCGTATCCATATCGACGATCATGGCTTTGCCGTCTGCAAGACGAAGAGCTGTTTCAAAAGATTCTGCAAGACGTTGCTGAATATCTGGACGTACTTTGATGCGATCAACCACTACTTCAATTGAATGCTTATCGTTTTTCTTCAGTAATGGTAGTTGGTCAACTTCAAATATTTCTGCTTTAGCAACATTGGCTGTACCGCCTCCAGAGCGGACCCGAAAGCGGACAAAGCCTTGTGCTTGCAGGTCCTGGAAGAGATCGACGAATTCACCTTTACGCTCACTCACTACTGGAGCAAGAATCATTAACTTGGTATCTTCAGGCATCGATAGAACGGTATCGACCATTTGAGAAACGCTTTGCGCTTCTAAGGGAAGATCGTGATCTGGACAATGTGGAGTACCTGCGCGCGCAAAGAGCAAGCGTAAGTAATCATGAATTTCTGTAACAGTGCCGACTGTTGAACGAGGATTATGACTGGTTGCTTTTTGCTCAATTGAAATTGCTGGCGAGAGACCTTCAATCGTATCGACATCGGGTTTCTCCATCAGTTGCAAAAACTGACGCGCATAAGCGGAGAGTGACTCCACGTAGCGACGTTGGCCTTCCGCATACAGGGTGTCAAAAGCCAATGAGCTTTTGCCTGAACCGGATAAGCCAGTCAGCACTACAAGCTTCTCTCTAGGAATGTCTAGATTGATGTTTTTGAGGTTGTGGGTGCGTGCACCACGGATCTTAATTTCGTTATTCATGATTTTTTAGCGTAACTTGTTAATATAGCTCTTTCCCATGAATCCTTCTGAACTTCGCTCTACTCTGGCCTTAGCAGGCATCTTTGGCCTCCGAATGCTGGGCCTTTTTCTGCTATTACCCGTCTTTAGCATCCATGCCCGTGGCTTGCCAGGCGGAGAGCACGCCCTCTGGGTTGGATTAACGCTGGGTATCTTCAATATCGTTCAGGCTTGCTTTTACATCCCTTTGGGCCGTTTATCAGACCGAATCGGCCGCAAACCAGTTGTTTTATGGGGCCTTTCCTTATTTGTGGCTGGCGCCCTTATTTGTGCCGCTAAGGATGACTTGCTCTGGATTGCCATTGGCCGGGGCGTGATGGGTGCCGGTGCCGTTTCTGCTGCGATTTCTGCCTGGGTAGCAGATTTAACCCGTGAACAAGTTCGTACCAGGGCAATGGCTTTGGTAGGCGGCAGTATTGCGTTGTCGTTTGCCTTATCCCTAGTGATTGCTGCTCCCCTATATCGAGTCATTCATTTGAGTGGAATGTTTATCGTCTTAGCGATTCTGGGTGTACTTGCGATGTTTGTAACTTACTACGTTTTGCCAACTAGTAAGCCTGAAGTCAAAGTGCAACAAGCCTCTTTAAAGGCAGTATTTTTTCGCCCAGAGCTTATGCGTTTGAACCTCGGCGTATTTGTCTTACATGCCACGCAAGTAGCGATGTTTTTGGTTGTGCCACGTTTGTTAGTAGAGTCGGGGTTACCACTCTCATCCCATTGGGAAATTTATCTTCCAGTAGTCTTATTGTCATTTTTCTTCATGGCACCTATTTTGATTTTTGGTGAGAAGAAACAGCAATTACGAACCATTCTCTTATTGGCAATCGTGTTGCTTTTAGTGGCAGAGCTTCTATTTATCAATACATCATCAATTATTTCAATTGCAATTGCTTTATTGGTTTACTTCGTAGGTTTTAACTTATTAGAAGCTTTACAGCCTTCCCTGGTATCGCGTTTTGCAAAAGAATCGAAGGGTACTGCTTTAGGCGTATACAACAC
>Ga0007795_10000938_pt1 | contig 10201 bp, 10 predicted proteins | sample CryBogmetaGMA1M_FD_60369 | JGI IMG/M metagenome (GOLD analysis project Ga0007795, IMG submission 60369) | Freshwater microbial communities from Crystal Bog, Wisconsin, USA - MA1M | ecosystem: Environmental > Aquatic > Freshwater > Lake | place: Crystal Bog, Wisconsin, USA | collected 2009-07-06
CACCCATGTCCGGCGAAGCCAAGACCTCGGACAGCCGGATTATTGTCTATCAGTCGCGCCCCCTGCCCGATGGCGCAACCCTGATCGCCTTTGGTGATGTCACCGACGCCCGCAAGCTAGAAAGCGCCCTCGCTGACCGGTCCTCGGCCCTGGCCGAGGCCGAGCGGCTGAAGCGGGATTTTGTGGGCAATGTCTCCTATGAGCTGCGAACCCCCCTCACCACCATTATCGGCTATTCCGAACTGCTGGAGCGGTCTGGCAGTGAGATCTCTGCCCGGGCGCGGGGCCATGCCGGCGCTGTGCGCCAAGCGGCGATTCAGCTGGCCCGATCCATCGATGACGTGCTCGACATGGCCCAGATTGACGCCGATGAAATGGCCCTGGACCTGGAAGATGTGGATGTGGGTCAATTGCTCCGCACCAGTCAGGCCAGATGGGCCCCCGATGCCGAAGAGGCCGGGATCAGCCTGTGCATTGCGCCAACCATTGAAATGGGCCTGATCCGCGGCGATGCAAAACGCCTAGGCCAGATCCTCGACCATCTCACGGAAAACGCCCTGCGTCAGACGCCAGCCGGCGGTATCGTCACCTTGAGTGCCGACCGCACCCATGGCGAGGTTCAGCTCAAGGTCACAGATACTGGGCGGGGCATTCCTTATAACGTCCAGGCTCACATCTTCGATCGGTTCATCGGTCGCGAGCGCGGCGGTCCGGGCCTGGGTTTGGCCCTGGTGAAAGCCATGGTCGAACTGCATGGCGGCTGGGTCGCCCTGGAAAGTGCGCCGGGAGCCGGAGCGACCTTCACCTGTCACCTTCCAGAGAGCGCCCAGGGGGCAGCAGGCCACCCAGAACTGAGGTTCTAACCTTTTAGCTATCGGTAAGGTGTGCGAGCGCTTCGCCAAGGTCCACCGCCATGGCGGCGACGGTTTGGTATCGGTGCGCAGGATCAGCTGCCGTAGCCTTGCCGATGATTGGCCCGAGCTGCGGACAACGATCAAGGACTTCGCCAGAGGGCGGATCAAGGAGGATTGCCATAGCCCGCCCCAGCTGAAAGACCATGGTTCTGGAATCCAAGCCGGCCCCTTGCTGAAATTCCTCAGGTGCCATGAAGCGGGTCGAGCCAAGGGTTCTGGGCCCATCCAAGACGAAGGGCTGAGGCCGATACTCGTCCACATCGATCAACCAGATCTGATCGCTGTACAGCAGATTGCCGTCGTAAAGGTCGATGGAGACAAATCCTGCAGCCTCTATGGCACTGTGCACATCGATAATGTCGGTAATGGCCCTGAGCACACTTGGCAGGGGCGCGGCCGCCATTTGCAAAGAGTGCCTCAGAGAAGCGGCGTCCACCCAGGGAAAGACCAGAATTGGTCCTAAGTCGCCATCAAGCACTTGGATCATCGGGATGAGGGTGGGGTGCAACACCCTGGCATGAACGGCCATGGCTCTGCGCAGGGGCGCCAAACCCCGATCATCGACTGAAAATTTGATAAAGTACCGATGCGCCCCGCGGCCAAATCCTAGGCCGCGACATCCCAATTCCCCATCGCCCAGGTCAGCGAAAACAGTGCCGATCTCAGCCAGACTGGCCTGAACATCGCCAGAGATCGCGGTTAGCGGCAGGAGTGGCGGGATTTCATACACCTGTGACCACGCTTCTGGGTTAAAGGCGTGCTTGGGATCCCTACGAACACAAGGCTGTAGCGCCGCAGGACCTTTGCAATCCTGCAGCGCCAATAGGCCTTGTTAGTGTTGGCTTTCCGGCAGACGGACAACCAGACCGTCAAGGGCGTCGGTCATCTTGATCTGGCAAGCAAGGCGGCTGTTGGGTTCAACGTTTTCGGCAAAGTCGAGCATGGATTCTTCCATGGCGGACTTGTCGCCGGTCTTGGCGAGCCAAGCATCGTCCACATAGACGTGGCATGTGGCACAGGCACAGGCCCCACCGCAATCAGCGTCAATGCCCGGGACGTTGTTCTTCACAGCGCCTTCCATGACCGTAAGGCCGGTCTTGACGTCCAGGACGTGCTCAGCACCGTTGTGCTCAATATAAGTAATCTTGGCCATTGGCTCCCTCATGCCGCCTTTAAGCAGCGACCTCTTTCATGGAAATGGATGTATCTGCAAGCCTGGATGCGTTTACAGGCTTGCGGTTTCCGATCAGTTGCCGCCCCATCATAAATTCAGGCGGCGAGTTGATGGCTTCCACCGACTGCAGTTGATCGCCCTTTAGATGGAAAATGGCGAACTTGTTGCTGGTCGGGTCGCCGCGCACCAGAATCTGGTCGGCGTCGAAGGGATAGCCGGCGATTTGCAGCTTCAGATCATACTGATCTGACCACTGCCAGGGCGTCTCGCCCGCAGGGGCCGGGCGTCCGGTAATGGCGCAGGCTGCCTGTTTGGCCTGTTCCAGAGCATTGGGAACGCTCTCCATTCGGAACATGCGGTTTTCGTAAATCGGCATAGGCCGCTGGGCAACATCGCCTATGGCGAAAATGCTGGGGTCGGAGGTCCGGGCGTCTAGATTGACGACCACGCCTCGGGCACACTCAAGGCCTGCCGCCTTGGCCAATTCTTCATTAGGCGCAACGCCCACGCCAACTAAGACCAGATCACAAGCCAGGGTCCGACCGTCAGCCAAGATGACGCTGGTGACCTTGCCATCCTTGCCCGCAAAGCCTGTGGCGCTAGCACCCAGCTCGAACTGGACACCCCTGGCCTCATGATAGGTCTGGAAGAAGGTCGAGAGAGTCTCGCAGGCCACCCGGGCCAAAATGCGCGCCTCACGCTCAAGGATGATCACATTGGCACCCAGCGACCTTGCCGAAGCTGCCGCCTCCAAGCCGATATAACCTCCGCCGACCACAGCAACCGTCTTTCCCGGGCCTAGGGCCGCCTTAAGGGCTTCTGCGTCTGCTGCGGTACGCAATTCCAGCACGCCGTCGAGGTCTGCACCGGGAATGGGAAGTCGGATCGGTCGGGCACCGGTGGCCAAGATCGCGATGTCGTAGGACAGAGACCCGCCATCCGACAAGGTCAGACCCTTGGCCTGACGATCTATCGCCGTCACCTGGACATTGGGACGGAAGTCGATCCCGTTCTCAGCGTAGAACTCCAAGGGCTTCAGGGCCAGGGAGTCGGCATCGGCCTCACCCTTCAGCCAGGCCTTGGACAGGGGCGGCCGCTGATAGGGCGGGATAGGTTCTTCGCCGATCAGGGTGATCGGGCCCTGAAAATCATACTGACGCAAAAGAGCCGCCGCCGTGCCGCCGGCATGGCCGGCGCCGATGATGACGATATGGGATGGCTTTTCGCTCATATGCTTCCCATGCGCAAAAATGACGGGCCCGTCAACTTACCGAACGGCGTTCGGATATCAGACGATACGATCGGCCAGCATCTTCTTGACCTCGGCAATAGCCTTGGCCGGGTTCAGGCCCTTGGGGCAAACCTGAGCGCAGTTCATGATGGTATGGCAGCGATAGAGCTTGAAGGGATCCTCCAGGGCATCCAGCCGGTCGCCTGTGGCCTCATCGCGACTATCGATCAGCCAACGATAGGCATGCAGCAGGGTGGCCGGACCCAGATATTTCTCGCCGTTCCACCAATAGCTGGGGCAAGACGTGGTGCAGCAGGCGCAGAGTATGCACTCATAAAGGCCGTCGATCTTTTCGCGGTCTTCAGGGCTCTGCAGCCACTCCCCCTGGGGCTCTGGCGAGGTGGTGTGCAGCCAGGGCTCTATGGATGCGTACTGGGCGTAAAAGTGGCTGAGGTCTGGGATCAGGTCCTTCAGCACCGGCATGGAAGGCAGGGGCGAAATCTGACAGTCAGCGCCCGGGGTTTCTGTATGGCCGTGGGTGCAGGCCAGGGTATTGCGACCACCCACATTCATAGCGCACGACCCGCAGACCCCTTCCCGACAGGACCGGCGGAAGGCCAGGGTCGGATCCATGGTGTTCTTGATGTGGATCAGAACATCCAGAACCATAGGACCGCAGGCATCGACGTCGACGTCATAGGTGTCCCAACGGGGATTTTCCGAGGTCTCGGGATCATAGCGATAGACCTTGAAGGTCTTAACCTTGGTCGCCCCTGCGGGGGCAGGGTGGTGGCGACCCTTCTGGACGCGGGAGTTCTTCGGCAGGGCGAGTTGAACCATCAGACGATTTCCTTGGAGATCCGCTAGCCTAGTACACCCGCGCCTTGGGCGGGATGTAAGCGATGTCGTTGGTCATGGTGTAGTCATGCACCGGGCGGTAGTCGAACTTCACCTTGCCGGTCTTGTCGTCAAGCCAGGACAGGGTGTGCTTCATCCAGCTCTTGTCGTCGCGATCGGGGAAGTCCTCGTGGGCATGTGCCCCGCGGCTTTCCGTCCGGTTATGGGCGCTGGTGACGGTCACCATGGCCTGAACCACAAGGTTTTCGAACTCCAGGGTTTCAACCAGGTCGGTGTTCCAGATCATGCCACGGTCGCTGACCTTGAGGTCTGTCCGCTTGGCCTGAACAGCTTCCATGCGCTTGACCCCATTGGCGAGGCTTTCCGAGGTCCGGAACACGGCAGCGTCTTCCTGCATAACCTGCTGCATTTCCAGCCGGAGGTCTGCAGTTGTGGTGCCGCCATTGGCATTGCGCAGCTTGTCGAACCGGGCCAGGTGGCTGTCGGTCATGGCGGGCTTAAGCTCGGGCTGGGTTGCCCCGGCCTTGATGGTGTCGGCGGCGCGCAGGGCCGCTGAGCGTCCGAACACCACCAAGTCGATCAGGGAGTTGGAGCCCAGGCGGTTGGCACCGTGCACCGAGACGCAAGCCGCCTCGCCCACGGCCATCAGGCCCGGCACAACCTTGTCCGGATCCTTGCCGGCCTTGGTCACCACTTCCGAATAGAAGTTGGTGGGGATACCGCCCATATTATAGTGCACGGTGGGCAGGACCGGGATGGGCTGCTTGGTCACGTCCACGCCAGCGAAGATCCGGGCGCTTTCAGAAATACCCGGCAGGCGCTGGTGCAGGATCTTAGGGTCTAAGTGATCCAGGTGCAGATGGATGTGGTCCTTCTTGGGGCCCACGCCGCGACCTTCGCGGATTTCGATGGTCATAGCCCGGCTGACCATGTCCCGGGGGGCAAGGTCCTTCACGCTGGGGGCATAACGCTCCATGAAGCGCTCGCCTTCGGAATTGGTGAGATAGCCGCCCTCGCCCCGGGCACCTTCAGTGATCAGGCAGCCGGCACCGTAAATGCCAGTTGGGTGGAACTGAACAAACTCCATGTCCTGGAGAGGCAGGCCGGCCCGCAGGGCCATACCGCCGCCGTCGCCGGTGCAGGTATGGGCGCTGGTGGCCGAGAAATAGGCGCGGCCATAACCGCCCGTGGCCAGGATCACCAACTGGGCCTGGAAACGGTGCAGGGTGCCATCATCAAGCTTCCATGCGGTGACGCCCCGGCAGACGCCTTCGTCCATGATCAGGTCGAGGCCGAAATACTCGATGAAGAACTCGGTGTTCTGGGCCAGAGCCTGGCCATACATGGTGTGCAGCATGGCGTGACCAGTGCGGTCAGCGGCGGCGCAGGTACGCTGGATAGGCGCTTCACCGAAATTGCGGGTCATACCGCCAAAGGCGCGCTGATAGATCTTGCCATCGGGGGTGCGGGAGAAGGGCACGCCCCAGTGCTCGAGCTCATAGACCGCTGCCGGCGCATTGCGGCAGAGGTATTCGATCGCGTCCTGGTCGCCTAGCCAGTCTGACCCCTTAACGGTGTCGTACATGTGCCAGCGCCAGTCATCCTCACCCATATTGCCAAGGCTGGCGGAGATCCCGCCCTGGGCCGCGACCGTGTGCGAGCGGGTTGGGAAGACCTTGGAGATGCAAGCGGTCTTTAGACCCGCTGCTGCACATCCCAGGGCCGCACGCAGGCCAGAGCCACCGGCGCCGACCACGACGACGTCAAACTTATGATCGATGAACTGATAGGTCGACATGAGCCTAGAGAGCGCCTCCCAGCGCGACCTTGAGGATGGAGAAAATCGCCAGAACGCCCACCAGGACGCTGACAGACAGGTTGAGCATGAGCAGGATCGCCTTGGTCAGGGTCTTGTGGATGTAGTCCTCCACAATGACCCGCATACCGGCATGCATGTGCCAGTAGGCTGTGGCGGTCAGCAGAACCAGCAGCACGGCATTGAGCGGAGAACTGACCCAGAGCACTGCGCCCTGATAGTCCAGTGTCGCGAGACGCAGAACACCGAAAATGGCCCAAAGGACCAGAGGCACCAGGGCGATGGCGCTGACCCGCTCTGCCAGCCAGTGCGAAGCCCCATGATGGGCGGCACCCAGGCCACGGGCGCGGCCAAGGGGGGTGCGATAGCTAGCCATTAAGCGGCTCCCGTGGTGATGGCGATGCCCCAGATGACCAGGGTCGCGACAATGGCGAAGGCAATGGCGACCACGCCGCTAAAATTGGCGGACTTCACGTCCAGGCCCTTGCCGGTATCCCAGATCAGGTGCCGGATCCCATTGGCCAAGTGATAGAAGACCCCAAGGGTCAGCAGGAACATGACAAGCTTACCAAGCGGGCTGCCCAGCAGGTGCATATAGCCGTCATAGGCAGCTGGACCCGCGCCGAGGGCAACCGCCCAACCGGCCAAGATCAAGGCACCTACATACAATCCCGCACCGCTGGCGCGATGGGCGATGGAGGTGAACATGGTCAGGTGCCACCGCCAGACCTGGACGTGTGGCGAAAGTGGGCGTTCGGCGTCAATCATGTCGGTTTCCGTTCAGACTTAGCGCGACCGGTTTTAAGCCCAGAGGTCTCTGTGTCAACGACCGCACGAAAACAGACCCGTAATAGGGCCTGACTTCGCATTCGGAGAAGTCGCCTAAAATTTGCATGCCGCGCAATAGGTTTTTATCATAGTCTTCCTTCGCGAAAGACGAAGCCATGCGATTTGATCTCACCGACCTGAAGCTATTCTGCGATGTCCTGGACACTGGATCCATCACCGCGGGGGCCGAGCGCAGCGCCCTGGCCCTCTCGGCGGCTTCCACACGAATTCGGGGTATGGAGGAAACTCTTGGTGCTGCCCTGCTGACCCGTAGTCGTCAGGGGGTGGCCCCTACTGCCGCCGGGCGCACCCTCTTGCACCACGCCAGATCGATCCTCACACAGAGCGCCCGTCTTCGGGAAGACCTCGGTGCCTTTGCTCAAGGACTCTCGGGTGAAGTGCGCCTTCTGGCCAACACCAATGCCCTGACCGAGTTCCTGCCAGAGGTCCTTAGCGCCTTCCTGGCCGCCTATCCCCAGGTCAGCGTCGATCTTGAGGAGAAACTATCGGATGAAATTGTTGGCCTGATTGCCGAAGGGGTCGGTGATATCGGCATTGTCGCGGGGACCGTGGATGTCGGCGGCTTAACCGCTATCCCGTTTCGGTCCGACCGGTTCGTGGTGGTGGCACAGAAAGGCCACCCCCTTTCGGTAGGGGGTAGCACTGCGTTTTCAGAGGTCCTGGCCTGCGATTTTGTTGGCCTGGACCGGGCCAGCTCCCTGCAGAGGTTCCTCGCTGATAAGGCCGCCAGGGGTGGTCGCCCCCTCAGGCTGCGGGTCCAGCTGCGCAGCTTTGACGCGGTCTGCCGTCTGGTAGAGCAGGGCGTCGGGGTCGGGATCGTGCCGCAAACCACAGCCCGCCGCGCCGCCCAGACCATGGCCCTAGATATTATCGACCTCACCGACGACTGGGCCGTGCGAGAACTCAAGATCGTTGTGCGGGATCTGGGTGCCCTGCGGCCTTATGCCCAGGCCCTTGTGGAGCAGTTGAGGCCGCAGACCGATGAAAGTAAAACCCATTAACTTGGCATCCCTTTGCGGATAGCCATACGCCCTGGGCTGATGCGAGAGCGGCCGAAAGGCTGGTAAAACCTATCGCGCAAAGATGGCCTTTGAAAGGACGCCCCCATGACCCTGGTTGATCTGCTTCCCTTCATAGTGGCCGTCTTGCTTTTTGCGGGCATGAGCCTCTGTCTCCGATTGGGGGCTCAGATGGGTCGCCGCAGGCATGAACGCCATGGAGAAACCGGACTTTCCGGCACCTCGGCCGTAGACGGGGCCATTTTCTCGATCTTTGGGCTCTTGCTGGCCTTTTCTCTGAACGGCGCAGCTGGGCGCTATGAAGTGCGGCGGGACCTCATACGGCAGGAGGCCGATGCCATTGGTATGGCCTATCAGAGACTGGACTTCCTGCCTGCGGAGCAACAGCCGGCTCTACGCAGTGCCTTCCGAAACTATGTCGACCTGCGGTTAAAGCCCGAGGACAAGACCCGGGGCGGCAGGGCCCATGACATGGCCAAGGTGACAAAACTTCAGGCCCGGATTTGGAGCCTGCTTTCTGTAGGTATCGAGACCAAGACACCGAGCTTGCTGAACATCGTCGCGCCGCCCATCAACGCCATGTTCGACGCCACGACCCGACGCATGGTGGTCACCAACAACCACCCACCCGGGGTTATTTTCGCCCTGCTTTTCAGTCTATCACTGCTGGCGGCGGCCATTGCAGGTCACCTGATGTGGCGAAACACGGCGCTGAGCGGGCTTCATACCTATGGCTTTGTCTTTGCTGTTTGTGCTGTGATGTTCACCATTCTTGATCTCGAATATCCCGTCCTCGGCCTCATCCAGCTCAACAGCCCAGATCATGTGATGGTCGACCTCAAACAGGAAATGGCGGGTCCTGCGGGTCCTTCCCCTTCGAACTGAAAGAGCGACGTCAGATGCTCCGTCCTCATCCCGAGCCCAGGGTCGCCTGGGCTGATTTGTCAGGGCGCAAGTCTACCGGCAAGACGCGAGCCTCCTGAACGCCATGGCATTTCTCGGCAACAGGTCCGTCAACCTGCTGAACCTGCACTATGGCATGCACTCCCTGGCGGTCAGCGGCGGGGGCGCCTTTTTCGCCGTCTATCTGCTAAAGGCTGGGGTCAGCCTGCCCCTGGTGTTCTGCGCCTTTGCCGCCATTCTGGGCGGGCGGTTCTGTCTGCGGCCTATTATCCTGATCTTCGGCAAGGCCTGGGGACTGCGCCCAGTGGTCATGCTGGGGACTCTGGTCCAGGCCCTGCAATATCCCCTGCTTGCCAGGGTTCATGGCCTGGATGGCTGGCTACTTGCCCTCTGCATCGTCTCAGCCGCAGGCGACACCCTGTACTGGACCACCTATCACGCCTATTTCGCCGCCCTCGGTGACGCGGAGCATCGCGGCCATCAGGTCAGCGCCCGCGAAGCCCTGGTCTCTGCTGTTTCCATCGTGGGACCGATCCTAGGCGGCTGGGGGATTACACATCTCGGACCCGTCGCTGCCTTTGGGGGCGTTGCCCTTGTCCAGGCCATTGCCGCCCTACCCCTTCTGGCCAGCCCCAATGTGGCCATTGCCAAGACGGCGCCCGGAGCCATTTGGGCATCGCGTATGGGCTTTGCCATCTGTGTTACCGATGGCTGGGTCAGTGCAGGTTACTATGTCGGCTGGCAGCTGTTCCTATTCCTGACCTTGAAGGAGAGCTTCACGGCCTATGGCGGCGCTCTAGCCCTTGCCGGGGTCGTTGGGGCGATTTTCGGTCTGATACTCGGAAAGCTGGTTGACCTTGGTCATGGCGCGAAGGCGGCGACCCTGGCCTTCGCCGTTTTCGCCGCCTATACGATCGCCCGAAGTCTGACCGTTACAATCCCCATGGCGCTGATCCTCAATGCCATCGGTGCCCTGGCCGGCAGCCTCTATGTCCCGCCCATGTCCACCGCCGTCTACAATCTAGCCAAGGCCTCGCCTTGCCCCTTGCGATTTCACATGGTGACCGAGGGTGCCTATGACATAGGCTCAGGCCTTGGATGTCTGGTAGCGGCCGGTCTGATCGCCGCTGGCGTCCCCTTAAGGGTCACCCTGCTCACCTCGGTCCTTGGTGCCTTGGGAACCCTGTTTTTCCTGCGCCGCTATTATGCAAGCGAGGATCAATCCGCCCTGTCAGCCAGCCAATCCGCCGACCTCATTTCCTGAAGCCGCGAGGCGGTCCGCTCAAACTCAAAGGCCCCATCGCCCTGGGAATAGAGCTTGGTCGGATCGGCCTCAGCCAGGACAATCAGTTTAGTCCGGGCCTCATAGAGCTCATCAATCAAGGTCACCAAACGCCGGGCTTCCTCCCGCCGGTTGGCCGTCAGCTTGGGCAGGTC
>Ga0007795_10000939_pt1 | contig 10198 bp, 7 predicted proteins | sample CryBogmetaGMA1M_FD_60369 | JGI IMG/M metagenome (GOLD analysis project Ga0007795, IMG submission 60369) | Freshwater microbial communities from Crystal Bog, Wisconsin, USA - MA1M | ecosystem: Environmental > Aquatic > Freshwater > Lake | place: Crystal Bog, Wisconsin, USA | collected 2009-07-06
AGTTCCTGATTCGGGTCGTGACGATCGTCGATCATGCTGTCGGCCACCCGGGCGCACAGCAGCGACTCGATGGCGCACAGCAGCGCGATCGAGATGGTCGGGCCAAAGAGCTTTTGCACGCTCTCCCACTCGAACGTGGGCAAGGCAAAGCTCGGCAATCCGCGCGCAATGCCACCGAAGCGGCTGCCGATGGTGTCGACCGACAGCCCGAAAAGTGTCACCACGATGATGCCGATGGCCAGCACGATCACCGTGCCCGGCACGCGGGCGGCCCACTTTCGCCAAGGGGCGTGTTCGGGCAAATACGTCTTGGGCCAGACGACGATCAGCGCGAGCGAGGCTGCGGCCAGCACCAGCGCTTGCCAGTTGAGGCTGGCGCGGGCCGCCCACAGGACGCTGATCTGCGACAGCAGATTGGCCGGCATGCGTTCGATGTGCAGCCCGAGAAAGTCGCGCAGCTGTGCGAGTCCGATGATGACCGCAATGCCGTTGGTAAAGCCGGTGACGATCGAGACCGGGATGAAGCGGATCAGCTGGCCCAGGCGCAGCGCGCCCATCGCAATCAGCAGCACCCCGGCCATCATGGTGGCGATCAGCAGATTGGCCAGGCCATAGCGCTCGACGATGGTGTAAAGGAGCGCAACAAAGGCGCCGGCCGGCCCGCCGATCTGTACCTTCGAGCCGCCGAGAGCCGAGATCAGAAAGCCCGCGATGATCGCGGTAAACAGCCCGGCATCGGGCTTGACCCCGCTGGCAATGCCGAAGGCCATCGCCAGCGGCAGGGCCACCACCCCCACGGTGATGCCGGCCGACAGGTCGGCCAGAAAATCGGCTCGCGTGTAGTGGCGAAGCGACTCGATCAGTCGCGGCTGGAAACCGGGCAGGCCCGGCTTCATTCAGCGGATCCTCATGCCGGGCCGGGCGCCGGGCCAGGGCTCAAGCAGGTAGACCCCGCCGCCGTCATCGTCGGCCGAGGCCGCCAGCACCATGCCTTCGCTGATGCCGAACTTCATCTTGCGCGGGGCGAGGTTGGCCACCATCACCGTGAGCTTACCGGTGAGCTGCTCGGGCTGATACCAGGCCTTGATGCCTGAAAACACATTGCGCAGTCGACCTTCGCCGACATCGAGTGTCAGGCGCAGCAGCTTGTCGGAGCCTTCGACCGCTTCGGTCGCGACGATGAGCGCGATGCGCAGATCGACTTTGGTGAAATCGTCGATGCCGATCAAGCCGTCGTCTGCAGTCGATGTGCTGGTGCCGGCTGATTGAGCGGCCTTGACGGGCGCCGCCGCAGCGCCCTTGGCGCCAGTCACTTTCACCGCGGTCGCGGGTGCATCGGCTGGTGTCGGTGCAGGCGCGACATCGAACAGCGCATCGAGCTGCTTCGAATCGACCCTTGTCAGCAGATGCTGATAGGCATTGATCTGGTGCCCCTCGGGCAAGGGCGAGGCCAGGGCGGCCCAGTCGGTCGCCGGCAGGTTCATGAAGGCGCGCACCTTCTCGAGCGTTGCCGGCAACACCGGCGCCAGCAGCAGCACCAGATCGCGAAAGGCGCGCAGTGCGGTCGAGCAGCAGCGATGAAGGTCGGCTTCGCGGGCCGGATCCTTGGCCAGATCCCAGGGCCGTTCGGCATCGACATACTGGTTGACCGCATCAGCAAACTGCATGACCTCGCGGATCGCCTTGCCGAATTCGCGCTGCTGATAATGCGCGGCGACCGCCTCCGGGCCGCTCCAGGGTTTGGCGAAACCTTCATGGGCGCCATGATCGAAGCCGGCCAGACGACCGTCAAAGCGCTTGACCAGAAAGCCCGCGCACCGGCTGGCGATGTTGACCAGTTTGCCGACCAGATCGGCATTGACCCGTGCCACGAAGTCGTCCGGATTGAAGTCGATGTCCTCGACCCGGGCATTGAGCTTGGCGGCAAGGTAATAGCGCATCCACTCGGGGTTCATGCCGAGCTCGAGATAGCGCAGCGGCGAGATGCCGGTGCCGCGCGACTTGCTCATCTTTTCGCCCGACACCGTGATGAAGCCGTGCACGTGGATGTTGTTGGGGACCTTGTAGCCGGCGAATTTGAGTGTCGCCGGCCAGAAGAGCGTGTGAAAGTAGATGATGTCCTTGCCGATGAAATGGACCTGCTCGATGTCGGCATCCGGCCTGATGAAGGACTCGAAGTCGAGGCCGCGCTTTGCGCAATGCGCCTTGAGCGAGGCCAGATAGCCGATCGGCGCATCAAGCCAGACGTAAAAATATTTTCCCGGGGCATCCGGAATCGGAATGCCGAAATAGGGCTCGTCGCGCGAGATGTCCCAGTCGGCCATGGCGCTGGCGGCATCGGGTGTGCCGTCGAGCCATTCGCGCGCCTTGTTGGCAACCTCGGGCTGCAGGCGGCCATCGAGTGCCCATTCGCGCAGGAAGGCCACGCAGCGCGGATCCGAGAGCTTGAAAAAGTAGTGCTCGGATTCGCGCAGCACCGGCGTGGCGCCGGTGAGGGTCGAGGTGGGGTTGCGAAGTTCGGTGGGTGAATAGACCGCGCCGCAGACCTCGCAGGCGTCGCCGTACTGGTCTTTGGCGCCGCACTTGGGGCACTCGCCGCGGATGTAGCGGTCGGGCAGGAACATGCCTTTGACCGGGTCGTAGAACTGCTCGATGGTGCGGGTCGCGATCAGGCCGGCGGCCCGCAAGCGGCGATAGATGTCTTGCGAGAGTTCGACGTTCTCGGGCGAGTCGGTCGAGTGCCAGTGATCGAAGCCGATATGAAAACCGTCGAGGTATTGCGGGCGTTCGGCCGCGATCCGCTCGACCAGCTGGCGTGGCGTGATGCCCTCGCTTTCGGCCTTGAGCATGATCGGCGCGCCGTGCGCGTCGTCGGCGCAGACGAAGTGCACTTCGCGTCCCTGCATGCGCTGAAAGCGCACCCAGATATCGGCCTGGATGTACTCCATGATGTGACCGATGTGAAACGACCCGTTGGCATAGGGCAGGGCGGTGGTCACGAACAGGGGTTTGGACATCGAGGCCATGGAGCATCTCTTGAATGCGGGCCAACCCGCTCAGCCCACCATTTTAGCGCTGCCGGGTGCGATACCTGTGTCGGTGGCCAGTCCGCCGGGCGGTTTCGGATAGACTCGACGACCGCACGCGGCGCCAGCCGCCCTTCGCGACGCGGCGCCAGCCGCTCCTCGCGAGTCTTACTGATTCCGGAGTCATCATGGCCCTTACCGTCGAGCAACTCAGTGCGGCGCTTGCCGCAGTCGTTGATCCCAACACCGGCAAGGACCTTATGTCGTCCCGGTCCGCCCGCAACCTGCGGGTCGATGCCGATCAGGTCAGTGTCGATGTCGAGCTGGGTTATCCGGCAGCCAGCCAGATCGGCCCGATCCGTACCGCGGTGATTGATGCGATTCGCGCCCTGCCCGGCGTGGGCAATGTGAGCGCCAACGTCTATCAGAAGATCGTTGCGCATTCGGCGCAGCGCGGCGTGAAGTTGCTGCCCAATGTGCGCAACATCATCGCGGTTGCCTCGGGCAAGGGTGGCGTGGGCAAGAGCACCACCGCGGTCAATCTCGCACTGGCGCTTGCGGCTGAGGGCGCCAATGTCGGCATGCTCGATGCCGACATCTACGGCCCCTCGCAGCCGACCATGCTCGGCATTACCGGGCGCCCCGAGACGGTTGACGGCAAGACCCTCGAGCCGATGGAGGGCCATGGCATCCAGGCCAGCTCGATCGGCTTCATGATCGAGCCCGACACGCCGATGGTCTGGCGCGGCCCGATGGTCACGCAGGCGCTCGAGCAGCTGCTGCGCGACACCAACTGGCGCGATCTCGACTACCTGATCATCGACATGCCGCCGGGCACCGGCGACATCCATCTGACCCTGTCGCAAAAGATCCCCGTCACCGGCGCGATCATCGTCACCACGCCGCAGGACATCGCGCTGCTGGATGCCCGCAAGGGCCTGAAGATGTTCGAGAAGGTCGGCATTCCGATCCTTGGGGTGGTCGAGAACATGGCGATCCATGTCTGCTCGCAGTGTGGTCATGCCGAGCACATCTTTGGCCAGGGCGGCGGCGCGCGCATGTCCAGTGACTTCGGCGTGGAGTATCTCGGCGGACTGCCGCTCGATATCCGCATCCGCGAGCAGACCGACTCGGGTCGCCCGACGGTGGTGGCCGAGCCCGATGGCCCGATTGCGGCAGCCTACCGGCAGATTGCCCGTCGCATGGCGGTCAAGGTGGCCGAGACCGCCAAGGACATGTCGTCGAAGTTTCCGTCGATCGTGGTCCAGAACACCTGATCCCGCTCGAGTGATGCCGATGTCGCAGCGACGATGGACGGCGAAGGCGCTCGCTGTCGCGCTCACGATGATCGTTGGTGCACTGACCGCAGCCGCCGGTGCTGCAAGGGCGGCCGACACCGGCCCGCGCGTGCTGGCCGCCATCAGCCTGAAAGAAGTGCTCGATGATCTGGCACGCACCTGGGTGGCTCAGGGCGGCGCGCCCCCGGTGATTGCCTACGGCGGCACGCCGACCCTGGTTCGGCAGATCGAGCAGGGCGCGCCCTTCGATCTGGTGATCAGCGCCGATGCCGCCTGGATGGACACGCTTGAGCACAGCGGCCGCGTGCTGCCCGGATCGCGGGCCAACTTCGCCGGCAATCGTCTGGTCCTGATCGCTGCCGCCGCCTCGCCCCTGAGCCTGCAGGCCGCGCCCCGATTCGATCTTGCCGGCGCCCTGGGTGCGTCGGGGCGACTGGCTGTGGCCGATGTGCGCACCGTGCCGGCCGGCCGTTATGCGCGGGCGGCGCTCGAGTCGCTCGGCGTCTGGTCGTCGGTGTCGCAGCGGCTGGCCATGACCGAGAATGTTCGCGCGGCGCTGCTGCTGGTGGCCCGCGGTGAGGCGCCGGTCGGCATCGTCTATGCGACCGATGCACGGGCCGAACCCGGGGTGAAGGTGCTGTCGGTCTTCGCCGCCGACGCCCATCCACCGATCGTCTATCCGATGGCGCTGGCGGCGCGCTCGCCAACGACAGACGCCCGCGGCCCGCTTGGCAGCGCCGACAGCGCTGCCCGCTTTGTCGCCTTCCTGCGCTCGCCGAGTTCGCTCGCCCTGCTGAACGCGCGCGGTTTCATCGCGCCGGTGCCCTGAGCATGTTTGGCCCGGAGCGCGGTCTGTGTTCGCGTTGAGCGTCGACGAATGGATGGCGGTCCGCCTGAGCCTGAAGGTGGCCGCCGTGGCCACGATCGCGGCCTTGCCGCTGGCGCTGGCGGTGGCACTGCTGCTGGCACGCGGCCGCTTCATCGGCAAGTCGCTGCTCGACAGCCTGGTGCATCTGCCCCTGGTGCTGCCTCCGGTGGTGGTGGGCTATCTGCTGCTGATCGGTTTCGGGCGACGCGGCCCGCTCGGAGAGTGGCTCGAGTCGCACCTCGGGCTGGTGTTCTCGTTTCGCTGGACCGGTGCGGCGCTTGCCTGCGCGGTGATGGGCTTTCCGCTGATGGTGAGGGCGATCCGGCTGTCGATCGAGGCGATCGATCCGCGCCTCGAAAAGGCCGCCGCCACGCTTGGCGCCTCGCCCTTGCGCGCCTTTGCCACCGTCACGCTTCCGCTGGCCCTGCCCGGCGTGCTGGCCGGCGCGGTCCTGTGTTTTGCCAAGGCGCTGGGCGAATTCGGCGCGACCATCACCTTCGTTGCCAATATTCCCGGTGAGACCCAGACCCTGTCGGCCGCGCTCTACAACGCCACACAAACGCCGGGCGGCGACGCCGGTGCGCTGCGCCTGACCGCGGTCTCGGTGCTGCTGTCCTTCGTGGCGCTGGCAGGCTCCGAATGGCTGGCACGGCGGGTGCGCCGCCGGGTTTCGGGGCTGTCGTGATCGAGTTCGAGGCCGTCATCGACCGGGGCGGCTTTCGCCTCGACTGCCGCTTTGCCAGCGACAGCCAGGCGCTCGCGCTCTTCGGACGATCGGGTGCCGGCAAGTCGACGGTGCTGGCGATACTGGCCGGTCTGCTCAAGCCCGATCGGGGTCGTGTCGTGGTCGATGGCGAGGTCCTGCTCGATGTCGAGCGCGGCCGCTTCGTGCCGGCGCACCGCCGCCGCATCGGCATGGTCTTTCAGGACGCGCTGCTGTTTCCGCATCTGGATGTTCGCGGCAATCTGCGCTATGGCTTGAGCGCAGCCTCTGCCAGACCCGTCAGTCTCTTCGACGACGTGGTGTCGATGCTCGGCATCGCTCATCTGCTCGAGCGTCGTCCGGGCAGCCTGTCGGGCGGCGAGCGCCAGCGGGTGGCGATCGGGCGGGCGCTGTTGTCGCAGCCGCGGCTGCTGCTGCTCGATGAGCCGCTGTCGGCCTTAGATATCGAGCGGCGCGCCGAGATCATGCCCTACATCGAACGGCTGCGTGATGAGGCTCGCTGCCCGCTGGTGTATGTGTCCCACGCGATTGATGAGGTTGCCCGCATCGCCCGTGAGGTGCTGGTGCTCGATGAGGGCAGGGTGATGGCGAGCGGCCCGCCGGGCGAGGTGCTGGCGCCGATCCGGACCTATCGCGGCGCGGGCGGCGCGGGTGCCGAAGAGGATGAGGGTGCTGATCGCGCTGATCGGGCCGGTCTTGCGGGCGCATCGACTGCCGATTTCGCGCCGGTCTCGGTGATCGAGGCAATGGTGCAGGCCCACGACACGGCCTACGGCTTGACGGTGTTGTCGCATCCGGCCGGATCGATGAGCGTGCCCGGCATGATCGGCAAGGTCGGTGCGACCGCGCGGCTATTGGTGCGCTCGACCGACATTGCGCTGGCCTTGCAGCGCCCGCAGGCAGTCAGCTTTCGCACTGTGCTGGTCGGCACGGTCAGCGACATCGGACGCGACGCCGGCCCGATCGGCCGGGTCGAGATCGCCCTGCGCGGCGAGGGTCGGCTGGTGGCGCTGGTCACCCGACAGGCGATTGACGAGCTTCGATTGCAGCCGGGCAGCGAGGTCTTCGCCATGGTCAAAGCCAGCGCGATGGACGAGCGATCGATCGCCTCGCGGCTTGCCTCCCGTTAGACAGGGTGTTGTCGAGGCGTTTCGCCCGGACGACCCCGGCAGCGTTGACCTGCGTCAACCGGCCGCGTCGAGGGTGGCGCAGACCTGCGCGTTGGCGGGGTCGTCGAGGGCCGGTTTTTTTTGTCGCAGCGCCACGCCATTCTTGACCGCGATGATCTCGGCCAGGATCGATACCGCAATCTCGGCCGGTGTGCGACTGCCGATGTCCAGACCGATCGGTCCATGCAGACGGTCGAGCTGCGCATCGCTCAGATCGAAGAGCTTCAGACGCTCCTTGCGCTTGGCAGTGTTGCCGCGCGAGCCGAGCGCGCCGACATAAAAACAGGCCGATTTCAGCGCCTCCATCAGCACCATGTCGTCGAGCTTCGGGTCGTGGGTCACCGCGACCACTGCGCTGTGGGCATCGAGCTGCAGCGCCAGCACCGCGTCGTCGGGCATATCGCGGGTAAAGGTGGTGCCGGGGATGTCCCAGCTCAGGTGATATTCCTCGCGTGGATCACACACGATCACCTCAAAGTCGAGCGCAAGCGCCATCTGTGCCAGCACCCGCGAGAGCTGTCCCGCGCCGATCACCAGCATCCGCCAGCGCGGCCCGAAGATCTGATGCATCACGCCTTCTTCGAGCGAGAAGGTCTGTCCTCGCTGCGCAGCCGTCAGACTCACCGCCCCGCTGGCCAGATCAACGCGTCGCGCGATCAGCTCATGCCTTGCAGTGCGCTCGAGCAGCTCGTCAATCCAGGTGATGTCGACCAGCGGCTCCTGCACCAGCAGCAGGGTGCCGCCGCAGGGCAGACCGAATCTTGCCGCCTCTTCCTGCGAGATGCCGTAGGTGACACGGGTCGGGACCTTGACCCGCTCGCCCTGGCGGACCCGGTCGATCAGGTCGTCCTCGACGCAGCCACCCGATACCGAGCCGACCACCTGCCCGTCATCGCGCACGCACAGCAGCGAGCCCGGCGGGCGGGGTGCCGACCCCCAGGTCTGACCGACGGTGACCAGCCAGGCCGGATGGCCGGCCGTGACCCAGTCGCGGGCCTGTGCGAGCACTTGCAGATCGAGGCTGTCCATGGGGGTCGGGTCCGATTAAAGCGTTGAAGGTGCGCGGGGTAGGGGGCTTGCGCCGTCGCTCAGCGCACCAGGTAGGCGATCAGTGCCGCTGCGGCAATGAGCACGATAAAGCCGATCTGCCAGCCGCGCGTGTCCGATCCGGCGGACGGCACAGCCGGCTCGTGCCCGGCGTGATGCGCATCGGCGCCGTGCGAATGATCAGGGTGTGCATCGGCCGTCCCGTGCGCGGTCGAGGCTGCGGCCGAATCAAGCTGACCGGCGCCTGCCTGCACCAGACTGGCCGCGTCGGCGGCTGCGGTCTCGGTCAGCTTGGTCTCGAAGGTCTTGAAGAACTCGTCGGCGATCTTGGCCGCGGCGGCATCGACCAGACGCGAACCGATCTGGGCGATCTTGCCGCCGACCTGCGCATTGGCTTCGTAATCGAGCATCGTGCCGCCGTCGACCGGCGTCAGACGGACCCCGGCCGTCCCTTTGCCGAAGCCGGCAACACCGCCCTGGCCATCGAAGGCGAGCGTGTAGGACTCGGGCTCGACCACGTCGCTCTGGGTCAGTCGCCCCTTGAAGCGGGCCGAGACCGGGCCGATACGGGCGGCCATCAGCACTTCGAAAGTATTGGGATCGGTCTGCACGATCGAATCGCAACCCGGAATGCAGGCCTTGAGCATCTCGGGGTCGTTGAGCGCGTCCCACGCCTGTTGGCGCGGAACCGGCAAAAGGCGTTGTCCGGTCATCTGCATGGTTGAAATTCTCCAGTTGGTGCGGTGTTTGAAAGCCCGGCGACCGATGAATGCATCGGTCAGTGGACTGGTTTGTGTATCGCGCTGCTGCCGCTTCGGATGGCTCGAGCCAGGTCTTCGAGGCTGTTGAGCGAATGGACCGGCAGGTGCCGATCGACATGCGGCAACAGCGCTTTGACGCCCGAGGCCCGGGGCTCGAATCCTTCATAGCGTAGCAGGGGGTTGAGCCAGATGAACTGCCGGCTAAAGCGGCCCAGCCGCGCGGCCGCCGCGCCGAGGCTCCCGTCTTCGGCGCGATCAAGGCCATCGGTGACCAGCAACAGAGCGGCATTGCCGGTCAGCACGCGACGTGCCCAGCGACGGGTGAACTCGTCCAGACAGGGGCCGATGCGGGTGCCGCCGCTCCAGTCGCTGACCGCATGCGAGGCGGCGGCCACCGCCTCGTCGGGATCGCGATGGCGCAGTGCGCGGGTGATGTCGGTCAGGCGAGTGCCGAAGGCAAAGACCGTCACACGGGCCTTGCCCTGCATCAGCGCATGGGCGAAATGCAACAGGATGCGGGCATAGCGGTCCATCGATCCCGAGACATCAATCAGCACCACGACCGGCGGTGGCCGAACCGCGCGGGTGCGCCGGGCGACGCTGGCGCAAAGCGGGTCGCGCGCGGTCTGTTGCAGGGTGCCGCGCAGATCGATGCGCCCGCGTGCTCCCGGCCGGTATCGGCGAGTGACGATCGGGTCGATCGGCAGGCGGATCTCGCGCACCAGCCGGCAGGCGGCATCGAATTCGGCGATGGTCATCGAATCGAAGTCGCGCTCCTGCAGTCGCTCGCGATCCGACCAGGTCAGCAGCGCATCGATCTGATGCTCGTCGCCTTCTTGCTGGGCAGGCGGGGGAGGCTTGGGCTTGGAGGTGGCCGACAGGGCCTGTTCGAGCCTGGCCGGGCGCTTGGGCTGCGGCAGGGCATCACCACGCCCGGAAATCTTGGGTAGCAGCGCGGCCATCATGCGTTCGAGCATCTTCGGGTCGCGCCAGAAGGCATCGAAGGCGGCATCGAAGAGGGCCTGCTGATCACGGCGACTGAGCAGCACCGATGAGAGCGCGGCATGCATATCGTCGCGCCGGGACATGCCGACTGCCTCGATCGCGTGAATGGCGGCAAGCGTGCGGTCGAGGCCGACCGGAATACCCGAGGCCCGCAGAAGCCGCGAAAAATTCACCAGATTGCGGGCAAACATCCCGGTCGAGGTGTCGGCCGCAAGCGGCGAGCCGTGTCGAACCGATAGCGGTCCTGATGCGCCTGCCGGCAAGCGAGCGTCTGACATCGACGGCGAGCCCGTGTCAGTC
>Ga0007795_10000940_pt1 | contig 10197 bp, 11 predicted proteins | sample CryBogmetaGMA1M_FD_60369 | JGI IMG/M metagenome (GOLD analysis project Ga0007795, IMG submission 60369) | Freshwater microbial communities from Crystal Bog, Wisconsin, USA - MA1M | ecosystem: Environmental > Aquatic > Freshwater > Lake | place: Crystal Bog, Wisconsin, USA | collected 2009-07-06
AAAGGGAGGAGGAAAGGGAGGAGGAAAGGGAGGAGGAAAGGGAGGAGGGGAAGGAGTGGTGGACAAGGGCGGAAATGAAAGAAAAAAAAGGAGAGCGAGTGCGAACGTCGCCGACACCTCTTCGAGTGAGTGCGACGCCGAGGTGAGAATGTTTTTCAAAGACGAACAGACCGACGAGTTCGCGAAAGAGCTCGCACAAGACCTCGCAAGTGATTCTTCGAAGAAGAACAAGTTCGTCTACGGTTCCGACGACGATTCCGTCACTACATCCTTGAATGATTCTACGAGCTTGAACGATTTTATGAGCTTGAACGATTTTGTATTCTTAAATGATTCTTCGTCGTTCAATGCCTCTTCGTTCCCCGTGCTCCCGCCGGAACTCGAGTACGTCTCGGCGCTGCACGGACGTCTCTTCGACGTCGACGAGTCGAACGCGCGCGAGGCGGATCGCACGACCGACTACGGCCGGTGCCGCAACCTGCTCAACAACGTGCTCAAGTGGGTCAACCACATGCTGCCTGGCCTCGAGAGAAAAGCACACGTCGAGGCGGCGCAGCTCGTCTTCTGCGCGAGTCTGCCGATGACGCGGATGCAGGAAAGAAGACGGAAGGAAGGGAAGGAGGAGAAACAGTATGTAAAACGTATGTACATCTCGTCATCCAAAAAAATATAGCGTGACTCATCCACTTGTTTCCTTCCAGGCCGTCGAGTACCTGCAGAACATGCAGCCGAAGACGCCGCTGCGTGGCCGCCTCGCGATCCTCGCGCAAATGGGCGCCTCGGCGTGTCACGCGTCGATGGAGGAAGACATCGACTGCGGGTGGGAAGAGTGGGAGCGCTGGTTTAGCGAGGAGGGGAAGTAGAAGGAAGGACAAACGACGTAGAGAAAAGGAAGGGAGCGTGTATCTAGTAAGGAATAGTTCTAGGCGGAACACTTCTATTGCGTAAATCATATGGACTGACCCTATTCGAAGAAGTCCTTGAACGTCGACAAGGGCCAACGGAAGAGTAGGGAGAAGAGCTTGTAGGTGGTGAGGGGTAGAAAGGTACGCGAGGTCTGGAAGGATAGCACGGTGGTGAGCAATCCATATCCCATGTGCGCATGGGACCCGGCAAATTGTTGAATGATGCAAACTTGGAGGGGTTGTATCCTATGAAAGCCGGAGGCACGTTGGGACTGGTATAGAACGGGGGAGCAGGGGGCCGGATGCACGATGCTCGATATGCCCTACCTCTTCGACTGCACCTCCGGTGCTTCCTACTTCTGCTCCTACTCCGCCTCTTCGTCTTCCTCGCCGCATACGAAGATTTGCGCCTCCTACTCTTTCGAGCCATAGTGGTGAGTGAGTGTTCTGTCTTGCTTGTTTTGAGACAGTACCATTCGAAAAAAAACCGAACGTCTTTTGCCCAACCAAGGGAACGTTTCTATATATGGACTGAAAAAGTCGTTCTTTTCTGATGAAAAAAAGTAAGTGTAATACAATTAAAACTATTATTTTTGAAACTAGATCGAGCATATTTCTCTCTCGATCGCAACTTGGTTGATGCCCTTCTATGCCGTGTGGAACGGCCAATTGGTATCGGTCGAAGACATGTACAGATTGAACATCTCGAAGGAGACCGAGTTCGAGTGCCTGAATTGTAGCACGAAACTGCGGTTCAGGCAGAAGAGAGACGCAGACAACAACTTTGTCGAGCACTTCTACCACCCCAACACGCTCAAGGGCACACACATCGAGTGCGAAGAGGCGTCCAAGGTGTTGACGAAGCGCGACGACACGTGGCACAACAAGATGTCGGCATTCGTGTGCGAGTCGATGCGAGAGGTGGTGCGCATTCGCGCCGACGGGTCGAAGCACATCATCGACGCGTTCGACAAGTCGAGTAGCACGGGAGTCGAGTTCCAGAACTCGCCCATTAGCGTCGAAGCCGTCGAGAGCAGAGACGCGACGACGCACCTCGACTGGATCTTCAACGTCGAGTCGCAGTTCGTTCGGAAGATCATGGTCGGCGGCGACATGGGCGTGTGTGAGATCCCACACAAGAATTGGGAGCGAGCGGTCGTTGCAGTGAAGAACCGAGTGTATCTGTACACTGGACGCGACGAGTGGATCGAGTTGGTCGACAGAGACAACTTTCGCGTCGAGGTGTGTGGGATCGAGAGGAACGTGTGGATCGGACGACTCGTCGACTTCAAGAGCGTGTGCGACGCGACCTGCCTCAAGAACACACTCACTCCAGAGGGGAAGAAGTACTTTGAATCGGTGCAACGACCGTTACCGACCGAAAGAATCATATATGCGAGGTGCAGGAAGTCGATGTTCTTGCTCGACCAAGTCCACCGAACTTACGTGTCGAATCGCGAATTTGGTCATAACGAGGTCGTCGCAATCAAGTCGGTCGCGGGGAGCGGGAAGACGACGACGCTCCTCACGCTCGCACGAGCCCACTTGAAGAAGAGGATACTGTACATGGCGTTCAATAAGAGTTTGGCGACGGAGATACGATCGAAGCTGCGTGAATCGAAGATGAAGAACGTCCACGCGTGTACCTTCGACTCTATGCTCCTCAAGGTGTTCAGGCTGAGAAAGAAGGTCGATCCCGACATTTTCAACCTGACTCCGCGGTCTGTGAGGGACGTGATCCCATCTTTCGCAGGCGGATCTTTCGACGAGAGGCAAAGCTTGGTGAAGCTCTTCCGTGCTTTCTGTAGGCAGCACGAACTGTCGTCTCCCCGGGAGTTCTGCGAGTACTTGAACGATACAACGAACGTGTCTCCACTCACCGCGCTGTGGGAGAAGTGCACTTCGCTACAACTCGTGACCTTCGAGTCGATGCGAAAGTTGTCTGTGCTCGAGCACTGGTTCGCTCGTGTCGTCGACGAGCAGTACGACATGATCATGCTCGACGAGACCCAGGACTTCGACATGATGATGCTGCGAATGCTGCTGGACGACACGAACATCCCGAAGATATTCGTCGGTGATCCGAACCAGTCGATATACGAGTGGCGCGGGTGCATCAACGGGTTCGACCACATGCCGTCTCACGCGCTCGTGGTCGAGTTCTACTCCACCTTTCGAATCGGCGAGCCTGCGTGCGAAGAGATATCGAACCGGTTTCGCGACTGCTGGATGATCTCCAAGAGCAAGAACGAGACTCTCCTCCTCTCGAGCGAGGTCACCTTCGACGACAGAGAGAAGTACGTCTACCTCTTTCGGACGTGGAGGCGGCTATTGCAGACCGCCGCGACGATGCAACAGGTGTGGATCAACGGGTACGAGAAGAAGAAGGAAGAAATACTCAAAAAGAAGAAAGAGTTGCTTCGTCCCGAGTTTGAAGACGACAGTCTCGAAGACGACATATCGAAATTCCTCAGGGACATGACGCCAGAAGAGCTCTCAAAACTCGTTGCGCAGGTAGATGTGAATGTAGTCGATCAAGAGGAGGATGCTAGGTGTAAGATGTACACCGTACACGCGTACAAGGGACTGGAGAATGCAAACGTTCGCATATGCGACGACGTCCAGATGTGCGGCGACAACAAGCTTTATTACGTCGCGTTGACGCGAGGAATACGCAAAATCTGTGAGGACTGATCTCAATTGTTCTCGAGAATATATCGATCATAAATAATCGTGAGCCATGGGTGAGACGCTGTAATTTCAATGGTCCAAGGGTATTTATGAAACAGACCCTTACGTGGGTATTCACACTCTCACGTTTTCGCTCTCCCCCCTCTTCCTCTCTCTCTCTTTTTGCTTCAACTAATCCTTACCCCGCACTGCCGCGCGTTGCGCGGGGGCGGAGTGTACATCCCCAACTCTGTCGCCTCGGCGACGATCCACTCGAGATTCGACTCGAACTCGGATGTGTGGCCGACCGACGACGTGACGACGTGCGCGAGCTCGTGCAGGAACACGTGCAGCATGTAGTCCTCCTCGTCGACGCACACGTGTATCACCCTGCCCTTGTCGATCGTGTTGCCGATGGACTTGGGGGGAGGAACACCGAGTTTTCTAGTATTATTTTCACTGTTTCCCCCCCTTTCTCCTATTTCCTTTCCTCCTCCTTCTTTTCTCCCCCTTTCTCCTTTTTCCGCTCGTTTCCCCCCTTCCTCCCATCCGTCACCGAGGACGCACGACTCGAGCGTCTTTCGCAGCGTGCAAGCGGCCTCAGGACGCGAGTTATGCAGCTGGTCGGCGAGGTGCAGACCGCGAGTGCGCAGCCACACAAGCCGCCGCAACGACGCGTCCGAGTGAGCGACGTACGGCCGGCCGTCGACGAAGTGCGTCGGCACCTCGGCGTAGTTGAACGACAGTGCAGTCACCACCAGGACGAACGTCAGCACCGCGAAGAAGCACACAATGAACCACACCATGTAGGATTAGGAAGAAAGAGATGAGATAAGATAAGATAACTGTAGTTAAGTAGGATAACTGTAGTTTAGTAGGATAACTGTAGTTAAGTAGGATAACTGTAGCTGGTGTACTTGTAGGTGCACGCGCCAAAAAAAAGGAGAGTGACAGGAAAGAATATATTTTATTTTTATGAATGTATTTTTTTCACGTTATTTTGTATTCCACTCAAAACAAACTTGCAAACGGGTCGGAACGATCTGCACTCCCGCCCCCGCCGCCGAAGCCGATGAGCGAGGCCAACTTAGCCGCGACGCCCTCGCCCCCTCCGTCTCCTCCTCCTCCGTCGCACCCGCTCGACGTGCCCGCACCTCCCTTGTCTCCTCCTTCCCTGCCCCCCTTCTTCTTGTCCTCTCCTCCTCCTCCTCCGTCCTTGCACCCCTTTCCAACCCTCATGTCGGCGTTTTCGGGGTCGAAGTACGAGTACGCCTCGATCATGTCCTTCATCGGCAGGTAGGTGTCGCAGTCCTTGACGAGGAAGTGCGGGAAGGACGATATTGCGTGACCCGTCGCGTCCTTGACAAAGTCGGAAGGCAACACCTCGTGATGGAGGAGGAGCGTGTCGACCTTGTTGTACTTCTTCGCGTTCTTCGCGAGCTCGGGCATCGCGTTGTGGCAGTGCGGACACCAGCGCGCAAACACCATGATGACCGCCTGCGAGTGCTTCGAGAGCCACGAGTCGGCGGTCTCGCCGCAGGTGACACGCTGCTTGTCGGTGATCTTGCGGTAGTTCTCGCACTTGCCGGGACGCGCGTGCGGGTCGTCGATCAGGTGGACTTGTGTGAGGCCGTGGCCGTAGATCGTGCTCGCCCTGAAGAGACACCGCTGCGGCGACGCCTTGATCGCCGACGCGGCAGTCTCGACGAAGCGTGCGCTCACCGCTCCGAGCTTGGTGACCATCCCCGAGGTCGCCGCAGACGACGATTGACGCATCGAGCCGAAGGGTGAGGCGGTCGTCGTCGACGCGACTGCCGCCGCGTTCGGAGTGCACGAGGTTCCGACGCACTTGGACGGCGACGACGCCGAACCGAATATGTTGGCGAACGGAGAGGACGAGGGGAACGCCGGGTCGGCGGGGACCGACGACGGAGGGGAAAGGGAGGAGGAAGAGAGGGAGGAGGAAGAGAGGGAGGAGGAAGCGGCAGACGACGCGATCGCCGCTCCGACCTTTGCGATCTTTCCCGCGACCGTCGCCTTCATCGACGCCGCGCCGGCATTCGCGTTGAGAGAAGGGTTGCGCGGCGGACTGAATATGAATTGCAAAAAGTTGTTTGCCGACGTCATAAGCTCCGTCTTGAGCGACGGATTGAGCATGAAGAAAACGACACACGAGAGGACGCCGGTGATCGCATAAAGGTTGTAGTCGTACTTGCTCGGGCCGAAGTTGAGGTTGGACACTGTGAAGCTGCTGTCGTAGCTATCTGGGCAAGGCATTCTCTGATATGTATGTGTGGAGGTAGATGTAAAACAAGCTTGGACTGGAAGATGAAAGGAGTTTCCTTACGACCGATGTGACTGACTTGACTGATAAAAGTCGAGTGCAGATGTGGCGTTGCAGGTACGGTGCTAAAAAATTTTGCACAAAATGAAGTTGACGAAAAAGGGAAGAAACAAGGGAACAAAAGAGGAACGAAGGAGAAGAGTAGGTAAAAAGGGTTGGTTGGGTTGGATTGGGTTGGATTAGGTCCGGTTGGGTCGAGTCGAGTCGAGTCGAGTTACACGCCGGAGGATCTTTCTTTGGTAGATGTGGCACGAAAAAAAAAGCAGCGTGCTGAGGTGTCTGGTTGAGACCAGTGAATGAATGTGTATGTATGTGAAGAGGTAATACAGGTGTCTTGTGGCTGAAAAAAAGGAAGGAAGATTATGTGATTATGGCTGACTGGAAGAAAGAAAGCACGCTTTACTCTAACTCAACGTCTCCCTTCATACCCAAAAATTTCTCTATTTAGACTCTTACGACGACGCGTCGTGCGGCGACGAGCGCGATGCACGCCGACAAAACGCAGAGGGCGACGGCAAGGAAACGCTCGCGCCGCTCGGCGGCCGAGGACGAGTAGCTGCGCAGCCCGAGCCGACGCTCGGCCTCGAGCTCCGCCGGACGCGCGTAGACGCGGTAGTGGTCGCGCAAGGTCCACTTGCGCTTGCCGAGACGCGCGCTCACGTCGTTGTGCGCGTCGTGGACGAAGCGCACGAACGCCGCGCGCGTCGCGAAGCACTTGTCCTTGACGTGCTCGTCGAGGTACTGCTTGAAGTGGCGGCGGCACTTGGGGCACGGAAGGTGCGCGCCGAAGAGGTAGAGCATATCGCGCGCTCGCTTCTGCTCCTCGTCCGAGAGCGACCGCGGCGCGCTGTGGGCGAAGCAGTGGAGCGTGTTCCACGCGCCAGGCCCCCACTTGTCGATCGTGATGCCCATGCGCGCCGACGCCTTCGGCGCGCTCGAAGGGTTGAGTGCAGAGAGCAGGTCGGGGAACATGAGTGGAGGGGAAGGAAGGAAGGAAGGAAGGAAGGAAGAAAGGGGAAAACAAGAGGCGAGCGAGTAGGAACTGCTCGTGTAGTGGGTGGTAAAACAATTCTTGTACGGATGCACGCGAAAAAAAAACGAGTCTGTTGGGGGGAAGGAGGGGAGAGGAAGAGAGAGGAAGAGAGGAAGAAAAAGTGATTTTTTAAAAATAATGCAAATACATGACTCTTTCAATTTCAATTTCAAAGTATCATTTACAATTTTTTTTCACTCCGTCTGAAATTGTGTGACCAACCCGAACCAACCTGACCGACAACCACACTTGGTGTGCTGCATTTCCTATTGGTGTGCTGCATTTCCTAGACGAACTGTATATATGGACGAGTCGATTGACGTGCATTCCTTCGAGTGCGCGATATGCATTGAGCCGATCTACTGGTTTGAAGGAGTCTCGATGTGGCGGTGCGAGCACTTCTACCACGAGGAGTGCAGTCGAAAGTGAGTGACGCTAATTATTTAAGCTTGCTAGTTCTGTGGCCGACGTTGATGCTTGTTGTCCACCATTGTTATTCGATGATTTATCCTTTCTTCTCCTCCCCTTCCTCTCAAAGGTGGTGCGACAACAGCTGGCCGCGGTACCCCACGTGCCCCGTGTGCCGCGAACACGACGCCTCTCCGATCGTCACGTGTGCCGAGCCGAACCTGCCGGTGCATCAACTCGTCGAGCGCATCGTGCGTCAGCAGCGCGCCCCCTTCGTCGTCGACGTGCACTGGTAAGAAAAGATTAATAGAGGAAGTGTGGGGTTACTACCTTACCAACAATCTATTGCCAACAATCAATCCTTCTCTTATATCCTTCTCTTATATCATTCTTTTCTCCCTCCCTTGAGGTGCGTCTTCCAACACGTGGTCGACCCCGCGGACGCGAACGCGATCGTCGACGCGATCGAGATCGGCGGCGTCATCGCTTCAATCGGGTGCATCGAGCTCTCGGAAGCCGCGTTCGACGCGACCGACGAGTTGCTGCGATGCTGCACGCTCTACGCCTCGCCAGGAAAGAACAAGGAGGAAATAAGTATGGATGACAAAAAATGTATTTCCTATCACTTCTTGACCTTCTCCTTCCCTCTCCTTCCCCTTCCAAGGCACTAGCGCGCCGAAGATGGACATAAGTGCGCCGACACTCGTGGAACGGACGATTCTGCTCCGGATGTGGATCGAGTACGGCCCGTCGTTCAACCTCGGTTCGATCGTGCTCGAGCGCATCGTCGTGCCGTACGACTGGCTGTGCAACATCGTCGACCGCTCGGCCTCGACGCTCGTCCACTTCAGCCTGCACGCCGTCACCTTCGACTACGCACTATTGTGGGTCGACCTCGGCGAGGGGGCAGGGGTGTGGGAAGAAGCGAGAGAAGAGGGGAGTGTTGAGAGGAGCGTCGACGAAGAAGCAAGAGAAGAGGCAAGAGAAGAAAGAAATATCGACGAAGAGGCAAGAGAAGAAAGAAATATCGACGAAGAGGCAAGAGAAGAAAGAAATATCGATGAAGAAGCAAGAGAAGAGGAGGAGAGTATCGAGAGAAGTGCGACCGCCACGCGTCGAAACGAAGAAGACCGCGGAAAACTGCTCTCCTGCCAGAGCGAGAACAAGGAGAACGAGCCTGTGTTCCTCATCACATCTCTTGGCATCTCGTCCGGCGACGCCCACGCTGCGATCGACGCCGCACAACACTCTGCAGTCGACGCCGCCCCCGCCACCTCTTTACTCATTGCTCGCCCTTTCGAAATCTTTGTGCCCCACCTCTCGTCTTCCTCCTCGTTCGACGCAACGGCGCACCCCACCTCGCCTCTCACTGGCGACACCTCTCTACCTCCTTCACATTCACCTCAAGCTCCTTCCTCGCAACCTCCAGCTTTTTTTTCTCCTTCTCCTCCTTCCTCCCAACCTCCACCTCCTTCTCCTTCCCTTTCCTCCTCTCCACTCTCGCCTTGTTCGCGCACACTTTTCCCCGAGCCGTCGATCGCGCTTCGACACGACCGGCTGTGGCGCGCGCTGCGCGGGGCGACGCATATGCGCACCGTCTACCTGGACACGCTCGCGTTCGCCGAGTGGGACGTGAACGAGCTCGCGGAAGTCGTGCGCTCGTGGCCTGAACTCACGCGCTTCGACCTCAGGCAGATGCGTCTCGGCGTGCGCTCGTACAACGCGCTCCTCGGCAGTCTGCGCCACTGCCCCAACATCTGCGCGCTGCTCATCGACGACATGTGAAAAGGAAATAACGGAAATGGAACAAGAAAGAGACAAAAAAAAATGTATCGTAATATCAAACCAACATACCATCCATCACCAACATGAGTGCGAGAAAAAGATCAAAACACAAAATAAGTAGAAAAAGGAAAAAACATAAAAGTAGAAGTAAGACAAGAAAAGTAAGTCGAACCACTCGTGGGAGAAAATCGAATTCTTTTTCATATCGCGGCGCTTTAAATACGACATTATTTGACACAATAAAACAAAATATGAGTAAGACACTCCAAGATCAATATTTACTTTTGAATAAGGAAAATGCAGATGTTTGGTCTATTTACAACACATATCTAGAACCCCCCCCTCGCTTTCTTCAGAATACTATAGATGTCGAAAATATATATATAAGCGAAATAAAACAAAAAGGATACACATCAGAAAACTTTAATAGTTTTTTAAATCAAGATAATGTAAAAACGAAAGTTCAACAATATATAAATAATTTAAAAGAATTAAATAAACCTATCTTGAAACAAGCATGTAAAGATAAACATGAATACCAACATTTATCTCCATGCTCGTCGTTGCAACAAGGAGTTGTTTCATAAATAGTCGTAAGCCGCGGGTGAGGCACGGTGACTTCAGTGGTCCAAGGGTATTTATGAAACATACTGTAAATAAGATCTATTACATAAGTACGCTTTGACTACTTGCATTACTGGTGTGGGCCGTGGGGTTCGACTAATTACGAAATAGATCCTTAGAACTTGAGAAATACATAAATAGTCGTGAGCCGCGTGTGAGACGCCGTCGTCACTTGAATAGCTTAAAGGTATTTATGCAACAGACCCTTACTTCATATAAAATATTTTTTTGTTACCTTTTTGTAATATTATCACATTTTTATTCGTTCTATTCGTCCTCATTCCTGCTTCCTCTGGAAGCACCGCTCACACACGAGGACGACGCAGCGCTGAGCGAAAGGGTTGGCGAGCACCGTGCTCGTCGGCTCGGCGTCGCAGAAGGCGCACGCGTACCGCGGGAGCGCGCGAAGCTCCGAGAGGGTGTGGAAG
>Ga0007795_10000944_pt1 | contig 10191 bp, 8 predicted proteins | sample CryBogmetaGMA1M_FD_60369 | JGI IMG/M metagenome (GOLD analysis project Ga0007795, IMG submission 60369) | Freshwater microbial communities from Crystal Bog, Wisconsin, USA - MA1M | ecosystem: Environmental > Aquatic > Freshwater > Lake | place: Crystal Bog, Wisconsin, USA | collected 2009-07-06
GGCGGTCTTGACCGCGGCTTCGATCGTGGCCTTCTCATCGGCAGACAGCTTCTCACCATGCTCGGCAAGGGACTTGCCGACCGTGTGAATCAGGGCTTCGGTCTGATTGCGCGACTCGACCAGTTCACGGCGCTTGTGATCATCTTCGGCATTGGCCTCGGCATCTTTGACCATGCGCTGAATCTCGGCCTCGGTCAGACCCGAATTGGCCTTGATGGTGATCTTGTTCTCCTTGCCGCTGGCCTTGTCCTTGGCCGAGACATGCAGGATGCCGTTGGCGTCGGTATCGAAGGTCACCTCGATCTGAGGCATGCCGCGAGGAGCGGGCGGGATGCCTTCGAGATTGAACTCACCCAGCAGCTTGTTGCCGGCGGCCATTTCACGCTCCCCCTGGAACACCTTGATGGTGACGGCCGGCTGATTGTCGTCAGCCGTCGAGAAGGTCTGCGAGAACTTGGTCGGGATGGTGGTGTTCTTCGTGATCATCTTGGTCATGACACCGCCCAGCGTCTCGATGCCGAGCGACAGCGGCGTGACGTCGAGCAGCAGCACGTCCTTGCGTTCGCCAGAGAGCACCGAACCCTGCACTGCTGCGCCGACTGCCACCGCTTCATCAGGATTGACATCCTTGCGCGGCTCCTTGCCGAAGAAGGTCTTGACCTGCTCCTGCACTTTGGGCATCCGCGTCATGCCACCCACCAGAATGACGTCATCGATCTCGGACACCTTGACGCCGGCATCCTTGATCGCGATGCGGCAAGGTTCCATGGTCTTTTCGACCAGCTCGTCGACCAGGGCCTCGAACTTCGCCCGAGTGAGCTTCAGGTTGAGGTGCTTGGGGCCGCTCGCATCGGCAGTGATGTAGGGCAGATTGATCTCGGTCTGTTGGGCCGAGGAAAGCTCGATTTTGGCCTTTTCGGCAGCGTCTTTCAGGCGCTGAAGTGCGAGCACATCCTTGCCCAGGTCAATCCCGGATTCTTTCTTGAACTCGGCGATCAGGTGATCAATGATCCGCTGGTCGAAGTCTTCGCCACCGAGGAAGGTATCGCCGTTGGTCGAGAGAACTTCGAACTGCATTTCGCCGTCGACGTCGGCAATCTCGATGATCGACACGTCAAAGGTGCCGCCGCCCAGGTCATAGACCGCGATTTTGCGGTCCTTGCCGCCGCCCTTATCCAGACCGAAGGCGAGTGCCGCAGCCGTCGGCTCATTGATGATGCGCTTGACCTCGAGGCCGGCGATTCGGCCGGCGTCTTTGGTTGCCTGACGCTGGGCATCGTTGAAATAGGCCGGCACGGTGATCACCGCTTCGGTCACTTCCTCACCAAGGTAGTCCTCGGCGGTCTTTTTCATCTTGCGAAGCACCTCGGCAGATACCTGCGGGGGCGCAATCTTCTTGTCGCGCACCTGCACCCAGGCGTCGCCGTTATCGGCCTTCGCGATGGTGTAGGGCATCAGCGAGATGTCCTTCTGAACCTCTTTTTCCTGGAATTTTCGTCCGATCAGTCGCTTGACCGCATAGAGGGTGTTGCGCGGATTGGTGACCGCCTGGCGCTTGGCAGGGGCGCCGACCAGCACCTCGCCATCTTCCATGTAGGCGATGATCGACGGCGTGGTGCGAGCACCCTCAGCGTTTTCGATGACCTTGGGCTGACCGCCCTCCATGACCGCCACGCACGAATTGGTCGTGCCGAGGTCGATTCCAATGATCTTGCCCATTTTTTGATCCTGTTGAAAAGTTGAATAAGTGGCTGATACCTTGGTGTCAGGGCGGTGAAATCAAGTGCCGCTGCTGACGGCCACCATGGCGGGGCGCAGCACGCGGTCGTTGATCAGGAACCCTTTCTGGAGAACCGCGACCACATGATTGGCGGGCACATCGGGCGCCGGGACCATCGAGATCGCCTGATGCCGGTTGGGGTCGAACTTTTCACCAACCGGATCGATCGCCAGCAGCTTGTGACGCTCGAAGGCGACCGACATCAGGCGCAATGTGGCCTCGACGCCTTCGCGCAGGCTGTCAATCGATGGGGAGTCGACCTTGAGTGCCATCTCAAGACTGTCGCGCACCGGCAGCAGGCTCTCGGCAAAGCCTTCGATCGCGAACTTGTGGGCAGCAGCCACATCGGCCTGCGCACGCTTGCGCAGGTTTTCGACATCAGCCCGCGAGCGCAGGGCCATGTCCATGTACTCGGCGGCCTTGGCCTGCGCCTCAAGCAACTGGGCCTGCACAGACCCGTCGGCTGCCGGCGGGTCCGCGGCAGCGTCAGTGGTGTGCGAGCCGGCCGAGCCTGGCAGACCGGAAGCATCAGCGGAAGAATCGGGAGTTGGTTCGGCCATCGATTTATCTTTTTTGATCAGTGACTTGCGATTGATTGTCAGTGCTTGGAACAAATTCTCCGAATGCAACTGGGGTCATTTCTCAGGATTTCAAGTGTCTTCGCAGGCAACAGGTAATATCCGATGCGGCTTGGGCTGACAGGCTTTCAAAACGCACCATTCAACCACCATTCAACCATCAAGGAGCATTCATCATGGGTCTGCTGTCTTTCTTCAAAGATGCGGGTGAAAAACTTTTCGGCAAAGGCGAGGCTCAGGCCGCGCAACAAGCTGCCGCAAAAGATCCGAGCCCCGAAAAACTTGCCGCCGCCAACGATGCCGCCGCCAAGGCCATCGAAACCTACATCCGCTCGATGAATCTCGACGCGACCGGGCTGATGGTCGACTACGACGGGACCAACAGCACGGTAACGGTTCGCGGCATCGCGCCCGACCAGGCGACACGCGAAAAAATCGTCCTGTGCTGCGGCAACGTCGCCGGTGTCGGCTCGGTCAACGATCAGCTCACGGTCGAAGTGCCGGTTGACGAGTCGCAGTACTACACCGTCAAGAGCGGCGACTCGCTGTCGAAAATCGCCCAGCAGTTCTATGGCAACGGCAACGCTTACATGCAGATCTTCGAGGCCAACAAGCCGATGCTCTCGCATCCTGACAAGATCTATCCGGGTCAGAACCTTCGCATTCCGCCCAAGGCCTGATCGGCGCTGGCATCCCGCCTGCCGCCGCGACGTTTCCGCCTGACCTGTCGCCCATCGCCTGACGTGCGATGGGCGGGCCACACTGCTCAGCTCAGAGCACCAAGCGCCATTGCACGGTCCCGACGCTGTCTCAGTGCATCGTCATCGGATTGGCGGCCAACGGCAGAGTCGGTGGTCGGCCATCCTGAAAGCTGGGCTTCGACCAGTGAGGCGAGCGCATCGATGAACACCGGCGCTTCGTTGAGGCACGGGATATACCGAAACTGCTGACCACCGGCCTTGAGAAAAGCCGACTTCGCCTCGATCGAAATTTCCTCAAGTGTCTCGAGGCAATCGACCACGAAGCCCGGGCAAAGCACATCAACCTCGCGCACTCCCTCGCGAGCAAGCGCTTCAAGCGTCGGCTCGGTATAGGGCTGCAGCCATTGCGCTTTTCCAAAACGGGACTGAAAGGTCACGACCCACTGATCGCGACTGAGCCCCAGTTGTTCGGCAAGCAGCCGGGCTGTTACCAGGCACTCGCAGTGGTAGGGGTCACCCAATTCGAGTGTCCGGCGCGGAACCCCGTGAAAGCTCATCACCAGGCGTTCGCCGCGACCATTGCGCGCCCAGGCCTCGCGAACCTGCGCGGCCAGTGCCTTGATATAGCCCGGATCATCGTGAAAATTGCGAACCCAACGCATCTCCGGCAGGTTTCGCCATCCTTGCAGCACCCGAGCGGCTTCATCGAAGACCGTCGCGGTTGTCGAGCCGGCATATTGCGGATACATCGGCAGCACCAGCAGACGGGTCATGTTGCGCTCGCGCAGGGACTCGAGCACGGTGGCAATCGACGGCTCGCCATAGCGCATCGCCAGCATCAGATCGATGTCATGTCCGCGTTCGTTCAGCTTTTGCCGCAGCAGTTCTGTCTGGCGGACCGAATGCACCATCAGCGGCGAGCCTTCGTCCATCCAGACACTGGCGTACTTGTGCGCCGACTTGGCAGGCCGGGTATTGAGAATGATGCCGTGCAGGATCGGCCACCAGATCAGCCGGGGGATTTCGACCACCCGCGGGTCGCCGAGGAACTGCCTGAGAAACGGGCGCAGGGCGGCAGCAGTGGGCGCGGTCGGCGTTCCCAGCTGGACGAGGAGGACGGCGGTGCGAGGCGGACTCGCATGACTAAAAGCGCCGGGACTGCTGAAGCGTTCCATCCTCGGAGTCTACCAAGGTCGGCCTGGCGAAGACGCCAACTCAACGAGTCAGGCTGTCGCCAGTCGCAAGATCGAAGACGTGCAGCAAGTCGAATTCGGGTGTCAATCTGACGATTGCGCCAGCCTCAAATGAGACGCGCTCGGTGAGCACGACGGTCAGCGGCTGATCAGCGATGACGCACTGGAGCGTCGTTTGCGCCCCGGTAAATTCCAAGGTGCTCAGCCGAGACGCGAGCGGGCTGGCACCCGACAGGGTGAAGTGCTGCGGGCGGATGCCAAGCAGCACCGGCTGGTTGTCGTGCGCGGCAACAGGCCTGCGCACCGGCACCCGGGCATCCCCGACCATGACGCCGCCGTGCAGCCAGACACCACGCAACATATTCATCGCGGGTTTGCCGACAAAATTCGCGACATAGGTGCTGGCCGGTCGATCGTAGACCTGCATCGGCGTGGACGACTGCGCCACCCAGCCGGCTCCCATGACAACCAGCTGGTCGGCCAGCGCCATCGCTTCGATCGGGTCACGCGTCGCGTAGATCGAGGTGATGCCGAGCTTTCGGTGCAGGCGGCGAATCTCCTCGCGCAACTGCGCCTGCAAGCGTTCGTCGAGTCCGCTCAGGGGATCATCGAACAGACAGACCTGTGGTTCACTGGCAAGCGCCCGGGCAATGGCGGTGCGCAGACGATGGTCATCGGACAGGTTTTTCACCTGTCGGCTCAGGAAGGGTTCGATGCCGAGCAGTCCGGCAGCCGCGCGCACGCGCTGATCGATTTCGCCGACGGGGCGTGCTGCCGCCCTGACACCGAAAGCAATGTTTTCGCCTGCGCTCAGATGTGCGAACAGACTGTCTCCGGGCAGCACCATTGCAATACCGGTCCGGGCCGGCCAGCGGTTTTCGAGGACCTCTCCGCCAACCAGGACCTGCCCGGCAGCCGGCGACTCGAGACCGGCCACCAATCTGAGGAGACTTGATTTTCCGCAGGCCGCGGGGCCGGTCATTACGCAGAAGCTGCCGTCATCGATAACAAGATCGACACCATGAATGACGCGACGCTGGTCGTAGACCTGCTCGACACCCTCGAATTCAACCGATGCCACGGGCTCTCTTTCCTGCTGCGAACACCATGGCCCGGCTTGAATCAGCCGTGACTCAAGGCACTGGTCACCAGCCGGGCGGTGATGTCGACAATCTGGATCACCCTGTCGTAGGCCATCCGGGTCGGGCCGATAACGCCCAGGGTACCGACGATCTTGCCGTCGGCCTCGTAAGGGGCGACCACGACCGAGAGCTGGTCCATTGGCACGAGCTGCGACTCGCCGCCGATGAAAATCTGCACGCCCTCGGCGTGACTGCCAGCATCGAAGAGCTGGATCAGACCGGTTTTCTGTTCGAAGAGCCCGAAGAGCTGGCGCAGACGATCGAGGTTGTCCGACAGCTCATGGACTGCCACCAGGTTTCGCTCGCCGCTGATCATCACGGTCTCGGCATGCTCGCTTGCGGCCTGGCTGCCGGCCGAAACAGCTTTGTGGAGCAGCTGCGTGATGTCGTCACGCAGACTCAGCAGCTCGCCCTTGAGGCGGTTGAGGATGGCCCCGAACTCGAGCCCTGCAAAATTCTGATTGATGTAGTTGGAGGCCTCGATGAGCTCGGTTGGCGTGTATTCGCGCTCGACCTGCATGATGCGATTCTGGACGTCGCCCTCTGGGGTGACGATGATCATCAGCACGCGCCGGTCGGACAGGCGCATGAATTCGAGCTGTCGAAAGGTCGCACTGCGACGCGGCGTCATGACGACGCCGGCGAAGTGGGACAGGCTGGAGAGCAGTTGCGCCGCCTGCGACAGGACCCGCTGAGGCTCTTCGGCGAGCAGTTGCCCCTGCATGAGCTCTGCCTGTTCGAGCTCAAGTGGCCTGACCGTGATGAGCGAATCGACAAACATCCGATAGCCGCGAGGCGTCGGAATACGACCGGCAGAGGTATGGGGGCTGGTGATCAGGCCGAGCTCTTCAAGGTCGGCCATGACGTTGCGGATCGTGGCCGGCGACAGCTCGAGGCCGGAATGACGCGAAAGCGTGCGCGAACCCACCGGCTGGCCGTCTGCGACGTACCGTTCGATCAGGGTCTTGAGGAGCATCCTGGCGCGCGAATCGAGCATCCGACAAGTTATAGACTGAATCGCGCAGGATGCCAAACCGGACGCGGTCGATCCTGCGGGCAATGCGGACAGCCGCAGACTGGATACCCCCTCGGCTTTTCGACATAGGCCACACGTCGCATTCGCGATTGCTGAAGTGTGGTGAAATGCCGCGATGACCTCCTCCTTCAAGACCGTCGCCCTGTTCGGCAAGCAGCCCTCGGAGGCTGTCGCACAGACCCTGCTCGAAATCCGCCAGTTTCTGACGATGCGGGGCTTCACGGTGCTGTTCGAGCCGAGCGTCGCGCAGGCCGGCGGTCGCACCGAGCTCTCAGCAGCCGACATTGATCGCATCGGCAGCCAGGCCGACCTCGCGGTGATCGTCGGCGGTGACGGCACGATGCTGGGCATCGCGCGCGAGCTGGCACCTCACGGTGTGCCGCTGGTCGGCATCAATTTCGGACGCCTGGGCTTCATCACCGATATTCCGCTGCTTCGTTGGCCGGAAGCGCTTGGCGCGGTGCTTGAAGGTCATCATGTTTCCGAAAACCGCGCCATCCTCAAGGCAAGGGTCAGTCGCGATTCTCAGGTGATTTTCGAATCGAGCGCGGTCAATGACGTCGTCATCAGCCGTAGCTCGCGGGCCGGCATGATCGATGTGCAGGTCCATGTCGATGGCATCTACATGTACAGCCAGCGGGCAGATGGCCTGATCGTGGCCACACCCACCGGCTCAACCGCCTACGCCTTGTCATGCAATGGCCCGATCCTTCATCCGTCACTCGAAGGCATCGTGCTCGTCCCGGTGGCGCCTCAGGCGCTGTCGAATCGGCCGATCGTTCTGCCAGCGACATCGGTGATCAGCATGAGCGTGGCAGAGGGCCGTGAAACCCGCGTCAACTGCGACATGCAGACCTTTGCCGATCTGCAACTGGGCGATCTGCTCGAAGTCAGCCGGGCCGATTACACCTGCCGCTTCCTGCATCCGAGCGGCTACAGCTACTTCGCCACCCTGCGCTCCAAACTGAACTGGCACGAGATGCCGAGCCTCGCGCCGCGACACTGATTTCGCCATGCTGACCGCCCTTCGACTGCGGGATTTCGTCATCGTCGAGGCCATCGACCTCGAATTCGGACCCGGTTTTTCGGTGCTGTCGGGCGAAACCGGTGCGGGCAAGTCGATCCTCATCGATGCACTCGGACTGGCGCTCGGCGCTCGAGCCGATCAGAGTGTGGTTCGCGAGGGCGCGGGGCGCGCCGACATCACCGCCAGTTTCGCAATCGATGCCCGCATCGAAGCCTGGCTGAGCGAGCGCGAGCTGGCTGGCGACCCTGGCTCGGTCCTGGCTCGTCGACTGGTCGAGGCCGACGGACGATCCCGGGCACTCATCAACGGCCACCCTGCGACCGCAGCGCAACTTCGCGAACTCGGCGAGATGCTGGTCGAAGTCCATGGCCAGCATGCCTCGCAGGCGATGCTGCGTGCCGATGGCCAACGTGCCCTGCTTGATCGCTTCGCTGGCGCTGCCACCGACCTCGCTGCGCTGGGGCAGTTGCATGCGCGCTGGCGCGGTATCGAGCGCGAGATCGAACAGATTGAAGGCGGCGAACGCGAGATTGCCCTCGAACGCGATCGTCTGAGCTGGCAAGTCGATGAGCTGTCGCGCATTGCCCCGATCGAAGGCGAATGGGAGGCACTCGAACAGGAGCAAAAGCGTCTCGCCCATGCGGCAACGCTGATCGACGGCAGCCGGGCCATCGCCGATGCACTGAGCGACGCCGACGATGCAGTCTGCTCGCAATTGCAACTGCTGCTGCAACGCCTGCGCAGTCTGGCCGCACTCGATGAACGGCTGCGGCCTGCGATCGAGATGCTCGAGTCGGCCTCCATCCAGGCCGATGAAGCCGCATCAACGCTCAGCAATTATGCCGAGCGCGGCGAGCTCGACCCCGAGCGCCTGTCGGCCGTCGAGCAGCGGATCGGGCTTCTCTTTGCTGCCGGCCGCAAGTTCAGACTGGCGCCGGCGCAACTGCCCGGCGAACTCGACACGCTGCGCGATCGGCTCAGCAGCCTGACCCGCGCGGTCGATGCCGAGGCGCTGGCAAAGCAGCGCGACGACGCGCGCGCCGATTACGATCGACTCGCGGCAAGCATCTCGGCGCGGCGATCCAAGGCCGCAACAGCCCTCTCGAAGGGTGTGTCGCAACGCATCGGTCGGATGGGCATGCAGGGCGGACGCTTCGAGATTCTTCTCGATCGCGGCGAGCCCACCGCCCATGGCATCGATCGAGTCGAGTTTCGTGTCGCAGGCCATGCCGGTGCCACGCCGCGGGCACTCGGCAAGGTCGCATCAGGGGGCGAGCTGTCGCGCATCAGTCTGGCGATCAGCGAACTGGCCGCGCAGGCAAATCCTGTTCCGACCCTGATTTTCGATGAGGCCGATGCCGGCGTGGGCGGTGCAGTCGCCGAAGTGGTGGGCGAGCTGATGCGTCGGCTTGGCGAAGACCGTCAGGTGCTTTGCGTGACCCATCTTCCGCAGGTGGCTGCCAAAGCCAATGAGCACTTCTCGGTTGCCAAAGTTCAGCATGCCGATCGTACGACCAGCCTGATTGAGCACCTCGACCGCAACCGGCGGATCGAAGAAATCGCCCGCATGCTGGGCGGAAAAGAGATCACCGCAACCACCCGCAAGCACGCTCGCGAACTGCTCGGTTGAGCCAAGCCTCAGTCGAAGCGAAACCAGTCGGGGGATGGCAACTCGTTGAAGACCTTCTTCAGACCCTGACTCCATCCCTGGCGCAGAGATCCGAAATAGGCATCGTCGGTATCGACCCGATGCCGGAAGGTGACCGCCAGCGCGTCGGTGCCGACCAGCGCGATATCGAGCGGCAGACCAACCGACAGATTCGAGCGCATCGTCGAATCGAATGACACCAGCGCGCACTTGAGCGCCTCTGCCACGCTGGTCTCGGTCTTCACGACGCGATCGATGATCGGTTTGCCATATTTGCTTTCACCGATCTGGAAGAACGGTGTGTCGTCGGTCGCCTCGATGAAATTGCCCTCGGGATAGACCAGAAACAGCCGGGGCCGCTCGCCGGCGATCTGCCCGCCAACCAGAAAATTGCAGGTGAAATCGACATTGCCCTGCTGCGCCTGTTGCCCCGAGTGATGCGAGATCACGCGGCGCACGCCCTCGCCGACCAGGGTTGCGCAGTCAAAGAGACTCGGCACGCTCAGCAGATTGGGCGCATCGGTGCTGAGCGCCTTGCGCAGCGTGCTGACAACCGTCTGCGTGGTGGCCAGATTGCCCGAGTTCAGCAGCACGATCACACGCTCGCCGCTGGCCTCGAAAATCGTCATCTTCGAGAAGGTCGATACATGGTCAACCCCGGCATTCGTTCGGGAGTCGGATGCAAACAGGACCCCATCCTGGAGGGCCATGGCGACACAGTAAGTCATGCGAGCAACAGAAAGTGGACGCGGTCCGACCAGCTTACTTCATCTCGAGGTAGGCCGAATGAACCGCGTTGCCCAGTCGGATATTGTCGATCAGGAAGCGCTCAAGGAACTCGTCAAGCCCTTCGGCGTAGACATCGTCAAGCAGGCCATGCTCAAGGCTGGCCAGCATATGCGCGGCAAGGCGACGTGCCTCGCGCGCCGGTGCCTGCGGCAACTCCGACAGGATTCGCACCACCTCGTCAAAACAGAAACGCAGCGATCGCGGCAGCGTCGGATCGAAGATCAGCAATTCGGCGACCCGTCGCGAGTCAATGGCATCGCGATAGGTATCGCGATAGGCCTCGAGCGCACTGACCGA
>Ga0007795_10000948_pt1 | contig 10175 bp, 12 predicted proteins | sample CryBogmetaGMA1M_FD_60369 | JGI IMG/M metagenome (GOLD analysis project Ga0007795, IMG submission 60369) | Freshwater microbial communities from Crystal Bog, Wisconsin, USA - MA1M | ecosystem: Environmental > Aquatic > Freshwater > Lake | place: Crystal Bog, Wisconsin, USA | collected 2009-07-06
GGGAGACGACCGCGCCGGAGGGGGCCGGCGTCACGCTCCGCCCGCCGGGGCGTGGCATCGCCCGTCCCCTGCGACCGCGCCGACGGCGTGATCGCGGCTGGGATTGCCGGCGGAGGCCGCGACGGGGGACAACATGGCATGCCTACCCGCCCACCGACCCGCGTTCCGACCGACCGGAAGGCGGAGGCCGTCGGCGCGGCCTGGACCGTCTACATCCTCCGCTGCGGCGACGGCTCGCTCTACACCGGCATCACCAACGACATCACGCGACGGCTCGCGGCCCACGCGGCCGGCAGGGCCTCGCGCTACACCCGCTCGCGGCTTCCCGTCCGGCTCGTGCACACGGAGTTCGAGGGCACGAAATCCCTGGCGCTGAGGCGCGAGGCGGCGATCAAGCGGCTGCCCCGGGCGGCCAAGCTGCGGCTCGTCACCCCGGCGGCGCCGCGCGCGCGGCGCCGCGACGCCGTTCGCCCGCGGCACGAAGGGGGCCGGGCATGAACGGGTGGGTGGCCGCCGGCATCGTGGTGGTCATCTTCGGCGTCCCGGCGGTGCTCGTGCGTCTGCCGGGAGCCGACGACACCGACGCCCGACCGTCCGCCCCCCCGCCTCCGGTCGCGGACGACGTGCCCTTCGAGTCGGGGCGGGCATGCTCCCGGCGCCGCCGAGCGGTCGCCGCGGGGGGCCGCGAAACCGGCCCCCGACAGCGTCGTTGAAGGAATGTGCCGGAAGCCAGCCCGCTTCCCGGCCGGAACGGAGGCGGATCGAAATGCCCCGCATCACACGAGCCCGCATGCCGCCCGCGCGTTGTGCCGTGCTGCTGCTGATCGCGGCCCTGTGCGGCTCCCTCGGCGCGGCGTTCTTCCCGCCGGCGCGACGGTCGACGGCCGCGGATCCCGCCGCGGTGGAGGAGACGGCACGAGCGGAGGACGCTGCGGGCGGAGCGCGGCTCGTGGCCGGGAACGTGCGCTACGGGGATCGTCGCGTCGGCGCCGATCGCGGTCGCGACGATCCCCCCGGCGCCGCCGCAGGAGCATCCGTCGACGAGGCCCCGGACGCCGCCCGCACGCTCGACGTCTACGGCCCCGCCGCCGGCGCGGCCGCCGCTCCGCGGCCCGTCGTGCTCTACGTCCACGGGGGCGGCTGGCGGCATGGCGACAAATCGATGGTGGGCGCGAAGCCCGTGGCCTTCGTGGGCCGCGGCTGCCTCTTCGCGAGCGTCAACTACCGGCTGCACGAGCCGGTCACGCCCCGCGAACAGGCCGGCGACGTGGCCCGCGCCGTGAAGTGGCTCCACGAGCACGCTGCCGGGTTCGGCGGCGACCCCGGCCGCATCTTCCTCGTGGGCCACTCCGCCGGGGCGCACCTCGCGGCGCTCGTGGGCGTCGACGAGCGGCTGCTCGGCGAGGTCGGGCTCGATCTCTCCGCCCTCGCCGGCGTGGTGCTCCTCGACGGCGCCGGATACGACGTGCCGCGGCAGATGGCGGCGGCGGCGCGGTTCCCCGCGCTCGAGAAGCTCTTCCACACCGCATTCGGCGACGATCCCGAGGCCCAGCGGGAGGCCTCGCCGATCACCCATGTCGCCGCCGGCCGGCGGATGCCCCCGTTCCTGATCTTCCACGTCGGCATGCGACAGGACAGCCGTGAGCAGTCGGAGTCGCTCGCACAGAAAATCCGGGCGGCCGGCGGCCGGGCCACGACGGTCCACGAGCGCGGGAAGAACCACCTGACGATCAACCGGGAACTCGGCCACCCCGGGGACGAGCCCACGGCACGGGTGTTCGCGTTTCTCGAGGAGCACCGCGACGACGCCCGGCGCCGGGCTGCCGCCGGTTCACCCGCCGTCACGGACGCCGCCCGTTGACCGCTCACCACTGGCTGAACGGTCACTGCCGACCGCCTGCCACGCCGCGTGCCGGCGATCGCACCGCCCGCGCAGCCGCGCACGAGCCCGCCGACGAGCGCGGGCCACGGCCGGCTCGTCCGCGGCCGCGGTCGGATCGCGAGTGGGTCCGCGTGGCCGCGCCCCGCTCAGCGCTCGAGACGCTTGAGCGCCTCGAGGGCCGCGATCGCCTTGTCGGTGCCACCGAACGCCCCCGACACGCTCTTCGCCGCGAGCAGGTCGTCGAGCGAGATTTCGCTCTCGCGGCGGCCGGCGCCGGCGGGCCTCCTCGCCGCGGCCGCGTCGGCGGTTTTCTTGCCCTTGCGACGCTTCCGCAGGGGGCGATAGCCGGCGGCCTTGAGGGTTTGAGAGACCTGCGCCGCGGAGACCGTCACCCCCTCCTCGCCGAGGATGCGCACGATCTCGCTCGGACGGGGCTTCTCCCCCTTCGCCTTGATGATGGAGGCCACCTTGCGGATCAGTCCCGCCTTGCTCGTGGCGTCGTCCGCCGGCTTCCCGCCCGTGTTCTTCGTCCGCGCCTTCCCGGCCGGCGGCCTCTTCTTGCCCTTCCGCGCCGGCTTCGCGGCCTTCCGGTCCACGGGCAGCGCCCTCTTCTCGGCCGCGGGCTTCGCGGCGGCGGTCGCAGCCTCTGATTTCTTGTCGGCGGGCTCGGCGGTCATGGGTCGCTCCGGAAGGGACGGGGGATCGGGGAATCATGCAGCGTAGTGCGCTCCGCGGCGGCCGGAGTATAGGTGCCCCGCGACCGCACGCCCAGCACCGGCGCTGTCGACGAGTCGTTCATCCGCGAAACGACGCTCCCGCACGTCGCTGCCGCCCCCCGCCTCGGGCCGGGTCATCGCCGGCAGGCTATTCCCGCCCCTCGACCACGCCCTCATACACCGCCGCCGCGGCCTTCGCCATGAGATGGGTGATTTCCCGTCGCGGCTTCACGGGCAGCTTCTTGAGGCTCTTGGCTTCGAGGGCCGCGGCGATCGCCTGCTCGAGCGCCTCCTCGAGTTTCTCGACGAGTTCCGGCTTCATGGGGTGAGGGCTCACAGCTTCTCGAGCATCGCCGCGGCCTGCTTCTTCACCGCCGCCGCGCCCCGGGTCGATTCGAGCTTCGTCAGCTCCGCGGCGAGCGCGTCGGCCTTGGCGGCGTCGGTCGCCCGCAGCGCGTCGATCTGCTCCCGCACCGCCACGACGCCGCTGTCGAGCTCACCCGTCTTGGCGTAGGTCTCGAGCAGCGCGCGGAGCTGCGCCGCGGCCGGGGGCGGCGTCACCCGGATGGGAGCGGGCCCGCGGGATCCGCATCCGCCCGTGGCGGCCACCGCCGCGACGCACACCAGGAAAACCCCGAGGCACGTTCCTCGGCCGGGAGCGATCGAGTCACCTGTCATGGACGATCCTCTGCCAGAAATATCTGGAGCGGGAGTGGGACGAGTCGGGTGTCACGACCTTCCGGGTCGTGCCACGATTCCGATCAATCCCATGATACCGAACTCCCGTCGTTGCGGGCTCCGAGCCGCTGCCATGTGAGCACGTCGATCCCCTCCGCGACGAAGTTCGTCGACCCATCCGCCGCCGCCGCGATGACGCCGCCCGGATGGGAGCTCCGCGCTGGAAAGATCCCGTTGCGATCGCAGGCATACCCGAAGCCGCCGCCCGTGCAGCAGTTGACGTGCCGCCAGTTCGGTGGTGCGACGGTGTTGATGACGCACGCTCCCGGAAATGCCGCCATCCACTCACGTCCGGCGTTGCTCACCTGATAGCCGGCGGCCAACGTGTCGCACGCGGCCCCGGCCGTCTCCACCTCCGCCGCCGTGGGAAACTCCACGGTGGCGAGCGTCAGCGGCTGCGTGAAATCGCGATCGAGCGCCAGCGAAGAACCGTCGTTGTCGCCGTGGAGATATTCCGACAGGAGCACCGTCTTCGACAGGCCGTCGCGAATGTCGGCGGGCGACGACTCGAACCGGCGCACGATCACCCCGAACGCCTTCGTCGGCGAGCCGGTGCTGTAGCAGTCGCGGGTGGCCCCGCCGGAGATGGCGTAGTTGATGCCGCCATATGTGGGATCCCCGAACGGCAGATCGGACGGGCAGCGAAACGTGTCGATCTTCAGCTTGCGAGTGTTTCCGTTCGCGCCGTCGTCGAACGCCTTCGTGGTGAACGGGATGGAGTCGTACACCGACTGCTGGTCGATGAAGGGCAGCAGCCGCGTCCAGACGCCGTAGCCCTGCCACGAATTGACGACCGTGGTGCCTGAGTTGGTCGGCATATTGTCGAACATCGGATAGACGGTCTTCGCCGACAGGTAGTTTTGCGACGCAAGCGCGAGTTGCTTCTGCTTGTTGGTGCACTGCGACCGCCGCGCGCTCTCGCGCGCCGACTGCACGGCGGGCAGCAACAGCCCGACGAGCACGCCGATGATCGCGATCACCACGAGCAATTCGACGAGCGTAAACCCGCCAGCCGCCTTTACGCTCCGGTCACCACGCAGCCACGCTCCGCCATATTCGCGTCGCATGCCCCACCGCCTTTCAGGAAATGAAGAACCGTGAACAGGAAAAAAAGATCATGAGCGAATCCGAGATCACCCCGCACGACACGATCCCGGCACGGGCAGCCGGGTGAAATGGTTCACAATATTCGCCGCTTGAAACGTGTTCCCGAGCGCCGGAAGCCCACCCTCACAAGCAGGCTGCGTAACGTGCCGACTTCGACTATACCGACAGGCCGGACTTCCGATCAATCGCCGGGAATGGCCCGTGCCCGCGGGCCGGGCGGAACGGCCGCGGCGAGCATGTCGGCATAGGCGGCCGAGAGCAGGTCCCCCTGGTCGACGCCCAGCCTCCGCATCAGATCGGCGGCGATGGCGAGCCCCTCCTCGGCGGGCTGCCCGGGCAGCAACACCACCTCGAGCTCGAGGAAATCCCCGAGCCCGGCCACTCTGTCGAGGTGCACTCGGGTCTGCCCCACGAGGTAGAGCACGCGGGTCTTTTCGACCACGCCGGTCGCGCCGAGCGCCCGCTCCAAGAGCGTGCGCAGTGCCGCCGGATCGGCGACCGGCACGACCTCGTAGTCCGACTGCCGGGCCGTGGCGGCGTCGGGCCGATCGTAGAAGATCAGCTCCCCAACCCCCGGACCGAACGCGCGGAGCTTCAGCCGCCCCGTCCGGCAGTTGAAGAACGTGTCGTGCTGCACGAGGGTGCGCGGCGGGCCGTCGCTGATCGCCGCGACGGCCGCCTCGACCCGCGGCCGATCGGCCAGCCGGGCCTTGATCTCGATGTTCGACGGCATGCGTCCGACCGCCCTCTCTGAACCGGCTCCGGGAAGGTGAACCACCTCCGCGACGGCCCCCGCACTCAGCCCGCGGTCCCGACCGCCGCCCCCCGGCGGCGATTCCTGCGCTCGATGAGCGAGAGCGAGCCGATCACCAGGGCCACGACGCCGCCGAACGACCGCGGATCGATCTCCGGCACCGCCGTCGCCGTCACCGAAATGCTCAGGCTGGTGGCGGTCAACGTCTCGGTGAGGATGAGGCTTCCGTAGGCCCACTGCCCGCCACCGAGGGAGGTGAGCACCGTGCCGTCCACGGCGAGCGCGGCGAAATCGCCGAGCGACGCGGCGAAGGCGAAGAGGTTGAACGTCCGGCCGCCCGCGAGCGACAGACCGTCCTCCTCGAGATTGAGCGTGCCGTCGAACGCCGCGGTGCCGGTGGCCACCAGGCTGCCGTAGTTCGACGCGTCGAACAAGGCGGCCGTGAAGACGCCCGCCGCGGTCTGCGCGAACGATCCGTCGAGCTGACGCGCCGCCCCGAGGATCAGCTCCCCCTGGTTCGTCATCGTTCCCAGGCCCGCGACGCCCCCGGCCGAAGACACGACGACGTCGCTGTCGAGGTAGGTGGACCCGTCGACGAACGTGAGCGAGCCGTCGAGCACGGTGATCGTGCGGTTCTGAAACACGCCGAAGGTGGGAGACGCGTTGCCGTGCACGAGCAGATCCTGGTTGGCGACCGTGACACCGCCGTTGATGAAGCCCTGGTTATAGAGTTCGCCGATGGTCGCGGCCGAGCCCGTGCTCGAGATCGCCAGGCCGGTGCCCGTGCCGATCGTGCCGAAGGCGAAGTTCCCGATGCCGCCGATCGTTCCGGTGTTCGTGATGCCGCCGATGACCCCGCCGACGTTCTGGAGTCCCAGGGAGGTGGAGCCCGTGATGGAGCCGCTGTTGCTGACGGCCGTCACCACACCGGAGGCGTTGTAGACGCCGGAAGCACCCCCTTGGAGCGTTCCCGCGTTGGCGAGCGCGCCGACCGTTCCGCTATCGACGAACACGGCGTGGTACGCGGTCCCGGTGACGATCCCCCCCGCCTGGTTCGTGAGCGCGCCGATCGAGCCGCCCGCGGTCTCGATGCCCACCTGCCCGCCCGCCACCGTGCCGGAGTTGGTGAGCAGGCTGTGGATAAACAGCCTGCTGGATCGCAGGGATGCGATCTCGGGAGCGCAGCTCCCGTGAAAACCGGAGGTTTTCATGCCTGGAAAAAGTCCCGGAGGACTTTTTCCACGGCCAGTGAGCGTGGCAACCGCCCCGTAGTTCATCCCCCCCCGGTCGAGCGTCACAACGTGGCCGGCGGCCGGAACACGGCTCGATCGCGCGTCAGCGGGAACGCCGCGAAGCGGTTCGAGAGGGAACACGGGCCCGCTCTTCGGCGTCCGTCGGCAGCAGGCAACATGCGGGGGAACCCCTTGCAGGGGGCTCACCGCGGGTTTTCCGGGCCCACCGCGGCGCGTAATCCCCCTGCATGCCAGTGGGCGACGAGGGACTCGAACCCCCAACCCCCTCGGTGTAAACGAGGTGCTCTGACCAATTGAGCTAGTCGCCCGGCGCGGGCCGCGAGGCCCGAGGCTATTTTTTCTCGCCGTCCCCCGCCGCCGGCTTCGGCGGGGCGACCACGCGGATGCCCAGCTCCACGAGCTGCTTCGCGTCCACCGTCCCCGGGGCGCCCGTCATCAGGTCGCTCGCCTTCTGCGTCTTCGGGAAGGCGATCACGTCGCGGATGCTCTCGAGCCGGCCGAAGAGCATCACCCAGCGGTCGATCCCCAGCGCGATGCCGCCGTGCGGCGGCGCCCCGCTGCGCAGCGCGTCGAGCAGGAAGCCGAACCGCTCCCGGGCCAGCTCCGGCGTGATGCCCAGCAGCCGGAAGACCTTCTCCTGCGTCGGGCCGTCGTGGATGCGGATCGTGCCCCCGCCCGCCTCCGAGCCGTTGATGACGAGGTCGTAGGCCACCGCCCGGCAGGCGGCCGGATCGCTGTCGAGCAGGTGGAGGTCCTGCGGCCGCGGCGCCGTGAACGGATGGTGCATCGACGCCCAGCCCCCCGTCTCCGCGTCGCGGGCGAACATCGGGAAGTCCACCACCCACGAGAAGTGCATCGCGGCGGGGTCGTAGAGCCCGAGCCGGGCGCCGAGCCGCTTCCGCAGCATGTGCAACGCCTTGCAGGTGACGTCGAAGGAGTCGGCGACGATGAGCGCGAGATCGCCCGGCCCGCAGCCGAGCCGGTCCTTGAGCGCGTCGGCCACGCCGGCGAGGTTCTTCGCCACCGGCCCCGACCACTCGCCGGAGGCCTCAACCTTGAGCCAGACGAGCCCCTTCGCGCCCCCCTCCACCGCCACGGCCGTGAGATCGTCGAGATCCTTCCGTGAGAACTTCGCCGCGGCGTCGGGCACGCGGATGCCGCGGACGCGGCCCCCCGCCTCCGCCGCGCCGCGGAAGACGCGGAAGTCGCTCGTGCCGGCGATCGCCGTGAGGTCGACGATCTCGAGGCCGTAGCGCAGGTCGGGCGCGTCGTGGCCGAACCGCTCCATCGCCTCGTCCCAGGAGAGCCGTGGCAGCGGCAGCGGCACCTCGAGCCCGAGGATCTCGCGGGCCGTCCGCTGCACAAGCCCCTCGATCACCCCCATCACGTCGTCGGCCTCGACGAACGACATCTCCACGTCGAGCTGCGTGAACTCGGGCTGCCGGTCGGCCCGCAGGTCCTCGTCGCGGAAGCACCGCGCCACCTGCACGTAGCGGTCGAAGCCCGCCATCATGAGGAGCTGCTTGTAGAGCTGCGGCGACTGCGGCAGGGCGAAGAACGCCCCGTGGTCGAGCCGACTCGGCACGAGGTAGTCGCGGGCCCCCTCGGGCGTGCTGCGGCCGAGCATCGGCGTTTCCACGTCGACGAAGTCGAGCTCGTCGAAGTGGTCGCGCATGATCTTCACCATGCGGCTCCGCAGGAAGAGGTTTTCCTGCATCTGCGCCCGGCGCAGGTCGAGCCAGCGGTTCGTCAGCCGCACCTCCTCGCCGGGCAGTTCGGTCGCCCCGGGCTGGAAGACGGGCGTCACGGCCTCGTTGAGCACGGTCAGCTCGGCGCAGGCCACCTCGATCCCGCCGGTGTCGAGCTTCGGGTTCGTCGTGCCTTCGGGCCGCAGCCCGACCGTGCCTTGCACGCGGATCACCCACTCGGCACGCACGGCCCGTGCCGCCGCAAGCACGCCCGGCGGGCTGTCGGGGCCGGCGACCACCTGCGTGCGGCCCCACCGGTCGCGGAGGTCGATGAAGATCACCCCCTTGTGGTCGCGGACGCGGTCGACCCAGCCGCAGAGCGAGACGGCCTCGCCGACGTGGCTCGGTCGCAGGGCACCGCAGGTGTGGCTTCGCAGCACGGAATCGGATCTCCTCGCGGGACGTGGGAACAGGATCGAAACGAGCGGGTGAACCTGGCACGAAGCGGCGGCGGGAAGGACGCGACCGTCGTCGGGCGGACGATCCGGCGGACCGCGGCCGCCGGTCGCGGCCGTCAGTGCATCGCCCCCAGCACGAGCACGGTGAGGGCCAGCAGCATCGACAGCACGAGGCTGCCGATCGCCACCGGGCCGACGACCGACGTCGCCGCCGGCCCCAGCGACGACGCCGCGAACAGCACCGACAGCATGAGCGCCACGAACACGAGCGCCGTGGCGAGCGAGAGCCAGGAGAGCACTTTGAGGATCATCGCCGCCTCACCGCGCCGCGATGGGGGCCGCCGCGACCGGCCCCGCGGCGATCGAGGAGGCCGCCCGGCCGTTCCGCCCCGGCGCCGCGGCGGCGCCTCCGAGTCGGTCGTTGGCGAACTCGAGGTGCAGCTGCTGCCCGACCTCCTGGGCGGCGCCGAGTTCGCGGAACAACAGGCTCGGCTGGATGTCGCGGTTGTGCTGGTACTTGTCGCTCGAGTATTCGGTGATGTCGCCGGCGATCTGGTGGAAGAAAATCTGGCAGATCGGCACGCCGGGATAGATCTTCACCGGCTGCACCGCGAACATTTCCAGCGTCCAGTAGCCGCAGAAGCCGACGTCGCCGAAGCCCGCCGTGACGTGCACGAACAGGCCGAGCCTGCCGATCGAGCTGCGGCCCTCGATCATCGGCACGAGGTTGTGCGTTTCGGTCCGCTCGATCGTGCGGCCGAGGTAGAGCTGGTTGGGAGTGAGCACCAGCCCCTCCTCCGGGATGCGCAGCCGTTCGACGCGGTTGCTCTTCCGCATGTCGAGCACCACCTCCTCGTAGACGAGCAGTTCGTCGTGAAGGGAGAGGTTGTAGCTGTTGGGGTTCAGCCGGCTCTCGTCGAAGGGGTCGATCTGGATGTTGCGTCCGAGCTGCTGCCTGATCTCATTGCCGGAGAGAATCATGGACGTTCCCCTTGCAGGAGCGGACGGGGCTGGCCGGAAGCGGACGCGATTGTACGCGGTCGACCCCGGAACGCCCATGACCTCATTTTTTTCCGCGGGCCGCTCGGCCTGCGGCCCTTTGCCCCGCCCCCTGCAGGCCCACCCGCGGGCACAGGTCGGCCAGCGGACAGGCCTCGCACCGGGGACGACGGGCCATGCACACCGTCCGGCCATGCTCGATGAGCCGGTGGCTCCAGGCGATCCAGTGCCCCGCGGGCACGGCCGCCATGAGATCGCGTTCCACCTTGAGCGGGTCGGCGTGCCGCGAGAGTCCCAGACGCCGCGAGATCCGCCCGACGTGCGTGTCGACCACCACGCCCACGGCCCGCCCGAAGCCGCTGCCGAGCACCACGTTGGCGGTCTTCCGCCCCACGCCGGGCAGCCTGACGAGCTCCTCGATCGTCGTCGGCACCTGCCCGGCGTGCCGCTCTTCGAGCGCCCGGCAGCAGCCGAGCAGGCTGCGGGCCTTGGCCCGGAAGAACCCGGTCGAACGGATCACCTGCTCGAGTTCGGCGGGCCGGGCCGCGGCCATGTCGGCGGGAGTGGGCCAGCGGGCGAA
>Ga0007795_10000953_pt1 | contig 10157 bp, 8 predicted proteins | sample CryBogmetaGMA1M_FD_60369 | JGI IMG/M metagenome (GOLD analysis project Ga0007795, IMG submission 60369) | Freshwater microbial communities from Crystal Bog, Wisconsin, USA - MA1M | ecosystem: Environmental > Aquatic > Freshwater > Lake | place: Crystal Bog, Wisconsin, USA | collected 2009-07-06
ATATATAAATATTTGATTATTGAGCGTTCTAAATGAGAAAAGATGTAATAAAAATATAATAAAATTGAATTAGATAATTAGCTTGATATATTATTATCAAACAATAATGGAACAAGTTTTCAGACTTTTCGACTTTAACGTTTATAATGAAAATAACTCGGAAACAAAAAGCAGTGATGGGAGTGAAAACGGCAAACCAAATTATAAAGACTCAAACCAATTTGTTATTCAAATGTTTGGTCTTGATGAACAAGGAAAAACTTGTTCAATAATCATTGATGATTTTAAACCATTCTTTTATGTAAAAGTTGGTGATAATTGGTCAATTGATAAGAAACAATCATTTCTGATTCACATCAAAGGAAAAATAGGTAAATATTATGAAAATTCTATAACAGAATGTAAAATTATAAAAAGAAAAAAATTGTATGGTTTTGATGATGGTAAAGAGTATAAATTTATTAAATTCGAATTTAAAAATTTGTCTGCCTTAAATAAAGTTAAAAATCTTTGGTATAGTGGTGGAGGTTTTGGTCCTGGAGCACAAGAACGCAAGCTTATGAAGGATGGTTATGTATTTGACGGAACTCATACATATTTATATGAGGCTAATATTCCTCCATTGCTTAGATTCTTTCACATTCAAGATATTAGTCCTTCGGGTTGGGTGGCTCTTCCAAACAACAAAACAACTTTTGTTGAAGAGGATGACAAAAAAACAACGTGTGATTTTGAATTTGAAATTAGCTATAAAAATATTATTCCGCTCAACAACAAGGAAACTCGCGTTCCTTACAAAATCTGTAGTTTTGATATAGAGGCTAGTAGTAGTCATGGTGATTTTCCTGTGCCTATTAAATCTTACAAGAAGCTTGCAACGAATATCATTGAATATTTTGATGACATTGGTGCGGATGTTACAAAAGAACAATGCAAAGCCCTTTTGAGAAAAATGATAGTTAATGCATTTGGATATGCGAATGAATGTGATAAAATGAGTGAAATTGATTTAGTTTATCCAAAGACAATGCCCGATTTAGTGGCCTTAGAAAAAATGATTTCAAAATGGTTAACAAATCCAGTCCGTGATATGAAACCATCTGATAATAATGACGCAACAATTGAGGCAATGTTTGAAAAAATGCAGCAAAATGTGGAGGATGACAACGAAGAGGATTTTAATTATATTAAAAAGGCAAAAACATATACAGACAAAAAAGCAACAATTGTTGACATTTTATTTGATAAGAAATTTGAGCGAGACAATAAAGTAAACGAGCTTAATATCTCGTTAAAATCTGTATTCCCAAAATTAGAAGGTGATAAAGTAACATTTATTGGTTCAACATTTTTGAAATACGGAGAATCAGAGCCATATTTAAATCATTGTGCTGTTTTGAATAGTTGCGATAAAATGCCACTAGAAAATAGTATTGTGCAAACGTGTAAAACTGAGCGCGATCTTTTAATGACTTGGCGCAAGTTAATTCAAGAGGAAAACCCTGATATTATTATTGGTTACAATATATTTGGTTTTGATTATGAGTTTATGTTTCGCCGTGCACAAGAAAATGATTGTCAGGAAGAGTTCTTGCAGCTTTCCAGAAATAATGGTGAAATATGTGCAAATAAGGATCGCGATTCTGGTGCATTAAAAATTGAGGAAAGTACAATTCAAATTGCAAGTGGTCAACACGATTTAAAATTTATTAAAATGAATGGAAGACTTCAAGTTGATTTGTATAATTTCTTTAGACGCGAAGAAAATTTGTCTTCTTATAAGTTGGATTATGTCGCTGGTCATTTTATTGGTGACTATGTGAGCACAATTCAAAAATTTGAAAATAAAACAAAAATTGTGACAAAAAATATGACAGGTTTGTTAGAAGGAAGTTTTATTCATATTGAGGAAATTGGTCATACAACAGATTATTATAATGGCGGTGCCAAGTATAAAGTTTTAAGCGTTGATAAACCTGGCGGGACATTTGTGATTGATTCAATAATTGATCCTGATTTCAAAACAAAAAAAGTAAGATGGTGTATGGCAAAAGATGATGTTACCCCGAAAGACATTTTCAGAATGACAAATGGCACGGCTGCAGATCGAGCAGTTATTGCCAAGTATTGTATTCAAGATTGCAACTTGGTTCATTATTTGATGAATAAGGTAGATACAATTACTGGTTTTATTGAGATGGCAAAGATTTGCAGTGTACCAATGAATTTCTTGGTTATGAGAGGTCAAGGAATTAAATTAACAAGTTATATTGCAAAAAAATGCAGGGAAAAGCGCACATTGATGCCGGTAATAGAAAAAGGAAATTTAGATGAGGGTTATGAAGGTGCAATTGTTTTGGATCCAAAGTGCGATCTTTACTTAGATAATCCAGTTGCGTGTGTGGACTATGCATCTCTTTATCCTAGTTCAATGATTAGTGAAAATCTTTCACATGATTCAAAAGTTTGGACAAGAGAATATGATTTGGCTGGAAATTTAATTGACGAAACTGGTGAAAAAGATGAAAATGGAAACTTTATTTATGATAATTTGCCAAATTACGAGTATGTAAATATAGAATATGATACTTATAGATATGTGCGAAAAACGCCAAGTTCTGCTGCTGAAAAAGTAATTAATGGTAGAAAAATTTGCAGATTCGCACAATTTCCTGAAGGTAAAGCTATTATGCCTTCCATTTTGGAGGAATTATTAAAGGCCCGTAAGACGACAAGAAAGCAAATTCCATTGCAAACGGATGATTTCATGAAAAATGTTTTGGACAAGCGTCAATTGGGTTACAAGGTGACTGCAAATTCACTTTATGGACAATGTGGCGCAAAGACAAGTACATTTTATGAGAAAGATATTGCTGCTTGTACAACTGCAACAGGACGTTTGCTTTTGACATATGCAAAGCAAATTGTTGAAAAGTGTTATGGGAATGCCGAAGTTGAAACGGCTAATCATGGAAAAGTTGTAACAAAAGCTGAGTACATATATGGTGACACTGATTCAGTATTCTTTACATTTAATTTGCAAAGACCAGATGGAACGCCAATACGTGGGAAAGATGCGCTAGAAATTACTATTGAAATCGCGCAACAAGCTGGGCACTTAGCATCTAGTTTCTTAAAAGGTCCTCATGATTTGGAATATGAGAAAACATTTATGCCATTCTGTTTATTGTCGAAGAAGCGTTATGTTGGTATGCTTTATGAAACAGATCCAAATAAAGGAAAGCGAAAGGAAATGGGTATTGTCTTAAAGCGTCGTGATAATGCACCAATAGTGAAAGATATTTATGGTGGTATTATTGATATTTTGATGAAAGAAAAAGATGTTCAGAAAGCAATAGATTTCTTAAAATCATGCCTCAAGAACATTGTAGATGAAAAGTATCCAATTGAGAAACTGATTATTAGTAAATCGCTGCGTTCTGGATATAAAAATCCAAAATCAATTGCGCACAAGGTTCTTTCTGATAGGATGACAGCAAGAGATCCAGGAAACAAACCTAGTTCTGGTGATAGAATACCTTTTGTGTATATCAATAACCCTGATAAAAAAGCGCTTCAAGGAGAAAAGATTGAGACCCCAACATATATTCTGGAAAACAACTTAAAGATCGATTATTCGTTTTATATTACAAATCAAATTATGAAGCCAGTTCAGCAGGTATTTGCTCTTGTTCTGGAGAAAATTTGGGAAATGCAAAAGAAGGCTGCAAAATTAAAGAAATTCCAAAAAGATATTGACATGTTAAAAAAGTCAACGCTAGAAGATAAATATGAAGATAAATTGGAACAAATGAGAAATAAGGAGGTAAAGGCAATGTTATTTGATGAGTATTTAAGAGTAACGCAAAATGAAAAGCAAAATAATCAAGCATTGACAAAATTCTTTGGAAAAAAAGTATAAACGACTATTCTTTAAGTTGTTCTATAAATATTATTTTTTATTTTGAAGAAATTTTTTAAATTGAATTAAATACTAATTATTATTTAATAATAAATGCTAGCAAATCATTTGATTGATTTCAAAAAAAATAATCTTACAAATAAAAGATTGGACTGGGATGAATATTTTATGTCAATCGCTATTTTAGCATCTTGCAGATCTCCTTGCGAGAGATTAAGTGTTGGAAGTGTAATTGTAAAAAATAATCGACTAATATCAATGGGATATAATGGATATATTCCAGGTGCACCGCATATAAGTAGAGTTGTTGATAGTCATGAGCAATCAATAATTCATAGCGAAATAAATGCAATTACCGATTGCGCAAGAAGGGGTGTTTCCTTAGAAGGTTCAAAAATATATGTAACGCATTATCCATGCCCAAATTGTTTCAGATCTATAGCTGCATGTGGAATAAAAGAAGTTCTTTATTTGAAAGACTATAATAATAGTGAAATTGTAAAAGAGTTGGCGAGAGATTCGAATATTAGTGTTGTTCAGTTGTTTGCCGGATAATATATATTTCAAATGGGCTTAAAGAAAAAATTTGGATTTCCAAAACTTTTTTTGACTTTTCGATTTTGGACATTTATTTTTGTCCATTTTTGACTTTCCAAAATACTTTTCACTTTTTTATTTTCTCTTTTTTAAAAAAGTGAATTGTCAGCATAATGCTTTGTTTTGTGTTTTTTCATTGAAAAAAATGTGAGTGTAAAATTTTTTGAAAAATATTCATTTTTTAAAAAAGGGTTTAGGCATTTTTTTAGATTGATATATATAGCAATGTCTGTCAATGAAAAAATGCCAAAAAATGCCGACATTTTTGAATGTAAACTCTGTGAGTTTAAATGCAGTAAATTAAGCAATTACAATACACATTTATTGACACGTAAACATAAAAAAAAAGAAAATAGCAATGATTTGTCAATAATTAGCAATGAAAAAATGCTGCCTTACGCCGAATATGAAAAAAAATTTGTGTGTGAATTGTGTAACAAAAGTTATAAGGATAATAGTGGACTTTGGCGACATAAAAAGAAATGTAAAGAAGAAAAGTGTGAAGATGAAGACGCCAAAAAAGACAATGATCTTGTTCTAATTTTATTAAAAGAAAATCAAGAGTTTAAACAACTTATTATTGAACAAAATAAACAAAATAATGAAATGCAAAAACAAATGTTAGAATTAGTTCAAAAACCAACAACAACTATTCATGGAAATAATAATTGCAACAATAAATTCAATTTAAATGTATTTTTAAATGAAAAATGCAAAGACGCGATGAACATTATGGATTTTGTCGATTCTCTCAAGCTGACACTTCAAGATCTTGAAAAAACAGGGGAACTTGGTTATGTAAAAGGAATCACTAACATTATTGTGAATGGTTTAAATCAATTAGATGTTTGTAAAAGACCAATTCATTGCAGCGATTTAAAGAGAGAAACAATATACATAAAAGATAACAATTCTTGGGAAAAAGAAAATGAAGAAAAACAAAAAATAACGCGAGCTATTAAACATATTTCTATTAAAAATGCAAAACAAGTTGGCGAATGGACGAAAGAAAATAAAGGATATAATGATTCTTCTTGTAAAAAGAATGATAAGTATTTGAAAATTATTTCAGAAGCAAATGGTGGTGAGCCAGAAGAAATAAATAAAATAATTTCAAATGTTTCATCAAAAGTTACCATCGACAAACAAGTTTTGTAATTTTTATTTTATTACTATTATATAAATGGCAGACGAAGTAATACACCCTTTTCTTCCTGAACAAGAATATGATGATCCGAATGTCATATCAACATATGATTTTATTTATTTTGTTCAGGATTATTCTGCATTTTTAAGAGAATATCTAAATTACATGCTCCGCGAAAACTACATTACAGCTAATGACTACGGATATTATAGCTCCTATTTAGATATATGCAATGAAATAAATACGGACTACGGAGACGATGGCACATTTGAGCAATATCGTCAGGAAGTTGAACCCTTAATGGAATGGATCACGGATGAGTGTGGTCAAATGAATGTGTATTATGAACAGGAAGCCCAGGCAGCAGTTGCACAACAAAATTTTGCAGAACCTATAGGCATTGCCAATAGAACGCGTTCAAAACGTCCAGCTAGTAAATTTAAAATACCTCCTTCTAAAAAAGGAACAAATTTGATAAGCCTAGAACCAACAATACAAGATGCTGTGAGAATAAAACTAAGTGATGGAAAGGAATATACTTATGACGAGATTAAAGATATGTGGCGATTTAGCAAAGAACAAACACCATTGCGTCATCCTTATACACAAGAAGATAAACAAAAAATAAAGGATTTTATAGATTTTGCAACAAAAGGAGGCAAAAGAAAAACAAGAAAAAGCAAAAAAGTGAAAAAAACAAAAAAAATGCGCAAAACAAAAAAGTCGCGCAAAATACGAAGATCAAGAAAGTAATTGATTTTATATAAGCTCAAAAAACTTATATAAAATTATTAGTTTATTTATTATTTTAATAAAGGTAACTGCGAAGAGGCTTTCTCTTGGGAGCCGTTTTAACTTTCCTCATAGAAGCAATGACACTCTCCAACTGCTCGACTCTTTGCTGGAGACGCTTATTCATTTGGACTAGAGACTCGGAATACTCCTCATCATCATTATAGTCCTCATCATCGGCATCATCTTCATCAAAACTAGCCTCGGACTCATCATCTGAATCCATACAGGACTCCATAACTAGGTCACCATTCTTAATGGCCTCTTGAATAAGCTCGGACTCGGCATAACCACGAGCATTTTCCCAACAATCAACAAATCCCTCTGAAACTAACTTACAAACAATAGCATTTACCGAACGATCGTGGAGCTTTGCAATATCGGCTACTGACATTTCCAAAAGCTCATATTCTCTTTGAAGTCTCAAAACTTCATTTACATTCCAACGCAAAAAGTGTCTACTAGGTTGCTTTGACATTATATAAATATATAACACTTTTTGTCTTTAAATTATTTACATTTATTATTTTTAACCCATAAAAAATAAATGTAAATATTATCTATTTTGATTTAAAACTAATATAATAGTTGAATTAAATGAGCATTCTTATTAAAAAAAATTATGAACATTATGTTAATATAGAAACACACATAACTTTACAAGATTCTGAAAATTACAACCTTTATATTGTCTATTTTATAAATTGTATGACAAATCCTAATTATATGGAATGGTTGACAAATCAAATTAATTTAGTAAAGGATTTTGGTGGTACTATATATATTATTTCAACTATTTCAGAGGCACTTGAAACAGAATTTAGAATCAATGTTAAAAATATTTTTCCAAAAGTATACATTGAATGTTACTATGAAAATGAATATGAATACAGAGGAATTTTAAAAGTTTGGGAGTTAGGTCAAGTTAACAATAAAAAAAATGACATTATTTTGTATTTTCATTCTAAAGGAATAACACATCATAAAAATTATGAATTTATTAAAAATGATAACCATAATGTAATTTTGCAAGATATAAATAAAATAGCGGAAATTTTTTCTATTTTTCCTGACATAGACAAAGTTGGTTATTCCTCAGGGGGACTTGGATGGATCTGGTATAATTTTTGGTATGTAAGAGGATCTTATATAAATAGAGTTGAAAAACCTCTCAAAACAGAGAGACGTCATTATTATGAAGACTGGTTGGCAAGAAAAGTTGAAATTGGAGATGAATTTAGTGAAACTGAAAGAAGTAATAAAACATATTATAAAAATACATTAAAAAATTGTTATGGGTTTTTTACAGACCAATTGAATATTGCAAATATTGGAAATTATTTTTCTCCAGAAACCGGCGAATACCACAAAATTATGTAGAATTGCCATTAATAAAATTTGTATAAAACATAATTTGCGAACAAAACCACGTTCCCATAACAATCCACATATTATTTATTGCACTTGCTCCATTATAAACGATCCACCGCAATGCTTGACAATGTGGAGTTGCCATTAAAAATGGTGAAACCAGAAATCCATAAATTGTTTTTGGTACACATAATTCAATATAAAATTGTGATGCAAAAAAATGTAAAGCAATCCATAGCAAATAAATTCCTGAAATTTTTACAACCCACTCACCTATTTTAAATATCACACCAAATACTTTTTTGCTATAAAAATAAAAGCAAACTATAATTTTATTTTCTTTAATGGTGTCTTCTTCAATTGCATCATTATTAATTTCAATATCTTGATTTTCTAATACAATTTCTTCATTTTCATGATCTGTGTCATCATCTCGTTGCTTTAGTTGTTTTTCAATAAAGCTATCAATGTCTTTTACTCGTGATTTCCTATTATATCTTCTCATTGTAATTATTTTATAAAATGTCTTTATTTGGTTTGTAAAGAAATTTTATTTAAAGATTTCTTCGTAAAATAGTCTCAAAAAGTAAAATACTATTATTTGAAGGGTCTAATAAATTATTAATGGTTTGGTTTCGTGTATTATTATTTCTTAATAAATCTGTTAAAGCTTGTGTTGCAAAATTTATTAATGGATTTCCAGAAATATCAAATGTAATATCGCCGTTTTCATTGTATTGAATATTAGAAATATTTGAATTATTTAATAATGGATTTTCTGAATTTTCATTTTCATTTTCATCATCTTCTTTTTGTTCTTCTTGTTCAACATTATTAGATTGAGGTGGAGGACTGCTCATACCTCTTCTATTGTATCTACGAATATCATATCTACAAATAGGACATTTAACGTTTGTTTGAAACCAAACATTTAAATCAGAAGGATTAAAAATATGACCACAATGAATAATCTGACTAACATCTGTATTGTGTTCAAATCTCTCTAACGATATAGGACAAGAGTTGTTAATTGGGTTAACAATTGAACCAAAAGTTGTATTTATTACGGCATTTTGTATTTCTTGAGCACTTGGTCTTACAATAACGGGATCATAAAAATTTCTTACAATATCATTCAAAAATATATTTCCCAAAATATTATTTGCATTTCTTTGATTATTTTGTCTTCTATTTGTTTCAAAACGCGCATCTGGTCTAACGTATTCAATTGTATAATATCTACCATTTAAATAAATTCTATTGGGATTGGATTCTAATGGTAATCTATCATTGTTATACATTCTTCTAGTATTTCGATTATTAGAATTATTATAATTTCTATTTGCATTTGTGTTTGTGTTAGTATTTAAATTCATATTTCGATGATTTACTTCTAATGTGCGAATTGAGTTTCTAATTTCATCTAAATTATCATATAAACGATCAATTTCTCTCAAAGTAGTATTATACATATCAATGTATACATTTAATAAAACCCTATCAAAATTTTGTTGAACATGAATATTTGGATGAGAGTGATTTGTAGAATTGTTTCCGGACATATTAATAATAAAGAAAATCTGTTTAAATGTATTCTTGTAATATATGAAATATGGAATTTGAAAATTATAAAGGAAAAGGGTTAACTGGACTGGCAAATCTTGGAAATACGTGTTTTGTAAATTCTTGTCTACAAATATTATCACACACTTATGAACTAAATGATTTTTTAAAAAAAGAAACATATAAAAAAAAGTTAAATAATAAGTATGAGTCGGCACTTTTAATAGAATGGGATAATCTTAGAACAATGATGTGGAATGAAAATTGCATCATTTCACCTGGTAAATTTCTTAAAACTATTCAAAAGTTAGCAGCAATTAAAAAGATAGATATTTTCACTGGATACGCACAAAATGACTTGCCCGAATTTTTATTGTTTTTAATTGATTGTTTTCATGTTTCGTTATCTAGAGAAGTAAATATGACAATTACAGGCAATTCTATAAATGAAACTGATAAAATAGCTGTAGATTGTTTTGAAATGATAAAAAAAATGTATACCAAAGAGTATTCAGAAATTTGGAACATGTTTTATGGAATTCATGTTTCACAAATAATTTCAATGGAAGATGGGAGCGTACTTGCTAGCAATCCCGAGCCATATTTTATGATAAATTTATCAATACCACAAAATAATAAATCCCCTAGTTTATATGATTGTTTTGATTTATATGTAGAAGGAGAAAATTTAGAGGGAGACAATGCATGGTTTAATGAAACTAAAAATAAAAAAGAAAATGTCAAAAAACAAATAAGTTATTGGAG
>Ga0007795_10000954_pt1 | contig 10155 bp, 9 predicted proteins | sample CryBogmetaGMA1M_FD_60369 | JGI IMG/M metagenome (GOLD analysis project Ga0007795, IMG submission 60369) | Freshwater microbial communities from Crystal Bog, Wisconsin, USA - MA1M | ecosystem: Environmental > Aquatic > Freshwater > Lake | place: Crystal Bog, Wisconsin, USA | collected 2009-07-06
TACCACTTTGCACCGAATGGGGCTGAGACTAGCTCATGCATGAAGCCGCCAAAGCCTTTTACCTTGAAGCTGTAGAAGAAGACCAGGAGCAGGACCGAGAAAGACAAGCCCAGAGTGGCATTCAAATCAGTAGTGGGAACAATTTTATGGTGTGGCACATGCACGCCATAACCTTCGATGAAGTGGTTTACGCCAAAGATCCAATCTACCGGGACCAAATCAAGCGTGTTTAATAGAATGATCCAGCAAAAAACGAATAGCGCTAACGGCGCAATGTAGGATCTGTCGCCGTGAACAATTCCTTTTGATTGGGTCTCAACCATTTCGACCAGCATTTCAACTAAACATTGAAATCGGCCGGGTACGCCAGGTGAAGCTCTACGCGCGGCAATCACCAATAAAAGAACCGTTATCAAACCCATGAGGGTGGTCCAGAACATGGTGTCAAAGTGAATAACGCTAAAGTCAATAATGGATGCCTGTGGCCCCCCAATATTGTTGAGGTTTTGCAGATGCTCTGCAATATATGCAGTTGGTGTAAGCGCTTCTGTGGCCGCGTGATGACCCACTTCAGCTGCTGCGTTAACTTCACTAGACATCTCTTACTTGTCCTTGTTTATTTGCTCCTTGCTACTTCCAAAACCACCCCAACAAGTAACACTTGAGGGTAGCCAAATAAGTAACAAGCAACGGGATCCATTTCAAGTCAGGCTGCTTTAGGGCAAAGCCTATGAACAAAGCGATAGTTGCTAGGATTTTTATAAATTCACCAGAAACCACTGCCGCCAAAAAGCCGCCGGGGCTGGATTTGACACTCTTTTTTGCCACCTCTATGCGCATCAAAAACAACGCGGAAGGCAAAAATCCAATCAAACCGCCTACTAAAGCCGAATAAGTATAAACGCTTTTGTCGTCCTGACTTGAAAAAACGAAGCAAGCACCAGCAATTGCTAGAGTAAGCATTATCTGGCTTAAAACAATCCACCATGAGTTGATTGAAGCAAAATTTCGTGGCTTTGCTTTACGCAATACATCCATTTCCTCTTTGGTGAGAGCTTTAAAGGTGTCTTCCTCGATTTCATCCCATTCACGAGCGTTAGTTGGCTGCCGTTTATTCACCAAAATTCAATTCCTGAGTGCCGCTAATCAGCGGCAATACCCAACTTTTTTAATAAGGAATCGAGCTCATCAAACTGGCTAAAGCCAATTCGAATCTCTCCGCCCTTGCCTTTGAACTTAAATTCCACATTTAAACCAATTAAATCGGCGATTTCCTGAGAAAGGCGGCGCATATCAGGATCGCGGCTTGGTGCAACCACGCCTGCCTTAGTTTTTGACCTTTTATCTCCAATATGGCCGCCAGCAATAGCCAAAGCGGCAGACATTTTTTCTGCCTCACGCACAGAAAGACCTTGAGCAGCAATTCTTTGGGCCAAAGCAACCTGGCTAGCGCCAGGCAGTGGCAGTAGGGCACGGGCGTGGCCCATATCGATATCACCAGCTAAAAGCATTGCCTGAACAGGCTTTGCAAGCTGGGCCAAGCGTAATAAATTAGTAATAGCGCTGCGGGATTTTCCTACTGCTTTTGCAGCCTGCTCGTGTGTAAAGCCAAACTCTTCAATCAACCTAGCAAGGCCTTGAGACTCTTCCAGAGGATTTAAATCCTCGCGCTGCATATTTTCAACTAAAGCCATGGCAGCAGCAGCCTGATCATCGGCACTAGAAACTAAAACTGGCACCTCTTTTAGGCCAGCAATGGTGGCTGCACGAAAGCGTCTTTCGCCAGCAATAATTTCGTACTTGCCAGGCGCAATAAGTCTCACCAACAATGGCTGCATTACACCCTGCTCGCGAATGCTCTCTGCCAATTCCTGCAGAGCGCCAGATTCCATTTTTTGACGCGGCTGATATTTGCCTGCCTGCAATGCTGTTAATGGCAAACGATTTATTTCAGCACTTGAATTTACTTGTTGTGGTTTCTCGCCAAGTAAAGCCTCCAATCCCCTGCCTAAACCTTTTTTCTTAATTGCAACCATGATCTTCATTCTTCCAAAAAATTACATTTGCTTGATGCGCTCTACCATCTCTACACCAAACTCTAAATAGGCTTTTGCACCACGCGATGATTTATCGAAAGCCACACCAGGGAGCCCGTATGATGGCGCCTCTGCAAGGCGTACGTTGCGTGGAATAATGGTCTTAAATACTTTGTCGCCGAAGTGTTCGAGCAGCTGATCAGATACTTGTTGTTGTAAGGTCATACGCGCATCAAACATCACTCGCAACAAACCGATAATCACTAAATCAGGATTTAGATTTGCATGGACTTGCTTAATGGTATTGACCAAATCAGACAATCCCTCAAGCGCAAAATATTCACATTGCATAGGAACAATCACACCGTTTGCTGCACATAAACCATTCAGCGTTAGCAATGACAATGCAGGGGGGCAATCAATCAAAACAAAATCGTAATCATTGGCAACCTCAGCTAGCGCATCTTTCAGTCGAGATTCACGCGCATCCATGTCCACTAGCTCAATTTCTGCACCAGCTAAATCACGGTTAGCAGGTAGGACATCGTAACCAGAACTGTCGCAACGTTGCGCACAATGCTTTACCGTGGCTAGTCCTATTAAAACCTGATAAACACTCGTATTTAAATCGGCCTTTTCTATGCCAGAACCCATGGTGGCATTGCCCTGCGGATCCAAATCGACTAGTAATACTCGCTGGTGGAGTCCGGCCAGACCCGCCGCTAAATTTACAGCGGTGGTGGTCTTACCAACGCCACCTTTTTGATTTGCAATACAAAATATTTTTGCCATAGCTGCTTAATTATTTTTCTAAAGGGGAAGGGGTGATTTTCTCACGGGGGTTAAGACTAAAAGCCGTCTCTCCACCGCCAAATTTGGAATACATAAGGGCTCGTCGGCCAATAAACGCCAGTCCTCCATACATACATCTTGCATTTCTTCGTCTGCGCGTCTTGCTTTCATTGCAAACACCAAACCATTTGGCCTCAGCAGAGGGAGTGATAACTCTAAGAAATGTGCAAGATTTGTAAATGCACGCGAAATTACAGCATCAAATTGACCTGCTTGCTGCACTGCAACATTTTCAACGCGCTCACTTAACACTTCTATGTTTTTTAATTTCAGTTTTCCGCGCACATGCTGCAGGAAAGCGGTCTTTTTTCTAACCGCCTCAATCAGGCTTAAGCGCCACTCGGGCTGCATAATTGCAATAGGGATAGCGGGCAATCCTCCTCCAGACCCTAGATCAGCAATGATTGGATTTTGGTTCTTAAGAAATTTTCTTAGTATAGGTAAAACTGCAATAGAATCAATAAGATGCAGTCGAATTGATTCCTTTTCACCCTCAATAGCAGTTAGATTATGCACCTGGTTCCAGCGCCCCATTTCCTGCAGAAATAACTCTAAATCCGCTATGTTGGCATCACTTAAGTTGAGGCCCAATTCTTCAATTCCTAGCGCAAGCAAGTCTTCGGTCATGCAGTCTCTTGGGTACGGCCCAAACCCTTTTTAAGGTGCACCAAAAGGAGGGAGAGCGCTGCGGGAGTTACCCCAGAAATCCTTCCTGCTTGACCCAGTGTCGCTGGCTTATGCAGGTTTAACTTTTGCTGAACCTCTTTTGACAACCCAACAACCTGGGAATAATCAAGAGTTTCTGGAAGAGGAAAAGTTTCGTTATGCTCCTGACGGGCAATTTCAACCGCCTGACGATCAATATAACCCTGATATTTCACTGAAATCTCTACTTGATCGCTAATTTGGGCAGCCAAGCCTAGGTCTTCATCCAAAAGGCTGGGTGCCCATAGGCCATTACCCAAAGCAGTTATTGATTCATAAGTAACGCCTGGGCGCCTTAGGAGCTCTGTCAAATTGCACTCATGGGACAAGTCTTGGCCTAAAAGAGCGGCAACTAGGGGGGCGGCCTTGTGTTTTGGTCCAACCCAAATATCCTGCAAACGAGATGTTTCACGTGAAACAGCCTCTTGTTTTCTGCAAAATACCTCCCAACGATAGTCATTGACCAAGCCAAGCTCTCGGCCAATGCCCGTTAGACGCATATCAGCATTGTCTTCACGCAAACTCAGGCGATACTCAGCCCGGCTTGTAAACATGCGGTAAGGCTCTTGAACGCCACGGGTGATGAGATCGTCGACTAGAACGCCAATATAAGATTCGCTTCGCTTCGGTAGCCATGGTTCTTTGCCCTGAGCAGCTAATCCAGCGTTAATTCCAGCCAACATACCCTGAGCAGCCGCCTCTTCATAGCCGGTAGTTCCATTAATTTGTCCGGCAAAGTACAAACCAGCAATTGCTTTGGTTTCTAGGCTATGACGCAATTGGCGAGGATCAAAGAAATCGTATTCAATTGCATAGCCAGGGCGGACAATCACGGCAGACTCTAAGCCTCGAATGCTGCGGACCAAATCCCACTGAACATCAAAAGGAAGGCTGGTCGAGATTCCATTAGGGTAAAACTCATTGGTAGTTAAGCCTTCGGGCTCCAAAAAGATCTGGTGGCTATTTCTAGAGGCAAAGCGGTGAATTTTGTCTTCAATAGATGGGCAATAGCGTGGGCCAACCCCTTCAATTACCCCGGTATACATCGGGGAGCGATCCAGGCCGCCCCTAATGATGTCATGCGTTTTCTCATTTGTATGAGAAATCCAGCAGGGAACTTGCTTTGGGTGTTGCTCTGGGCGCCCCAAGTAAGAAAATACTGGTACCGGGTCTAAGTCTCCTGGCTGTTCAAGCATGACCGAAAAATCAATAGTTCGGCCATCAATACGGGGTGGAGTACCGGTCTTTAGTCTTCCTTGTGGAAGATTAAGCTCCTTTAAACGAGCAGACAAAGAAACTGCGGCAGGATCTCCTGCACGACCACCTGAGTAATGATTTAAGCCAACGTGAATTTTTCCATCCAAAAAGGTCCCGGCTGTCAAAACTACCTTTTTGGCTTTGAACTCGAGGCCCATTTGTGTCACCACGCCCTGTACCTCATCGCCCTTTACTAATAGATCATCTACGGCTGCTTGGAAAAGGCTTAAATTAGGCTGATTTTCTAGGCGGTGACGTATGGCCGCCTTATATAAAATACGGTCTCCCTGGGCGCGGGTAGCACGAACAGCGGGGCCTTTACTGGAGTTAAGGATGCGAAACTGAATGCCAGCCTCATCGGTTGCGGCAGCCATGGCGCCGCCCATGGCATCAATTTCCTTAACCAAATGTCCTTTACCAATTCCACCGATGGAGGGATTACAGCTCATGGCACCTAAATTCTCAATACTATGGGTAATGAGTAGGGTGTCGCATCCCATCCGCGCTGATGCAAGAGCGGCTTCAGTCCCGGCGTGACCACCGCCTACAACAATGACATCGAAACTTTTGGAATAACGCATGATTTGCCTCAGATAGGGCGATGATCATAGCATTTTGTTTGTTTCACGTGAAACAAAACTTCTCAATTACTCAGAAAAATATAGGCCTGCTTTATAAGTAATTGATTTAATTAGCAAAATAAGCATTCCATGCGGACTTTAAAATCAGAACGCTCACAATCACCAAGAATGCTTTTCTTACAAATGTACTGCCGTGCTTTAGTGCCAGGCGGCTACCAAACTGACTTCCCGCAATATTAGCAATCATCATGGCAAACCCAAGCGTCCAATCAATTTGTCCCAAACTTGCGAGCATCAAAATTGCAGCTAAATTGGTGGCCACATTTACCAGCTTGGTTGCCGCGGAGGCATGCAAAAAATCGAAGCCAAAAAAACGAACAAATCCAAACAAAAGAAAGCTGCCTGTGCCCGGACCAAAGAAGCCATCGTAAAAACCAATCGTTAAACCCAAAACTACACTTTTGCTTTGCTGATAGCGACTTGCAACTTTAGGAGCATGCGCCTCACCAAGGGAGGGTTGAAACCAGGTATAAAGCAAAAGAAATAGTAAAACGAATGGCAACGCCTTGCGTAAAGGCTCTGCTGGAAAATTACTTACCGCGTTAGCACCCAACAAAGAGCCAATAAAACCAGCAGCAATTGCCGGACCAACTACAGCCCAAGGTAAAGAAACATGACGCAAGTATCTACGCGCAGCATTTAAAGTTCCTCCAACGGCAGAAACTTTATTCGTGGAAAGCAATGTCGCAGGAGGCGCGTCAGGATAGGCAGCAAAGAGTGCAGGCACCTGAATTAAACCTCCGCCGCCAGCCACCGCATCAACTAGGCCCGCAAAGAATGCCATAGCGAGAAGCAATGGCCAAATAAGAATTGAAAATTCGATGAGGGGCTCAATAAAAAATAATCTTAAGGTCTTACTTGCTTGCCTTATTCAAAATGTATTTTAGTCAAATGGGGTTTTAAATGTGCTGTCATTTTTACCTCCTATTACAATCAAACAATGGACTTTTCTTTAACGCCTAAACTAGAAGAACTGCGGGAGCGGACGAGGTCATTTATTCATGATCAGATCATCCCCCTAGAACAAGATCCACGCCAAAATGAACATGGGCCATCAGAAGAATTACGCAAAGACCTAATAGAGCTTGCTCGTAAGGCTGGTTTGCTAACGCCGCATGCCTCTGTTGAGATGGGTGGGCTAGGTATAAGTCATACAGAGAAAGCCGTGGTCTTTGAAGAAGCTGGCTATTCTTGCTTAGGCCCAATAGCGATGAATATTCACGCTCCTGATGAAGGCAACATTCACCTGTTAGAAGAGGTGGCAAGCCCAGAACAAAAAGAGCGTTGGCTCAGGCCCTTAGTGGCTGGAAAAATCCGCTCCTGTTTTGCCATGACAGAGCCCGCTCCAGGAGCCGGCTCCGACCCTTCAATGCTAATGACTACAGCCACCAAAGATGGTGAAGACTATCTTATTAATGGTCAAAAGTGGTTTATTACTGGTGCCGATGGAGCAGACTTTGTCATCATCATGGCTCGTGGTGAAGATGGCTCAGCAACTATGTTTTTGTCAGACATGAATGTGCCTGGTATTGAACTTGTTCGTAATATGGAGGCAATGGATAGCTGCTTTACAGGTGGTCATGGCGTTCTTCAGTTTACAAACTTACGCGTCTCTTCCAAGCAAATATTGGGTGAGCTTGGTAAGGGCTTTAAAAATGCCCAAGTACGTTTGGCGCCTGCACGTCTTACTCATTGCATGCGCTGGCTTGGTCAAGCGCGACGAGCTCAAGACATAGCGCTTTCTTACGCAAACAAAAGAACCGCTTTTGGAAAAACCTTGGGCGAGCATGAGGGCGTTGGCTTCATGCTATCTGATAACGATATGGACCTTCAAACCTCACGCTTGAACATTTGGCATACGGCCTGGCTTTTAGATCAAGGTCAACGATGCAACTTCGAATCTAGCCGTGCCAAAGTTATTTGTTCTGAGGCTGAGTGGCGAGTGGTAGACCGTTGTGTACAAATTTTGGGTGGCCAAGGCGTTACTGGTGAGACCGTCTTGATGAAAATTTTTAAAGATATGCGTGGCTTCCGAATTTATGATGGGCCAAGCGAGGTGCATCGTTGGAGTATGGCTCGCAAACTCATCAATAATCAAGAAACGAAGTAATGGACATCAATCAACTGTTTCGCCTAGAAAACAAAACAGTCTTTGTGACTGGTGCTTCAAGCGGTATTGGTAAACACTGTGCAATATTAATGGCTCAAGCAGGCGCCAAAGTAGCCATTGCATCACGCCGCATTGACCAGTTGGAGTCCATTGTTGCTCAAATTGCAACCGCTGGCGGCAATGCAAAAGCCTTTGAAATAGATGTAACCAACAAAAAAAGTGTGATGAAATGTTTTGATGAATTAGCAGCCTGGTCTTTACCAACCGTCATCATTAACAATGCTGGCATGAGCATCAACCGAAAATTGCTTGATCAAACCGAGGAAGATTGGGATCGGGTAATCGACACCAACCTCAAGGGCTCGTGGCTAGTTGCAACCGAGGCTGCTAGACGCCTAACCGCCTCTAATACTCCGGGAAATATTGTTAACGTAGCCTCTATTTTAGGAGAGCGTGTCATTGGTGGCGTGGCTCCGTATGTTATTTCTAAGGCGGGTGTAATTCAAAGCACTAAAGTGATGGCCTTGGAGTTGGCGCGTCATCAAATCCGAGTTAATGCGCTCATGCCCGGCTATGTCATCACGGATCTCAACCGCGAATTTCTCATGAGTGAATTAGGCCAAAAACTTCTTGTACGAATACCGACACGGCGCTTTAATAATTTAGAAGATTTAAATGGTCCACTTTTGCTTTTGGCTTCTGATGCCAGTATTGCAATGACTGGCGCCACCCTTGCCGTAGATAGCGGCCACCTCATCAGCGGCCTATAAACGTAGTATGCAATCGCCTGCTTTTCATGAGCCGCTCACCAGCTATCTACATGATCTAGGGCTTATAAAAGGGCCTATTGTCCTTAGCCAGCTGACTGGCGGTCAATCAAACCCAACGTTCAAAATCAGTAATGGCAACTCGCATTATGTGCTCCGAAAAAAGCCAAGCGGAATTTTATTGCCGTCTGCGCATGCCGTTGATCGAGAGTATCGCGTGATGAAAGCGCTAGCCAAAACAGAAGTTCCGGTGCCCCAAATGCTGGCTTATTGTGAGGATGAAAGTGTGATTGGAACCGCATTTTTCATTATGGAATATCTCGACGGACGGGTCTTTGCAGACCAATCTTTGCCTGGTCTTCAGGCGAGTGAGCGTCGAAAAGTTTACGAGCAAATGAATCACACTATCGCCGCCATCCATCGCCAAGATTATGAATCTCTTGGATTGGAAAATTTTGGTAAGCCCGGCAATTACTTTGCTCGGCAAATTGCACGCTGGTCTCGCCAGGTGCGTGAAGCTAACATTGGTATTCCTGATTCTCTCAATAAGCTGATGGACTGGTTGCCCGAGCACATTCCCCCAGAAGACGAAACATCGCTAATTCATGGTGACTTTCGGATGGATAATTTAATTTTTCATAAGTCCGATTTACGCGTGATTGGTGTTTTAGATTGGGAGCTTTCCACTCTTGGCAACCCGCTGGCTGACTTTGCTTACCAATGCATGGCTTGGAGAATCCCGCCAAGTTTATGGCGCGGAATTCAAGGGCTGGATTTAGCCGGCCTTGGAATTCCCAGTGAGACTGAATATATTGTTATGTATGAAAAACAAACAGGTAGGCCCATTGCAGGGCAGTGGTCTTTCTTAATGGCTTATAACCTGTTCCGAATTGCTGCGATTTTGCATGGCATAAGCAAACGCGCAATGGATGGCAACGCTAATGCAAGTGATGCTATTGAAAATGGGGGGAAAGCAGGCGCTCTTGCCGATCTTGGTTGGGCTTGTGCCCAAAAGTAAAACTATTGCTTTTTAGTAAAGATTCCAACGAGGCCGCGGCGGAAGGCCATCACACAGAACACAAATATCAAGCCCGTAACAATAGTGACTGACTCGCCCAAAGAGTTGAACCAAGCAACTCCAGTCATCTGGGCCAAGAAGTTTCCAATCTCGCCCACCCGATGCTCAAGCAAAACAATTACTAAGGCGCCTACAAATGGGCCAGCTAAGGTGCCAACACCACCAACCAGCGTCATTAAAATGACCAGGCCAGACATTGTCCAATGCACATCTGTTAGGGTCTCAAAACCCAAAACCAAAACTTGAACAGCGCCCGCCAAGCCTGCAAGCGCGGCAGATAAAACAAATACTAAAAACTTAAAGCGATTCACGTTATAGCCTAAGGAGATGGCACGGGGCTCGTTTTCTTTAATCGCTTTTAAGACCTGCCCAAACGGAGACGAGATGATTCTAGTAATGAATAAAAATCCAATCAGGACAACAAGCAAAACAAAATAGTAAAGATTTAGATCGTCTTTCAGGTCGATTAAACCGAATAGCTCACCTCTTGGAATGCCCTGAAAGCCGTCCTCTCCGCCAGACGCTGGGGCTTGCAAACAAATAAAGTAAAACATTTGGGCTAGTGCCAAGGTAATCATTGAAAAATAGATGCCTTGACGACGAATGGCTAGCCCACCAATCAGAGCGCCTAAAGCCGCTGCAAATAAAACCCCGAGTACAATGCCGCCCGCTGGGCCGACACCCATATCCCGCATTAGGTAGCCAGCGA
>Ga0007795_10000956_pt1 | contig 10151 bp, 7 predicted proteins | sample CryBogmetaGMA1M_FD_60369 | JGI IMG/M metagenome (GOLD analysis project Ga0007795, IMG submission 60369) | Freshwater microbial communities from Crystal Bog, Wisconsin, USA - MA1M | ecosystem: Environmental > Aquatic > Freshwater > Lake | place: Crystal Bog, Wisconsin, USA | collected 2009-07-06
GGCTGAAATGGGTGGTGGAGCCCGCAGGCAACATATCGATGACGGCCTTGTTGCACACGCCCTCGACGAAATGAGAGCAACGGGGGCCGAAATTGCACCCTTGTGGGCGCTCATGCGGCAATGGCAATTGGCCGGGAATGGGTACCAAGGGGCTCGAATTCCGGTTGGTGCCCAAAAGCGGCATGGAGCGGAAAAGCCCTTGCGTATAGGGATGGCGAACCGCGCCAAACACTTCGTCAATGGGCCCCGTTTCGACCGCTTCGCCGGAATACATCACCGTCACGCGGTCGCACGTTTCCAAAATCAGCCCGAGATTGTGGGAGATGAAGAGCATTGAGGTGCCGAAGCGCTTGCCGAGGTCTTTGACGAGTTCGACAATTCCGGCCTCAACCGTCACATCGAGCGCCGTTGTAGGCTCATCCAAAATCAAGAGCTTGGGGTTGGCCAAAAGCGCCATTGCAATCACGATGCGCTGTTGCTGACCGCCGGACAATTGATGCGGATAAGAGCGCATCATGCGCTCCGGATCGGGCAGGCGAACGGCTTTCACCATCTCCAAAGCTCGCGCATAGGCTTCCGCTTTCGAGACTTTTTCGTGGATGAAAAGCACCTCGGTGAGTTGTTGCCCGATTTTCATCGTCGGGTTCAGCGAGGCCATCGGCTCTTGATAGACCATCGCGATTTCCGAGCCGCGAAGACGCGTAAGTTCCGCCTCATCAAGGGTCGCCATGTCGCGACCGTTGAAACGGATGGAGCCGCTCGTGATCCGACCGATGCGCGCCAGATCCCGCAAAATCGCCAGCGCCACGGTTGATTTGCCGCAGCCCGATTCACCCACTAACCCCATCGCCTCGCCGGGCATGATGGCGCACGAAAAATCCATAACCGCCGGAATTTCGATGGCGCGGGTGAAGAAGGAGATGCAGAGGTTTTTGATCTCTAAAATTGGTTCAACCATGGTGCTGCCTCAATCTTTCAAAGATTGCTCGCGGAGCGCATCCGCCAGCAGGTTGAGACCCAGAACAAAGGACATCATCGCTAATGCAGGCGGCAGCGCGGGGTGTACAAAGGCACGCAACAGGCGGCTTGATTCCTTGATCGCTGTTCCCCAGTCCGGACTTTCAGGCGGCATACCGAGGCCGAAATAGCCGAGTGCTCCAATCAGAATGGTCGTGTAACCGATACGCAGGCACGCATCGACAATGAGCGGTCCGCGGGCATTGGGCAAGATTTCCCACAGCATGATGTACCAAGGAGTCTCACCGCGGGTTTGCGCCGCCTGCACATATTCGCGCGTTTTGATGTCGAGCGTCAGACCACGCACGATGCGAAAAATCCCCGGGCCAGACGCCAGCGCCACAGCCGCGAAAATATTGAGCGTGCTCGGGCTAACCCGCAGGATGTGGAAAGGATCGCGGTCAAACACGAAGGTTGCAAACAGCCAGCCGCCAACCAGAAGGGTTAGCACAAGCCTGATGCCAAGTTGCAGCGGATGGGCGCGGTAACCCGACCAAAACAACGTAACCAAGAGAATGATCGGAAAGAGGAAAAATACGCCTGCCAGTGCATAGGGAATAGGCGTTTCCAAAATACCGGGCGATACCAAGAGATAAAACAGTAAAATTATCGGGAAAGCGAGAATAAGATTGGCCAAAAACGACAGCACCGAGTCGATGCGCTTGCCGAAATAGCCCGCGGGCAGCCCCAACATTATGCCTACCGATAGGGCCAGCATGGTGGCCAGCGGCGCAATGATCAGCACGATGCGGCTGCCAAACACCATGCGGCTGAACACGTCTCGTGCGAGTTTATCGCCGCCAAACAGATAGGGAAGGCCTGATATCGGCTCAATCGTGCCGGGCAGCGCATCCTTCATGCTGACAATCTGGCCTAGCGGATCAAAGGGAGAAATTTGCGATGCAAAGATCGCGGTAAAGAGCCAGAAGCCAAGGATGAGAATACCGGTAAAACCTGTCCCCGTCTCAACCACAAAGCCATAAAGGCCGAGTTTGCGTTTGAAACCAAGGCTGAAAGCGAAAAGCACGATCAGCGAAATCCAGACCGGCGTAAACTGCACGAAAACTTGGCGGATAATCTCAAAGGCGGAAAGCGGTTCCATCATCCGTGCTCCTATTGAACCCGGATTCGGGGGTTGAGCCATGCATAGCCCACATCAGAGATCAGCTGCGTTGCAAGAACGAGCACAACAGACACGAGCGAACAGGCAAGCATGAGATCAATATCATTGTTGCCCGCAGCTTCAACCAAAGCGAGGCCAAAGCCTTGATAGCGGAACATGACTTCCACGATCACAACACCGGTAAGTAACCAAGGAAACAGCAGCATGATGACGGTAAACGGCGCAATCAGCGCATTGCGCAGCGCGTGTTTGACGACGACGGCGTAAAACCCAAGCCCTTTGAGCCGCGCGGTGCGGATATATTGCGCGGTCATCACCTCGATCATGGACGCGCGCGTCATCCTCGCGATGTAGCCCATACCGTAAATCGCAGGCGTTATGACGGGTAGCGTGAAATTATAAAACGTAATGCCATCCCCCGTGGCCGAAGCCGCCGAGCCGTTCAGCCAGCCGAGCCATGTGCCAAAAATGATCGTCAGCACAACGCCCGACACATATTCCGGCGTCGATGTCGTGACGATGGAGACAACTGATAGCGTTCGGTCAAGTTTGGATCCCTCGCGCATGCCGGAGAGAATGCCAAAGAACAACGCGACAGGCACCATGGTAACCATGACCCAGAACATCAAAAGTCCCGTGGCGCGAAGCGCGGGCAGCATTTTTTCGGCAACTTTGGTTTTGAATTTGGTTGAACAGCCAAAATCACCTTGGATGACCCCCGCAAAAACCGACTCGGCGGGCTCGGAACAATAGCTGAAGCGCGATACGGGTTTGCCGGTCTCCGTGTCGATATTGGGTTTCTTCGGCCAGACGCCAATCCATGCGGCATAGCGCTCGATGAAGGCACGACGATATCCATTCCGGGTCAACCAGCTTTCAATATGCTCGTCGGACGCATGCATCTCGGTTTGGCTAATGGCGAGTTTGCGCAAATTAGGTTCGAGATTGACCAGATAGAACACCATAAAGGTCAAGCAGATCATGGTCAGTGCCATGACGCCCAGTCGGCGGATGAGAAAATTCAGCATCACCGATCCTTCATCACAATAAGACTTCGGCTAAATCAAACGGACGAACCGATTGTTAAAAAAAAAGAGAGAGCCCGCAAGGGCTCTCTCTCCGATCTTGCAATTTCTATCACACGTCCAGCCAAACGTCTTCGAAATTGGTCTCGAAGGTCTGGTGCATGCCGTAGTTCTGCACGGCTTTCACGGAGTGGTTGTAGAGCGAGAGCCAGTAAGGCTGGATCAGGGTACCTGAGTCCTGAAGGATCTTCTCAACATCCTTCATGATGACCTTGCGAGCGGCAACGTCGGGAACCGTCAAAGCCTTGTTCAGCTTCTCGTCGAACTCTTTGTTCGTGAAGGCCGACTCGTTCCACGCTTCGCCCGAGCGATAGGCGAGAGCCAGAACCTGAACGCCAAGGGGGCGCATGTTCCAGTTGGTGATCGACATCGGATATTTCGTCCAGTCGTTCCAGAAGGTCGAGCCTGGAAGAACGGTGCGCTTTACCTTCAAGCCCGCTTCACGCATCTGCGCCGCAATCGCGTCACCTGCGTTCTTGTACTGCTCTTCGTCCACCGTGATGAGCTCATGCTCGAAATCGGCCTTGCCGGCTTCGGTCATCAGCTTCTTGGCGCCGGCCATATCGCGGGCCTTCTTTGGCAATTCGGCATATTCTGGGTGGATCGGCGCCACATGATGGTTTTCAGCAACCGTGCCGAGACCGCCAACGCCAAGCTTCAAGATGACGCTGTTATCAACCGACATCTGAACCGCCTGACGGACGCGAACGTCGTCATAAGGCTTCTGGCTGTTGTTCATGCGGCAAACGATGGTCGAAGCGGTCTTAACTTCGGACTTGACCAAACCGGCCTTGTCCATGATCGCGACATAGCCCGCATCCGTATTGTAGTTGCAGTGCAGTTCCTTGGCTTCAAAAGCGCTGACCATGGCCGAGATGTCGGTGCCGTAATCGATGAACTCAACGCCATCGAGATAGGCTTCACCACCCCACCATTTGCCATTGGTGCGGCGCTTCAACACGGCCTTGGAGCCCACCGCATAAGAAACGAGCTCGAACGCGCCCGTGCCGATTGGCTTCTTGACGATATCCTTGCCGTCTTTCTCGAAATTGCGATGCACGACGAGCGCTGGATAGTCGGCGAGGCCCGGAATGATCGTGATGTCGGGCTTTGGCAGCTTCAACTTGATCGTATAATCATCAACCTTGGTGATGGCGCCAGCAAGCGCCTTCTTGGTGGCTGGATCAACGAGGGTGGCGAGACGGCCAGCCATCGAATTGCCTTCTGCACCCTTATCGCACCAGCGATTAAGGTTGAACATCACGTCTTCGGCGTCGAACTTGTCGCCATTGTTCCAGGTTACGCCCTTACGGACATGAAGCGTGTATTCGGTTGCGTCCGCGTTCACATCCCAGCTCTCGAGCAGCATGCCCTTGAAGGTGAAGTCGCGGGTATATTTTACGAGTGGTTCAAGGAACTGGCGGGTGACGTTCGCCATTTCCGACCAATCATAGGTGCGGGGATCTTTTTGATCCTTCACAAACATGCCGACCTTGATCACGCCGCCCTTTTTAGGGGTGGCTGCTTGAGCCGGAGTTGGGACGGCCATGCCGAGCATGCCGTAAGCGGTTGCGGTCGTCGCGCCGAACACGCTGGCGAGCGCCAAAAATTCACGGCGGTCAACGCCGCCTGACTTGGCTTCCTTGGCCAAATCAACAATCGATTTCGGCATTGCTTTGCCGTCTTTGGTAAAAAATTTCATGTGACTTCCCCCGTCTGGTTATGAACCGTTCCGAAAACCCAAGTGCCACCCACTCTCATGCAGGATAACCTTGATGTTGGTATACTATCGGCACCTGAGCTTAGAACCTATCATCCGCATTTCAACCGATAGGTCCATCTAAAAATGATATTAAGACCGATCAGCGTTCGTTAGCGACCTATTCGCCCGGATGGGTGACCTCCCACGGCTTGACCCAATCGCCCTCAACCCTGAGATCAATGCCCGCATCGTCTTCGATGATTTTGCAAACCGTCATTTCGCCAGCGCCAAGCCCATAGCGTTCGCCAGCCTCTTTGAAGCGGTCATGCGTAGCGCGCGTCAATTCATTTCGCGTGCCTACCTCGTCCATCAATTCCTTGATCAGGCTCAAGTCTTTCAAGCAGAGCGCAATGGGGAAGGACGGATCATAATGGCCTGCAAAAATGGAGGGCACATCGTGGCTAAGCACAAAACTATCGGCCGCGCCGCCTTTCATCACATCCCACCACACTTTGGGATCAAGACCCGCGAGTTTCGCCGTCACCATCGCCTCGCCAATAGCGGCGGCATGAATTTTCCAAAGTTGGTTATTAACCAACTTGGCGACATAGCCATTGCCGTATTCACCAACTTTACGAAGCTGCCCCATCGCCTCGATGATCGGGCGGACGGTCTCAATATCGGAATCGGTACCGCCAACAAACATCGGCATATCGCCGCGAATAGCGGCATCAACCGAACCTGTGACCGGCGCATCAACCGGATGGCCACCTTTGGCTTCGAACTCTTTTGCCAGCTCGCGCATCAGCTTCGGGCTAGAGGTCGTCATATCGATCCAGTATTTGCCTTCGCAATCGGTTGAAAGAAACCCGTCTTTGCCGCGTAATACCTGTTCGACTTCTTTGGGACCAAATACCATGGTGACCACGACATCGCACCGCTTGAGCACATCAGCAGGATTTGCTCCTGCCTGAGCGCCAAACGCTGTGAGGGGTGCGAGTGCTTCAGGCCGGACATCAAAGACGACCATTTCATATCCCGCGCGCCGAACATTCAGCGCCGCGTTGTGGCCCATCGTACCTAGCCCGATAAATCCGACGATCATTCTATGATTCCCCCCTGTTCATTCGGCCTTCAAACGCCAATTTTAGCGAACGGGCTAACGCGCCGCCGAGGCTTAGGCCATGCGTGGTTTTGAGATAATTCTGAAAGTCGTAAATCGTAACACCCGGACAAATTTCGAATTCAAAGAAGGTCGGATGTCCTTGCTGGTCAATCCGGACATCCACGGAGAAATAATCGCGCAGACCCAATAGGCGACGAAGCCGCTCTGAAATTACTTCAATCCGCTCTACTGCCGTCCTTGAGCGCGCATCCTTTTGCTGCCGAAGATTGATCATTTTCGGCACAAAGGCCGCCTCGCGGGTTTGGCCGAAGCCACCTTTGGCGCCATGTGTGTCGCGCGCGCCGGAGAGGGTTTCATTGTCCTTCATCGTCATGAAATCGCCGCCGGTTTCACTGTTAGGGTCTTTGGCGAGTTGTTCAATCCCTAGTTGGGCGCAAAAGTCGTCGCCCATATCCATAAAGCTCACGCGGACATCGTCCCCCGCGATAAAGGGCTGGATCAAAGCGCGGTCGTGATAGCGGTGCCAAAGCCGTTCGGTAAGGTCGAGCGCTTCGTCCACCGTAGCGCAGCGGCTATCGCCAAAAATACCGATTTTCGCGCCAAGCGTATTGGGCTTTACGAAATAGGGTCCCGGCTGGTTGGTCCAATCGCCTAGGGATGCAATTTCAGTGCGGCCCTCGATCAGTCTCGTCGGAGCAATCGGAATGGCCGCGCTTTGAGCGAGAGATAGGCTTGCAAACTTATCCTGACAGAGATGCTGCGCGGTGGCAGGCGAGCCATAGCGTGCAAAACCCGAGAGCCGCGACAGGGCCGCAACCGATGAGCCGCGATAAAACCGAATACCATCCGTGATCGTCCAGATGATCGTTGATTCAGCTATTTCCATAAACTCGGGCAGCCGCGACACAAGAGCGTCCAGCTCGACAAAATGGGCCGTCAACCCCTCGGCCTTTAAAGCGTTTGTGATGTCATCGAAAAAATCGGGCAGATCTGTGGCTTGGCCGAGATAGACAGCAATCTCGGTGGCGAGTTCGGCAGAATAGCCATAGCGCATGAGCCGCGCACGGGCCGCGGCTTCGGTCTCATAGACGATGACGACGTGCGACAAACCCATCTGCGAATTCCACCCAGTCGATTGGGGACGAAACCTGCCGCGAATTGCATCCGAACACAAGAGAAAGCATAACAACTCATCTGTATGCGACGAGGATGAAGCATGGATTGGTTCGAAATAACCGCTTTTCGCAACCGGATTTACCGGATCAGCGAGCCCGCGCTTGGCCCATTACATGGCTCGCATAGCTGGTTGATCGTGGGGAGCGGGATGGCTCTTTTGATCGACACAGGCGTGGGCGTTGCCCCACTTGCCCCCGTGATTCGCGGTCTGACGGACCTACCGGTGATTTGCCTCATCAGCCACAGCCATTACGACCATATTGGCGGAGCGCATGAATTTACCGACCGCCGAATGCATGAAGCCGAAGCGGCCATCATGACCGATCCGACGCCCGCACTCACTTTTTGGGGTGGCTGGCTAAAGGCAGACAGCTTTAGCCGCTTCCCGTCGCCTGATTATGATTTCAGCACCTATTCCATCAAGCCCGCCCCGCCGACATCGTTCGTAAAAGATGGCGACGAGATTGAGTTGGGTGGACGAAGCGTGACAATCCTGCATACGCCCGGCCATGCGCCAGGTTTGCTCTCGGTATTTGAGCGAGCAACGGAGACGCTTTTTACGACCGACGCGCTTTATGATGGCGAGATGTTTTTCAATTTGCGCGGCTCGAATGTCGAAGATGGCCGCCAGAGCATCCTGAAACTGCTGGCGACCCAGCCAACCACCATTCATCCGGGTCATTTTGAGACGATGGATGCCGCAACCTTTCACAGCGTGGCGCATCATCGGTTGGATATGATGGACAAATAACGCCACGTCGCCTCTCGCCTTTTTATTCGACCCGCTTTACGCTCCACTCTTACAAGCAGCGGGAGGCCTTGATGAACGACATGGTCTTGTTAAGCGTGAAGAAGGCGCGGTCGCTTATTTTCGACGCACTGACCGGAGCCGGTACGTCGAAGAAAAACGCGACTTATTTTACAGAAGCCATTTTGGATACCGAGTTATCCGGACTCGAAGGTCACGGCTTTTATTGGCTGCAATTTTATTGCCTGCATCTGAAAAGCGGCAAAGTCGATGGCAGAGCGAAGCCTACCATTCGAAAAATGTCCCCTAATGCCTACATGGTGGATGCCAATGGCGGCTTTGCGCATCCAGCGATTGAAAAGGGATTTTCGAAACTCATTCCGGCTGCCAAGAAACACGGTATTGCATCGCTTGGGGTGGCACATTCCTACAATGCCGCCACGCTTGGTTTTCACACCGGCTATTTGGCGCGTGAAGGGCTTTTGGCTTTTGGCTTTACCAATTCAATTGCAGCGATTGCACCCTTTGGCGGCAAGAAGCCGATTATTGGCACCAATCCTATGTCGTTTGCCGTGCCGGGTCGCGCGGGCAAGATCCGGTTTTTGATTGACCAATCCTCCTCGCAAGTCGCCTGGACGGCGGTAAAGCGCGCCGCCGAACAGGGGCATGACATTCCGCTCGGCTGGGCGCTGGATGAGGAAGGCAAGCCAACCACCGATCCGGTAGCGGGGCTTGCGGGCTCTATGGCGCCATCGGGCGGCTATAAAGGATTTGGTCAAGGCTTGATCGTGGAAGTGATGTGCGCGGCACTGACCGGCAGTTCGCTGGGTACCGCAATGGGTTCTTTCGTGGCGGCAGATGACGAACCCATCGACAATGCGCAATTCTTCATCGCGCTCTCGCCTGCGAAATTTTCCGGAAGGGCGTTTCACACCATTGTGGATGGATTGGTGAACAATATTCTGGATCAAGAAGGTACGCGATTGCCCAATGCGCGGCGCGAGGAAAACCAAAAGCGGTTGCGAAAAACGGGGCTCCCCATCGACAAAGCCCTGCTTGAGACGTTGAAATCCTATACGTGAGTGAGCAGGACGCGATACAGATGACCGAATTCAAATCCCTCTTCACGCCCCTACAGCTCCGCCACAAGACGCTGCGCAACCGGATCGTTTTTGGTTCGCATACCGCCAATATGGCAGAAAATGGCTTACCCGGTGAACGCCATCGAGGTTATTATGAAGAGCGCGCGCGCGGCGGCGCGGCAATGATTGTCGTCGAACCCGTACCCGTCCACGCCACGGCTGTGCTTACGCGGGGCAATTTTCGCCATGGGTCGGACGAGATTATTCCGCATTTTCGCAAAATTACCGATGCCGTTCATGACCATGGCGCGGTGATCTGCCATCAGCTTTACCATGTCGGCCAACATGGCGATTTCGATAATTCCTATGCACCAAGCTGGTCGCCTTCGGGCCTTCCCTCGTTCCACGATTCGGATGGCAGCCACGCCATGACCGAGCGCGAAATTGAGGAAATTATCGAAAGCTATGTGCAAGCCGCCCGACGGGCCAAGGAAAGCGGCTTTGATGGGATCGAACTCTTTGCCGCCTATAATGCGCTGATTGATCAGTTCTGGCTGCCGTTTAACAACCGCCGGACGGATCAATGGGGTGGCTCGTTTGAAAATCGGATGCGATTCTCACGCACACTCATGGAACGCATCCGACGCCAAGTTGGTGATGACTTTATCATTGGACTGGCGGTCAATATGGACCCGTCCACCAAGGTTTCGCAGAGCATTGAGCAGTTGCAGGGAATCGTGAGTTATCATGATAAAAAGCAGCTTATGGATTATGTAACCTGCGGTACGGGCGGCTATTTCAATTTTGGTGATATTATCCCGAATGTGTTTTCCGCTGACAAACTCGGCGCGCCGCACGCTGAAGCGCTGAAACAGGTGGTAAGCTTCGCAAAGGTGCAGTGCGAAAGTCATATCAGGACGCCCGAAAATGCCGATTATGTGATCAGTTCGGGCCAAGCCGACACAGTATCCATCGTGCGCGGACAAATTGCTGATCCGCATCTGGCCAATAAAGCGAAAGAGGGCCGCTCGGAGGACGTGCGGCCTTGCCTCTCGTGCAATCAAATGTGTTGGGGGCGGCGCTCCCGCGATT
>Ga0007795_10000960_pt1 | contig 10123 bp, 6 predicted proteins | sample CryBogmetaGMA1M_FD_60369 | JGI IMG/M metagenome (GOLD analysis project Ga0007795, IMG submission 60369) | Freshwater microbial communities from Crystal Bog, Wisconsin, USA - MA1M | ecosystem: Environmental > Aquatic > Freshwater > Lake | place: Crystal Bog, Wisconsin, USA | collected 2009-07-06
GGCCAATCCGGCCAGGTCTCGCGCCACCTCGTCATCCGGTGAGACGACCACCACCAGTCGCTTGATCCAGTCACAGGCAAGCAGGGCCTGCACCGTGCGCTCAAGCATGGTGGCGCCATCCAGATCGAGATATTGCTTGGGGCGATCGGCGCCCAGGCGACTGCCAACGCCCGCCGCCGGCACGATTGCAAAGTGATTGGGGCGGACGGGATCGGCCGCGCTGTCGAGGGGGAAGTCGGACATGGCGTCGGCCGGATACCTGAGCGTCATTGGCGAAAGCTACAATTATAGGTTTGGATCCGGTCCCCGCTTGAACACCACCTCCCTCGGCCTGAGCGCTTCGCCAGCCATCGCTGTCACCGACCCTGCTGCCGGCATCCCCCAGCCCGGCGCCGGCGCGGTCATTGCACTGCCCGCCACGCACGGCAGCGGCGACGCCCTGCTGCTGGCGGCACTTGCCGCACGACACGCCGAGCAGTCGTGCCTGCTGATGGTGGTCACCGCCTCGGCACTCGACGCCGCGCGCCTCGAAGAAGAGGCCCGCTGGTTCGCGCCGACGCTGCGGATCAAGTCCCTGCCCGACTGGGAGACCCTGCCCTACGACGCCTTTTCACCGCACCAGGACCTGGTCTCCGAGCGACTGTCGACGCTTTTCGAATTGCAGCAGAACCGGGTCGACCTGCTGATCGTCGCGGCGACCACCGCCTTGCACCGGCTGTCGCCAACCGCCTTTGTGGCCGGCCACACCTTTGCCTTCACCAAGTCGCAGCGCCTGGATGAAGCGGCCCTGCGCGGCCAGCTCACCACCGCCGGCTATGAGCATGTCAGTCAGGTCGTGCGACCCGGCGAATACTGCGTCCGCGGCGGCCTGATCGATCTGTTCCCGATGGGCTCGGCCCTGCCCTATCGCCTCGATCTGTTCGACGACGAAGTCGAATCGATCCGCGCCTTCGACCCCGACTCGCAGCGCAGCCTCTTTCCGGTCGACTCGGTGCGCATCCTGCCGGGGCGCGAATTCCCGCTCGACGAATCGGCCCGCACCGCGTTTCGCGGCCGGTGGCGCGAGCGTTTCGAGGGCGACCCGTCCAAGGCCGGCCCCTATCGTGACGTCGGCAACGGCATTGCGAGTGCCGGCATCGAATACTGGTTGCCGCTGTTTTTCGAGTCGACCGCCACCCTCTTCGATTACCTGCCGGCCAACACCGTCGTGGCCACCCATGGCGATGTCGAAGCCACCGGGCGGCGCTTTGCGCTCGAGACCGGGCAACGCCATCACTTCCTGGCCCACGACTCGCAGCGACCGCTGCTGCGCCCGGACGAGCTCTTCATCGATATCGAATCCTTCTTCATCGAAGTCAGGCGCTTTGGCCGGTATGCACTGCGCGAGCACAGCGAGGGGGATGTCTCGCTTGGTGCATCCGATGGCGCAGCGCCTGTCAGCAGCGGCAGCCCATCGCAGGGCACATCAGACGACGCGCCTGCCGGCACGTCCGACCGCAAATCTGCCGCTTCCCTGCGGCGCAGCCATTCTCGGGCGCTGCCGCCGCTGATGGTCGAGCGGCGCGCCGATGTACCGCTGTCACGCCTGCAGGCCTGGCTCGACGCCACCGATGCCCGGGTCTTTCTCGTCGCCGAATCGGCCGGCCGGCGCGAAACCCTCACCCAGCTGCTGGCCGACCATGGCATCGACCTGCCGCCGATCGACGACTGGCGTGGCTTTGCCGAGGGCTCGGTGCAACGTGCCCTGGGCGTTGGCCCCTTGTCCGAGGGCTTCTTGCTCGCCGGCGATCAGCCGGTGGCGGTGGTTACCGAAGCCGAGCTCTTTTCGGGCACTTTCAAGCGACGCGGCGGACGCCGCCAGGGTCAGGCCACCACCGATGTCGATGCGATCATCCGCGACCTGTCGGAGCTTTCGATCGGCGATCCGGTCGTGCATGCCCAGCACGGCATCGGGCGCTATCGCGGCCTGGTCAACCTCGACCTGGGCGACGGGCCCACCGAATTCCTGCACCTGGCCTATGCCAGCGATGCCACGCTCTATGTGCCGGTCGCGGCGCTGCACCTGATCGGCCGCTATTCCGGTGCCTCGCCCGAAGAAGCACCCTTGCATGCACTGGGGTCGGGGCAGTGGGAAAGAGCCCGTCAGCGCGCCGCCAAGCGGGCGCGCGACACCGCGGCCGAGCTGCTCAATCTCTATGCCCGGCGCGCCGCGCGCGAAGGCCATGCCTTCGGCTTCAATGCCCAGGACTACGAAGCCTTTGCGGAAGGCTTCGGTTTCGATGAAACACCCGACCAGCTCGCCGCCATCCATGCGGTCACGCAAGACCTGATCTCGGGCCGCCCGATGGACCGGCTGATCTGCGGCGATGTCGGCTTCGGCAAGACCGAGGTGGCGCTGCGCGCGGCCTTCGTCGCCGCTTCCGACGGCAAGCAGGTGGCGATCCTGTGCCCGACCACGCTGCTGGCCGAGCAGCACTTCGAAACCTTCTCCGACCGATTCTCGAACTGGCCGCTAAGGCTTGCGGAGCTGTCACGGTTTCGCTCGCCGAGGGAGGTCAAAGCCGCACTGGAGGGCATGGCCAACGGCAGCATCGACATCGTGATCGGTACGCACAAGCTGCTCAGCCGCGATATCGTCTTCAAGCGGCTCGGACTGGTCATCATCGACGAGGAGCATCGCTTCGGCGTGCGCCAGAAGGAAGCCCTCAAGGCCCTGCGCGCCGAGGTCGATGTACTGACCCTGACCGCCACCCCGATTCCGCGCACGCTCGCGATGAGCCTCGAGGGCATCCGCGACTTTTCGGTGATCGCCACCGCGCCGCAAAAGCGCCTGGCGATCAAGACCTTCGTGCGGCGCGAAACCGATGGCGCGATGCGCGAGGCGCTGCTGCGTGAGCTGCGCCGCGGCGGTCAGGCCTATTTTCTGCACAACGAGGTCGAGACCATCGAGAACCGTCGCGCAATGCTCGAAAAGCTCGTGCCGGAAGCGCGAATCGTAGTGGCCCACGGCCAGATGCATGAACGCGAACTCGAGCGGGTGATGCGCGAGTTTCATGCCCAGCGAGCCAATGTGCTGCTGTGCACGACCATCATCGAGACCGGCATCGACGTGCCAACCGCCAACACCATCATCATGCATCGCGCCGACCGCTTCGGTCTGGCGCAGCTGCACCAGCTGCGCGGTCGCGTCGGTCGATCGCACCATCAGGCCTATGCCTATCTGCTGATCCCGGATGAAGGCGCGATCACCAAGGACGCCACCAAGCGTCTGGAGGCGATCCAGGCCATGGAAGAACTCGGCTCGGGCTTTTTCCTGGCGATGCACGACCTCGAGATCCGGGGCGCGGGCGAGGTGCTCGGCGACTCGCAGTCGGGCGACATGCAGGAGGTCGGATTCGGCCTGTATGCCGAGATGCTCAACCATGCAGTGCGGGCGCTCAAGGCCGGCCGTGAGCCCGATCTGTCGGCGCCGCTCGAGGCGGTCACCGAAATCAATCTGCATGTGCCGGCACTGCTCCCCACTGAGTATTGCGGCGACGTCAATGAGCGGCTGACGCTCTACAAGCGGCTGGCCAACTGCAGCGACCTGGATGCGCTCGAAGCCATGCAGGAAGAACTGGTCGATCGCTTCGGCAAGCTGCCCGATGCCGCTCGCGCCCTGATCGACACGCATCGCCTGCGCATCCTGTCGCTGCCGATCGGCGTATCGCGCATCGACGCCTCAGCCGAGACCATCGTGCTGCAGTTCGTGCCCAGCCCGCCGATTCCGCCCGAGCGGATCATCCGTCTCATCCAAACCCGCAAGGATGCGCGGCTGGCCGGCCCCGACCGCCTGCGGTTTACCATCAAGACACCCGAACCCGCCCAGCGCATCGTGCGCATCCGCGAGATTCTGAAGGCCCTCTCGACATGACCCGACTCGTCGTCCAGCATCCGACCCTGAGTGACGCGGCAGTCGCCGCGATCGAGCAGGAGGTCGGCAAACCACCCCAACGTCGCACCGCCTGCCTTGCAAGCTGGGAGGTGGTCGACCTCAGCGGTGATCAGCTTGATCAGCTGGCCCGATCGCTGCAGGTCGATGCCGAAATCGTCAGCCCGACCCTGCGTCTGTCCGACTTCGGTCTGGCCGCCTTCGACATGGATTCGACGCTCATCACGATTGAATGCATCGACGAGATCGCCGATTACATCGGCCGCAAGGCCGAAGTCGCCGCGATCACCGAGGCGGCCATGCGCGGCGAGATCACCGATTACGACGAGAGCCTGCGCAGGCGGGTCGCACTGCTCGAAGGCCTGCCGCAGTCCACCCTGCAGCAGGTCTGGGACGAGCGGGTGCAGCTGTCGCCAGGCGCCGAAGCGCTGATCGGCGCGATGAAGCGGGCCGGTCTGCGCGTGCTGGTGGTCTCAGGCGGATTCACCTTCTTTACCGAGCGCATCAGGCGGCGCCTGGGCCTTGATCTGGCACGCTCGAATGTGCTTGAAGTCAGCGACGGGAAACTGACCGGGCGGCTGGTCGGCCCGATCATCAATGCTCAGGGCAAACGTCGCGTGGTCGAGCAGACCTGCGCGATGCTGGGCATCACGCCCGCTCAGGCCATCGTGGTGGGCGACGGCGCCAATGACCTCGCCATGATGTCGATCGCCGGGATGTCGGTGGCCTATCACGCCAAACCCATCGTCCACAGCCAGACGCACCATGCGGTCAACCACGGCGGGCTGGATGCGATCCTGAACTTCTTTTCGGATCAGTCGGCAGGCGTGAACACACTCGCCTGAAGGTCGTGATCATCCGAGCCCGAAACCAGGACAGTCGCAAACTGCCCGACTTTCAGGGACGCATGCGGTGCGATCTGCACCACGCCGTCGATCTGCGGCGCATCCGCTGAGGTACGCCCCACCGCGCCTTTCGGACCGACCGAATCGATGATCACCCTTTGCGTGCTGCCCACCTTGCGCGCCAGCCGCGCACGGCTGATGTCCTGCTGCACCGCCATGAAACGGCCGCGGCGCGCTTCGCGCAGCGCATCCGGCAGCGCACCCGGCAGATCGTTGGCAGCCGCGCCCTCCACCGGCGAGTAGGCAAAGCAGCCGACCCGGTCGAGCTGCGCCTCACGCAAAAAATCGAGCAGATGCTCGAATTCGCTCTCGGTCTCGCCGGGGAATCCGGCAATAAACGTGCTTCGCACGGTGAGCTCAGGCACCGCCGCACGCCACCCGAGCACGCGATCAAGATTTTTTTCGCCGCTTGCCGGACGCTTCATACGCTTGAGCACATCCGGATGCGAATGCTGAAACGGCACGTCCAGATAGGGCAGGATCAGGCCGTCGGCCATCAGCGGCAGGATCTCGTCGACATGCGGATAGGGATAGACATAGTGCAGGCGCACCCAGGCATCGTGGCTGCGGGCAAGCTCGCCAAGCTCACGGCACAGCTCGGTCATGCGGGTACGCACCGGTCGGCCCTCGACAAAGTCGGTGCGATAGCGGATGTCAACGCCATAGGCACTGGTGTCCTGCGAGATCACCAGCAGCTCTTTTGCGCCCGACTTGAACAGGGCCTGTGCCTCGCGCATCACCTCGCCGATCGGTCGGCTCACCAGGTCGCCGCGTATCGACGGAATGATGCAGAAACTGCAGCGATGATTGCAGCCTTCCGAGATCTTCAGATAAGCATAGTGGCGCGGCGTGAGCTTGATGCCGGCTTCGGGTACGAGGTCGGTGAAGGGATCATGCGGACGGGGCAGGTGCGTGTGAACATGGCCCATCACCGCTTCGAGGTCGTGTGGGCCGGTGACGGCCAGCACGCTCGGATGGACCTGCGCCACCAGATTGCCGCCGGCCTCGCCGGGCTTGGCCCCGAGGCAGCCGGTGACGATCACCTTGCCGTTTTCAGCCAGCGCCTCTCCGATCGCATCGAGCGACTCCTGCACCGCTTCATCGATGAAGCCGCAAGTGTTGACAATCACCAGATCCGACTTCTGATAAGTCGGCGAGATCACATAGCCTTCGGCGCGCAATTGCGTAACGATGCGTTCCGAGTCGACCAGCGCCTTGGGGCAGCCGAGCGACACGAAACCCACCCGCGGCGGGGCGTCAGCTTTGTCGATCGAAGAGGGGGATGACCGCTTTGAAAACTTGGGCCGTTTGATGCTGACGGAAGGCAAGATCGACCCTATTTGCTGCGCTCGCCGGGCCCTGCGCCTTCGCCTGTCGGCTCAGGCCTGGGACTCTGAGCCGTTGGCATGGGAAAAGGAAACCCGGGAAACACGGTCCGGGCCTGTTGCTGCATCTGTTCCTGCATCTGCACGAACAGATTTTTCGACTGCTCGATGTAGTGGCTCATCATGCCCTGCACCATCGGCGTCTGGACCTGCATGAACTGCGTCCAGAGTTCGGGGTTGGAGGGCAAACCCTTGACGTCGTAGAAGGCCTTCGACTGTTCCTGGAACTTGCTCTGGATTTCCACGAACGACTGCATGGTCTTCTCAAGGTAGGCGCCCATCATGCCCTGCATGGCATCGCCGTAGGACCGGATGATCTGCGAGAGCATCGGTGCCGAGAAAAGCGGTGCCCCGCCGGCCTCTTCCTCCAGAATGATCTGAAGAAGAATGCTGCGGGTCAGATCGTCTTCAGTCTTGGCATCGACGACCTTGAAGTCCTCATTGTCGAGAACCAGCTGCTTGACATCCGACAGCGTGATGTAGGAGCTGGTCCGCGTATCGTAGAGACGACGGTTCGGGTATTTCTTGATCAGTCGACTTTGGGCAGCCATCCAGCGTCTCCAGGTTCAAATCAACTGGCTATCATCCCATATGAAGGCCGCCGTTACACGTAAAGTCGGCCCCGGTGGAAAAACCCGCCTCGTCAGTACTTAGCCAGCCGCACATCGAGGCGATCTCCTCGGCACGACCAAGTCGCTTGACCGGAATGCTCTGGATGATCTTTTCACGCACGTCTTCACGCACTGCCATGACCATGTCGGTCGCGATATAGCCCGGCGAGACGGTGTTGACCGTCACGCCCTTGCTGGCCACTTCCTGGGCCAGGGCCATCGTGAAGCCATGCATGCCGGCCTTGGCTGCCGAGTAATTCGTCTGGCCGAACTGCCCTTTCTGGCCATTGATCGACGAGATGTTGATGATGCGACCGAAGCCTTGATCAAGCATGCCGTCGATCACCTGCTTGGTCACGCAGAACAGGCTGTTGAGGTTGGTGTCGATGACCGACTTCCAGTCGTCGAGCGACATCTTGCGGAACACGCCATCGCGGGTAATGCCGGCGTTGTTGACCAGAATGTCCGGGTTGCCATGTTCGGCCTTGACCTTGGTGAAGGCTGCAACCGTCGAATCCCAATCAGAGACATTGCCGACCGATGCATGGAACAGATAGCCCTCTGACTTCTGCTGGGCCAGCCATTTGTCGAAGTCGCGGGTCGGACCGCAACCGGCAATCACGGTGTAGCCCATGTCGTGAAAGCGCCGGCAGATCGCCGTCCCGATACCGCCCATTCCGCCGGTCACATAAGCCAGTTTGCTCATTGCCTGTCTCCCCTGCCCGAAGGCTTGTTTGTGTGTTATGAACTCTCAGATGCCAGGCAAGGTCGACGGATTGCCGGCCTTGACCTTCACATATTGCCCGGGCGCCGCTTCGATCGGAGGGTGTGCCGCATCGCCCAGCTGCGTCGGTGCACGCCTCGAGCCACCCTTGAACGCCTCCAGCCATGCCGACCAGTCGATCCACCAGCTGCCCGGGTGCTCGGTGGCCGACGCCAGCCATTTTTCGGCAGAGTCCGCCTGCGGGGATCCATCAGTCCAGTAGCTTCGGCGGTTGCGAATCGCCGAGTTGATCGAGCCTGCAATGTGGCCACTTGCCCCCAGCACGAAACGAACCTCGTTTGACATCAGTCGCGTGGAAGCGAAGGCCGCCTGCCAGAGCACGATGTGGTCTTCACGGGCACCAAAAATATAGGTCGGCACATCGATCAGACCCAGATCGACTTTTTCGCCCAGACAGGTCAAGGCACCCGGCACGCGCAGTTCGTTCTGCAGATACATGTGGCGCAGATACCAGACATAGAGCGGCCCCGGCAGATTGGTGCCGTCGGCATTCCAGAAGAGCAGATCGAAGGCCGGCGGTGATTCACCTTTCAGATAATTCGAGACCACATAGTTCCAGACCAGGTCATTCGGTCGCAAAAACGAGAAGGTGGTGCCGAGGTCGTGCGCACTCATGATCCCGCGCTCGCCGATGGTCTGCTCACGCCAGGCCACCTGAGCCGGGTCGACGAACACACCGATCGAGCCGGGCAACTCGAAATCGAGCAAGGTGGTCATCAGGGTAAGAGAGGCCACCGGGCGTTCGCCTCGCGCTGCCAGCACCGCAAGCGCAGTCGCCAGAATCGTGCCGCCGACGCAAAAACCCAGCGCGTTGATGGTGTCCTGCTTGCCAATGGCACGCACCGCCTCGATCGCATCGATGACGCCACGCTGCACATAGTCGTCCCAGGTCAGCGTCGCATGCTCTGGCTGCGCGTTGATCCAGGACACCAGAAACACCGTGTGACCCTGGCCGACCGCATGAGCCACCAGCGAATTGTCGGGCTGCAGATCGAGGATGTAGTACTTGTTGATGAAGGGCGGAACAAGCAGCAATGGCCGTGCGCCGACATCAGGCGTCGAGGGCGAATACTGGATCAGCTCGATCACATCATTGCGAAAGACCACCGCGCCCTTGGACAGCCCGACGTTGACGCCCACCTCGAAAGCCGACTCGTCGGTGATCGAGATATGACCCCGATTGACGTCGGCCATCATGTTCTCGAGACCCTTGCGCAGGCTCTCGCCCTGGGTCTCGATCATCTTCTGTTGCGCATCGGGATTGGTCGACAGGAAATTCGACGGCGACATCGCATCGACCCACTGCTGCGTGAGGAATCGGATGCGATCTCGCGTCAGCGGGTCGGCATCAACCGCATCGGCCATATGCCGCATGAAATCGGCATTGAGCAGGTACAGGGCAGCATTCCAGGCGAAAGGACGCTGCTCGGTCCATGCGGGTGCAGCGAAGCGCTTGTCGGACAGCGCCGGCGCAGCGAGCTCGGGCGATGCAAAATCAGTCCAGAGTTTTTGAAGCTTCGCGGCGTAATCGGCCTGCAGCGACATCAGTCGCGAGGGATCGATCTGCCAGGTGGGCATGCCTGCAGCCACTGCGCCAGCCATTTCCTGAATCGGGCTGGTCGGTGAAACGGGCGCCGTCCTGGCAGGTCGGGGGCGAGCCGACGACGCGACCTTAGCTCCAGAGAAAGCCGCATTGACTGAAGCCGCATTGACTGAAGCCGCCGGGGCAAGACCCGCCGAGGGCTTGATCACGGAGGCTGGCTTCGCTGCGGCGGTTTTTTTGACAGTCGTCTTTGTCGCTGGCGTTTTTTTCGCAGGCGCCTTTTTCGCAGCGGTCCTGCCAGCCGCTGTCGCACTGGCATTCATTCCTGCCTTTCTCGCCGGGGCGGTTGCAGCAAGCTTAGGCGCGGTCCTTGTCGCGGCCGTGGCCACAGCGGCACGTTTGGCAGTCGAAGCGGATGCTTTCGATGATCTGCCGTTTTTTGCCGCCGTCGTGCGTGATTTGGTCGATACTGCCATGGTCTCCCCTGAGAGCGGCCGGCAATGCGATGATCACTGCGCCAGCACCATCGCATCTTGCAGTTCGCCAATCGGCTTGTCCAATCAGATCGGTAGCTTTTCCATGTACATCGTTGCAATCGGGTGGCTTTATGTCGTTGTTCTGATGGCGCTGACCGAAAGCTCCTTAGTCGCTGGCCTGGTCACTCTCGTGCTGTGGGGTCTCGCGCCACTGGCGCTTTTTTTGTGGGTGATGGGCACACCCGAGCGGCGACGCCGCCAGCGTTCACGCGAGCAGCCAGATGAGTGAGGCCATGCGCCCGGTACGTCGATCGCGCCGATGCGAATAAAAGCGCACCGGATCACGCACGGTACACAAATCGCCGCCGCCCACGCGGCTTACCCCTTGCGAGGCAAGCCTTAGCCGGGCGAGTGCATAGAGGTCAGCCCAGTATTTGCCCTCGGCAGGACCCGACCGGAACGCCGCCGATGCCTGGGCATCCTGATCA
>Ga0007795_10000966_pt1 | contig 10117 bp, 2 predicted proteins | sample CryBogmetaGMA1M_FD_60369 | JGI IMG/M metagenome (GOLD analysis project Ga0007795, IMG submission 60369) | Freshwater microbial communities from Crystal Bog, Wisconsin, USA - MA1M | ecosystem: Environmental > Aquatic > Freshwater > Lake | place: Crystal Bog, Wisconsin, USA | collected 2009-07-06
AAGCTCGACGGTCTGCTCGGCGGCGTGAAGCTTCCGGAAACGCCGGAAGCGTTTCGCGAGGCGGTGAAGGTCCGCCACGACTTCGACAAGGTGCATTTTCGCGCCTGGGCGCAGATCGACGTCAACATGCCGATCAAGGGCCGCAAGAAGCTCTTCGGCATCGGGCCGATGACGATGTATTTCCGCGACTCCCTGCTCACCGGCTCGGTGCGCGCCGAGGCCTCGAAGGACGATGCCGACGCGTCGACCACGGGCGCTGGCCTGATCGAGACGAATATCGACGTGGACGTGAGCGGCGAGCTGATCGTGTCGCTCGAGCAGGTGCGGATCGAGTACTCGAAGGAGAAGAAGCTTCACGTCGACTTCGACCCGAGGCGCATCCGGCTCCACTCCGCGATGCAATTCGTGCAGGACACCTTCGGCGATCTCATCGGCGACGAGATCGGCGGCCTCACGATCGTGAAGGAGAAGGGATTCCCGGTCGGTCTCGAGCACCAGTTCAAGCTGCCAGTGATGAGCCTCATGGCGGGCACGAGCGGCATCTCGAACATCCAGATGTCGAACGCCTTCCGTTTGCTCGCCTATCCCGACTTCGTCATCTCGAATCGCTTCTGCCTGTCGCGGCCCGAGCTGCCGTTCATCTTCACCTTCTTCATCCTCGGCGGCACGGGCTACGTGATCGTCGACTCCCGCTATCGCCCCTTCGACAAGGCGCTCACGGTCGAGGTCGAGGCGGCGATCGGCGGCGCCGCGGCGCTGGGAATCTCCGCCGGGGCGATTTCCGGCCAGGTGTTCATCACGCTCTCAGTCGCGCTCGCCTACCGTAAGACATTCACAGGCGACGGCACCAGTGGCGACGGCCTCTCGGTGGCCGCTGTGCTCGTGGTGGCCGGCAACGTCAACATCGCGGGAATCGTCGATGTCTACATCGGTGTCATGCTACGGCTCACCTATCGCGAGGGCGGGGCGATCGACGGCGTGGGAACGGTCACCGTGGAGGTGAAGATCTCCGTTTTCTTCACGTTCAAGTTCCGCTCGGAGATGACGCTCAGGATGCGCGGCGGCCGGACGGAGACGACGAGGAAGATCGAGACGAGCGCTGAGTCCGGGAAGGCCGTCGACACGCTGAAGAAAAGAGCCGAGCAACTGGCAAACACGAGGGCATGACCATGGCAAACACTCCCACGATACTCGTCACCGTGACGCCGGAGCCGCCGTCCTACCACGACACGAAGGACGACAAGACGCGAGTTTACACCGTGCACCTTGCCTTCGGCGGTGAAAAGAATGATGTACTTCGATTACTGAATAGCAAAACTTGGTCGTTCACCGCATACGGCACGGATGGGAAGAAAGCAGCTAACATAACGACGGAGGCGGTTGCATCGCAACAACTGATTGAAGACCGCGGGCAACGACTGTTCGCTTGGCTCAAAAAGGGCTCTGTGTTTGACGGATCCGCCACCACACCGGGCGGCACAGTGGAGCTGGACGGCACCTCTTCACCGAAAGCCCCAAAGCCGAACGTGCGCGATGTGCTGCACGGATCAATCGCGTGGGACGCGCCGATCCCGCAGGATCTTGGGTTGACGTATCTGGTGCAATGCAAGCTTGCGACGGGAGCTGCCTGGCCGGACAGCCTCCTGATTCTGCCCGTAAGTGACGAAGCTCTGACCATCAATAATGGCCAAGCTGATTCCGTAACGGTCACATCTGCCGGGCAGATCGCGGCCACATGTGTTGCCACATACGTCCACGAAGCTGCACAATTACCCCCTCCCGTCCTCGAAGGCGGCTTTCTCGAGTGCACATTCTCGCCCGACGAGTATCGCCTGCTCGAAAGGCTTGAGTCGAAGGGTGCGTCGCTGATCTGGATGCTCCCGGCATTCACGGGCTTTGTCTCGGAGAAACAGCGCGAACACGAGACAAATCACACTGAAGCAACTCCAGACGCACTGCAAAAGTATGCCCGGATCGCCTGCTGCGTGGCACTCGATCCTCTTCTGTTGGCCATCGGCCCGCCGACGGCCAAGGCCGCGTCGACGGCCGGTCGCACGGGGATGCTGCTCGGTCCTCTGGCATCAGAGATCGATAACAAGCTCCGTCTGTCGGCGAGCCACGACGCCGAGTCAAGGAAAGAAAGGGTCAGGCATTACATCGACCTTGTCCGAACAGAAATCGAAAACGTGGCGAAAGACGCCACAACCAACGCCGATGAGATGAGGGCTATCGGCGTGCCCCCCGAGATTGCTGATTCACTGTTACCTTCTCCACGAAGCCTTCCTGAGCTTCTCGCCGCCCTCAATGCGCTGATGGCCCATTTTCAGCAGGAAGCCGGTATCGAAATGGCCTTGCACGCGTCCATCGAGCGTTTCCTCCTGACGCTGTCCAAATCGCATGCTCCGCAGCCTGAGCGGGATGCGGTCTCCAACGCCTGCCGGGCCTATCTCGATTCCCTCGACAAAGGCATCAACGCCGCCGATACCGCTCGGTCCGAGATCGGACACCGGGTGCTGACAGAGGTGCTCCAGCCGGGGACGACTCCGAATGACGCACTCAAGCAAAAGGCAGCGTACTTCTCGAGGCTCAAAACTCCGCCGCTTGCCCCGTGTCTGCCTTTGGCAGCGGCCGATCTCTTGGAGGATCTCACAGCGAGCCTTGAGGCTCGCTGGAAAGTCGCCATCAAGGACTTCGCTATCCAGTACATCGCTCCGGCGGAGCAGGCGCAGGCGCGCAAGCGATTCCAACCCGACAGCGTTCCACAGCCCCTTCCGATCTCGATCAGCACGACCGCGGCCGCCACGCAGCTCGATGACTTCACACAACGTTTCAACGGCATCGGCGTTGTCATTCGCTCCAGCGATCGGGATGCAGGCGGGTGGTCGCATGCCAATCTCGCGGAGTTTCGCCCCTGGCTGGCGTCACCCCCAGAGAAGGACTCCCCGTACGACAGCGAGACGGTTCGCGTCGGCGTCCGCACGCTGCTGCCGATCGCAGTGGACGGGCGGCGCGAGATGTTTCTCCGCTACCGGGGCTTTCCGCTCTCTTCCGAGGCGTATCGCGACACCATGCGTGACGCTGGGGGCGGCGGCAGTGCTTCCGCCCCGCGGCAATCGTTCTACGAATCCCATGATCTTGACTACGTTGCCAAGGGATACGCCCGGGTTCCGCGATTGGCCTACGGCAAGACCTATGACTGGGTCGCTTACGCAGTGACGAAGGGAGGATCGCTCCCTTTCATCCTGCAGAAAGGGAACATCCGTGATGCAAGCCCGACACCATGGCTCCCGAAAGTAAACCTTGAGGACTTCAAGCCGCCCAATAAAGATGTCGTGGGCAGCGAGGCATACCGCCGCCGCACCGCCGTCGGCGCCACGACGATCGTCGATGCCCCCGGGCAGGCTCCCCGCATCGGCATTCGCTACCCTGAGGTGTATCCGCTTTCGATTGACAACCCGCGGCTGTGTCTCGTGTCGGTCAGCAACACGACCAAAAACGCGGAACACCAGGCGCATCACTTTATCGATCTTTTCCGCAACGCCGATGGATCCGGGCAACTGAAAACGACCACGACCGACACGTGGAGGATTCGCCTCGACGATCTTCTGCTCACGAAGGGCGATCCCGAGTCGTCGATCAAAGTTATTGCCGAACTGAAGTGCTACGGCGCGAACGATGACTGGGTTGTCCCACCGGCCGAGATGCCTGTTATGTCCGGCGCTCACTCCGTCAAGATCACGCTTCCGTCGCCCCCTGCCCCACCGGCGGACCCTGGAGGCGACGGATCGCCGGCTCCGACTCAAACCGTTTCTCATGACTGCTGGCTGCGCCTGCACCTGAAGGCGAATCGCGGATCGGCGAGTTTGGCCTTCAATCCGCCCAGCGTATCGCGGTCGTCCACCGGGCCGGCCTCGGAGAACGGGATCGGCGATCCGCTCCCCTGCCACGCCGACACCCCTCCCGTTTTGCTCATTGGGGCTTCGCCATGTTGGTCTCCCGCGTTCAGCAAGCGCGCGCAGGCGCAGGTGGTGCTCCCCCGCACCACGTGGCTCGACTGGGAGCATTGGTGCGGCAATACGACGTTGCAAATGTACGGACAGGCGCGGCACAAAGATCCCCAGAGGGACGTCTTTCTGGCTGCGGACGGCCACCTTCTCACGGCTTCCGTTCTCCGGTCGCTCGACGACGACATCAACAGGCTGCTCGATCGCCTGCCCGATCCGAGCGTCTCGGCGGTGATCGCGGAACTGACCGTGATCGACCGCCACGTTCCCGCCGCTGCCACCGCGCCCGCCCCAGTCGGCCAGGTCGTCATAGATTACTCCTCTTTCACTCGGGACGTCTTCGGAGACAACGATGATCCGAGCAAATCTCCAGGCATTTTTGCATCGCTCCGGTCGATCAGTGACCCTGCCGACTACGGAGAGAACCTGCGCCGGAAACTGGACGAAGTCGATCGGAGGTTTCGCATTTCCGTGCAGATCGAGGCGACGCCGCAGATCGATGCCAACTCCAAGCTCGAGTTCCGGCAAGGTCAACTGAGTGGAACAATCCCCGAAGGCACGATCGCCCGGCTCACCATCCGCCCGTTCGTCCCGTGGCCGAAAGAAGACCACCCGGCGTTTGATCGAAGGATGAAGGATCTGGCCGTGGGCACGGCCACCGTCGGGGGCGTCACCGGCCTTGTCTTCGAAGGCGCGTCCGTCACGATCGAGGCGATGTTCGATCTTCCGAAGGCGAAGGACAAATCGCAGAGGGAAGAAGCCAGCCGTGAACAGAAGCGGTTTCTGAAGCACGTCGAGATCGCCCCGATCCACCACGTGCGCGACTATCGCGTGCTGTTCGTACCGGAACCCGCGGATGCCGTGATGGCCGCAGGCGGCAATTCGGCGGGCGAAACCACCCGGGGTCCCGGCGACCCCTGGCGCCTCTTCTCCCACGTCGAAATGCGCACCCAGCGCTGGCGATTCTCCGGGCGGCCGATCTACGGCTGGATCAACCCGAAGGATTATCGAAAGGCCACGACGCAAGCCGGCACAACTACCACCACGAACGGCAGCCCCCCGACTCCGGCCATCGAGCTCGAAGGCTACGAGATCGTCAAGGCTTTCGAGTCCGAGCTCTTCTTCGACCGCGACGACGCCGACTGCGAGTTCACCCGCGTGCGCCTCACAGGGGGCCGCGACGAGCTGCTCTCGTGCCCGTGGGAGCTTCCTTCGGCCACGTATTTCCGGCATGCCTTCAATTTCGTCTCCCGCTACGCCGGCGCGATGCAGCCCGGGAAGGGCACGCCCCTCTGGCCGCCGCGGCAGGCCGACTGGTCGCACCGCGTGGCCATGCTCGCCGACGCCCCGCGGCTCGAAGTCACCCGGCCGCAGATGCGGTGCATCGTGCCGCTCACGACCAGCCCCGACGCCACAGAGCCCGTGACCGCGGCTCCCGACATCGAGCAGCGCAAGATCGCCCCGACCGCCCCGGTGGCCTGCATCCTCGAAGAGCGGCCGTTCGCCGTCGGCGGGCTCGCCGAGCGCATGCTCGGCGAGATCGTCACCGGCGTCGGCTACGGCTTCGATGGAAAGGACTTGCGCGTTCAGCCGCTCGACTTCGCGAAGGAGACCTCGCGCGACGGCCGCCTCTCCGCGTGGGGCTGGACGCCGCCCACCGGATTCAGCGACCAGCCGAGCCCCGCCCGCTCGTTCATCGTCGAGACGGAAGGCCCGATCGGCCTCCATTTCGAGGAAACCTTGACGCCGGCTCCGGCCTGGTCCAACTGCCAATACCTCCTGCGGCCGCGGTCCCTGCGCGACCGCCAACCCCTGCCCGAGGAATCCTTTCTCGGCGTGCAGCTCCGCCGGTTCCTCGACCCGGAGTGGATCTTCGATCCGAACCCGACACTGGCTGAACCCCCGTCGAACCGCTGGCCATTGCAGGCGCCCTGTATCGTGCGGCACACGCTGCCGCTCAACGGGGCCCGCGGGCCTCTCGCTCGTGTGACCCTCGGCAACCCGGGTTCCGAAGTATCCCTTATCGAATTCGATACCAACAATGACAATCAAGCTCTCGTCATCTCCGCCAACCGCTCGCTCCTGGGGGCCAATTACCTGACGGGCTCACTGCCGCTGTGCGAGATACCGCTGCCGACAAGTGGCGTGACCGGCGACCTGGCACTGCTTCACATGCCGCACGGTGACGGCTCATCAACGATCTCGATCGCCCTCGTGCCTGCCGAGGAGGACGCCGCCGACGGGCGGGCGAACGCCCCGCTTATCGTCGGCACGGCCCGCTGGACGCTCGCCCATCTCTCGAGCCAGCCGGCTCCAGCAACGAGCACCTCAGACACAAAACCGGCTGCCGGTGAACCGACCGTCGCGGCCCTGGACTTTCCACTCGTCGGCGAAAAAGCGCCCGTGGTCCACGCGACGGCCATGAGCCAGCCCACCTACCGGGAATGGACCCGCACGGCCAAGAACGCCGACTTCATCACGGCGATGATCGGCGACGGGAAAGACCAGCCGATTCGGGTCGGCGGCATCCGGGCGAAGGTCGTCCCGAAACGCGAAGACAAGGAACCGAGGCTCGAGTTCCGGCTGTCCCCCGGCCCGGAGCCAGACGTACCGGCAGACAAGCGCAACGCCCTCTGGCTCTGCGGCAGCCTTGCCAACAGCCGGATGCCGCTGTTCGTGCATCGCTATCTCGTAGGCGTCTACACGTCGGCCTCGTCCCGAGGAAACCGGACTTATCAATCGTTCGCCCACGCTAGCTTCCTGGGCGACGGCCGACCGCGACTGCCCGTGGCAACCGTGAAGCAGATCGACTTCCTGACGCTCCACGAAATGGAGGTGCCCGCGAAGATCGTGGTCGGAGGCGAGGGGCTTCCCGCGAGTCTGGATCAGTTCAAGACCGCCACGATTGACCTCCAAGCAACCGGGGGCCTGCCGACCCCGGGCCAGACGGTGGCGTATCGGCTTCATGTTCGATTTGCAAACAGCAAGGCGAGCATGAGTAAAACCGGGGCAAAGTTGCGACTTACGTTCAGCATCACCACGAAGCAAGCAGTCACAGACATCGACGTGCCACAGAACATCCATTCACTCATCGCGATGTGGACCTCGGCAAATGCAGCACCGACAGTTCGTTTTGTCTATTGGGATGGAAAGTTCATCGACGCTAATCCCGCTTCAAACCCCGACCCGTCACCATCATTATCGAACCCCGCCGACCACATCAATATTCAGATCATCTTCATATCCCCCCCTGCCACAGAACTCTGGGCCGACGTCTCCCTCCTTCACAGGCCCGCCGAAAAAGACTGGTCAGTGACGTCGGAAGCCTTCGACAATTTCACGTTCGACTGGCTCTTCTCCTCTCGCGACGCCGGCGATGATCGCTCCCCGGCCTCTCGCACCTCATCGAGCACGCTCGCGGCCCGCGTCGAAGCCCAAGGCCGGTTCATCTCGTCGAGCCAACCGATCGCCATCGACCCATCCTGACCCCCGAATCGCACACGTCCCTTCCTGTTCCTTTCCCCCAAGGAGATTCTCCCGATGGCCCTCCCCGACGGCGTGATCGATCGCACCAAATCACATGAGGGCCTGGCGCTCTGGCCGTATCTCGACACCGCAAAAAAGCCGCAGGTCACGATCGGTTATGGCCATGTGGTGGTCGACGTCGCCGCATTCAAAGCCTTGCCGCTCGTTGGCATTGATCTGACGTCAACCGCGGATCCCCCCGCGAAACAGCAGGCATGGGATGCGATTCAAGGGATGGTTGAGGATCAGGAGAAAAGGGAAAAAAAGGACAAACACACTGCTGCTTACTACGCATCCGCGACCGCCGTTCGCGTCACGGCGGGCGAAGCGCTCAACACGCTCACCGCCGATCTCGAGATCGCCGTAGCGGAACTGAAGAAAAAGTTCCCCCACTACGACGGCTATCCAGCTCCCGGCCAAGCAGGCCTGATCGACATGATCTTCAACATGGGCGCGACGAGATTCACGGATTCACTATGGCCCAGATTGTTTGCAGCCATGAACGCCAAGGATGCGATTCCCGACTGGAACGGCGTGGCGGCAGAGTGTGAGCGGCCCGCCCTCAACTCCGACCGCAACAAGGAAATCAAAGAGTTGTTCCTCGCGGCCGCGCAGCAGCAACCCAAGAAGCCGTAGCAGGAGTCCACGAAGCAGGAAGCACCATGGTGGCCGAAGATTGGATCGTTTGGATCATCGCTTGGCAGCAGTGCGTCGCCTGGCTGCGGAACTGCGTTTTCCCTGCCCTCTGGCTCCTGCTGAGCACGCTCTTCCGCGCCCGCTACAGCGTCCTCACGCTTGCGTTGCCCCCGTTGCTCGCCGCACTCGCCGCCTGGGTCTGGCCGCGCGGCACGCTCTATTCCCTGTTGCTCCCCCGCGGCTATTTCAACAACCAAATCAGCCGCCAGCGGGCTCTTTCGGATCTCTTCTGGACCTCCTTCACCTCCTGCTGCGTGACCGCCCTTGCCGGAGCTGGCGTGGTGGTGGCCACGGTCCACGGCCCCTGCCGGTCGCCGTCGTTCTCGGAGCCGAATCCCGGCTGCGAAGCCGGGACAATTCTCGCCGAGGCGATCCTGCTGTGGCCTCGTTGGTGGTTCGTCGCAGCCCTCTTTGCCGCGGCGGCCCTACCGGTCGCGTCCGCCGCGATCTGGGTGTGGGAGCGTTCCCCCGAATCGTTGTCGCCGGAGAACAAGCCGCAGGGCTCCTGGCAGGATTTCGCCGCCGCCATCGTCCGCGTGGGCGGTGGCGGACTCGCCGCCGGCGCGGTCGTGCTGATCATCGGCGCCGTGCGCCGTGCGCTTTTCGGCGCGAGCGACTGGATTCTGCCGCTGCGCCCCCCTTTCCCGCTCGAAGAGCTGGCAGAGGGCAGGATCGCGGCGTTCGGCGACGGACTGCTATCCTACGTCGGGGCGGGGTTCGCCGCGATCAATTGCCGTGCCGGGTATCTCGACGGAGCCGGCCGACTGCTCGCCAGCCAGGCGGAGTTGATGCTCTGCGTGCTGTTCGGCGGGCTGGTCTATGCCGTGGCCCTCAAGAGCATTCCGCGGCGCCGACATTCGAGGGTTCCCTATTGCACGGCCGTGTATCTGCTCGTGTGCATCGGCACGGCGGGGGTCGTGTTCGCCGGCGTGGCCTACTTCTTCGACCGCTTCACGCTCTCGGCCCCCTTGGTCGTGGCGTTCTGGACTTACTTCGTCGCCCGCGTCGCCAACACCGACCACTTCTTCGAACTGCGCCCCCGGCTCGGGCTGGCTGGCGTAGGAGCCGCGGCGGCCGGCCCGCCGCCGCTTCCCGCCCTCCAGGACTGCTTCAAGGAGCGCCTGGCCCTCATCCCCGCCGGCCCCGACGGCGTGCGCACGGTCGTGATCGCCACGGCCAGCGGCGGCGGCATCCAGGCCTCGGCATGGGCCGCGGAGGTGCTCGCCGGCCTCGCGGAGAGGCTCCCGCGATTCACGGACTCACTCTGTCTCACGAGCGGCGTCTCCGGGGGCAGCGTGGGCACTGGCTGTTTTCTCGCCGGCACGTATCTTTCCACGGCCACCGCCGCGGCACGGCCGTGGGACCACATCCGCAATCGCGCCCGCGCGTCGCTACTCGAACAGGTCGCCTGGGGCGTGGCGTTCACAGATCTGCCACGGCTCTTCACGGGTGCGATCCCGTGGAACGCGCTTGTCGATCGCGGCTGGGCGATCGAGCGGCTCCTGGAGCGGAGGCTCGATTACTCGCCGCCCGTTGCCGCGACCACGCCATCGAAAACCCTGCGGGATCTCGCCGCCGGCGTCGCCAAAGGGACGATGCCCGTGCCGCTCTTCAACGCCACCTGCGTGCAGACGGGCCAGCGGGTGATCATGTCGCCGACGGGATTCGGCTCCCCCGGCGGCCCGCCTTCGGGCACCCGCTCCATCCACATGCCGGAAGATTACTCGGAGGAATCGTTCGCAGCCGATCCGACGATCGCCACGGCCATTCGCCTGTCGGCCACGTTCAGCTACGCCTCGCCCGTCGCCCGCCCCGCCCGCGGCGACGAGGCGGCTTGGAAGTCGGCCAACGGCCCAACCTCCGCCACCTCGAAGGCCCGCTTCGACCTGCAC
>Ga0007795_10000967_pt1 | contig 10106 bp, 8 predicted proteins | sample CryBogmetaGMA1M_FD_60369 | JGI IMG/M metagenome (GOLD analysis project Ga0007795, IMG submission 60369) | Freshwater microbial communities from Crystal Bog, Wisconsin, USA - MA1M | ecosystem: Environmental > Aquatic > Freshwater > Lake | place: Crystal Bog, Wisconsin, USA | collected 2009-07-06
CTACGTAAGCCACCGCGATCGGTGAAGACAATATGGACAATTCGATGACCCAACCGGGCAATGAGGATAAAACGAATCTCTCCATGATCGCGCCGCTCAACACGGCGGATTGCACCGTTTGGATCCCAAAAAGCCGGACGAAGTTCAAAAAAGTCGATCCCGTGCTTTTTAATATTCAGTCGCCGCTTGGCTTCGTCCCAATCATAGACCACATCCGTCACCTTTTGTATATACAATTTGTTACTATAAATTGTTCAGGACATTAGGATGTTATAGGTCTAAGTCCGCATCGGAAAAACTGGCCAATATGACAGGTGCAGCATCAAGGCTTGGCCTTTATCGATTGCATCGATAGTGTCCCTCCCAACAAAAACGGGAAGGATTCGGCACCATGAGCAAACTCGAAGGCAAAACCATTTGGATCACGGGTGCAGGCAGCGGCATTGGCGAGGCGACCGCTCACGCCATGGCCAAAGAGGGTGCAACCGTCGTCCTTACCGGTCGCCGCAAAGAGCCGCTTGAGGTGGTCGCCCATGCCATCACAGAAGCCGGTGGCAAGGCGTTGGTTGAACCCGGCGATGTGATGGACAAAGCCATGGCACCAGCGGTCGTTGAACGCATCATCAAGGCGACTGGGCGGCTCGACGTGCTCGTCAACAATGCCGGCACGAATGTGACGGCCCGCACCTTCGCGGTGCTGACGCCGGATAATCTCGATTACGTCTTACAGGCCAATCTCAATGGCGCCTATTATTGCGTATTGGCGGTCCTACCCCAGATGCGCGCGCAGCAGGATGGCGTGTTGATCCACACCGCGTCTTGGGCAGGCAAATATGTAACGCCCTTATCCGGCACAGCCTACACGGCCTCCAAACACGCAGTCGTTGCGATGAGCCATAGCCTCAATATGGAAGAGTTCAAAAACGGCATCCGCTCATCGGTCATCTGCCCGCATGAAATCTCAACGCCGATCCTCAACACGCGCCCCGTAAAAGTAACAGACGAGGAACGCGCCCGCATGTTGCAATCGGAAGATATGGCCAATCTCTACGTCTATATCGCCACCCAACCAGCCCATGTCTGCATCAACGAAGTCACGATCGCGCCGACATGGAACAGGGCTTATGTGCACGGGATTTAATATTCAAACCCCGTCATAATCCTCCACCCTACCCGTGCGCGGCGGCTCTACCTTGGCGAGTGCTCGGCCAGTTCGCTCGACGGCTTTGAACAATCTGACAAAATTGGCGCTCGCGATTTTCTCAATCGCCGCGTCCGACCAGCCGCGTAAGACCAATTCGGCGATCAGATGCGGGAATTTGCTGACATCTTCCAGTCCATCTGGGGTTACCCCTCCGTAATAGTCCGAGCCGATGCCGATATGGTTTAAGCCCGTGCGGCTGGCTAAATATTCAATGTGCTGGCAGAGCTGTTTTAGCGTGGCACGCGGTTGCGGGCCGTTGCGTTCAGTGTGCAGCGCCATGGCCTCTTCGTGGCTGACGAGAAACGAGGATTTGCCGAAATTATCCTTCAGCGGCCGCGACCAATCACGCGACGCCTGATTGATAAAATCAGGGATAAACGTCGCCATAATCACGCTTTTCTTGGCTTTGATCCGGTCGAGCACATCATCAGGCGCGTTACGCGGATGATCACACAGCGAAAACGCGTTGTTGTGCGAAAACAATACCGGCGCGCGCGAAATATCGAGCACGCGGTGCATCACGCTTGGTGCCGTGTGCGCCAGATCCACAATGATACCAAGCCGGTTGAGTTCAAGCACCACCGCCTCGCCGAATTTGGTCAGGCCGCCATGGCGCGGCGCGTCGGTCGCGCTGTCCACCCAATCGAGCGTTTCATTGTGGCAAAGCGTCATAAGCCGCACACCGGCTGCCTGCCAGATGCGGAGCGGGGAGAGGCTGTTTTCAAGCCCAACTCCGCCTTCAACCGTCATGAAGCTCGCGATTTTGCCCAGGCGTTTGGCGCGCACAATATCACTGGCGTTTTCGGCAAACACAAAAGTTTCGGGATAGGTTTCGGGCAATTGGCGGATAATATCGATCAGCTCCAACGTCATACGCCCGGGATGCTCGGCAAGGGTAGGTACGAAAGCGGCCCAAAATTGCGCGCTCAGCATGCCCGCCTTTAACCGCGGAATATCCGTATCCGTTTCCGGATGGGGGCGTGCTAAATCGTACCGCTTAACGCTCTTTTGCGCTGCAATGTCGGAATGGATCACCCATGGCAAATCGTTATGGCCATCGACAAGAGGCAGAACCCTTAGCAATTGCCTCGCATGATCAAGCGCGGTTGCAGCATCATGGTTCGCCATTGAAAACTCCTAAATTTGCCCAAAACCGTTATGAAGCGCGCTACACAAGGTGACAAGGGGTATCCCACCATCACCCTGCGTTTCAGCCTAAACGATGCTGCCTAGATACGACACATCCCATTCCGATCCGATAATGCTGCACTGCCGTAAAAAGGATAACCATCCACTCGAAATAGCGCTATAGGCATCGTCGAGCTGTTGTTTTAGCAGCTTGAGAGATAACGGAATAACTCCATGAATGACACCAGCACGGCTCCTGTTCCCGCAGCACAAACAGCTCCAACGGACATGCCGGTACCACCGCTACCCAAGCGCCGCTCGCCACGCCCTTTCATTCTCGGCGCCATCGCAATTGGTGTTGTGGGCTACGGTATCTATTGGGGTCACGATTGGTGGACGCATGGACGGTTTGTGATTTCAACAGATGATGCCTATGTCGGCGCGCCAATCACCACTCTATCCACGCGCGTTTCGGGCCATATTGTTGAGGTGGCTGCCGCCAATAATCAGGCTGTTCGAGCGGGTGATCTGCTCGTGCGCATCGATGATGGCGACTACCGTTTGGCGGTTGAAAGCGCAGGCGAGCGGATTGATACGCAAACCGCCAGTCTTTCGCGTGTTGATAAGCAAGTGGCGCAGCAGGAAGCCGTTATTGATCAGGCCCGCGCCCAAATCACCGCTGCCCAAGCCGATGCGATGCGGGCCGAACTCGATTTCGCCCGCGCCCAAAAATTGGCGGAAGCCGATTTCAACACCCGCGCAAGGCTTGATCAGGTCCAAGCCGATCGAGACCGCACAGCGGCCTCTCTATTGAGTGCTAAAGCCGGACTTTCTGCCGCGATGGCCGGTATCGACGTGCTCAAAGCGCAAAAAATCGAGCTGGAACATTCCAAAGCCGAGCTCGAAACGGTGCTGTCGAAAGCCCGCCGCGATCTCGACTTCACGGCCATCCGCGCGCCTTTCAATGGCGTGGTGGGCAACCGTGCCGCGCAACTCGGCATGCTGGTTGAGCCCGGTGTGCGACTTTTGGCGCTCGTTCCGCTCGATGCGGTTTATGTCGATGCTAATTTCAAGGAAACGCAGCTCACCCGCCTAAAACCCGGCATGACGGCTTTGGTGCATGCGGATGCCTGGCCGGGCCGCGTCTTCACCGGCAAAATCACAAGCTTTGCGCCGGCCACCGGCTCGATGTTCTCCCTGCTACCTCCTGAAAATGCCACTGGCAACTTTACTAAAATCGTCCAGCGCGTTCCGGTCCGCATCGCGTTTTCGCCCGAAGACATCAAGGATGGTGCGTTGCGCCCCGGCCTTTCCGTCACCGTTGAGGTGGATACCACCGCACCATGAGCGAGGCCGTCAAATCAGCGGCTCCCGCTTGGCCGCCCGCGCCTCCAGTCGTCACCACAAAGCGCGTCATCGCGTTTATCGGTATGGTGTTTGGCATGTTCATGGCGATCTTGGACATCCAGATCGTCTCGGCTTCGCTTTCTGAAATTCAGGCCGGATTGTCCGCCAGCGCGGAAGAAATCTCCTGGGTACAAACCGCGTATTTGATCGCAGAAGTCGTCATGATCCCGCTGTCGGGCTTTCTCGGCCGTATGATCTCCACGCGCTATCTGTTTGCCGCCTCTGCTGCTGGTTTCACCCTCATGAGCGTGATGTGCGCGCAGGCGTCATCGATTGAGGAGATGATCATCTGGCGCGCACTGCAAGGTTTTATCGGCGGCGGCATGATCCCTTCGGTATTCTCAGCCGCTTTTTCGATTTTTCCGCGTGACAAGCAGCCGATCATCTCGCCCATTATCGGGCTTGTCGCAACGCTAGCCCCCACGATTGGACCAACGATTGGCGGGTATCTGACCGACCTATTCTCTTGGCATTGGTTGTTCTTGGTCAATGTCGTGCCCGGTATTTTGGTTACACTCTCGGCATGGTTTCTGATCGATTTCGACAAGCCTAATTTGAGCCTGTTCAAAACCTTTGACTGGTGGGGACTGGCGGGCATGGCCGGGATGCTGGGCGGGCTTGAATATGTGCTCGAAGAAGGCCCCGCCAAAGACTGGTTTCAGGATGATCGGATCGTCACCTGCGGCGCGATTGCGGCTGTGGGCGGAACGCTGTTTTTCATCCGGGCTTTCATGGCGACCACGCCCATTGTCGACCTCAAAGCCTTCACCAATCGCAATTTTGCGGCGGGTTGTCTCGCCTCCTTCACGATTGGCATCGGTCTTTACGGGCTAACCTATCTCTACCCCATCTTTCTCGCGCGGGTTCGCGGTTACACCTCGCTTGAAATTGGCGAGACGATGTTTTTAACCGGCATCGCAATGTTTTTCACCGCACCCGTTGCCGGAAAACTCTCGGCCAAGCTTGACCCTCGTGTGATGCTTGGTATTGGGATTGTCGGCTTCGCCATTGGTACCTTTTTGGCCTCAACCCTCACCAAGGATTGGGGCTTTGGTGAATTGGTCTGGCCGCAAATCTTCCGTGGGGTATCTTTAATGTTCTGTATGGTGCCGATCAACAATGTCGCACTCGGAACCCTGCCGATGGATCGGCTTAAAAACGCTTCTGGCCTGTTCAACCTCACCAGAAATCTGGGTGGTGCCGTTGGCTTGGCGTTAATCAACACCATTCTGAATGACCGCTGGGACCTCCATTTGCAGCGACTAAAAGACAGTTTGGTCTGGGGTCGGGATGCAGCGGAGCAAACTCTTTCCAACATGACGCTGGGCCTCTCGGCCCTTGGTGACGGCGCTGAACTCGGCGCATTGAAAAAAATGGCAGGCCTTGTGCGGCGAGAGGCCTTGGTGCTGGCGCTGGGCGATGTCTTTCTAGCCCTAACCTTTGTTTTCCTCCTGATGCTCGTAGTACTCCCTGCCATCGAGAAGGCGGGAAAGCCAAAGCCCGCTGGCGGCGGCGGACATTAAGCCCTAAGCGGTCGACAGACACCCATGTCTGGTATAATAAAAATCCATGCTTGAAGGCCTTACCCCCAAAAACCCGACCCATGTGATGAAACTCGTCAGCGACGAGAAAACCGCGCGCGCGGTTGCTGACATTGTCATGGAAACCTTTGACCCGAACGAGACGGCTGCGGCCGCGTTTGAAAACGAAGCGACGCTTGATTGGGAAGTCGAAGTCTATTTCGCCGAGCCCCCGCATGAAGATGGCATGCGCGAATTGATTGCGACTACCGTCAACGAGGTCGCGGCAAAAGCTCTCACTTTTGAGACGCTTGCCGAAAAAGACTGGGTGAAGGCCTCGCTTGACGGGCTTTCCATCGTCCATGCTGGGCGGTTTCAGGTGCATGGCTCGCATGATCGGGCGCGTATTCCGCTTAACGCCATCGGGATCGAGATTGAAGCCGCGTTAGCGTTTGGCACCGGCCATCACGGCACCACGCGTGGCTGCCTTTTAATGCTGGATGACATCTTAAAGCGCCGTCGGCCCAACCATGTGCTTGATATCGGCACCGGCTCCGGTGTTTTGGCGATTGCCGCAGCCCGTGCCCTGCATAAGCCGGTGGCTTCAGGCGATATCGATCCGGTGGCGGTCGAAGCGGCATACAGCAATGCAGTGCTTAACCGTGCGGGCGGCTATGTAAAGCCTGCCGTGGCCAAAGGCGTGGGCCACCCAGCGCTCTATGCAGCCAAGCATTATGATCTGATTTTTGCCAATATTCTGGCGCGCCCCTTAATCAAATTGGCCCCGCAGATTGCAGCCGTGGCCGCTCCTGATGCCGATATCGTCCTTTCAGGCCTCTTGGCCCATGATGTTCCGGGCGTCGTTAACGCCTATGGCTTGCAAGGCTGGTATTTGGTCAAGCGCCGTAATCTCGAAGGCTGGGCCGCACTCCTCTTGCGCCGCGTCGCTGGCCGCCCTCTCAGCCCCTATTAATTCCCTCTCAACCGGCAAGGACCCGACACCATGGCCGAAGCAATTTTCCAAACGTTTGAACAAAAGACCAACCCGGCGCAGGGTGCCCCTCACCTCACTCTGCTCCGCGCGGAACTGAAAGCCCGTGGGCTTGATGGGTTCGTCATCCCTCGCACCGATGAGCACCAAAACGAATATGTCCCCCCCTCCTCCGAGCGTCTCGCCTGGCTCACCGGCTTTTCCGGCTCGTGGGGCATGGCCATTGTGCTGGCCGATCAAGCCGCCATTTTCGTCGATGGCCGTTATACGGTGCAGGTGCGAGAACAGGTGGATGGGAAGGTTTTCACGCCTGAACATTTAATCGACAACCCGCCCGAAGGCTGGCTCGAAAAACAATTGAAACCCGGCCAAAAACTCGGCTTTGATCCATGGCTGCACACGCCCGATGGTACCAAGCGGCTGGAAAAAGCCTGCGCCGCTGCAAAAGCCACGCTTGTTCCGGTGGATACCAACCCGGTCGATGCCGTCTGGGCAGACCGCCCTGCTCCACCCCTGGCTCAAGTGATGTTGCATAAACCCGCTTATGCCGGTGAAGACGCGCATGAAAAGCTCAAACGAATCCAAGCCAAACTTGCAGCGCAAGGGGCCGACGCCGTGGTGCTAACGGATGCGCACGCGGTGGCTTGGGCCTTCAATATCCGCGGCGGCGATGTCGGCCACACGCCGTTACCGCTTGGCTTTGCCATTGTCCCGCGTGAGGGCAAGGCAGAGCTTTATATGGATGGAAGGAAATTCTCCAACACCGTCCGCAGCGCCGTGTCCGATCTGGCGGAAATTGCCGAACCGGCAGGGCTGGACCGTGCGCTGCAAACCCTTGGGAGCAAAGGCGCAAAGGTGAAGTTTGACGCAGCCTCCGCCTCCAACCGCCTCGTCGCCATGGTTGAAAGCGCGGGCGGCACGTCCGAAGTCGGTACCGATTTCATCGCGCTGATGAAGGCTGTTAAAAACAACGCCGAAATCGCAGGCTCCCGCGCAGCCCACGCGCGCGATGGCGCGGCGATGGCCAAATTCCTCGCTTGGTTTGACCGCGAAGCCATTTCCGAAAAACTCACCGAGATCGATGCCACCATCGCGCTTGAAGGCTTCCGCCGCGAAACTGGCGTATTGAAAGATGTCTCCTTCCCCTCCATTGCCGGTGCTGGCCCCAACGCCGCCCTACCCCATTACAAAGTATCAACCGAATCCAACCGCCGTATTGAGAAGGGAATTTTTCTCATCGATTCGGGTGCTCAATATGAGGATGGTACCACCGACATCACCCGCACCATCGCGGTAGGCCCGGCAACGGCTGAGATGAAAGACCGCTTCACCCGCGTGCTCAAAGGCCATATCGCCATTGACATTGCCGTGTTTCCGAAAGGCGTCTCTGGCGCTCAGCTCGACAGTTTCGCCCGCAAAGCGCTTTGGGACGTTGGGCTCGATTTTGACCACGGCACCGGCCACGGCATCGGCTCTTACCTATCGGTCCATGAAGGCCCGCAGCGCATTGCCAAAACGGGCGTCACCCCGCTTGAGCTCGGCATGATGCTGTCCAATGAGCCCGGCTTCTATAAAGCAGGCCAATGGGGCATTCGCATCGAAAACCTGATCCTCGTCGAAAAGCGCGATATCCCGGGTGCTGAGCGCGAAATGTACGGGTTTGAGACCTTGAGCTTCGCGCCCATCGATTTGAACTTGGTTGAGCCCGCTCTTCTCACCACCGAAGAACGTGCTTGGCTCAACGCCTACCACGCCAAAACCCGCGCCATTGTTGGTCCGCATTTGGATGCGGCGACGATGAAATGGTTGGAAGTGGCGACACGGGAGGTGTGACCTCAAATCAGGGCAGGTCACCCGGATCAACCCATGGCACACCAGTTAACTCGAAATGTCTGCCATTTCGGGTAACGACGGTATAGCCGTTGACGGAAGCTGTAGCGGCGATCATCAAATCGATGGTTTCAACCACGGTTGGACGCGCTCGCTCGGCAATCTGCGGCATGACAAGCGCAATTTCAGTTGTAAGGGGTAAAATCCGCTCCGACCAAATGGTGATTAACCCATCCCGAAACGCCGCCAATTGTCTGGCACGTTGCAATTTATCTTCGCGGCCAAGTTTCAAAATACCAGCCTCGATCTCCGCCAAAGTAAGAACGCTTAAATACGACCGATCATCGATCCGGCGCAGTTTTTCAATAACCCCACTTTCTCGCTCCATTCGGCGAGGATCGAATAAAGAAATTACATTTGTATCAAGGAGATACATAAAATCTCGTTACTCAGAAAAGTCTGAACCAAGGGGCCGATGATCAACGGCCCACGAGCGGTCGCCAACATCTTCTGCTGCGCCACCAAGCGATTGCTCAAAAAAATCAATCATGCCATGCTTCACTCGTGCTGCACCATGTCGATATCCTTGACCGGATTCTTGGAATCCTTGGTTTGATTGGCGTTCTAACCAACCCGGAAGGAGAGCAGCAGCAATCTCGACATAAGGCTCTAGTATAATTCGTCCATCGTCTTCGCGCGTCATTCGATACGAACTAATGCCCTTAGTTATCGCACCAAGCGTAATACGGCCTTTGGCATCGGGATGCAGAATTTTGACGGTCGTGCGCTGTGCCATGTCAACCTCTCCTCGAACAGTTTAAGCATATCACAAAATAGGAAAAATCAAAGTGGGAATTCCCACCTAATCACCTTGCCCACCCACCCGCTCAAACCACTCATCCTCGGAAATAACCTCAACCCCGTGCTTCTTGGCATCCGCCAGCTTGGAGCCCGCACCTGGCCCTGCCACCACGAGATCGGTCTTTTTCGACACCGAGCCCGAGACTTTCGCGCCCAAGCGCTCGGCCATCGCTTTAGCCTCGTCGCGGCTCATCCGTTCTATCGCACCGGTAAACACCACCGTCTTGCCGGATACGGGGCTCGCTGATGCAACCGCTTCCATCGCCTCGGGCGTCACGTGCTCCATGAGCGCATCAAGCTCTTCCCGATTATGCGCCTCACCAAAGAAGTCGACGATCGAACCCGCCACAATTGGCCCGATCCCGTCAATGCCGGTCAGCTCCGCTTTTGCCGCTTCGCCATCCTCTGCAGCCTGCACCGCAACCTCGCGTAGCCGCTGGATGGAGCCAAAATGCCGGGCCAATTGCTTGGCGGTCGTCTCGCCGACATGTCTGATCCCGAGGCCAAAAATAAACCGGTTGAGTGCCACGCTCCGCCGCGCTTCAATGGCCAAGAACAGCTTTTTAACCGATGTGTCGCCGTAGCCCTCACGGCCCTTCAGTTTTTTAAGCGAGCGGGCGTCGCGGGCCTCTAGCGTAAAGATATCGCGCGGGCGCGTAATGATCCCGTCGATGTAGAAGGCCTCAATCTGCTTATCGCCCAACCCTTCAATATCGAACGCATTGCGTGAGGCAAAATGCTTCAACCGCTCGGTGGCTTGCGCGGGGCAAATCAAACCCGCCGTGCAACGCCGCGCAACTTCCGCCTCGCCCGTCTTGGGATCTATCTCGCGCACCGCATGGCTGCCGCAAGCGGGGCAGAGGTGCGGAAATTCGTAAGCCTTGGCTCCCGCAGGCCGCTTTTCAAGCACCACCGAGACGATCTGCGGAATCACATCGCCAGCCCGTTGCACAATCACGGTGTCACCAACGCGTACATCCTTCCGCGCGATTTCGTCTTCATTGTGCAAGGTTGCGTTGGATACAACCACGCCGCCAACCGTAATCGGTTGAAGTTTCGCAACCGGCGTCAAAGCCCCCGTCCGGCCAACCTGAATATCGATATCGAGCAGCAGGGTCCGCGCCTGCTCAGCCGGAAATTTTCGCGCGGTGGCCCAGCGCGGCGA
>Ga0007795_10000970_pt1 | contig 10090 bp, 6 predicted proteins | sample CryBogmetaGMA1M_FD_60369 | JGI IMG/M metagenome (GOLD analysis project Ga0007795, IMG submission 60369) | Freshwater microbial communities from Crystal Bog, Wisconsin, USA - MA1M | ecosystem: Environmental > Aquatic > Freshwater > Lake | place: Crystal Bog, Wisconsin, USA | collected 2009-07-06
TTTCGTGACATGGAGTTCTTCAAACTCAAGATCCTGGCCATTCACGAGGCCGAGTTAAAACTGATTGGATGATCACCACTGAGATGCGTTCGCATGTATACTATGCCCATCGTGGCGCGCGCAATTTCCGGATGAACCATATTTTCGACATCGGTGGTGATGCCGAACCCGAAGACAAACATCATGAGCGCAGAGCCAATGAAGGCAAAAGCGAGCCGCACGGGGTCGCGGAGAATCTCCTTGGTCTCGCGATGAGCGTAGGCCAGTAGTCGGCCTGGGCTGAACGATGCGTTCCCAGACTCGACGTGGCCCGAAGTGCTGGGCGGCGCTTTTCTGCTATGGCCCAGATCGAGGTCGGCTGCGTTCGCCTTTGCAATCTGTCCCGCTTCACCGGCCGCATCCTCGATATAGCCAATGAAGGCCTGTTCGAGATCGTCTGTACCGCGAGCTTTCATCAGAGCGGCGGGGGTGTCACAGGCAAGGACCTTACCTGCGTGCATCAGGGAGATTCGATCGCAGCGTAACGCCTCGTTCATGAAGTGGGTCGATACGAAGATTGTCACACCCTGGCGTCTGGAGAGATCGATCAACAGTTCCCAGAACTCGTCGCGCGCCACCGGATCCACTCCGGAGGTAGGCTCGTCGAGGATCAACATCTCCGGCTTGTGAAGTACCGCGACAGCCAGTGAGAGCCGTTGCTTCAGCCCCATGGGCAACTGGTCGGCGAGGATATCCAGATGCGGTACCAGTCCGAACCTCTTGATCAGATCGTCGATGCGTTCCCGGGCCATATCGGGCGGCAAATGGTAGAGCCGGGCGTGTAGGGTCAGGTTCTGCCGCACGGTCAGTTCGCCATAAAGCGAGAAAGCCTGGGTCATGTAGCCTACGCGTGTCCGGGTCTCCAGGCTCTTGGCGTCGATCGGCTTCCCGAACAGGAGCGCTTGTCCTTCGCTGACGGGCAAAAGCCCGGTCAGCATCTTCATCGTGGTGGATTTACCGCATCCATTCGAACCGAGAAAGCCGAAGATTTCACCGGGCTCGATCGTCAGGGTGACATCATTCACGGCCACGAAGTCACCGAACCTGCGGGTCAGGTGTGTTGCGGTAATTGCCGGCTCTCCGCCGGTGTGGACTCGGGGCGGAATGATCAGCTTCTGACGATCTCCGCGCTGGTCTATCGGTAGCAAGGCAACAAACGCTTCTTCCAGGTTCTGGCAACCGGTGCGCTCGACGAGTTCCCCGGGTGTGCCCGCGGCCAGCACTTGCCCCGCGTTCATTGCCACGATCCAGTCCCACCGCTGCGCTTCATCCATGTAAGCGGTGGAGATCAGAACACTCATCGCTGGCCGATTGGCGCGGATGTCGTCGATCAGTTTCCAGAACTGCTGTCGTGAGAGTGGGTCAACGCCGGTGGTCGGTTCGTCGAGGATGAGTAAGTCGGGGTCATGGATCAGAGCCCCGCACAGGCCGACCTTCTGCTTCATCCCGCCCGAAAGTTTACCGGCAGGTCGGTCTGGAAAGGGGCCTAAACCGGTCGCTTCCAGCAACTCACCAATGCGTTGCTTTCGCTCTGCGGCAGGCAAACCGAACAATCGCGCGAAAAAGTCGATATTCTCGTAAACGCTGAGCTCAAAATACAGATTTTTCCCCAAGCCCTGCGGCATATAAGCGATGCGAGGACAAACCAGGCTTCGGTGGCGTAGGTCTGCAATGTCTCCACCCAAGACCTGCACTTCCCCTTGCTGCAGTTTCTTGGCACCACCAATCAAACCCAGTAACGAGGACTTTCCAACCCCGTCTGGACCAATGAGGCCCACCATCTTGCCGGCAGGGATCTCGACCGAGATCCCCCGCAGGGCCTCGGTCGACCCATATCGGTGCGTGACATTCCTGACCGAGACCACTGGCAGAGTCTCATGCGACATCGCGGCCACCTGATATCTTGAGTGGAAAATCGGCGAATTAACCTGAAATCGGCCGGGTTTCCGGCGGTTGACCTTCAGGCGGCGGGGACGCACTCTTCGCTGGGGGAACCTGGCCTGCGGGAACCTGAATCTTGAGAAAGTTCGGCCAGGCGACCGAGGAGTCGTACCGCACGTATCCAACGCCACGGATCCCCGTCTTGACGCGGTCGATATAGGGCAAAATAAGTTCGGGGGGAATTTGGATCTTGACTCGGAACATCAGTTTATCGCGTTCGCTGCGGGTCTCTACCTGTTTGGGCGTGAATTGCGCCTCGGGAGAAACGAACGTGACCCGCGCCGGAGCCACGCGGTCTGGAACCGGATCGAGCTTGATACGGGCCTCGTCTCCATATTTGATCCGCCCTGCCTGCTGAGCAGGGAGGTAAAGATCCATATAAATATCGGTCAGATTGATCAATGTCAGAACCTTGCCACCAGACGCTAGCACCTCGCCCTCTTCAGCAAGGCGGTACAGCACCCGTCCCTTGACGGGCGACTTGAGAATGGAATCATCAATCCGGGTCTGGGTCTGATTGACCTCGGCTTTGCGGACTTCCACCATCTGGAGGGTCGTATTGAGCTTCGCCTTCTCTTCTTCGAGTGCGGCCTGAGAAGTTTTGAGCGTTGCTTCCTTCTGGTCGTACTCTTCCCTGGAAATCACGTCGCGAGAGAACAAAGTTCGGGCTCGGTTATATTCCGTCTCGGCGAGCCTGAGTTCGCTTTCCCGGCGCAAGATGCTGGAGCGACCCACGGTCGCCTGCTCTTCAGCGGTGGCCACGTTGGCATTCCCCTTGGCAAGTTCCGCGTTCAGGGTAGAAAGGTCCATGCGAGCAACCACCTGCCCAGGCTCGACCAGATCCCCTTCATGGACCAAGATCGTGGCGATTCGACCAGACTCCCTGGCGGAAACATCGACCTGGATCGCTTCGATGCGGCCATTGCTGGACGCAATGCCCGGAGGGAGCTTCAGGGCTTGCTTTGCCTGATAGGCCTGCCAGCCGAAGTAAATTGCGGCACCCACACCGGTGACTAGCAAAGTGCCTAGCAAGAGCGTGCGAACAAAATGACCAATCTGCCCAGTCGACATGCCTCACCTGCTCTCGCGTCCACACGTCCTGACCAAAAACCAGGCCAGGCACCAGACCAACACCTGGAATTCCAGGTCTGAGTCTGTATAGCGTAACCTATTTCAAGACTCAGCCCCGGAGAATTCCAAGCTCCGAAAGTTGATCTAGTCCTCAAGAAATCGAACGGCTCCCGTTTTGAGCTCATATACCGCGCCAGCCCCAAGGACTTCCTTGTGAGTAAGACGTTGCTGGGTTTCTGGAAGCGCCTTGAGCTGCTTGATCGTCCAGCGAACGTTGGCCTCGACGGCCGCCTGAACGCGATCATCTCCCTGCACAGAATCCGGTAACTTCTCCAGCCCTGGATGGATTCTTTCAAGCAGCGAACGAATGAACCTGGGTTCGGTTCCGCGACCTTCAAGCGCATCAAGGGCAGCCATCACCGCTCCACAACGCTCATGCCCCATCACCACGATCAGCGGGGTATGAAGGTGATACACCGCGTACTGCAGGCTACCCACAACGTCCGAGGCGTAAACGTTACCCGCCACGCGGATCACAAAAAGATCGCCGAACCCCTGATCAAAGACCAGTTCCGGCGGTACCCGCGAATCACTGCATGCCAGAATCGTTGCAAACGGCTGCTGGCCGTCGCTAAGATGTTCACGCCAGTCCGCTGCTTGATGAGCATGCAGCACGTCACCCGTCACGAACCGCTTGTTCCCCTCCTTCAGGCGGCGAAGAGCCTCTTCGCCACTGATAGCAGGCTTCTTCCCCTCGTGCTCGTCATTGCTGGCCCGAGCAAGGCTGGAAGCAGCCAGGCCGCCGATCACGGTTCCTACACCCGCCACCAAACAGTTTCGCCGTGTGATTGGATCTTGCGCACCCATTCTGTCACTCCTTTCAATCCTGCGCTCAAACCAGGTACAACCCTGTGCCCGGCTTACTGGTCAGTCAGGTTCGGCAGTGCCGCCCGACCAAGTTTCCCCAACCCAATGCTTCCCAATTCATCGAAACAGCCGTGCCGGCCAGGATTACACCAGCCGGCACGGCATGAGATTGAACAACGCGAGAGAGAGATCATTTGCCCGCGGGGGCCGACTCAATCTGCTTCTGGATCTTCTCCAGGTTAAACGAGCCAGGCGTCTGGCTTGGCGGATATTCCTTCATGCTCATCAGGAACTTCGCGGCCAGTTGCTGCATGGGGACCACGATGAACGGCCGATCCAGGAACCAGTCGTTGTAGGTGTTCGAGTTGTGCTGGGCCTTCTCGAACGGGTCGCGACGCAGGTTGAACAGCAAGGGAACACGCAGTTCGGTGAACGGCTCACGCCACACTTCGAACGCCTGACCACGATTCTCCAGGAAGATTGCCTTCCAGTCGGCATAACGGATCGCCACGATCTGGCCATCGTCATTGACGTAGAAGAATTCGTTGCGAGGCGAGCGATCGGCCTTACCGGTCAGGTAGTCCAGTATGTTGTAACCGTCGATGTAGTTGCGATACTTGCGGCCGTTCAGCTCGACGCCTTCCTTGAGCTTTTCGGCAATCTTGGGTTCGCCGCCAATCGCCGCGAAGGTCGGCAGCCAGTCTTCGTGGCTCACAACACCGTTAAGCGTCACGTTCGCGGGGAACTTGCCAGGCCAGCGCACAAAAGCGGGAACGCGGTAGGCGCCTTCCCAGTTCGAGTTTTTCTCGCTCCGGAACGGTGTGGTACCGGCATCGGGCCAGGTGTTGAAGTGCGGTCCGTTATCGGTGGAATAATAAACGACCGTGTTATCAGCGATCTTGAGTTCGTCAAGCAACGCGAGCAGTTCACCCACATGCATGTCGTGCTCGACCATGCCGTCGCCGTACTCATCTTGGTGGCTGATGCCGATATGCTCTGGCTTCACATGGGTGCGGAAGTGCATCCGTGTGCCGTTCCACCAGCAGAAGAATGGCTGACCCGCAGCGTTCTGGCGCTTGATGAAATCCTTGGCGGCGGCAACCGTCTCGTCGTCAATCGTCTCCATCCGCTTCTTGGTGAGCGGCCCGGTGTTTTCGATCGTCTGGCCACCCTTGCCGTCGGCCTTGGTCTTGAGAACGCCTCGCGGCCCATAGGTTTCCAGGAAGGTCTTACCGTTCGCAAACTTGAAATCACGCGGATAGTCGCGGTTTTCCGGCTCTTCTTCCGCATTGAGGTGATACAGGTTGCCAAAGAACTCGTCGAACCCGTGCATCGTTGGCAGATGCTCGTCACGATCTCCCTGGTGGTTTTTGCCGAACTGGCCGGTCGAGTAACCGAGGCTCTTCATGACCGTGGCAACGGTTGCATCGGTCTTCTGCCAACCTTCCTTGGAACCTGGCAGACCAACCTTGGTCATTCCGGTGCGCACAGGAACGTTCCCGGCCAGAAACGCCGCACGGCCGGCCGTGCAACTCTGCTGACCGTAATAGTCGGTGAATGCAACCCCTTCCTTGGCGATCCGATCGATATTGGGTGTCTTGTAGCCCATCATCCCGCGGTTATTGTGACTGATGTTCCAGGTACCAATATCGTCGCCCCAGATCACCAGAATGTTCGGCTTCTTGCCGTTCTGAGCCACAGCGGCCGGTTCCGCCGCTGCGTCGGCGTCGGCGGGGGCGGCCGGCGTACTGACCAGGCCGGTGGTCAATGCAGTTAGCGCGGCGTTGCGCGACGCATTCCCCACGCAGCAACCGCTCCCATTCTCAACAGAATCGGTCGGATAGGAGGTCGCCGACTGCATCAGGTTCGTGATCGCCGAGATTGGGCAGGAGACCCTGCCAAGATCAGCCACGGAGCCCAGGCCCATGCCCAGCCCCAAAAACGCGAACAGCTTCACGGTCGAACTCGTCATGAGTTGCCTTCTCCTGGTTAATGCCAAAGAAAAACAGAAAAAGTATCCCTGTAGAACCCCGCAATCGTAAACTCGAACGTGCCAAATGCAAGCAGATTTACCCAGCATTTACGAGAAACACACCAGAAAGCCGTCCTTATGTCCGGCTTCCCGGCTGCCACGCATGCGGCACGTCATTCGAACTGTAGAACCGTGAACGAGTGCGGGGTTAACATGTACTTCGTATTCCCCTGCCGAACACCATGTGGCCACTCGGTCGAATACGGCAGAATGGCGTCAAGTTGCTGAGCGGTATTGCGGGCATCGAGTGGGCCACTGAGCGTGATAACCTTCGCCAAGGGGCTGATCGGAGCAAATCCCGCAAACTGAAGATCCAAGGCGACCGGTTCCGCCTTCTGGTTGACAACCTGAAGGACGAGCCTGTTCCCATCCTCGCTCCGGGTCGCCGTCACATCAACATCCCCTTGCCCGCCAGAGACCTCGGTACTGACCACCAGCGGTAGGTAGTTTCTGGAAATCATCTGGGTCACGAAACCGGGCGGCTGAAGCCAAACCTGCGCTGGGTTCAGGAACAGCAGGCCCTGGTCCCAGTCGTTATCGGTCTGGCCGTCGGGTTGAAGGCAGTTGGCCGAGGTGATGATCGGCAACCGCCCGTCACGCATGAGCACGTTTGTGGCCAGTGCATTGCCGAGCGCCCGCCGCTGGCGATGGTTACCAGAGTTGTATTCAAATACCACAACCTTGTGTTTCGCTCCATCGGACACCTTACCAAGGGCGTCGATGAAGGTGGGAAGAGCGGCCAGGTCGCGGCTTGCGCCTGGCCCGTCGGTACCAATGTGGATATCGAACCAGACCTCCCGCCCCTGCTCTTTGGCAAGCTGGAGGATTTTGCGCTGACCTGCCAGGTTGGTAATTCCGCTGGCGGCACCCTTGAAATTCATGGGGTCGGTGATCGGTTCGCTGTAGACGAAGTCGCCGACCACCACCGTGATATCCGGGTTCTTCGCCCAGATCACCTTGGCCAGCGCCTCGAACTTGGCGGCATAGGCTTCATCGACCCGTTCTTCATTTCCAAGTTCGAGGAATTTGAGCTTGTATGGTTCGGGATGACCATCGGCCACGCGCTTTTGACCCCAGAGGCTGTCGGCGGGGCCGATCGCGTATTCCATGAAGTCGCTCATATCTTGCGGCGTTTCATCCATGTGGAACGCGGGGATATACGCGAAACCGGCTGCCTCACAGAAATCCATGAAGTCGATGATCCCCCAACCGTTGGTCGAGTAGGGGTACCAGGTCCCTTCGTACGGCGGGCGTCTGTCACGCGGGCCGATCATTTTCTTCCAGAGATAGCCAGGCTTGTTGATCATCGAGCCGCCGTATCGCAGAACCGTAATCCCCTGGCTGATCAGCCCCTCGGCCACGTCTTTGCGAACGGGCAAGCCCTTGAACCGGCCCCAATCACCAGGCTGCAAAAACGCGTGGCCAAGCTCCACCACTCCAGCGGCTCCGAGCGCAAGGCTCACGCGACCATTGGTATCACTCTCCGTGGGGGTCAGCACGAAATCCAGCCGTTGCCATTCGCCGGCCGGTACTGGCAACACCTTCTCGGCAAACGACTGGGTTCCATCTCTGTTCTCCAGCGCGATGATCAGATTCGCCGCCTGGCTGGCCCGCGCCCAGATATACCCCTCGTAAGGCTTGCCGGCCACGAAGTTCATTCCCCAGCGGTTCAGACCCTGATTCTCGACACCCACGCGACCGGCCCCGCCTGCAAACGAAATCACCTGCGACTGCCGACCCACGAACGGCTTGTCCTGGCTCAGGCGGAATTTACCGACGGCCGTGCCTGTCTGGACCGGCCTCCACATTCCGCTGATCTGGCTGGGCGAAGCAACCTCCTCGAACGGCAATGGCTGCACAGAGTCGCCCGTCTTCACCCACAGGTTCCGGTAGGCCGGCCGGCTATGCCAGCCCCTGAGCGCCACCCCACCCCTGAGCAGTGCCCGCTGATCATCCTCATGACGAAGAACGGATTTCCCATCGACAAAAACTTCAAGCGTGGCCCCCTGCAATTTCACCCGCATCGGAATCCACCGGCCAATCGCCACCTCACACGGCTCGGACTTGATCGGCTCCCAGTTCCCCCGGTGCCGGCCCAGCATCACCTTCTGGCCCGTCGGCTCCAGGGAAACCTCATATCCATGGAATCGGTCGGCTCCCATGCCTGGGTTCTCCAGACGAACGATCAGGCCGGCATTGATCCCGGCACGCTCGTCGAACTTCAGTTCGACTCCGACCTCGCCATCGCCAAAACCGGGATGTTCGCTCACCAATTTCGGCCCATCCGACGCCTGAATCCGGACCTCGCCCGCTTCCACCCGCCACTGCCCGCCAAACACCTTGAACCCGGGTATCGGCGGCGACGGCGGCGGCTCCTGGAAGCTTTCGCCAAAGATCATCTGGCTGTAAATGCCGCCGTAAATCTCGTGATTCACATCCTCGATGCAGGCACCGGTCAGGTATCGGCTGATCCGGTGTTGGACCTGATCAGCACGCACTTTCACAGCCACTTCCTGAGCCCGAGCCTGGCCCAGCGGAATCAAGCCCAAGAGCAGCCAGACCCAGCGGCGAAAAGCATCATGAAGCATCAGCCAGAATCCCTTCAAGTTCTCAGAGGTATTGCAGTGATCTGGACGTCTCAGAAGCGGATCCGTCCGAAGTTCGCATAAACGTTCATGCTCGCCGGCCGCAGGAAGCCGACCAGTGTCAATTCAAACCGGTTAGCCAGTTCGACCGCGAGCGACGTGGGCGCCCCCACGGCGGCCAGAACCGGTATCGAGGCAACCACGGCCTTCTGAACCAGCTCGAAGCTCACCCGGCCAGAGACCACAAGAATGTGGTTGTCCAGGGGGAGCAGCCGCTCAACCAGTGCCCAGCCTATCAGCTTATCAAGCGCATTGTGGCGGCCGACATCCTCTCGTAGGGCAATCAGCTCGCCATCGGGTCTGAAAAGGCCGGAGGCATGGACGCCGCCGGTTTTCTCGAAGTTCATCTGCGATGCTCTCAGCGTGTCGGGAAGCGAGCTCAGAAGCTCGCTCTGGATCCGCGGGTAAGTACGTAAAGGCTTGGCATCGATCTCCAGAGACGCGATCGAGTTCTTACCACAAACACCGCAACTGGCACTCCGGTAGAAGAACCGGCCCAAGCCCGGGTGTTTGTGTCCCAGTCGAAAATGAACGTCGATCACCGTCCCGGCCGGCTCTTCCGAAGATTGCTCGGCCTGGAGCATGCACTCAATCTCGTCCACCGACCGGATGATCCCCTCGCAGAATAGAAATCCACGTACCAGGTCTTCGTCGTGACCTGGCGTGCGCATGAGGACGGTGACGGCGTGACCATGAAACCGGACCTCCAGGGGAGCCTCCACTGCGACCAGATCGTTCCGCGGTCCAGTTTGATCCCTCGTCTGAAACTCGATCGGCAGCAAGAGGGTGTCTTGCGTTCGCGGTTGGGTCATCGAGCGATTCCTGCGCCAGCTTGGCTGGGCCAGTCCTGGGAAAGACGGTCCTTGAGTCCAAACGCACATTGCGTACAATGCCGCTATTCGCATTCTAGCGAAATTCCTTCCTCAGTCATAACGGGTCAAAGCGATGAAATCCAGGACCAGAACCGGTCGTTATGCGCGCCTTACGGAACCGCTTATCCGTCAAAATGGCGAACTTCGGCCGGCTACGTGGGCCGAGGCTCTCGACCACGCGGCGGCCGGCTTGAGTGCCGTCACCGGGCGGCTGGGCCCACAGAGCTTCGGCCTGTTCAGTTGCTCGAAGACGACCAACGAATTGAACTTCATCGCGCAAAAGTTTGCTCGCGTCGTGTTCGGCAGTAACAACATCGATAGCTGTAATCGGACCTGACACGCTCCGAGTGTCGCCGGTCTGGCGACCGTGTTCGGAGTGGGTGGGGGCACAAACTCCTACCGCGAAATTGAAGAGACGAACGTCATCCTGCTCTGGGGTTCGAACGCCCGCGAAACGCATCCGATCTTCTTCCATCACGTTCTGAAAGGGATCCATAACGGGGCAAGGATGTTCAGTATCGATCCCCGGCGTACCAGCTCCGCACGCTGGGCTGACCAATGGCTGGGGCTCGAGGTGGGCACCGACATCATGCTGGCGAACGCGGTCGGCCGAGAGATCATCG
>Ga0007795_10000973_pt1 | contig 10082 bp, 8 predicted proteins | sample CryBogmetaGMA1M_FD_60369 | JGI IMG/M metagenome (GOLD analysis project Ga0007795, IMG submission 60369) | Freshwater microbial communities from Crystal Bog, Wisconsin, USA - MA1M | ecosystem: Environmental > Aquatic > Freshwater > Lake | place: Crystal Bog, Wisconsin, USA | collected 2009-07-06
ATCGAAGGCGTCTATGACGTCTATCGCACCTAAGAAGATTAGTTAAATTCGGCGAGGTGCTTCTGCGCTTCAAGCAGCCATGTTTTGCGGGCTTCAGCTGATTCGAGGGCCTCTTTAGTCTTCTTCTCATTGCCAGCGGACTTTGCTTTTGCAGCTGCCTTTTCATAACTTTCGATGGAATCAGTTAACTGCTTAACCACTTCAGCTGCGCGTGCCTTGGCAGTTGGATCTGTCTTGCGCCAGATTTCTGCCTCTGCCTCTTTAATTGCATCTTCAACCTTAGAAACACGAGCATCCAGCGCTGCGCGCTTATCGCGATTTGTGATTCCGATCTTTGTCCAAGTATTCATGAGTTCACGGAAGGCGTTCTTTGCCTGCTTCACATCCGTGAAAGGAATAAGCGCTTCGATCTGAACAATGAGTTCTTCGCGCTTGATGAGATTTGCTGCCATTGAAACTTCACGCTTTTCGAGATCTGCATTCTTAGCCGCGAAGAATTGATCCTGAGCCGCTTTGAAGCGTGCCCAATTCTTAGCATCGTCGCCTTTCTTGCCGCGACCAGTTGCTTTCCACTGATCCATCAAGACTTTGAAACGGCGCGCAGTAGCTACCCAATCAGTTGATGTAGCAAGTTTCTCAGCTTCAGTGATGATTTCATTTTTAGCATCAGAGACTTTTCCAGCTGTCGCTTCGAGTTGAGCAAAGTGTGTACGACGACGCTTATCAAACTTATTGCGTGACGCTGAGAATCTCTTCCAAAAATCCGCATCAGATTTCTTATCAAGACGAGGCGCAGCTTTCCATTCATCCAAGAGCGCTTTCAAGCGATCTCCAGTGGACTTCCAATTTTCAGAAAGTGCGAGTGATTCCGCTTCAGCAACAATCTTTTCTTTCTCTACAAGTATCTGAGCGCGGCGAGCGGCCTTTGCTTCAGCCTCGGCAGCCTTCTTAGCCTCGTACGCCTCGCGATGTCCTTCGATGAGTGGCTCAATCTGTTCAACAGAGGCAGCAAGTGCTGCTAAGTCTCCAACACCATTGAGTTCGCGCACTTGTTGGCGCAACTTCTTTACAGCTTCGTAGGCATCCTGCGGAACCATCGCACCACTTGTGATGCGTGCAGCAGTAAGGGCAACTTCAGATGCAAGTGCTTCAAATTTACGTACGAAGTAGGCGAGCGCTTCATCGGCGGTCTTACCAGGATATGAACCGACAGCTTTTTCGCCTTCGTTCGTGCGAACATAGACAGTGCCATCTTCGGCAACGCGACCAAATCGTGAAGGATCACCGACGAGTGCAGATGCAGCACTTGAAACATGGTGAGTTTGGGCTAGAGCAGTTGGATTAATCTCGGTCATGGCTTCCCCTTCAGCGCGTCGGACGGTTCGGCATGAACTCGACCTTCGTTGATATGTGCGATTGTTTGCGAGGTCAAAGGTACCCTGTGCATCCGCGAGTCGTAAATCCACGCGAGAAATAGGGGCGAAAGATGCTTGTGCTCTCCTTCCCAGCCCCCATGTTTGCGACAAATTGTTGGGTGATAGCTCCGGCACCGGGTTCAGAGTGCATCATCGTTGACCCAGGTATGCCAGATATTTCACGGAATATCGAGATGATCGTTGAAGAGCACAATCTCAAGCCGGTAGCTGCGTTAATGACTCACGGACATTTGGATCACACATTTTCAATTACACCTTTGGCAGATGGTTATGACATTCCTGCCTATATACATTCCGAAGATCGCAGATTCATCGCCGATCCTTATGGAATTCACGGAGAGCAATTTGCGGCTCAGTTAGCAGGTATGACTTTTTCAGAGCCGAAGCAAGTGGAAGAACTTAAGAATGGTTCCAGCTTGGAACTTCTGGGTATGAAGATAACCGCAATTCATGCCCCAGGTCATACTCGCGGATCATTGATGTTCACTGTAAATGACGAACTGCTCATCAGTGGCGATGTTCTATTTGCCGGTTCTATCGGCCGTACTGATCTTCCAACGGGTAGCGCAAAGGAGATGACGCAGACTCTTAAGACCAAGGTTCTCCCGCTTTCAGGTGATTTGCGCGTACTCACGGGTCATGGCCCAGAGACGACCATTAAATTCGAGCGAAAAAATAATCCATATCTGAAAGAATTGGCTTCATGAAGTTCGAGAAGATTCAAGCGCCTAAGGGCGTGCGTGAATACCTTCCGCCAGAGTCTCAATCATTTGAATGGGTGCGCGAACAGTTGATAGCGCCAGCCAAAGATGCTGGCTATCAATTAATGGAACTTCCAGTTTTTGAAGATACCAATCTCTTCAGTCGTGGTGTCGGTGAATCGACTGATGTTGTTTCAAAGGAGATGTACACCTTTGAAGATCGTGGCGGACGATCCATCACATTGCGCCCAGAAGGAACGGCCGGAGTCATGCGCGCCGTAATCGAGCAAAATCTTGATCGCGGACAATTGCCGGTAAAAGTTTGGTACTCGGGGCAGTTCTTCCGTGCCGAAAGACCGCAAGCTGGACGCTATCGACAGTTCTATCAGGTTGGAATTGAAGCGATTGGTACTGAGGATCCAGCACTTGATGCCGAAGTGATTGCCATAGCCGATCGTGGTTTTAAGAATCTTGGTCTAAAAAATTATCGATTAGAGTTAACTTCGCTGGGGGATGCGCAATCTCGAAGTGCACATCGCGTTGATTTGATGTCATACATTGCAACGTTGGATTTAGATGAAGCTACCGTTTCTCGAGCTGCTCTTAATCCCTTGCGTCTCTTTGACGATAAGCGTCCGGAAATGCAAGAAGCGATGTCTAAAGCCCCGAAGTTACTTGATTATCTATCAGAAGAATCGGCCGCTAATTTTGCTGCAGTACAAAAGTATCTAAGCGCCTTGGGTATTGAATTCACTATCAACCCACGAATGGTTCGCGGCTTGGATTACTACACCGGAACTACCTTCGAATTCATTCATCCAGACCTTGGTGCTCAAAGTGGCATCGGTGGTGGCGGTCGTTATGACGGACTTATGGAAACTCTCGGTGGTCAATCACTCTCGGGAATAGGTTTTGGTCTCGGTGTTGATCGCGCGCTTCTTGCAGCGATCGCCGAATCTACTGTGCCGAGCCAAGAGTTCACTTCGGATCTCTTCATCATTCCTCTCGGTGAAACAAGTAAGGAATCCTCACTAATCATCGCGCAGAAATTGCGTTCTTCTGGAATTCGGACTGAGATTTCATTCGGAGACCGAGCCCTGAAAGGTGCCATGAAGGCTGCAGATAAATCGGGAGCTCGCTACGTCCTGGTACTCGGTGAATCTGAACTCGAAGCAGGCACTGTCGAACTCAAGAGAATGTCAGATGGGGTTACAACCTCCGTTAAGATTGACCAATTACAGGTGGAAATGAAGCGAATCCTTTCGCTCTAAGTCTCCTCAATATAAAGGGCGGAACATCACGATGTTAAGAAACCACGACGCAGGATCTCTTCGCGCATCACATGCGGGGCAGACCGTAACTCTCGCTGGTTGGGTCGCCCGCCGCCGCGATCATGGCGGAGTAGCGTTTATTGATTTGCGCGATGCAACAGGTTCAGTGCAAGTGGTTATCCGTGATGAAAAGATGGCGGGCCAATTACGTGCCGAATGGTGTCTACAGATCACGGGCGAAGTTGCCCTTCGACCTGCTGGCAATGAGAATCCGAATATCCCAACTGGTGCAATCGAAGTCATGGGAGATGACGTAGTAGTCCTCAGCGAATCTGCACCTCTTCCATTCCCCGTTGACTCCGGAAACGATGTAGAAATCTCTGAAGAAGTGCGTTTGCGTTACCGCTACCTCGATCTACGCCGCGAGGGACCGGCAGCAAATCTACGTCTGCGTTCCAAAGTAACTTCTGCGATCCGCAATGTGATGGAAGATCTTGAGTTCCTCGAAATCGAAACTCCATACCTGACTCGATCCACTCCTGAAGGAGCTCGCGACTTCTTAGTACCTGTTCGACTTCAACCAGGTAGCTGGTATGCGCTTCCTCAATCACCGCAGCTCTTCAAGCAACTTCTGATGGTTGCTGGTATGGAACGCTATTACCAAATAGCTCGGTGCTTCCGCGATGAAGATTTCCGCGCGGATCGCCAACCAGAATTTACCCAGCTTGATATTGAGATGTCCTTTATTGATCAAGCAGATATTTTGGCTGTTGCAGAAAAGATTTTGGTCAAGGTTTGGAAAGACGCAGTTGGTTACGATATCCCGACTCCGATCAAACATATGACTTACGCAGATGCCATGGATAAGTACGGTTCCGATAAACCCGATCTTCGCTTTGGCTACGAACTCACTGAAGTAACTGATTTCTTTAAGTCGACCCCTTTTAGAGTATTCCAAGCTCCGTATGTCGGTGCAGTTGTCATGCCTGGGGGAGCAGACTCACCTCGTCGCGAATTAGACGCTTGGCAAGATTGGGCGAAGGCTCGCGGCGCTAAGGGAATCGCGTACATCTTGGTTAACGCCGATGGCACTTTAGGCGGGCCTGTTTCGAAGAATATTTCCGAGGAAGAACAAGCAGGTATTGCAGCGCTAGTGGGAGCAAAATCTGGAGATGCAATTTTCTTCGCAGCAGGAGAAAGATCGGCGTCACAGCAACTACTAGGGGCCGCACGCCTCGAAATTGGCAAGCGCTGCAACTTGATTAACCAAGGAGCATGGGAGTTTCTCTGGGTTGTAGATGCGCCGATGTTTGAACCAACCGATAACGGAGGTTGGACAGCAGTTCATCACCCATTCACCGGACCTAAGCCAGAATTTGCAAAGACATTTAAGTCAGATCCGGCATCTGCACTCGCTTACGCATACGACATTGTTCTCAATGGAACTGAACTTGGTGGTGGCTCAATTCGTATCCACGACCGAAATATTCAGAAGGATGTTTTCACAGTTATTGGGCTTTCGGATGAAGAAGCCCAGAGCAAATTTGGATTCTTGCTAGAAGCATTTAATTACGGACCACCTCCACATGGTGGAATCGCACTTGGTCTCGATCGAGTCTGCGCACTTCTTACCGGATCAGATTCCATTCGTGAAGTGATTGCATTCCCTAAGACTGCCAGCGGCGGAGACCCATTAACAGGTGCTCCAACACCTATTACTCCTGCGCAACGAAAGGAAGCAGCCATCGATTGGACTCCTCCAAAGGAGTAAGTCAGGTAGGCTAATAACTATGGGTCCAGGCGGAATTGCAACGATTATTGCGGCAACATCTCTCTTCGTGATCGCAGGCGCAATCGCGTATACAGTTATTCGCGTCAGTAAATTGATTGATGAGGCAAAGATTTCGCTCAAAGCCTTTACCGATGACACGACTCCGCTCCTTACCGAATCGACTCGAACTCTTGAATTGATTAATGGCCCACTCGAAAGCATCGCAAAGATCACCAAGAATGTAGAAGAAGTAACTTCAAAAGTGACCGGAGCGACTACTGGTTTCATGGAGAGCCCAACCGGCCGAATCGCTGGGGCGCTACTCGGAGCGGCAACCGTCAGCAAGGGTCGCAAGTCAAAGAAGAAAGCTGACTAGTGGAATCTGCTGAAATCCGTTCGCGTTGGCTACGTTTCTTTGAATCCGAAAATCGTCAAGGTCTCACTCACACAGTCGTTCCATCTGCCTCACTTATTGCAGATGATCCAAATCTCTTGTTGGTCAATGCGGGGATGGTTCCATTTAAACCATTCTTCCTCGGAGAAGTAACTCCTCCATATAAGCGCGCAACCTCGGTTCAGAAGTGTGTTCGCACTCTCGATATTGATGAAGTAGGAAAGACAACACGTCACGCATCCTTCTTCCAAATGTGCGGAAACTTTTCTTTTGGTGATTACTTCAAAGAGGGTGCTATCTCCTTAGCGTGGGAATTACTCACTCGTCCTATCAGCGATGGTGGTTACGGATTTCCCGAAGAAAAGCTTTGGGTGACTGTCTATCTCGATGATGATGAAGCAGAGGACATTTGGCATAAGAAGATAGGCATTCCGCGCGAGCGAATTCAACGTCGCGATATGGCAGATAATTTCTGGTCTATGGGCGTACCTGGTCCATGTGGTCCTTGCTCTGAAATTTATTATGACCGCGGCCCTGCATACGGCGTTGAAGGCGGACCGATCGCAGATGAAAACCGTTACATGGAAGTATGGAATCTCGTCTTCATGCAGAACGAACGTGGTGCTGGTGGCGGTAAGGATGGATATCCAATCCTGGGCGAACTACCAGCAAAAAGTATCGATACCGGTTTGGGTCTCGAGCGAACTGCTGCACTTCTGCAAGGTGTAGAAAATATTTACGAAATCGATACAACGATGCAGATTCTTAAGCGAGCATCTGATCTTGCTGGTGTTCATTACGGCAAGGCCCAGAACACCGATGTTTCATTGCGCGTTGTTGCAGATCATGCGCGAACTTCAGCGATGTTGATCGGTGATGGAGTAACACCAGGAAATGAAGGTCGTGGCTATGTTTTGCGTCGAATGATGCGTAGAACCATCCGCAATATGCGCTTAATGGGAGTTAACGACCCGATCATGTCAGAACTCACCGTTGCTGCAATTGGCGCAATGGGCCCGCAATATCCTGAACTAGTTGCTGATCAAAAACGAATTTTGGCTGTATCAGTTGCGGAAGAAGAATCCTTCCTGCAGACCCTCAAGGCAGGAACTCAGATTTTCGATATGGCTTCGACTCAATTGAAGACGAGTAAGAAGAACGTTCTTCCTGGTGAAGAAGTTTTCAAGCTACACGATACATACGGTTTCCCTTTTGACCTCACTCTAGAAATGGCTCGCGAAGAAGGCCTTGAGGTCGACGAAGATGGTTTCCGTCGATTGATGAATGAACAGCGTGATCGCGCGAAAGCTGATGCCAAGGCCAAGAAGAGCGGTCACACAGATTTATCTGAGTACAAGAAGATTGCAGATGCTAAAGGGGCATCCACCTTCCTTGGATACACCCATAACGAAACAGAATCTGTCATCAATGGAATTCTCGTAGATGGCTTAAGCGTTTCATCAGCTCGTTCTGGAGAAGAAGTTGAAATTGTTCTCGATCGCACACCTTTCTATGCAGAAGGTGGTGGTCAACTTGCAGATGGTGGTCGCATCACACTTTCTAACGGTGCAGTTGTAGAGATTGACGATGTACAAACCCCTGTCAATGGTTTATCTTCCATCGAGGTCGAGTGATTTCTGGTGAAGTATCAACCGGCGAAGCAGCCTTAGCGTCGATTGATTTGGAACGTCGCGATGCCATTTCTCGCGCTCACACGGCGACTCACATGGTGCATAAGGCGTTCCGTGAAATTCTAGGCGAAACAGCTACACAAGCTGGATCTGAGAATTCACCCGGTCGTTTCCGTTTCGATTTCCCGTCTACCGGAGCTGTTCCCGATTCAGTACTCAATGAAGTCGAATCACGCGTCAACACTCTACTTCTCGATAATCTCGCAGTCACTGCAGAAAGTATGACGCAGGATGCCGCAAAGAAGATTGGAGCGATGGCTCTCTTCGGCGAAAAGTACGGTGATCAGGTGCGCGTTGTCAGTGTTGGAGATTGGGCGCGCGAACTCTGCGGAGGAACCCACGTTGAACGTTCTGGTCAGCTTGGCGTCGTAAAACTTCTCAGCGAATCTTCGGTTGGTGCTGGAGTACGACGCGTTGAAGCGCTGGTAGGCGTTGATGCTTACAAGTTCTTAGCTCGTGAGCATATTTTGCTCAATTCGCTGACTGAAATCATTAAGGGTGCTCGTACTGAGGAACTTCCAGAACGAATCTCTGATCTGCTTATAAAAATTAAAGATATTGAGAAAGAACTTGCTGCAGTTCGTTCAGCACAAGCAATGGGCCAAATCGGTGCTCTCGCCGATACTGCCCAAATTCTCAATGGCACGACGACCGTGACAGCTGTTCTACCTGATGGGATTACGGGAGATGATCTTCGTAAGATTGCACTCGATCTCAAGAGCCGTGCAGCCCAATCAGTAGTTGCTCTGATAAGTGCAAATGATGGCAAGCCTGTACTCGTAGTCGCTGTAAGCGATGCTGCCAAAGCCGCAGGGCTTAAGGCAGGTGCGTTGGTAAAGATTGGTTCAACAATTCTTGGCGGTGGCGGTGGCGGCAAAGATGATTTCGCACAAGGTGGCGGAACTGATGCAACGAAATCGAGCGCTGCGCTAACCGCGATAGCTGATTCAATTTCAGGAAAATAGTGGCTACGCGAGGCCGGCGAATCGCTTTTGATTACGGCGATGTGCGCACAGGTGTTGCCCTGAGCGATCCAGATGCCATTTTGGCTTCTCCGCTATGTGTCCTTCAAACGCAAAGTCGTGATTTCCTCAAGGAAGTAAATAATCTTTTAGCCGAGCATGAACCGATTCAAATCTTCGTTGGTCTTCCCAAAAATATGTCTGGCACAACTGGTGAAGCGGTGGAGAAAGTCAATTCATTTATCGAAAGCCTTAAAGGAATTACTTCTGTTGATATTGCTACTGTCGATGAACGTTTATCGACTGTTTCCGCACAAAAGCGATTGCGAGAGGCAGGGGTAAACGCACGCGATTCTAAGGAGCTGATTGACGCTATGGCCGCTGTTGCGATTTTAGAACAAGGGATAGCGAGTGAAAATTGATGCCAAACATCCCGCGGCAAGGGTTGGTTCAGCTCTTCTCGTTTTAGTACTGCTGACCTTTGGGTTGCATTTAGTTCGGATTCCGACTTCTTCCGCAGCTGATTTTCCTTGCGGAACTTCTTCAACTGGAACTGCAAATATTCAAGTCACATCAGGGGAGAGCGGGTCGAGTATTGCGTCTTCTCTCTTTCAGCTTGGTATCATGAAATCGGCGGATGCGTATTTCCGTGTTGCTGTGGGTGATATTCGTTCCCAACGAGTCGCACCAGGAAATCACAAGCTTGATCTCGGGATATGTGCCAAAGAAGCACTCAATCAACTTCTAGATTCTTCTCGTATCACTGGTCTCATCAATATAGGCGAAGGAGCGTGGATTTCGGAACTTGTTCCTCAATTTGTCGCGGCAGGGATTTCGCAACAAGATTTATCTCAAACGATAAATTCTCCGATTAAACCTGCTGGCTTTACGACACTCGAAGGCCTGTTGTTCCCCGCTCAATACAGTTTTGAAAAAGGAACAACTGCGAAACTCGCTCTAGAAGCCATGATTTCGCGTGCTGTTAATGAAATGCACAAAGCAGGATTTTATGGGTCGAAGAAGGAATTCACCCCGCAACAACTCTTAATAATCGCTTCACTGGTTCAGGCAGAAGGAAATACCCAAGACTTCCCGAAAATCTCACGAGTGATAAGAAATCGTCTTACAAAGGGAATGCCTCTTCAGTTTGACTCCACAGTTCACTACATCAAGAAGACTCGCGGTTCGGTCTTCTTGAGTACAGCGTCGACCTTTGTCAATTCGCCCTACAACACTTATAAGCATTACGGATTGCCGCCTGGACCTATCAACAATCCCGGCGCCGATGCGATGTATGCCGCTGCAAATCCTGCACCTGGGAATTGGCTCTTCTTCATCACAGTTGCGCCCTTTGATACGAGATATACAAATAGTCTCGATCAATTCAATACTTGGAAAGTAGAATACGAGAAGAATTTGAAAGCTGGAAAGTTTAGGAGCACGAAGTGATACGTGGAGCGGTATTAGGGTCTCCTATTAGCCATTCGCTTTCTCCAGTGTTACACAACGAAGTTTTTGCTTTCCTAGGTATCGAAGGTTCGTATCGGGCAATTGAAGTGCAATCTGGAAATCTTGCGGCATTTATTGCAGAACAATCTGAGAATTTCGATTATTTATCTTTAACAATGCCTCTGAAGGAGGAGGTTCTCGCGCTTGGCTTTACCGCTGATGCACGTACAAATGAGATTCAATCAGGTAATACGCTCTACAAACGCGATTCCGTTTTTCAATTGACCAGCACAGATGGCAGTGGATTGGTTTCTGCGTTATCACATGCGGGTGCGACCTCCTTCAACAAAGTTCTCATTCTCGGAGCAGGAGGAACGGCGCGCGCAGTAACGGGCGCTCTCGATTCA
>Ga0007795_10000974_pt1 | contig 10077 bp, 8 predicted proteins | sample CryBogmetaGMA1M_FD_60369 | JGI IMG/M metagenome (GOLD analysis project Ga0007795, IMG submission 60369) | Freshwater microbial communities from Crystal Bog, Wisconsin, USA - MA1M | ecosystem: Environmental > Aquatic > Freshwater > Lake | place: Crystal Bog, Wisconsin, USA | collected 2009-07-06
ACCCTGAAACCCGTTGCCGGCATGCTGCCAGTTGGCTCCGTACTCATCGTACTTCTTCCGCTTCTCGGGATCGCTCAGGACCTCGTAGGCCTCGTTGATCTCCTTGAACTTCTCCTCGGCCGCCTTCTTGTTCTTGGCAAGATCGGGATGGTGCTTACGGGCAAGCTTGCGGAAGGAACTCTTGATCTCGTCGGCGGAGGCCGACTTGGGGACTCCGAGCGTCTCGTAGTAATCGCGGAACTGGGCGGCCATGTGTTATCCAGTTCTAACCTCGGGGAGCCCCCCTGACAACCCCCTCATCACTCTGGCAGGACTGGAGAAGAAGTGCCAAAGACCCTAGGATCCCGGAATGGCCAAGGGCTACATCCACACATTCACCCCGGAGGAGCAGTCCCGGTTGATCCATCAGGCGGAGCATCTCATCCCGTGGATTCATCACCGGATCGATTACTCGGGTCGCCGCCATATCGTCGAGATCGGCTGCGGCGTCGGAGCCCAGTTGAAGGTCCTCTCACGCAGGTTTCCCTCCGTCCGCTTCACCGGCGTCGACTTCTCACCCGAGCAGATCGCACAAGCAAAGGTTCTGCTGAAGGATGAGATCTCCTCGGGTCAGGTGACTGTCGTGGAGGGCTCCGCCTACGAACTCCCCTTCGCCGACGGGAGTTTTGATGGAGTCTTCCTCTGCTGGGTGATGGAACATCTTGCCGATCCTCCGAAAGCCATGAGGGAGATCTTCCGTATCCTCGAACCGGGAGGAGTCCTCCATGATTCGGAGGTCTTTAACTCGGGAGTCCATGCCGATCCTCCGCGAGCCGCGCTCATGGAGTACTGGAATCACTTCAATGCCCTCCAGTGCGACTTCGGCGGCCATCCCGACATCGGGATGCGCCTGGCCAATCTCGCGCTGGATGAGGGATTTGCTGAGGTCGAGCAGAGGGAGATCTCCCCTCACATCGACAAGCGGATGAGCATGAAGGAGCGCTCGGAGATGGCCTATTATTTCAGGGCGATCTTCTCCAGCGGGATCCCGGAGCTTTTGGCCAAGGAACGGATCACCCCGGATCTGGCCGATCGGATGAGCCGGGACTTCGACCTCATCGCCACCGATCCCGAATCGATCATGGTCTACACGGCCTATCAGCTCCGCGCCGTCAAACCGCAGAAGAAGCCTACGCCTTTTTGACGAAACAGGCTTTCAACCCCACCGCAATGCCGTCGACCTTGCAGGAGATTTCGTGATCCCCATCGACCAACTTGATCGGCTTCGACTTTGATCCCCCCTTGAGCACGGAGGATCCGCCGAGCTTGAGATCCTTGATCAGCACCACGCAGTCTCCGTCGGCAAGGATGGCGCCGTAGGCATCCTTCACGACACGCGGACCCTCGGGCACCTCCTCCTCAGCTTCCTTGGGCCACTCAAAGCCACAGGTGACGCACTCCCACTTGTCGGGGTGAGCGATCACTTCCTCCATCGTGCATTCGGGGCAGGCGGGTAATTTATTCATTTTTTAAGTGCGGGTTGGTCAGATTAGGAAGCGATGGGATTTTGGATGGAGAGCAAGGCGCGTGAGGGAAGGCGTAGTAGGCCTACGCCGACCGAGCGGCAACAAAGCTCTACGCCAAAAGACCAAGCTTAGAGCTTGGCGATGATAGTGTTGAAGGTCTCGCTGGGGCGAAGCACCGCGTTCGCCTTTGCATCATCGGGGAGGTAGTAGCCGCCGACATCGGTCGCCTTTCCTTGGACGGCGTTCAACTCGGCGACGATCGTTGGCTCGCTGGCAGTGAGCTCCGCGGCGATCGACGTGAAGAGCGCCTTGAGTTCCGCATCCTGGGTCTGGGCGGCGAGCGCCTGGGCCCAATAGAACGCGAGGTAGAAGTGACTGCCGCGGTTGTCGATCGTGCCGAGCTTGCGGCCGGGAGATTTGTCGTTCTCGAGGAACTTGCCGGTGGCGGCGTCGAGGGTCTCGGCCAGCACCTTGGCCTTCGCATTGCCGAAGGTCTCGGCAATGTGCTCGAAGGAAGGGGCGAGGGCGAAAAACTCGCCGAGGGAATCCCATCGGAGATAGTTCTCCTCAAGGAACTGCTGGACATGCTTCGGCGCGGAGCCGCCGGCCCCGGTCTCGAAGAGGCCGCCGCCGTTCATGAGAGGGACGATCGAGAGCATCTTGGCGCTGGTGCCGACCTCGAGGATCGGGAAGAGGTCGGTGAGGTAATCGCGGAGGACATTCCCCGTGACGGAGATCGTGTCCTTCCCCTGGACGATGCGCTCAAGGCTGAAGGTGCAGGCCTCGGCGGGAGCAAGGATGCGGATGTCGAGTCCCTTGGTGTCGTGGTCGGCAAGGTAGGTTTTCACTTTGGCGATCAACCGGGCGTCGTGGGCGCGCTTCTCATCGAGCCAGAAGACGGCGGGATCGCCGGTGGCGCGGGCGCGGTTCACGGCGAGCTTCACCCAGTCGCGGATCGGGGCATCCTTGGTCTGGCAGGCGCGCCAGATGTCCCCCTCCTCGACGGCGTGCTCGAGGAGCACGTTGCCGGAGGCGTCGGTGACACGGACAACGCCGTTTGCGGGGATCTCGAAGGTCTTGTTATGGGAGCCGTACTCCTCGGCGGCCTGCGCCATGAGGCCGACATTGGGAACCGATCCCATGCTCTTCGGATCAAGCGCCCCATGCTTCTTGCAGAAATCGATCACCGCCTGGTAGACGCCGGCGTAGGAGCTGTCGGGAATGACGGCGAGCGTGTCCCGGGTCTTCCCCTCGGCATCCCACATCTTGCCACCCGCACGGATCATCGCCGGCATGGAGGCGTCGACGATCACATCGCTCGGCACGTGAAGATTCGTGATCCCCTTGTCGGAGTTGACCATCGCAACGGCAGGACCGTTCTCCAGAGCTGTCTTGATGTCGGCCTCGATCGCGGCCTTCTTGTCGGCGGGGAGCTTCTCGATCTTGGCGACGAGGTCACCAAAGCCGTTGTTGAAATCAACGCCGAGCGCGGCGATCTCGGCGGCATGCTTGGCGATCAGGTCCTTGAAGAAGACTTTCACCGCGTGGCCGAAGATGATCGGGTCGGAGACCTTCATCATCGTCGCCTTCATGTGGAGCGAGAAGAGGACACCATCGGCCTTGGCCTGGGCGATCTGGCGCTCAAGGAAGGCGATGAGCGCCCTCTTGCTCAGGCGGGTTCCGTCGAGGATCTCGCCGGCCTTGAGCGGGGTCTTTTCCTTGAGGACCTTGGTGGAGCCGTCGGCTCCCACGAACTCGATCTTCACCTCGGTCGCCTCGGGAACGGTCACCGACTTCTCGTTGGAGAAGAAGTCATCCTTCCCCATGGTCCCGACGCTGGTCTTGGAATCGGCCGTCCACGCACCCATCGAGTGCGGGTGCTTGCGGGCATACTCCTTCACGGCCTTCGGGGCGCGGCGGTCGGAGTTCCCCTCGCGGAGGACCGGGTTGACGGCGCTCCCCTTGATCTTGTCGTAGCGGGAGCGGATCCCCTTCTCCGCCTCGGTGGCGGGGTTCTCCGGATAGTCGGGGAGTTTGTATCCCTTCGATTGGAGTTCGGCGATCGCCGCCTTGAGTTGGGGAATGGAGGCGCTGATGTTCGGGAGCTTGATGATGTTCGCCTCGGGCCTGAGCGTGAGGGCGCCGAGTTCGGCCAGAGCGTCGCCGATCTTCTGATCCTCGCTGAGAAAATCCGGGAACGCCGCGATGATGCGGCCGGCCAGCGAGATGTCGCGGGTCTCGACATTGATCCCGGCGTGTTTGGTAAAGGCCTGGACGATCGGCAGGAAAGAATAGGTGGCCAGGGCGGGTGCCTCGTCGGTCTTGGTGTAGAAGATGGTGGGCTTTGACATGATGGCGGTGAGATTAGGCCCTCTAATACTCCCGATCAACCAAAGAGAGGATTGCCTCCCGGTTTAGTTCCGCTAAATTGGACTGACTATGGCCAAAACGCTTCTCGACAAGGTCTGGGAGGAACACACCGTTCGCACTCTCCCCGACGGCAGGACTCAACTTTTGATCGGCACCCACCTCATTCACGAAGTGACCAGCCCGCAGGCATTCGGCATGGTCCGTGACCTCGGCCTGAAGGTCCTCTACCCGAACCGCACCTTCGCAACCGTCGACCACATCGTCCCAACCGACCAGCGTGCCGAACCCTTCTCCGATCCCCTCGCCGACGCGATGGTGAAGGAGCTCCGCAAGAACTGCGCCGAGACCGGCGTCACCTTCTTTGATCTGCCCACCGGTAAGCAGGGGATCGTCCACATCGTCGGCCCCGAGCAGGGCATCACCCAGCCCGGCACCACGATCGCCTGCGGCGACTCCCACACCTCGACGCACGGCGCCTTCGGCGCGATCGCCTTCGGCATAGGCACCAGTCAGGTGCGCGACGTCCTCGCCACCCAGACCATGGCGATCGGCAAGCCCAAGGTCCGCCGCATCAACGTCGACGGCAAGCTGGCCCCCGGCGTCTACGCCAAGGACGTCATCCTCCACATCATCCGTCACCTCGGCGTGAACGGTGGCATCGGCTACGCCTACGAGTACGGCGGATCGACCTTCGACGCCTTCACCCAGGAAGAGCGCATGACCGTCTGCAACATGTCGATCGAGGGCGGCGCCCGCGTCGGCTACGTGAATCCCGACGAGACCACCTTCGAGTATCTCCGCGGACGCCCCTACTCCCCCAAGGGAGCCGAGTGGGATGCCGCCGTCGCCCGCTGGAAGGCCGTCGCCTCCGACAAGGACGCCGTCTACGACGACATCGTGAACTTCAAGGCCGAGGAGATCCTCCCGACGGTCACCTGGGGCATCACCCCCGGCCAGGCGATCTTCATCGACGAGGCGATCCCGAATCCCGCCGACCTTCCCGAGAAGGACCGCGCCACCGCCGCCGAGGCGATCGAGCACATGAAGCTCCCGGCCGGCACCCCGGCGGCCGGCATCAAGATCGATGTCGCCTTCCTCGGCAGCTGCACCAACGGCCGCCTCTCCGACCTTCAGGAGGTCGCCAAGCACATCAAGGGCCGCAAGGTCTCCTCCCGCGTGAAGGCGATCGTCGTCCCCGGCTCCCAGGGAGTCGCCTCCGTCGCCGAGAAGATGGGTATTTCGGAGATCTTCCGCGAGGCCGGCTTCGAGTGGCGCGGCGCCGGCTGCTCCATGTGCCTCGGCATGAATCCCGACAAGCTCGTCGGCGACCAGCTCTGCGCCAGCTCCAGCAACCGCAACTTCAAGGGCCGTCAAGGCAGCCCCACCGGCCGCACCATGCTCATGAGCCCGCTCATGGTCGCCGCGGCCGCCCTCACCGGCGAGGTGAGCGACGCCCGCAAGGTCTTCGGCATCAAATAAAGGCAGCAGGAAAAATGATGAATGATAAAATCTCCACATCTGGAGACCAGATCCGTTCAGAAATCATTCTTTACGTATCCCAAACACTCACCATGAGCTGACAAAATCCCAAAGCATCCTTTCCATCTTCCCCGTTTCATCATTTTTCATTTTTCATTTTAACTTTCCCATCCCATGTCCCTCGAAAAAATCACCCAGGTCACCGGTCGCGGCGTCTACGTCCCCGGCGACGATATCGACACCGACCGCATCATCCCGGCGCGCTTCATGAAGTGCGTCACCTTCGACGGACTCGGTGAGTTCGCCTTCGCCGATGCCAAGGCCGCCGAGAAGGCCGCCGGCCGCCTCCATCCCCTTGACGACTCCCGCTTCAACGGCGCCACCGTCCTCATCTCCGGGTCGAACTTCGGCTGCGGCAGCTCCCGCGAGCACGCCCCGCAGGCCCTCTACCGCTACGGCTTCCGCGCCATCATCGCCGAGAGCTTCGCCGAGATTTTCTTCGGCAACTCCACCACCCTCGGCATCCCCTGCGTGAAGATGTCCAAGGAGGATATCTCCGCCCTCGGGGCCCTGATTGAGAAGACCCCCTCCGCCCTGATCACCCTCGACCTGACCGAGCAAAAGGTGACCGTGGACGACGTCGATTTCCGCGCCCAGTTCTCGATCCCGGGCCACGCACGCGAACCGCTCATGAACGGACGCTGGGACTCCATCGCCGATCTGGTCGATGGCCTCGATGATGTGAAGGCCCGCGTTGCCTCGATCCCTTACCTCTCCGCCAAGTAAGCTCTTCCTGATGACTTCCGGCGCGCGCCACCACGATGGAGGCCGCGCCGGTTTTCGTTTGTTCGGATCTGCGCCCAGACAGACAGACAGACAGACAGACAGACGGAGGTGCTGACATGATCCGATTCTTCAGTCTGCGCAATGCTTGGGAGTGCCTTCTCGGTGCGATTGCCGTCTTCGCCCTCTGCATGGTCGGGCAGGAGTTCTACAAGGTCTCGGGCACTCCGGCCGCACCTCTCTGGCCCTCCAGCGGACTCGCTCTGGCCCTGCTTCTGCTGCGTGGATGGCGCCTGTTTCCGGCGATCACGTTCGGCACCATCGCCGCAACCCAGACCTTCGGTAACAACCTGATCTTCTCGATCGCCGGATCACTGGGCAACACGATGGAGTCGCTCCTCGGGTGGTTCCTGCTTGTCCGCCTCCTGCGGTTCTCTCCACGCATGGGGGACTTCCGTGATATCAGGAATCTGATCATGGTCGGTGCAACGGCAGGCCCCTTCCTCAATGCGCTTCTTTGCACGGGCACCCTGGTGGCCATGGGATCCCTCAAGCAGGGAGCCATCCCCCTCTCCATCCTGCTTTTTTGGGTTGGCAATGCCCTGGGCATCATCGTCTTCACACCTGTCCTCCTAGCTCTTGGAAAAGGACTCCCCTTCCTTCCATCCGGGATGACTCCGATGAGATGGGCACTCCTCACGGGTGCTCCGGTGGCCGTCGTGATCGTTGCCTTTCAGCAGAACATGAGCTCGGAGATAAGCTTCCCCCTCGCGTTTCTCCCCTTTCCGATCCTCCTCTGGTCAGCCCTTTCCCTGAGCGTTCCGGGTACCGCGCTTGCAGCGGCCCTCGCGACCACGATCGCCACGGGATTCACCGTGATGGGGAGGGGCCCCTTCATTCACCCGAGTACGCTTGAGACGTACAGTCACCTCACCATCTACATCCTCGTGATCACGACGACCAATCTTGTGATGGCCTCCGTCGAGGAGGCGCGCTCGCATGGACACCTGAAAAAACGCCTCTCCACACTCACCGCAGGGATGGGGTACTGGGAATGGCTGAAGGAAAGCGGATGGAGGAATCTCGGAATCATCAAGCCGGAGCAGAGGGGTGAGGTGGGTGACCTCGGATTCCCACCGATCCTTCCGGAAAACTGGGGCCTGCTGGTCGAACCGGGCCAGCTTTCCCATCTCCCTTGGAACCAACTCAGCGAAGGGATGGAGGCCGGAAGGTATCTCTCCGGACAGATCTCCATTAGTAACGGTCACCCCGGGGCGGTTTTCGAGGTGACGGGACTCATCGTGAAGACCGATGCGAAGGGCCTTCCCACCTCGCTCCTCGGGACGATCCGCGATGTCACGGCCGAAAGACGCGCGGCTTCCGACCGCCTCAAGATCGCTCAGAAGGAGATGGAAGTCCGAAGCATCCGCTCCCAACTCAATTCGCACTTTCTCTTCAACAGCCTCAATGTCATCAAGTCCCTCATCGGCGAGGATGCCGCCAAGTGCAGGGAAGCGGTCATCAGTCTCTCGGAACTGCTCCGCTCCACCTTCCGGATGACACGGAGCACCGTGATCCCCCTCAGTGAGGAGATCAAGGTGATCCGTTCCTACCTCGACCTTCAGGCGATCCGTTACGGGGATCACCTCTCCCTCTCCGTCACGATCGCTCCCGACGTGGATCAGCTCATGGTGCCCCCCATGCTCTTTCACCAACTCGTCGAGAACGCCTTCAAGCACGGGGTCGATGCCATCGAGGAGAAGTGCTTTCTTGCGATCCGTGCCGAGCGGGACGGGAACAGCGGCCTCCTCACACTCAGCGTCTCCAACACCGGACGGCTCAGCCAATCCTCCCCCGAGGGCCTCGGCCTGAGGAGTATCTGGGAGCAGTTGGCGGCGCTCTACGGCACGGCGGCCTCCTTTGCGATCACCCAGGAGCCCCATGACCTTGTTCTGGCCGTGATCAGGATCCCCATTCCCCCATCGGAGGCCACGGGAATTTCAGAAGGCTCAGGAACCTCGGGCATCTCAAGGATCCAGGCGGCCTGATCACCCCCCGGGCGGATCGTGCGCCCGATCGATGCTTTCCAAAACGGGAAAGCCGGTTAACATTGCAATACATGATGGCCACCATTCCCAAATCATGGGACATCCTGATCGTGGATGACGAGCAGCCGGCGCGCGCCGAGTTGACGAGAATGCTCCGCGCTATTGCCCCCGGCGCGACACTCCGTGAGGCGGGATCTGCTAGCAAGGCGATCAAGGAAATCAAAGCGGCGATGCCGGACCTCCTCCTGCTCGACATCCAGATGCCGGGAGGGAGCGGCTTTGATCTCCTCTCTCGACTCGGCAAGGAGAGCCCCCCTGTCATCTTCACGACGGCCCACGAGCAGTTCGCCGCGCAGGCCTTCGACATGGAGGCGCTCGACTACCTGCTCAAGCCCTTCGATGAGAAGCGTCTGGCAAGGGCCCTTTCCCGGATCGAGTCGGAGGAGAGCCCTAGGCTGACCCTTGGGGATTCCGTCCTGCTCAAGATCAACGGCGAATGCATGCTCGTGCCCGTGGAGCAGATCGACCTGTTCGAGTCCTCGGGCAACGGCGCCATCGTCCACTGGAAAGGCAACTCGGGTCGCCTCAACAGGACGCTGGGACGGCTCGAGGAGCAACTCGACCCGAAGATCTTCTTCCGCGTCACGCGCGACTCGCTGATCAACACACGCTCGATCCGTTCCCTGCGCACCGATGAAAACGGGGAACTCACGGCCCTCCTTCCCGGAAACCGCACGGTGACCTTCTCCCGCCGCCAGAAAAGCCTCTTCCAGAAACAGCACAAGATTTAAGTAGGCACCTCCTCGGGAACGTTTTCCCGCGGGAGGTGCCAGGATTTTAAAATCGGGAAGTTTTAGGTCACCCAAGCGGTGAATCTTGATGCCAGTCGCTTGAAATCCCCCTGATTGTTTTGGCATTCCCCCTCCGAACTCTCCGCCTCTGCGGGAGATTTATGGGATGATTTGTCTGCCGATCCTCCCGGATCAGGCATCCAAGTACCCGCTGATACTTGGACTGCTCGCCCTTCGGCTCGCATGACATCGCCTTGGCGAGGCAAGCAAAGCTGCGACCCCACGCACCTTTTTCCTTTCCGACCACAAGATATTGTGGTCAATTGATCCCAAGGACCCGGTTCTACACAATGCTTTGCCCCAAGTGCTCCTCCATTGACGACAAGGTAATCGACTCACGCCTGTCCAAGGACGGCACCAGTATCCGCCGCCGCCGCGAGTGCCTCGGCTGCGAGAGCCGCTTCACCACCTACGAGCAGATCGAGCGCGTGGAACTTCTCGCAGTAAAGCGTGACGGCCGCCGCGAGCACTTCGATCGGCAGAAGCTCCTCTCCAGTTTCATCAAGGCGTGCGAAAAGCGCCCCATCTCCATCGACATCATGGAGGAGTCGGTCGACACGATTATCACCGATCTCGAGTCGGGCCAGGAGAGGGAGATCCCGACCAAGTCCATCGGCGCCCGCGTCATGGAGCGTCTCCATGCCATCGATCCTGTCGCCTACGTCCGCTTCGCCTCCGTCTACCGGCGCTTCGAGGACATCGGCGAGTTCATCGAGGAGATCCAGTCCCTCGAACGCCGCGCTCCCGCCTCCGACGACCAGAAAGAACTCTTTAACAAAACCACCTGATCTCCCCCCCCGATGATCACTCTCCTCCCATGATAGCCCTGCGCGACGGCATGCCTCTGGTGGCCCTCCCGGACGGCAGGAACACGACCTTTGACAAGGCCTGGATCATCTCCTCGATCCGGGCCGCCGCCGAACACGCCGGCTACAACCGCTGGTGGCTGGCCGAGCATATCGCCGAGAGCGTCGCCGTCTACCTGAAGCGTGACTTCGACGCGAACAGCGTCGAGATTCCCAATCTCCAGAACGCCGTCCT
>Ga0007795_10000978_pt1 | contig 10065 bp, 8 predicted proteins | sample CryBogmetaGMA1M_FD_60369 | JGI IMG/M metagenome (GOLD analysis project Ga0007795, IMG submission 60369) | Freshwater microbial communities from Crystal Bog, Wisconsin, USA - MA1M | ecosystem: Environmental > Aquatic > Freshwater > Lake | place: Crystal Bog, Wisconsin, USA | collected 2009-07-06
GGCCTTTACGCGTCTCGGGTATCAAGTGCGCGCGACGGGCAATGCAACCACCTTGCTGAAGTGGGTCTCGGAAGGCGAGGGGGACCTCGTGATTACCGACGTCATGATGCCCGATGAGAACGTTTTCGATGTCCTACCGCGGATCCGTAAAGAGCGGCCCAAACTGCCCGTGATCGTGATGAGCGCCCAAAACACGTTGCTCACGGCGGTTAGCGCTGCCGAAGTCGGAGCTTTCGATTATATCGCCAAACCCTTCGATCTAGACGACATGACCTCTGTGGCACGCCGGGCCCTGTCTCGGCCCGCCGATAGCGAGGCGTCCAAGGCTCAGGCGCGTGCCGTCCGGGATGAACGCCTTCCGCTGATCGGCCGATCTGGCCCCATGCAAGATGTCTACCGAACCATAGCGCGCCTGGTTGGTGCCGATCTCACGGTCTTGATCACCGGAGAAAGTGGAACGGGTAAGGAATTGGTCGCCCGCGCCTTGCACGACATGGGTCGTCGAAAGGATGGCAAGTTCGTTGTCATCAACTTGGCTGCAGTCCCACGGGAACGTGTGGAGGTTGAACTTTTTGGCCGTGAGGACGGGGACTATGGCAAGCTCGTCGAGGCCGATGGTGGAACCCTGTTCCTAGATGAAATCGGCGACATGCCCTTGGATGCGCAGACGCGGCTGCTGCGGGTCATTGATGGCACTGAAGCCGCGATCAATCCCAAGACCGGACGCAGGCCCAATGCCCGTATTATCGCCGCGACCAATCGCGATCTCCGGGGACTGATCCAGCAGGGCCTGTTTCGGGAGGACCTGTTTTTCCGTCTGAATGTTGCCCCCCTGCGTCTGCCACCCCTACGGGACCGCACAGAGGACATTCCTGATCTCGCTCGGGCCTTTTTGCTTCGCGCAAACCGGGAGGGTTTACCTTCAAAAACGATCGATGGCAGCGCCCTTGACCGGCTTAAAACCCACGCGTGGCCTGGCAATGTTCGGGAGCTTGAAAACCTAATCCGTCGGGTTTGCGCCCTTTATGGCGAAGACCTGATTACAGCGCGGATCGTTGATAAGGAACTCGCTGATCATCAGGCACCAATCATTGGACAGGAGGGGCCAGTCTCCCTGGCCCAGCTGGTGGAGCGGCATCTGTCTGGCTATTTCGCAGAGCAGCTCGATGGGATTCCGCCGGTGGGGCTCTATGACCGCGTCCTAGAGGAAATTGAGCGGCCCCTGATCCATCTGACCCTGGCTGCCACCCGTGGTAATCAGGTACGAGCAGCTGAAATTCTGGGACTGAACCGGAATACCCTCAGAAAAAAGATCCAGGATCTGGGCGTGGAAATGAGGTCTGGGCGCCGCTAATAAGTGCCCAATCTGCCACATGGGTGTTGAATTCAGGGTACAGGTGAGACTATCTTGCCACGCCGATGACCTTTGCTGCACACCCGATTGAGGCGAATATCTCCAAAGCCGCCCGGATATGGCGGCTTGTGCAGTCCCGTTACGCCCTTGTCGGGGCCTATGTCCTGGCACTGCTTTTAACGGCCATCGCCATCCTATTGGCAGCCTCTCCACCGGAAACCGGCCCCTTGGCACCGGCGAGCCGGAATATTCTGATCATCCTTGGCTTCAACCTCGTCTTGATCCTGTTCCTGGCTGCGGCGGTTGGCATCCGCTTGCTGGAGCTTTTGGACGCGCAATCTAGCGATGCTGGCGCTCGGCTGCATTTGCGATTTGTCACGACCTTTGCCTTCGCCGCCATGGCACCCGCCCTTGTGGTGTTTTTCTTCTCAGGCGTGCTGGTGAATCGCGGCGTGGATGATTGGTTCTCGACCCGCGTTCAGACAGTTGTCGAAAATTCTGCGACCGTCTTTCGATCCTATATGGAAGAGCAAAAGCGCTATGTGAGCGATCATGTCGCGCTGATGTCTGACGATCTCAATCGCGCATCAGGGGCGCTTCAGACCAGCCCAGTGACCTTCAGCCATTTCCTGGCACAACAGGCTGCTGACCAAGGGTTTCAAGCGGCCTACCTCATTGATCGTCAGGGCCGGGTTCTAGCGCGTGCAGAAATCGGTAAGGCACCTACCTACGCCATTCCGCCAGAATCCGGCTTCAAAGCTGCAGATGAAGGGGACATTTTCGTCTCGTCAGATCTCAGTCGAAGTCTCTATCGGCTGAAGTCTTACGCCGACGCCTATCTCTATCTGTCGAGGCCCATCGGGAATGGCATTGTCGATAATCTGACAGAGGCGGAAGCCTCCCTTGGATCCTACCGGGAGGCCGCGCAAAGTCGTCAACGTATCCAGACTGTGTTCGCCCTATCTTACGCTGAAACAGCGTTGCTGGTTTTGGTGGGTGCGGTCTGGCTTGGTATGGCTGCTGCAAATGCGATTTCTGGACCTGTCAGTCGACTGGTTCAGGCAGCTGGCAAGGTCGCTGGAGGTGATCTTTCGGCCAGAGTTGATGCCGACAACGACCCAGAAGAGATCGCCGTCTTGTCTCACGCTTTCAACAACATGACCCGGGACCTACAGCAGCAGCAGCATGCCCTGACCTTGGCCAGCGACGAAGCACAACAGCGTAGCCGTTTCATTGAGACCGTACTCTCTGAGGTCTCGGCCGGGGTCCTTGCCACCGATGCTCAGGGGCGGATATCGGCGGCCAATCGGCAGGCGGTCTCTTTGCTTGATCTTCCGGGTGACCGAGGTCATGGCCTCAGCCTCGACATGGTCGCCCCGGAATTGGTTTCGATTGCACGGGATGCAGGCTTGGTTGGTAGCGCCGAGGGCGAGGTGGATGTGTCGCGGATAAAAGAAACGCGTCGTTTGCGCGTCCGTGCCAGCCGTAGCGAAGAAGGCCTCGTTCTGACCTTTGACGATATTACCCGGTTAGTTTCAGCCCAGCGCAACGCAGCTTGGCGCGATGTGGCCCGAAGAATCGCGCACGAAATCAAGAATCCCCTGACCCCAATCCAGCTCTCGGCTGAACGTATCCGGCGAAAATTTCGAAGCGGGATCCAGGCCGGCGATCTGGAGACCTTTGATCGCTGTACCGAAACCATCGTGCGACAGGTGGGCGATATTGGTCGTATGGTCGATGAGTTCTCTTCATTTGCCAGAATGCCAACCCCCACATTTGCGCTTTATTATGTGGACGAGCTGGTCAGGGAGGCGGTCTTTGCGCAGAGGGTTGCCAACCCCGATATTGATATCAGTCTTGCTGAATCCCTGGCTTCAGTAGAGGTGCGCGCTGATGGCCGCATGATCGCGCAGGCCCTCACCAATGTTCTGAAAAACGCTGTAGAGGCCGTGCTTGCGCGACTGGCAAGAATACCTGAACCGCAGGGGCGGATTACGGTGACGATCACTGAGATGCCATCAGCTGTGATGATTATAATCGAGGATAATGGACTTGGCTTGCCGGCTAAGGACCGAGACCGGTTGACCGAGCCCTATGTTACCACGCGGGACAAGGGAACCGGATTAGGCCTCGCAATCGTCAAGCGAATTCTTGAAGACCATGGCGGAGAGCTCGTCCTTACCGATGCCACACAGGGTGTCGGTGCAAGGGCCATCCTGTCACTACCCACTAGCCCTGGTGATCCGAGTGAAAGCTTGGACCCGTCCAAAACCGTAGAGGTCACCCATGGCGGCTGATGTCCTGGTCGTCGACGACGAAGCTGACATTCGAGATCTCGTTGCCGGGATCTTGTCGGATGAAGGCTATGATGTCCGCACGGCAAATGACTCTGAAACTGCCCTTGCCGCCATTCGTGCGCGCAAACCCGCCATCCTTGTGCTCGACATTTGGATGCAAGGGGGCGGCATGGATGGGCTCGAATTATTGGATCTGGTCCGCACCCTGGATGCCGACCTGCCGGTGATCATGATTTCAGGCCACGGGAATATCGAAACGGCCGTTAGCGCGATCAAGCGCGGGGCCTATGAGTTTCTTGAGAAGCCTTTCAAATCAGATCGGCTGCTTTTGGCTGTAGAACGAGCTCTGGAGTCCTCAACGCTTAAGCGTGAAAACCGGCGTCTCAGGGCTCAGACGATTGTGCCCGATGGGTTGATCGGCAAGTCCATGGTGACCCAGCAACTGCGAGGTCTGATCGCCAAGCTTGCCAGTGCGAACAGCCGGGTCCTGATTTCCGGTCCTCCAGGGGCGGGCAAGGAAACTATTGCCCGTTTGATCCATGGTGCCAGTCCGCGCGGTAAGAGCGAGTTTCTCGTCATAAGTGCCGCTGGCATGACCCCAGAGCGGGTCGATGTTGAACTGTTCGGCGAGGAAGGCGAGGGCGGGCGTCCAGCAAAAATTGGGGTGTTTGAGCGGGCGCATGGGGGCACGCTTTACCTGGACGAGGTCGCCGACATGCCTCGAGAGACCCAGAGCCGTATCCTTCGGGTCCTGGTCGAACAAAGGTTTCGCCGCGTTGGAGGGGCAACCGATGTGCAGGTCGACGTCCGCGTGGTGTCCTCCACATGTCGAGATTTAAGAGATGAGATCGCCTCAGGGCGCTTCCGGGAAGATCTATTTCATCGCCTCAATGTGGTGCCAATTTCGGTCCCGGGTCTTGCAGAGCGTCGCGAGGACATCCCAGAACTGGTCGACTTCTTCATCCAGAAAATTTGCGACGCCACGGGCATGACCCGGCGCCGCTTGGCTGATGATGCCCTGGCTGCGCTGCAAGTCCGTCCCTGGCCCGGAAACCTCAGCCAGCTCCGAAACAATGTGGAGCGCATGCTAATCCTGGCGGCTGGAGATCCCTCTGACTTGATTTCCGCCGAAATGATGCCCGGCGACGTATCTCCAACGGCGCCTGGAGGTGCCATTGGCACAGAGCGGATTATTTCCCTGCCTCTACGCGAGGCGAGGGAATTGTTCGAACGGGAATATCTGCATGCCCAGATGCTCCGTTTTTCGGGCAATATTTCCCGGACCGCAGCCTTCATTGGCATGGAGCGATCAGCCCTGCACCGCAAACTCAAATCGCTTGGCCTGACCAGTGGGCGCAGCAGCGATACGGGGGACGAATAAATGGGACGCATTGCTTACGTGAATGGACGCTTCGAGCGCCACGCTGAGGCCTTTGTGCATATCGAAGATCGGGGCTACCAGTTCGCCGATGCTGTCTATGAGGTCTGGGCTCTATTTGACGGCAAGTTGAGCGATCCTGACGGTCACTTCGCCCGTTTGGAACGGAGCCTTTCGGAACTCCAAATCGACATGCCCATGAGCCGAAGCGCTCTGACAATAGTGCTGCGCGAGACGGTCCGGCAGAATCGGATTCGCGATGGGTTGCTCTATCTGCAGGTCAGCAGGGGGGTCGCGCCCCGGGATCACGCCTTCCCAACCACGCCGATCCCCCCTGCCATTGTGGTTACAGCCAAGGCGATCGATCGGGAAGCTGCAGAGGCTAAGGCCGCCAAAGGGGTCTCGGTCATTACCGTACCGGAGAACCGCTGGGGGCGTTGTGACATCAAGACTGTCGGCCTTTTACCTAACGCTATGGCAAAGCAGGCCGCGAAGGAAAAGGGCGCTGTAGAAGCCTGGTTTGTCGATGAGCTTGGCTTTGTAACGGAGGGAGCATCCTCCAACGCATGGATCGTTACCGCCGATGGCATGGTTAAGACCCGAGACACGAACGCGAACATCCTACGCGGCGTGACGCGTTACACCCTGCTTGATATCCTCCAGTCCGAAGGGATTCCAATCGATCAAAGCCCCTTCACCCCGGCCGAAGCCCTAGCCGCGAGCGAAGCCTTTATAACCGGTGCCGGTGCGCTTATTCTGCCCGTTGTGGCTATGGATGGTCAGCCCATCGGAAATGGCAAGGTCGGACCTATGGCGAGCCGTCTCCGGCGCCTATATATTGATCATGCTCGCGCGACGGCGATATAGACTTTCGGGAGCGATTGCGTCTGTCATAGTCGAGGACGTAATTGAACTGGCGTGTGTAGGGCGGTTTTCGTCCTAGAAAACAAAAAGAGGCGGAAAGCCATGTCAAACGACAAGAAACAAAACCTGCAGGACACTTTTCTCAACAGCGTCCGCAAAACCAAAACACCTCTGACAATCTTCTTGGTTAATGGCGTAAAGCTACAGGGCGTCGTCAGCTGGTTTGATAATTTTTGCGTTTTACTCCGCCGGGATGGTCAATCTCAGTTGGTCTATAAACACGCCATATCGACCATCATGCCGGCAGCGCCGGTCCAGCTTTATGAACCGTCGGAAGATGAGGACGATTGACCTCTAAATTGATTGACCGCGAAGCTCCGATCCAAGGGGCGGTTGTTGTTCATCCCGATCGGGATCCCCGGGGTGCGAGTCGCAGTGGCGCAGCGCGCCTGGAAGAGGCCGTTGGTCTTGCCCTGGCCCTCGATCTGGAAATCCGTGACGCGCTGATCGCCCCCCTGCGCAAGCCGACACCTGCGACCTTGTTTGGTTCGGGTAAGGTCAAGGAGATTGGTGAGCTTTGCGACGCGCTAGACGTCGATGTTGCCATCGTCGATGACGCGCTGACGCCGGTCCAACAACGCAATTTGGAGAAGGCCTGGGGCGTAAAGGTCATCGATCGCACAGGCTTGATCCTTGAGATATTTGCCCGTCGGGCGCGCACCAAAGAGGGGCGACTCCAAGTTGAGCTTGCCCGGCTTTCCTATGAGAAATCTCGCCTAGTTCGAACCTGGACGCACCTGGAGCGTCAGCGGGGTGGTTTTGGGGTTATGGGCGGGCCCGGTGAAACGCAAATCGAGACCGACCGCCGTCTGATCGCCGAAAAGATTGCGAAGTTGAAGCGCGACCTGGTTGAGGTCAGGCGTACACGCACCCTCCAGCGCGCAGCTCGGCAAAGGGCACCTGCACCGTCCGTCGCCCTCGTCGGATATACAAATGCTGGAAAGTCGACCCTATTCAACCGGCTAACCCAGTCTGATGTGGTGGCGCAGGACATGCTTTTTGCCACCCTGGATCCGACCCTGAGAACCTTGAAGCTGCCTGATGGTCGCCCGGCTGTGCTGTCCGACACTGTGGGTTTCATCTCCGACCTGCCCCACGAACTGGTCGAAGCCTTCCGCGCCACCCTTGAGGAGGTCAAGGAAGCCGATGTTATCTTGCATGTGAGAGACATCTCCAGCGAGGAAAGCGACGCGCAGGCGCAGGATGTTCGCAAGGTCCTAGCTAGGCTCGGCGTGGAAATGAGCGAGCGTCGAGTGATCGAGGTTTGGAATAAGCTGGATTTGACCTCTGAAGCCGACCGAGAAATCCTGAGGGGCGACGCCCTGCGGTCGACACCCGCGGCGGTTCCAGTCTCTGCCGTTTCAGGCGAGGGCTGCGACATCTTATTGGGGATGATTGCAGATCTGGTGGATGAAGCTTCACCCGTGGGTATCGATATTCCGGCAGGTGAGGGTGCCGCCCTAGCCTGGCTCTATCGGCACGGCCGAATTCTCAGCCGGAGCGACGCCGAAAGCGGGGATATCTCCGTCGCTGTAAGTTTAAGCGAACAAGCCCTGGGACAGTTTGAGCAAACCTTCCCAAGGCTGGAACCCAGAGCCCTCTAGGGTATCTTCTCGGAACGTTTCGCAGCGTTCCAGAGCTCATCCATTTCGCTTAAATTAGATTGCTCGGGTGAACGGCCGCGGGCGCTGAGCGCGGTTTCGATAAAACGAAACCGCCGCTCGAATTTGGCGTTGGACTGCCGAAGGGCATCTTCGGGGTCGATTTCAAGGGTGCGCGCGATATTGGCTGCGACAAACAGCACGTCGCCGAGTTCATCTCTGGCCTTGGCCTTATCGTCGGCAGCAATTTCGACCTTTAGCTCCTCGACCTCCTCATCCAGTTTCATCAGGACCTCGTCGATAGTAGGCCAGACAAATCCAACTGATGCCGCGCGACGAGACAATTTTACCGCACGGGTGAGGGCAGGCATTCCTTGGGGAATATCGTCTAAAAGGCCAAGCTTTTGCGCTTTTTCGGCGCGTTCTTTGGCTTTGATCTGATCCCAAGCCAGGATTTGCTCGGCACTTGACCTTGGACCTTCCGTTCCAAAGATGTGGGGATGGCGCCGGATCATTTTCGAGCAGATGGCTTCAACCACATCATCAAATTTGAACTGGTTAGCCTCTTCGGCCATGCGTGCATGGAAGACGACCTGAAAGAGCAGATCGCCAAGTTCATCCTTTAGATCCCTAAGGTCCTGACGTTGGATGGCGTCTGCAACCTCGTAGGCTTCTTCAATGGTGTACGGGGCAATGGTCTCAAAGGATTGCTCCAGATCCCAGGCGCAACCGCGTTCCTTGTCCCTCAGGCGGGCCATGATGGCCAGCAATCGGGAAATGGGATCGGTGATCGGCTGAGTCGAGCTGTCCATTGCGGCAATGAAACCTGTCGGCGATGAAGAGACAAGTCTGCAGAATGCCAGGTCCTGCTAGGGCTCCCCAAAAGAAAGGCGCGATTGACGTCGCCGTGCCTTCAACGCCAGATAGGTGAAGGCAATATCGCCAGTTGGAGCTCAGGCAATGACCGCAATCTACGACTTTTCAGTTCGCGCAGCCGACGGATCAGAAGCTCCATTACGAGCTTACGAGGGCAAGGTGATACTGATCGTCAATACCGCCTCAAAGTGCGGGTTCACGCCACAATATGAAGGCCTTGAAGCCCTACACCGCGAATTTGGGAGTGAGGGCCTGGCGATCCTCGGCTTTCCCTGCAACCAGTTTGGGGCGCAAGAGCCTGGGGATGCCAAGGAAATCGCGAATTTCTGCTCCCTAACCTATGACGTGACGTTTCCGGTCATGGCGAAGATTGATGTGAATGGCACCAAGGCAGACCCCCTATTTTCCTACCTCAAGAGCCAGAAGGGCGGATTGCTCGGCAATTCTATCAAATGGAATTTCACGAAATTTCTGATTGGTCGAAGCGGAAAAGTCCTTGGCCGCTATGCCCCCACCGTGACGCCAGCAACTCTGAAAGCCGACATTAGCCGAGCACTTTCAAGTTGAGGCTAGGCCCGATCTAAACGGTGAGACATCAGGTGGTCCGACTTGGGGTTTCCCGTTCTGGCGTTCCGGAAATATACCCAAAATAGAATTTCGCTGGTTTAACCCGGCGGCCCATACCGCGACGTACCCCGGACCGAGCCCACTGCCCCCTAGAAGGGCATCGTTTTGGGGGTAGAGGAGGGGACGTGCGACTTCCACTGTTTAAGGCGGACTAATTCGTCACGGCCGGTTACCGGGTCAAATTCGACGAGATCTTCGCTCTGCTCATCGATACGACTTAGAAGTGGAAAACTGACATCTAAAAGCGCTTCGGTCTTCGCGAGGTCAAATTCAGTCATGCAGGTGACATAGCGCAGGAAGGTCTGAGCCTCTTTCACCATACGCGGGTCGTTGAACGTGATCCCCAGGTCGAGCAGGATTTCAGATTGCACCCTCATAGCCCGTACCGCTTGAGAGGGGTCATAGTCCTTCAAGGCGATGGCTAACTCGACAATTTTCAGAGACTGCTGCAATCGCGATGCATTCGACAGACCCGCATCGTCCAGACGCTTCTTCTTGCCGGTAAACGATCCAGAATTGAAACGCCGACGATCTGGGCCGACATAGCGCATGCCTTCTATCCAATCCCGCGTTTTCAGGGTGACCGCGAGCAGCCTGTTAGATAGGTCCGACGGCTTAAACGGGCGGACAATGAATTCATGCACACCGGCATCACGGGAGGCATAAATGACGTCTGCTGTGGCTCGCGATGTGCTCACCAGAATGGGCGCGTGTCGGCATTGCAAATAACTGCGCCGTATACTCCGGACGAGCTGGAGCGTGTCGCTAGCATCTCCGCCAATATCTATGAGGAATAGCTGTGGATTGAAGTCCCGTGCGAGCTCGTAAGCCTGGTCGGTTGTCTGAACGCAATGGATTTTGCCGAGGGTGAATTGCCGCATGGCATCACGCAGAATGCGCGCGCTCCCGGGACTGGAATCCAGGATCAGCACCCGCTGAAGATGGGGCGACAGGACCTCTACGAGCTTAGCCTTGGTGTACAATGGAATCGATCATCAGCCAGAACTA
>Ga0007795_10000980_pt1 | contig 10057 bp, 10 predicted proteins | sample CryBogmetaGMA1M_FD_60369 | JGI IMG/M metagenome (GOLD analysis project Ga0007795, IMG submission 60369) | Freshwater microbial communities from Crystal Bog, Wisconsin, USA - MA1M | ecosystem: Environmental > Aquatic > Freshwater > Lake | place: Crystal Bog, Wisconsin, USA | collected 2009-07-06
GATGCTGGCCAGGGTCTGGGTTTCGGGCTGGACCGGCAGCGACTCCTTGGCCTCGATCGCCTGGTGCAAGCCATCACTCCAGCGCCGCCCAGGCTGCACGCGGCCAGTGAATTCATCGACGATCACGGCATCGCCGCCACGAACGATGTAGTTCACATCCTTGATGTAAAGCTCCTTGGCCTTGAGGGCGTTACCGACGAAGTGAGCCCAGGGGTCGGCGGGATCGTAGAGGTCGGACACCCCCAGCAACTCTTCCGCCCTGGCATAACCCTCGTCGGTGAGGGTGACGTTGCGGCGCTTTTCATCCACCTCGTAATCGCCTTCGGGGTCGATGCCGTCCTTGCCCATCTCGGCTGCCCGCTCCAGCAGTTCGGCCACTTCGGCGGCACGGACGTATTTCTCCTGGGGCCGCTCCACCTGGCCGGAAATGATCAGGGGTGTACGGGCCTCATCCACCAGGATCGAGTCCACCTCATCGATGATGCAGTAGTGGAAATCGCGCTGCACCACCTCGGCGATGTCATTCGCCATGTTGTCGCGCAGGTAGTCGAAACCCAGCTCGGAGTTGGTGGCGTAGGTGATGTCGCAGCCGTAATTGCGGCTGCGGTCGGCCGGGGGCATGTCCTGCTGGATCAGGCCCACCGAGAGGCCGAGGAAACGGTGGATCTGGCCCATCCACTCCGCGTCGCGGCGGGCCAGGTAGTCGTTCACGGTGACGACATGGACACCGCGGCCGGTGAGGGCGTTGAGATAGGCGGGCAGGGTGGCCACCAGGGTCTTGCCCTCGCCCGTCTTCATCTCGGCGATCTGACCGTCGTGCAGCACCATGCCGCCGATCAGCTGGACATCAAAGTGGCGCATGCCGAGCACCCGCTTGCCGGCCTCGCGGACCACAGCGAAGGCCTGGGGCAGCAAGTCGTCGAGCAGTTGCCGCTCGCGGGCGGCGATCGTCTCGGCGCTGCCACCACCGCTGCGGGCATTGTCGAGCTTCTGGCGGAACTCGGCCGTGAGACCGCGCAACTGATCGTCGGAGAGGGGGGCGACCTCCTCCTCCAGCAGGTTGATATCGGAGACCAGCGGTTGGTAGCGCTTCAGCTTGCGGGCATTGGGATCACCCAGCAGCAGCTTGAGCATGGAAAGAAACCGACCGGATCAGAACCAGCCTACCACCGCCGCTCCGGGGATGGGAGGCCAAGAAGCCAGGCGCTCCAAGGGGTTTCACTGAACCCGGCCAGCCGGAGTGGCGGCGGCGGCCGGCCCGGAGGCGAGGATTCCAGCAGAGCAAACTCCACCCACCCCCTTGACGGCCTCCGCCCCCCGACCCAAGCCACCGGTCCGGCTGCTGCGCCACGGCAATGGCGCCCCGGCACTGAGGCTCGGCCTGGGCCCGGGCCACCAGCCTGCGGGGGCGATCCGCCAGCTGCAACGCCTGTTCAACTCGGCCAGCTTCTGGGCGGCGGGCCGCAGCCAGCCCCAGCTGCGCCGGATGCTGCGGGGCAGCGAGGCCGCCGTGAGCGCCTGGGACGGCCAGGCCCTGGTGGGCTTCGCGCGGGCCACCAGCGACACGCTCTTCAGGGCCGTGGTCTGGGACGTGGTGGTGGAGGAGGGCTATCAGGGCGTCGGCCTGGGACGGCGCCTAGTGGAGGAGCTGCTGCGGACTCCGGCCCTCGCCAGGGCCGAGCGGGTGTACCTGATGACCACCAACAGCCGGGGTTTTTACGAGCGGCTGGGCTTCAAAGCCAACAGCCAGCAGAGCCTGATGATGGTGGAACGCCGCCCCTGAGCAACCGCCTACGCCCGGGCTGGTGGAAGGCAAAAACAATCGAGCTCCTGGGACTCGAAAGCTGATCAAGCGGATGAAGAGATTCGAACTCTCGACCCTCTCCTTGGCAAGGAGATGCTCTACCACTGAGCTACATCCGCAGACACATCGCGCAAAACGCGGCGGGTCTTGAGAAGCGCCTTGCGCTCCGACCCGGCCATCATGCACGACGGGGGGGGCCTTGGTCAAACCCCCTAGTGACGAGGAGCCTAGGCCGCATGGGGAGGGAGACCCTCCCTGCCGAGGGAGAGGCAAGGGTGGAGGGGGACTGGACAGTGGCAAAGGCCAAGAGCAATCGGGCAGGGCTGACGGGGGGCGGTCCGTCGGCCGATGCTTGCCCAGAAGCCATACAGAAACAATCAGGTCAAGACGGGACAGACACACAAAACAGCAAGCAGGCGAGGATAAATCCACTGCCGCATGAGTGAGCCGGCAAAGGCCGGGATCAGATTCCAGACAACGGACCCAGCACCAAGACAAACAACATAGTGACCCAAGTCCCGAACGTTATATTGTTTCTCAGGCAACAGCCAGCGCAACAATAGACATCCGCTTGGAGAGCCCAAACCAGAAGCGAACCAAGGCAGCTTGAGCAAATCTTGCTTTGGCGAGTGCTGTATCGGTGAACGCCTGCAGCAACTGGAGGGCACCCAGCACGTTGCTCTCGATGGAGGCCTCCGGGATAGCGATGAAGCCGGCTTCGCCGATCACCAGCACACGCTTGATTCCACGGGACTGAATGGAGATCACTGGAAGAAATCAGCCTCACCAAGATCAGCCAACAGCGGCGCCTCGGCGTCTTTACTGGACAGTTGGGTGGAGCCACCGGCCAGGGAGTCCAGGGGCCAGGCGATCGCCAGGTTGGGATCATCCCAGCGGATGCCCCGCTCACAGTCGCGGCTCCAGAAATCGGTGGTCTTGTAGAGCACCTCTGCCTGGGGGCTGAGGGTCAGGAAACCATGGGCGAAACCGGCCGGCACCCAGAGCTGTTGCTTGTTGTCGGCGCTGAGCAGCGCCCCCACCCACTGGCCGAAGGTCGACGAACTGCGGCGGATGTCCACCGCCACGTCAAAGATCTCGCCCACCGCGCAACGCACCAGCTTGCCCTGGGGATGGGGTGGCAGCTGGTAATGGAGACCCCGGAGCACCCCCCGACAGGAACGGGAATGGTTGTCCTGAACAAAGTCGGTGGCGCCGGCGGCCGCGTTGAACACCCCCTGATTCCAGCTCTCGAAAAAAAACCCCCGCTCATCTCCGAACGCCTTCGGGGTGAGCAACAGGGGCCCGTCAATCTCCTGCCCAGCAGCCGTAGACAGACGATCAACCTGCATGAGTTCTCTCCAGACTGGCCTGCAGCGCCGCATGGTCGCTGACATTTTCTTCGAGCATCCGTAACAGATAATCGCCATAGCCACTCTTCTTCAGCGGCCGGGCCAGTTGCTCCAGACGACTGGCATCGATCCAGCCCATCCGCCAGGCCACCTCCTCGGGACAGCCCACCTTCAGCCCCTGGCGGTGCTCCAGGGTGCGGATGTAACTGGCGGCCTCATGGAGGGAATCGCAGGTGCCGGTATCCAACCAGGCCATGCCCCGTCCCATCAGTTCCACACGCAACAGCCCGTCCTGCAGATACATGCGGTTGAGATCGGTGATCTCCAGCTCGCCACGATCAGAAGGCTCCACCAGGCGGGCTCTCTCAACCACCGTTTCGTCATAGAAATACAGCCCCGTAACGGCATAACGGGATCGGGGCTGAATCGGCTTCTCCTCAAGACTCAGAACCCGGCCATCGGCGGCGAACTCCACCACGCCGTAGCGTTCAGGATCCCGCACCGGATAGGCGAACACCGTGGCCCCCGCCGCAGGGCCATTGCAGGCCTGCAACTGGGGCACCAGATCATGGCCATGGAAAAGGTTGTCGCCCAGCACCAGGGCCGCCGGCGACCCGGCCAGAAAATCGGCGCCGATCAGAAAGGCCTGGGCCAGACCGTCAGGGCTGGGCTGCACCGCATAGGCAATGACCATGCCCCAGGCACTGCCGTCACCGAGCAGGCGCTCGAACGCCTGGTGATCGTGGGGAGTGGTGATGATCAGCACCTCGCGGATCCCCGCCAGCATCAAGGTGCTGAGGGGGTAATAGATCATCGGCTTGTCATAAACGGGCAACAGCTGCTTGCTGACGGCCTGGGTACTGGGATGCAACCGGGTGCCACTGCCACCCGCCAGGATGATGCCCTTGCGGTTATGGATCAAGACTCCGCTCCTGCTGATGCAAATGCTCGCATGGTGCCCTTGATGGGCCTTTGAGGAGCTGCGGGAATCAGCCCCCCAACGCTCCCATCAGGCTGCCCATCTCCAGGGCCTGCAGGCCGTAGCTCCAGCCCAGGTTGCTCTTGATGCCGGCCCGCTCAAGGGCCTGCTGCATCGTGTCGGTGGTGAGAACGCCGAAGATCACAGGGATGCCGGTGTCGCGAGCAACGGCGGCGACGCCCTTGCTCACTTCGGCCACCACCACATCAAAATGGGGGGTGTCACCACGGATGACCGCCCCGAGGGTGATCACCACCTGATAACGGCCACTGGCGGCGAGGCGTTGGGCCACCAGGGGGATCTCAAAGCTGCCGGGCACCCAGGCCACGTCAAGCTGGCTGCTGCTGGGGGCAGTGTCGATGCCGTGGCGGGAGAGGCAGTCAAGGCAGCCGCTCAACAGCTTGGCGGTGACCAGGTCGTTGAACCGGGCGACCACCACGGCGATGCACAGACCCGCCGTGTCGGTGAAGCGACCTTCGAAAACCGTCAATGACTCAGACCACGAAGAAGCTGACGCCCCAGTTGAGCAGCACCAGGGCCACCCAGGCCAGGCCACCCAGCAGGATCAGGCGGTTGGAACGGCCGCTGTCCTCGCTGGTGGCGTAGAGGACAGGGACGGCCACGATCAGCACGAAAGACATCACCACCAGGGCCAGAACGGTGAGGGTGTTGAGGATCTGCATGGCTAGGGAAACGCCGTCCGATCAGGCTTTGAGGGATTCTCACATGGGGCCACCGCCGCCCGACCCGGGAGGGGGGCATCCGTCACATGTTGTCGGCAGGGCTCCGCCACCTGGCCGCCGAGCTTCGCCGGGAACACTATTGGTGGTGGCATCTAGAATCGACATCCCCCATCCCCAGTGCCATGGCGGCCCAACCCGCTGCCCGTCCCGCCGCCCGTCCGGCACAGCAGGCCCCTTCTGCAACCGCTTCTGCAACCACCGATGCGGTCACTGCCGAAGCACCGGCCGAAGCCGCGACCCAACTGGCCGGCGGCGGCCGGCAACTGTCGCTGGTGGCCGATCTGGCGCTGCAGGGGGACCTGTTCGGCGAGGCCCCCCGGCCGGCGGGCCGTCCCCGGCGCGGACCCCTCGAGGAAGCCGAATCGGCGGCGTTGGTGGATGAACAGGCGCTGCAGGCCGACGCCAGCGCCCGCCCGCGCCGGCGCCAGAAAACGGCAGCTGTGGGCGCAAGCGCAGCCACAGCCGCAGCTGCAGCCCAGGCCCCACCGGCGGCCGAGCCGGCGGCCCCGGACGACGCCAACGGGCCCGAGAAGGACAACAGCGACGGCGACCTGCCCCGCTGGCACCACCACAGCCTGCTGGATCCGGCGGCGCTGCCGCCGGTGCTGCGCCACTACGTGGAACTCAAGGCTGCCCAGCCGGAGCATGTGCTGCTCTACCGCCTCGGCGACTTCTACGAGTTCTTCTTCGAGGACGCGATCCTGCTCTCCCGCCTCCTGGAGCTCACTCTTACCGGCAAGGAGGCGGGCCGGGGCGTCGGCCGGGTGCCGATGGCGGGCATCCCCCACCACGCTGTTGAGCGTTACTGCGCCGAACTGGTGCGCCGCGGCCTGAGCGTGGCCCTCTGCGACCAGCTGGAGACCACCCCCGCCAAGGGGGCCCTGCTGCGCCGCGACATCACCCGGGTGCTCACCCCCGGCACCGTGCTGGAGGAGGGCATGCTCAGCGCCCGCCGCAACAACTGGCTCTGTGCTGTGGTGCTCGAAGCCGGCCGCTGGGGGCTCGCGGTGGCGGACGTGAGCACCGGCGAATTCCGGCTCACCGAGCGGGAGGGCAGCGCCGCCCTGCACCAGGAACTGCTGCAGCTGGAGGCGGCGGAACTGATCTGGCCCCAGCCCACCGAGGACGCCACCAGTCCGGCCTGGTGCCCGGAAGGCCGCCGCCTCACCGCCACCGCCCGCACCCCCTTCGAAGAGCCGGCGGCCCGGGCCCGGCTGCTGCAGCGGTTCCGGCTGGCCAGCCTCGATGGCCTGGGGCTGGGGGAAGCGCCCCTGGCCCTGCGGGCGGCCGGTGGACTGCTGGCTTACCTCGATGCCACCCAGGCCGGGGCCAGCCAGGCCGGCAGCGCCGCCGCCGGGCCCGCAAGCGCCGCGGAGCCACCGCCGGCCCTGGTGCCGCTCGACCTGCCGCACCTCTGGCACGCCGGCGACCAGCTGGTGCTCGATGCCCAGACCCGTCGCAACCTCGAGCTCACCCGCACCCAGCTGGCTGGGGCCCTGCACGGCTCCCTGCTCTGGGCCCTCGACCGCACCGCCACCGCCATGGGCGGCCGCTGCCTGCGCCGCTGGATCGAGGCGCCACTGGTGGAGCGGGCCGCGATCCTCGAGCGCCAGGAGGCGGTCAGCGAGCTGGTGGAGCAACGCCCCCTGCGGCTTGCCCTGCGCCGCCTGTTGCGGCCGATGGGGGATCTGGAGCGGCTGGCGGGGCGGGCGGGCGCCGGCAGCGCCTCCGCCCGCGACCTGGTGGCCCTGGCCGATGGTCTTGAACGGCTGCCGCAGCTGGCGGGCCTGGTGCGGGGCTGCCGCAGCACACCACTGGCGGCCCTGGCCCGGCCCTGGCCGCAGCTGGCGGCCGTGGCCAGCCAGCTGCGCCAGCAGCTGGTGGAGGCGCCGCCCCTCAGCCTCAGCGAAGGCGGCCTGATCCACGACGGTGTCGACGGACTGCTCGACGGTCTGCGCAACCAGCTCGACGACCAGGACCGCTGGCTGGCGGAGCAGGAGTGCCTCGAACGGCAGGCCAGCGGCAACCCCAACCTGCGGCTCCAGTACCACCGCACCTTCGGCTACTTCCTGGCCGTGAGTCGCGCCCGGGCCGCCACCGTGCCGGACCACTGGATCCGCCGTCAGACCCTGGCCAACGAGGAACGCTTCGTGACGCCCGAACTCAAGGGACGCGAGGCCCGCATCCTGCAGCTGCGCACCCGCACCTGGCAGCGGGAATACGAGCTGTTCGTGCAGCTGCGGGCGGCGGTGGGGGAAGAGGCGGCGGCGATCCGCGCCGCCGCCAGGCTGGTGGCCGAGCTGGATGCCCTGGCCTCCCTGGCGGAGGTGGCGGCCACCGGCGGCTACTGCCGGCCCGAACTGGTGGAGGGTCGGGAGCTGTGCATCGAAGCGGGCCGCCACCCGGTGGTGGAACAACTGCTGGTGGAGGAACCCTTCACCGCCAACGACCTGCAGCTCGGCAGCGGGACTTCAACGGCCGGCCCGGCCCCCGATCTGCTGGTGCTCACTGGCCCCAACGCCAGCGGCAAAAGCTGCTATCTGCGCCAGAGCGGCCTGCTGCAACTGATGGCCCAGATCGGCAGTTGGATTCCGGCCCGTTCGGCCCGGCTGGGAATCGCCGATCGCATCTTCACCCGCGTCGGGGCGGTGGACGACCTGGCCACGGGCCAGTCCACCTTCATGGTGGAAATGGCGGAAACCGCCAACATCCTTCACCACGCCAGCAACCGTTCCCTGGTGCTGCTCGATGAGATCGGCCGGGGCACCGCCACCTTCGACGGCCTCTCGATCGCCTGGGCCGTGGCTGAGCACCTGGCCGCCGACATCGGCGCCCGCACGATCTTCGCCACCCACTACCACGAGCTCAACGAACTGGCCGCCCTGCTGCCCAACGTGGCCAATGCCCAGGTGCTGGTGGAGACCAGCGGCGACGACCTGGTGTTCCTGCACCGGGTGGCAGCGGGCGGGGCCAGCCGCAGCTACGGAATCGAAGCGGCAAGGCTGGCGGGGGTGCCCCCCTCGGTGGTGCGGCGTGCCCGCCAGGTGCTGGGCCGGATCGAGGCCAACAGTCATGTGGCCGTGGGCCTCCGACCCGCGGGCGACTGATCCAGCCAGGCGCGCCGCAGCAGGGCATTGACGGCCGCCGCCGCCAGGGCCGCCCCCCCGCGGCTGCCCTCCAGCCGGATCTGGGGCAGGCCGCTGGCCGCCAGGTGCCGCTTGCTTTCCGCCACCCCCACGAACCCCACCGGCATACCGATCACCAGGACCGGCGCCGACCCGGGCTCGTCCGTCAGGCGCTGCAACAGCAGCTCCAGGGCAGTGGGGGCACTGCCGATCAGCACCACCGCCCGGGGATGCAGCGCCAGGGCGCGCGCCATGCCGGCGGCGGCGCGGGTGCCCCCCGGCGGTGCCTCGGATTGCGCCCAGTCGAGCACCGAATGCACCGGATTGGCGAAGGTGCGCCGGGCCATCGGCGCCACCGCCGCCGCGGCCATGGCCGTATCGGTGAGGATCACAGCCCCCGCCGCCAGGGCCCGCAGGCCAGCCCCGCAGGCCCCGGGGCTGAAGCGCAGGGCCGGGGCGATGGCTGGGTCGCCGCTGGTGTGCACCAGCCGCTCCAGCAGCTCCTGTTCCACCCCCGCCAGGCCGGTGGGGCCCAGCAGCAGGCGGATGCGGCGGACGCTCTCGCAAAAAATCGGATGGTCGAAGGCGGACGGATCCACGGCCATCAGCCAGCCCCGCCGGCCCGGTGCCGCTGCAGAGCATGGCGCCAGAAGCGGGCAAGCCCCTCCGCCAGGGGCCGCTCCGGCCGCCAGTCGGTGCCGTCCCGCAGCTTGGCGGCATCCAGCACGTTGGCGGCCACATCAAAGCGCCGTTCCGCCAGGTGCTGCACCCGCAGGCTGAAGCCATCGGCCTCGATGTGGGGCCGCAGCAGCTCAAGCAGTTCGAGGTTGGCGGTGCCGACCCCACTGCCGAGGTTATAAACCTCACCGTTGCGGCCCCGTTCCAGGGCGGCCACGATGCCGGCGGCCACATCACTGACGTGGACGTAATCGCGCACGGTGCCGCGGGGTCCGTAGATGTCCACCGTGGCGCCCCGCAGCACCGCGTCGACGGCGGCGGCGATGAAACCCTGGCCGACGCCGGTGCGCTGTTCCTCGCCATAGGCATTGGCGGGCCGCACGATCAGCACCGGCAGGTCATTGGTGGCATGGAACATGCGCGCATAGGAATCGATCGTGAGCTTGGTGATCCCGTAGGGGCTGATCGGGCTGGTGGGGTGCTCCTCCGGGATCGGCAGCTGGCGCGGCGCCCCGTAGACGGTGCCCCCTGAGGAGACGATCAGCAGCCGCCGCACCCCCACCGAGGCCGCCTCCTGGAGCAGGGCCACGCTGGCGGGCAGGTTGGCGAGCAGGTCGAAGGTGGGGTCACCGAAGCTGGTCTTCGGCACGGTGGCATAGGCCAGATTGATCACCTCGCAGTCCGGCGCCAGCAAGCTGCGCAACAGCCCGAGATTGGCGTAGTCACCCTGCACATAGCGGCAACCGGCGGGCAGAGCATCGCTGCGGGGCGCCCCCCGGCCCAGGACCACCACCTCCCGTCCGGCGGCAGCCAGCAGCCGGGCCACCGGCCTGCCGATGAAGCCGGAGCCGCCGATCACGAGCGCGTGGGTCATGGCGGAAGCGGCGGGGCCCGTCCATGATCGCCCTGCACCACCCCCGCCCGATGCCCGTCCACCTCTACTGGGGCGACGATGAGGCCGCCCGCCAGCGGGCCGTGGAAGCACTGGTGGAGCGGCTGGTGGATCCAGCCTGGGGCGCCATCAACCTCAGCCGACTCGATGGCAACGATCCGGCCCAGGCGGCCCGGGCCCTGGAGGAGGCGCGCACCCCCCCCTTCGGCGGCGGCGCCCGGCTGGTGGTACTGCAGCGCAGCCCATTCTGCAGCCAGTGCCCCGCTGAACTGGCGGAACGGCTGGAGGCCAGCCTGGGGCTCATCCCCGAAACCTGCCATCTGCTGCTGGTGAGCCCGGGCAAACCGGACGCCCGGCTGCGCACCACCAAGGCCCTGCGGAAGCTGGCGGAGGAGCAGAGCTTCGCCTTGCCGGCGATCTGGGATGGCGATGGCCAACTGGCCCTGGTGCAACGCACGGCCGCATCGCTAGGACTCGCCCTGGAGCC
>Ga0007795_10000982_pt1 | contig 10051 bp, 8 predicted proteins | sample CryBogmetaGMA1M_FD_60369 | JGI IMG/M metagenome (GOLD analysis project Ga0007795, IMG submission 60369) | Freshwater microbial communities from Crystal Bog, Wisconsin, USA - MA1M | ecosystem: Environmental > Aquatic > Freshwater > Lake | place: Crystal Bog, Wisconsin, USA | collected 2009-07-06
TGTCAGTGAGGCGTGAACCCAGTTGATATCCGGCGTGCCAATCCGACGGCACCGGCTTTCAACGGCAACGACCTCGGCGCCACTCTGGGTGCCCAGGCCACCCCCGCATAGCCACCTGACGGTGTCAATCGCGTGGACGCAATCGTCCATCATCCGGTCACGCGCGCCGATCATCGGTTCGGGACCCGGCTTGTAGAACTGGACCATCGCCTGGGTGATTGGACCAGACGCGCGGACTCGTTCCCGGAGCGACATGAGGATTGGAGCGGCCCGCCGTTGGAAACCAACCTGGGTCACCACACCGGCAGTCTCGGCGAGGTGCGTCAGGATCCGCGCCTGGTGCATCGAAAGACCGAGCGGCTTCTCTATCGCCAACGGCAGGCCTTGCTGGAGGCACCAGACCCAGATGTCGTACATCAGGTGGGGTTGCCCGATCACAAAGACCCCGTCCGGCTTCATCTCCGACACCATGCGCCGGTAGTCCGAGTAGCGTCCCGCAATCCCATACCGGTCAGCCGTGGACGTCAGTGCGGCATTGTCAATGTCGGCAACCGCGACGATGTCGACGTCCGGGAATGACGCCAATGACGGGTAGTGGACAGTGTTGGCGAGACGGCCCGCACCGACCATCGCAATCCGGACCCGTTCCTTCATCAAACCCTTCACTCCGATTGACTCACCCGACCCGTCAATCCTGGTCAATCCGGACGATACGGTGGTTCCCGGTATCCGCCACGAAGATCGTTCCATCATCATCGACGGCAATCCCGTGAGGATCCGAGAACTCGCCGATGCCGTTGCCCGCGGTCACTTCAAAGGCGTCCATCCCCGGCACGCACGACACGCCACACGGTCGACCCCACGACGCTACGGGACGTCCATCCGGATCAAGCTTCTGCACACGGTTCAAACCTGCATCGGCCACATAGATCTCACCATCCCGACCGAATGCGACGCCGGCAGGACTCCTGAACTCGTCCGATCCAGTCCCCAATCGCCCAACGATGAGCGACGCGTAAGTAGAGATCGGACCGATTGGATTGGGGGTTTGAGGTTCGAAGCCGCCGACGACAATCTCAAGCCTGCTGTCGCCAGCGTCCTCCATCGCATAGCGGTCGGTCTCGGAAATGACCATCCGCCCGGTCCGGTCTACTGCCAGGCCGGCAATTTCGTACACATGCACACCGTCGCTCGCGATCTTGTCGATCACGCTGGTAACCGCCCCGTCGGGAGCCTGACAACAGATCCAGCTCGAAAGGACGCGGATCAGGCCGTTCGACAGATGGGTCCACGCCGTGTAGATCGTGCCGTCAGGGCCAATGGCAATGGCCCGCGGTCCCCGAAGAACCATTCCAGCGGTCACGAACGGCGCGACTTCCTTCTCGAAATCGGTCCCACGGGTGATCCCGGGGGCTGCCCACGCCTCCCGGAAGCGACCGGAGGGCGAGAACCGCTGAACGCGCTTGGCACCCCCAGTCTCGGTCACGTACACATCGCCGGTCGCATCCACAGCGATCCCGGAGACGTAGGTGAATTCGCCCGGGCCGGACCCCGGGCGTCCCCAACTCGACAGGAAGATCCCCTCTCGTGAAAACCGTTGGATGCGTTCATTCCCGGAGTCGACCACCAGAAGCGATCCTCCGGGTTCAATCGCGAGGGATCGCGGCTCTTTGAACTGCCCATCGCCACGACCGGGCGATCCCCAGGCTATGACCGGTGCCGCCGATGACCCGGCTTCCGCCCGAGTGGCACCCATCGCAGCCATGCCTGCGGCAACGTGCCCAAGCATCCGCCGGGTCAGACGCATGAACGGACGCCAATCCACCCGACCGTCTCAAGATGCCGCCAAACCTGCCACATACGGTCAGTACCCCGCTGACTTGTCGACCAGATTGATGAGCGGCTCGCCAGCGGTGTAGCGACGGAGATTTTCGGCAAAGATGTCGATCCCACGTTGACGCGTGAACGGGGTCGATGCGCCGTTGTGCGGGGTCACCAGAGTGTTCGGCGCCGACCAGAACGGGCTATCTGCAGGCAGCGGTTCCACCGAATGCGCGTCCAGGCCGGCACCTGCAATCCAACCCTCGTTCAAGGCACGCAGGAGGGCATCGTCATCGGCGATCCCACCCCGTGAGAAACAGATGTAATACGCCGTTCGCTTCATCGCGCGGAACTCGGCCTCGCCCAGCATGCCGGTGGTCTCTGGCGTCCGCGGTGCGGTGACCACAATGAAGTCCGACTCCCCCAGGAACTCGTGGAGTTGGTCCTGTCGGTACAGGTGGTCCACATTTGGTGTCGGTTGGGGCGTCCGGCGAATCCCGACGACCCGCATGTGAAATGCCTTGCACTTGAGCGCGAGGTCGACCCCGGAATATCCGAGGCCGATAATCCCGCAAGTGAGGCCGTTCAGTTCCGGGTGGCTCCACGCATCCCACCGGCGCTCCGCCTGCGCACGCATCCACCGGGGCATGTCGCGGTTGAGCATCAGCATGAGCATCATCGCGTGTTCGGCGAGCGGAATTGCACCGTTGCTCTTGCACGAGGTCGCGATCACCGGACTTTCGATGAATGCCGGATACATCAGTTCATTCGGACCGGCGGCCCAACTCTGGACCCACTTGAGGCGGGTCGCCCTCGCGAGTGCAGTCTCCGACACGTGCCCTGCGACGACATCGGCTTCGTGAATCACCGCCTCGAGATCCTCGCGCCGCGCGAAATAGCGAACGTCGGCCGTTGGCGATGCCCCACGGATCTGCGCCAGCTGCGGGTCGGTCACGGCGCCGGAGATCAGTACAACAAGGCTCGCCGTCATCTTTGTTCCTTTGCCACTGCCGGACCGTAATGTACTCGGGTACGGACTACCGGTGTTCGGCGCGGTCGCAACCCAAGAGCGACGGGTCAGTCATCCGCGGGATCCAGATGAACTCTCGACCGGATCAAGGCACGGCTTCGGTAGTCGATGAGATCCTCGATGCGTGACGAAATCTGGGAGCGCACCCGTGCCGAGATCAGGGCGTCGTCGATCCAGTGGTCGATCCGTGCGTCGCTGACCGCATCGGCGCCCAGTTCCATTTCGGAAGCCGACATCGCGATGATCCGCGCATCGATCCGCTCGTCAATCCGTGCGTCGACATGGTCGTGCAGGAGGTCGCGAATGCGGCCGGCGACGCGTTCGTCGGTCATCCATTCCTCAATCCGGGCAATCGTGATCGCATCGGTCATCGCGACCAAACGGGCACGAACGCGTGAATCGACCCTCGCCTCGATCCGGGCCATGGTCATCGCGCGGACCAACGCGTCATCAATCCAGTAGTCAACCACCGCGGCGACCCGAGACTCAGCGCGTGTTCTGGCGTCACTCATGGAGTGAAGATAGCTGGTCGGGCGGAACCATTTGCCGGTGTTCAGGCACCCGCACGGTACCGCGCACGATTGTTCCGAGGACCGTGTTCCAGTTCGCACCTTCCGAGCACCTCCAGAAGAGGCGGGACGTACACCGCAAATCGTCCGCGGTACCCATTCCGGAGGCCATACCAACCACCAATACGGTTCGAAGGGTCGCGGGCCCATGCCTCCACACTGCCCTCGGCCGGCGTGCGTTGTTCGTCGGCCCCACCGAGGTCGACCCAATCTCCGCGCGCCATCAACATTTCTTGGAGGTCATCGACGCATCGCGCATCGTAATGCAGGACCGTCTTGCCGACCGTACATACCAGGATCTTCCGACCGGCAAGTTCCCCGAGGTGCATCGTGTACGCCGACGTCCCCGGCGCCGTGGTGAGCTGCCACGGGTTCCCCGCATCACGTGTCTCGTCACCCGGAAACGACCCTGACGGCTTCTCGCTTGACACCCCGTCCATCACTCCACTCTCATCCCTGCGATCATCCAGACATGCTGTGGTGTGATCGCCAAACACCACATTGGCGTAGCCTACACCCGGGGACTTACGCGTGCACCGCACACACGAGTTTCCATTCGCCCTTCGAAAGTGCGCCCGAAGCGTGCAACCGGACACGCCAGATGCGGTCCCCCCAAACCCGATGCAGACGGGGATCAGTGGTGGAAATCTCCTCGATTTCAGGTTCAAGCAGCAACGCGACGTCGTCGCCATCGCGTCCGTGATGCACTGCCGAGTAGGAAATGGAAAGCGCGCGCCCGGGGGAGGAAACCCGGAGCAGGCCGGGAGCGACCGCGACCGGCAACCCAGAGACCATCAGTGAAAGCGAAAGCCGGTGGGGAGCCCCGGACGCCAGGTCCCACGAGTCAGCGATGGTGATGACGCCGTCAGGAGCGGTTTCCGGGGCGCGGTCAAGGGTAATCACGCGCCACCAGTCACGAATTCCTGACTCTTCGGGGTACGCCCCTGCCAGGTTCATGCGCATGCTCACCCTGTCAGGTGCTACATCGCACCCGACCTCACGCGCGCCGAACTGCCGTCCGGGCGATTGGTCAAACCCGTCGACCGACGGCAGGTTGTGGTACCCACTCTGCATCGTCCAAATGGAATAGCGTTCGGGACCGAAGGTCTTGGCCGAGTAGGTCTCAACCCCGACGTCAACAATGACCGGATCGCCGTCGACCGCAACGATGAACGTACCGACATCATTGTGATTATGGGAGTCACCGTTGTGGCCGGCACGTGCCGAGACGAAGAGCCCCCCAGGATCGCCAGTCCGGGCACGCGCAACGAGAACCTGCACGTCGGGCAGCCACGCCTCCCCGATCAGTGGCGGGTGACCTTCGATAGACGCATTCCCCAGTTCGGAAGCCCCAAAGAGTGCTGGCAACGTCCGCCCGATCGAGAGGATGTTGTCGCCAATCACCGGTTTCCGTTGGCGAAGCGCATGTAACTCAGGCGGGGTGATAGTGGGGTGGGGCCACCCGTTGGCTTCGTCCACGCAACCAACAGCACCATTCCGTGAGGCGGCATACGCACCGTGGGCCGACAGCGCAGCCTCTCCTGTCCGGAGGCCGAACCGCCACGCAAGGTCGGCTTCAACATGTACCCGGGCAGCCCCATCGGCATAGTTGACATACCAGTCACCGGAGACGTGCATCCTGGGCAGGTACAACCCGATCTCACGGATGAGAGGCAGGTCCCACACGGCCAGTTCCCCGTCGCTGGCAAGATGAAGCCATTCGAGCGCCTCGAACAGGCTTGCGCCGGCACGCTGCCAGTAGACCGTTCCCTCATCACAACCGCCATCGGCGCCGTAACCATTCAGGAATACATCCATCCCGGCGATGCATCTGGACAGCAGCTCAAGCCGAACTTCCGAATCGGTCTCGATGAGCAGGATGCATGCAATCAAGTTGGAATGGATCCACGGGTTCCAGTTGTTGTCGGGTCGGTTCCCACACCGCAACCATGGCCACCAGGCGACATTCCGGTACGGGTTGATCAGCCTGGCCCGGATCTCGTGCTCGATCCGGTCGGTCACAATTGCCGTGTGGGGGTCGGCGTCGATGCGCGCACCGAGGAGTGATCGCGTCCACGCCAGCAACGCACCGGTCTCGGCGGCAAAGAGGTCGACCACCGGATACGTGACCTCTGGCAGGCCAGCATGAGGGTGAAGAGGCGCAAAACTGTGGGGAGGGATCCCCCAGAAACTCTCCTCGCAGATCGCCCAGATCCCGTTGATGACCGCATCGAGGAAGCGGCCTTGCCCTTCAGCGCACTCGGCTAGGGCCAGATGGTGCAGGGCATGCCGGCGCGTGAAGTGCACGTCCTCAAACCGCGAACGGTTGCCACTGCGTCGGTAATCCAGAAAGGTCGTTGCCCAGATAGGTGCCCAGTCATAGTCGTGCCACGCCTCACCCTGGCCAACGAGTTCCTGACGCTTGGCCTCGGGAAGTGCGCTCCACGCCTCGCGGTTTTCAGCGGCTGGGAACGGTTGCCAATCGCCAGGGAGTGACAAGTGCGCGCGCAGCCGATTGGGCGTCAACCGCTCGGAGAGGATGTCCCGGGTTTCCTTGGCCATGCGGAGATTATCCCCGCAGTCCCGGGACCAACGGTGGCGCACCGATGACCAAACCCCACGCTTCGCTCCCCAATCGCGCCTTCTTTTGAGTACGCTTCGCTTATCGCGCGTGCCAGGAAGACGGCGCTCATGCCGAACGCAGGATCCGACGGAGGACATCGGCAATGACCGATGCCTCGCCGGGCTTGAGGGTCTGTGGATTGACGTGGAACCCGTCGTCACCCTCGTTCCAGACAGCAATCCGGGGACGGTTTCCCATCAGTCGAACTTGCATCTGGTCGCGCGTGAGTGGTGCCTCCGGCCCGAATGTCACCAGTGCACGTGGCATCGGTTGACCCGACTCCGATGGCCAGACCCGGGTTGCAACCACTCCGCGGATGCCGTCCACGCCATCGATCACGGTCCGGACGTCGGCCTCGTAGCGCCGGGCAAGCGCGGTGAAGTCGGTCGCGAGGTACCACTCGACCGCGGCGACGATCCCGCAGATCTCCTCCTTGCCAACCTTCATCGGGCGCCCGATCAGTGGATTCGGGCTACCCTGGCGCGTGATCGAATCGATCAGGTCGGGACGGCCCAGCAGAAGCCCGGTCGGGGCCGGGCCACACAGGCCCTTGCCACCGGAGAAGATCGCAAGGTCCACCCCGAGCCCGGCCACACTTTCAGGCGCACTTTCGGTGACCCCCGCCTCAAGTAGGGCGTGCGCCCACGGGGCCGGTCCGCCATTGCCGGAGAAGTGCCAGAGGTTCTCGACGGCTGGGATCTGCGATGCGGCGTCAACGATGACCGGAACCCCGTGCGCATGTGAAATCTTCACGACCTCACCGATTGGCAATGCACCGTACGTAGGCGGCCCATTCGGCACCATCAGCACGGCCGCGACCGATCCATCAAGGACCCGCACGAGTTCGTCCTGGGAGGTGCGCACCCCGCGCAAAGATTCCTCGCGGGTCGGGCCAATCTCCACAAACGTGATCCCGGTCGACCGCACCGAAAAGTCATACGAGAACCGTTCACAACGGTGGATCACCACCTTGGTGGGAACACCAGCAACCGTTCCCGGGTGCGGGAAGGCGGCCATGACCGCCGGGTCGTCCCCGCTGATGCACGCAGCCGTGGCAAGGACGAGACCGGCGGTAGCACTCGAACAGATGTAGGCCGCGTCATTGCGCGTCAGCTGTGCGATACGGCGACCGGCAGCAGCAAGCAACTCGTCGATCAGGACGTACGACCCACTCGCCTCCCGCATCGCGGCGATCACCGGTTCCGGCATCAGCGAACCGCTCACCCGGGTTGCCGTCCCGAACCCGTTGATCACGGGTACTACGCCCAGTGCTTCGTACATCTATCCGCCCTCTCACTTTGACGTGTTGCGTCCCAAGAACGTCAGCGTAGGGCAAATCAGGCCCGGACGGTCGGCGGGATGGTGCACGCCCGTTGGCCCCGCTGACCCTAGCCTCGGCCGCGACCACGAACTAGTCTGATCTGGCGTGCCACACCACCCCACATCCCCTGCCGGCGAGGGCGCCGGCGCTCCCAGAAAGGACACCACGAAGAACTACATAGGTTCCCGACTTTCGCCGCATCGGGCTTGGGAGCCAAGCAAGAACCCACACGATCAGTCAGGGCAAATAGGTGCCCTCGGAGCGCCGGCGCCCTCGCCGGCCCACCGCTCCATTTCGGCCAGCCTCTCCTAACTGGAAACCCCGCGAGTCTTGCCATTCGCGCCTCACCTGCCACCGCAGTCTTCGATGGCCCACTTCACCACTGCAACCTTGTTCACCCACCCAAATCGACCGCCAAACTGTCCGCGCTTTCCACCCCACCCCACATCCCCTGCCGGCGAGGGCGCCGGCGCTCCCAGGAAAGTCACCTTCTGAGCGCCCGCCGCCCTCTTATGACAAGGCCACCCCTTCGCGTTCGAAACCCACTCGGCTGCAACCTAACGCCTTCACGATGAGGCAGGTCTCGTCGGCACCCAAGGAAGGACACCACCACGAACCACGTAACTTCCCGAAGTTCGCCGCATTGGGCTTGGGAGCCAAGCAAGAACCCACACAATCCGTCATGGCAAATCAGCACCCCTGGGAGCGCCGGCGCCCTCGCCAGCCCATCTCTCCATTCCGGCCAGCCTCTCCCATCAGGAAATACCGCGGGACTTGCTGTTGCCGCCTTACCTGCCCCCGCAGCCCACGACGTTCCACCTGTCCACAGCAGCGTTACTCACCCACCCATATCGACCGCCAAACTGTCCGCGCGCGCCACACCACCCCAAGTCCCCTGCCGGCGAGGGCGCCAGCGCTCCCAGGAAAGTCACGTCGTCACCTTGTGAGCACCCGCCGCCCTTCAACGTAGCGGCCATCCGTTCCCGTTCGAAACTCACTCGGGCTGCAACCCATGGCCGTCACGATGAGGCAGGTCTCGTCGGCACCCCTGGGAGCGCCGGCGCCCTCGCCGGCCCATCGCTCCATTTCGGCCACCCTCTCCCAACTGGAAACATCGCGAGTCTTGCCATCCGCGCCTCACCTCCCCGGGTAGCCCTCGATGGCCCACTTCTCCACACCAGCTTTGTTCACCCACCCAGATTGACCGCCAAACTGTCCACGCGCGCCACAACCGAACCGCAGACCACGGCTGGGCGAAACCCTGATAACTGGCACCACCAAGGTACGCACACCTACGTTGCAGACGCCCGCGCCCTGTTGCATCGTTTACGGTTGATGACGACCGACTCCCGCGCGTCCCACTCCGAAGGAAAACCATCGTGAACATCTCCCGCCTTGCAATCGCGGTTACCCTCTCGCTCCTTCCCGCGACCGCCCTCGCGTCCCCGGCACACGCGCTGTCCCGTGGGGCCGTGGTTGCCCTCACCGGCACCGATCACATCTGGGTGGCCGACGACGAAGGAACCCTGCACTGGGCCGGAGACACCCGCGCCCTTGCCGACCGGTTTGTGGATTGGGGCGCACGACAGGAACTCTCGGCGACCGAGATTGCAAGCCTGCCCAAGGGCGATCCGTGGCTTTCGGCCGGTTTGGTGAAACTCGGGACACCGATCTACCTCGCCAAATGGGAGGCGACCGAAGCCTCGCCCCAGCTGCTGCATATCCAGGCAATCGAGGACGTCGCACTCTTCGGCATCACCGGGTCGAACTACGGCACCTTCGTCATGGAGGAAGACGCCTGGAAGGCGCGGTTCGGTTTCGAGGCCGCTTCACTCAAGACCGCCGAACTTCCCTCCGCAACCGGGTCACCCGGCGCCAAGACGAATGGGCCAACCCCCGCATCGACACCGCCACCCGCGCCAGTCGCAACTCCAGTCATACCTCCCGCGCCGCCAACGCCGTCCGGCCAGTCCTTCCTGAACCAGGACCTGACAGGCCGAACATTCAACAACACCGTCCTCGTCCGGGCAAACTTCACCGGTGCACGGCTCAATGGCGTGCGCCTCTCCAACACCGACCTGACTGGCGCCGTCATGACCAATGCACGCATGGCGAACACGATCCTTGCAGGCACCGACCTGATCGATGCGTACCTTGTCGGTGCAGACCTGTCCGGGGCCACCTTCACCGACGTGAACTTCCGCCGCGTCATCCTGGCCGGAACCAACCTCTCCGGCGCAATCCTCCAGTACGCCGACTTGAACTCCGTCAACCTCTCAGGCGCCACCCTGGACGGTTCGTACCTCTACAAGGCGAACTTCTCCAATGCCACCATGGTCGGGGCAAGCCTCAAGGGCATCCACGCGTCAGATGTGAACTTCACGGGCGCCAATCTCGCCGGCGCAAACCTGCGTGACGCCAAGCTGACCGGGGCGATCCTATCGAGTGCCAACCTGTCTGGCGCCGACCTGACCGGGGCCGACCTTCGTGACGCAAAGTTTGTCGGCACAAACCTCGACGGCGTGATCGGTTACGTCAAACCGTAGTCAACGGCGCTGCTGAAAACCGTAAACCCCTCAATGGATGGTGCGCGCGACACACTGTTTCACGCGCGCACCGTCGAGCGAAACGTACTTACATATGGGGTTGATGGGGTGGGGCAAGCGAATCGTCTTCACATCAGGGGG
>Ga0007795_10000984_pt1 | contig 10048 bp, 8 predicted proteins | sample CryBogmetaGMA1M_FD_60369 | JGI IMG/M metagenome (GOLD analysis project Ga0007795, IMG submission 60369) | Freshwater microbial communities from Crystal Bog, Wisconsin, USA - MA1M | ecosystem: Environmental > Aquatic > Freshwater > Lake | place: Crystal Bog, Wisconsin, USA | collected 2009-07-06
CGAAGAGGGCGATCGCTTCCTCATCGGCGTCGGGGGCAACAACCACTTCAGTGAAAATCTTGATCATTTCCCGGGCCGCCGCCGCATCCAGGCGGGTATTGACAGCGACAATGCCGCCAAAGGCCGAGACCGGGTCGCATTGCAGCGCACGCTCGTAGGCGGACTTGAGGTCAGACCCCAGGGCGACGCCGCAGGGGTTGGCGTGCTTGATGATCGCGACTGCTGGGCCTGATTTGGGATCAAACTCAGCGATCAACTCAATTGCCGCGTCGGTGTCAGCGATATTGTTGTAGCTGAGCGCCTTACCTTGAAGCTGGCGGGCCGTGGCAACACCTAACCGAGGGTTTTCGTCACGGTAGAAGGCCGCCGACTGGTGGGGGTTTTCACCATAACGCATGGTCTGCACGAGACTGCCGGCAAAAGCACGGCGACGGGGGGCGGCATCGCCAATGGCCTGGGCAAACCAGGTCGATATGGCGGCATCATAGGCGGCAGTCCGGGCATAGGCGCGCGCCGCCAGCTGCTTACGGAGGTCTAGGCCGGTGGTGCCCGTAGCCTCGAGTTCAGCCAAGACCTCTTCTAGGTCTGCCAACTCGGTACAGACAGCCACATAGCCGTGGTTTTTTGCCGCTGATCGGATCATGGCGGGGCCGCCAATATCGATATTTTCCACTGCGGTCTCAAAGTCGGCCCCGGCGGCGATCGTGGCCTCAAACGGGTAGAGATTAACGTAGACAAGGTCGATGCCGCCAATGCCGTGATCAACCATAGCCTTGCCGTGCTCTGGGGCGTCTCGCACCGCCAGCAGGCCGCCATGGACGATGGGGTGCAAGGTCTTGACCCGGCCATCCATCATTTCTGGAAATTGGGTCAGCTCTGAAATGTCCCGAACCGGCAGGCCAGCTGCAGCGATGGCAGCTCGCGTTCCGCCAGTTGAAACCAGCTCAACACCTTGGGCGGCCAGACGGCGAGCGGCATCAACAAGTCCGGTCTTATCCGAGACGGAAATCAGCGCCCGTTTCATCGGCGCACGATCGGCAGGTTTCGGGAAATCGGGTGCTGCGGGCAAGGCGCTCTCCTGACGTGATCAAAGAAGAAGTGCCCAGGCGAGCGGCGTCTATGGCCCCCGTGCTCCCCGGTGGTCACCCACCTTCATCGCCAGTCACACGCGGTCGTCACGGGCTCTAGAGCGCGCCTGACCGAACGTCAATCCGCGAACTGGATTGGGGATCGGCCGCCAGTTTCCAACGCACCCGCGCGCCGCTGTCGACTCTGGCCATGCCCCTGAGCACCACCTGCTGGCTTCGCCGGGTCCGCAAACTGTCGAAATAGACCGAGGCCTCGATGGAAATGTCTTGGGCATCAGACCGCAGCCGCCAGCCAATCGGCGCGTCGCCCGCCTGAAGGACGACGCTGCGGCCATCGCGACTCTGACTTGCTCGGACGGTCGGATGGAGGTGGAAACGCAGGGTGAAGGGCACAAGGCGTCGCTTGGTTTCAGCGGCGGCCCCGTCGACCAAGGGCGTCAATCGATCCTCACCGCGCAACTCATCAGCATCAAGATCCAGAAACAACCTCCGCTCATGCCGAAGCTGGTATCGCCGCGCCCAGGCATCATGTTGAAGGTCTAACCAAACACCCCCCTCCGCCTCATGACGCCGAACATCGACCTCTCGATAGGTGCTGTTCAGTCGCGTTCCGAGCACCTTTGCTGCGAACCCACTAAGAAGTACGCCGCATCCGCCATCCCCCACAGTGAGTGTGGATCCTGCGTCCACAAGGCGGAGCGCCTGTGGGCCAAGAGCGCCAGGCGACCATCCGCAGGCGACGATCAGACGCCGACTGTGAACCAGGACGTCCAAGCCAAGGGGCTGAGCACAGGCCCCCGCGCTCCACGGTCCTTCGGCTGGCGCTGCCGCGTCGACCACAACCTGCAGACTGCGACCATCCATGCGCTGATAGCCATTGCGCCCAGCAGGGAGGGCACCGGTTGGCGCTTCAATCCGAGCTGCTGCGATATAGGATGGGCGGCAGGCTTCGCCGCCTTGCATGTCGGGCAGACAGCCATCTCTGAGAATAAAGACCTGCAGGGTTTGGTGCAGGGTCTCCATAGCCCTTACCATAGAGGGCGGCGGCGGTGTGCCCCTCTGGTGTAAGGCCCCAGCCAAGGTCTGTAGGTCGAACATCAGCTCGAGGGCGGCCTGCGGACTCCGCGAAGCGTGCCCCCCCGAGGCTTCGAGACTCGCAGAGAGGGCAGTGACCAAGCGGTCCAGGCCCTTTTTCAGAAGCTGATCACCAGCCTTGCCCGACAGGATACACCCGGCAAGGGCCACGGCTATGGCTTGATGTGCCGCGCCCTGAGGCCTGTGACGACTTGCAAGAAGATGACGGGCCTGGCGGGCGAAATCATTGATAATGCTCGATCTGTCGGGCTCGGCTGCCTCTTGCAGGAGCTCGGGCAGGGCGCAGGCCAGGGCGAAAATCCGCCGGCTCAGAACAGGCTCTCCCCAGGAGAATGCATTCCATTTTGCAAAAATCCGGGACCATCCAACCACGAGGCGAAGGGCCTCAGCCCGGGCATCAGGGCCGACCGACAACAGGTCTGGCAACCACGCCATGCTGTGAAGGTCTCGGGCAAAGGCCAGGGAAGGACTGGGGCGGTCCCAGGGGTCTCCTGCGGTCCCCACATCCAGTACAGCTGCGGCGAGATCATAGCGGCCCGCCAGAATCGCCCGACCTTGTGAAGGGCTAGCAGGCCGGGGATTTTCAGGGGTCACTGCGTTCAGTCCTTCCGGGACAGGACGCGTCAATAGCCACCGGTAAAGGATCGAAAGTGACCATTCCCGTCGCAGGACGTCAGCGGTGGCCTGGATTAGCGCTAGAGCGAGGAGTCCGCCGGGAAGACGGGTCAGTTCAAAACGCCCCCCCGCCATCAAACTTCCCCTAATCGCCTCTCAACGCGGCGATATTGTCGGCATAGGCGCTGGGCCCGCCCCGGAAGACGGCTGTACCTGCGACCAGGGCAGTGGCCCCGGCCTCGACGCACTGTTTGGCTGTGATCGGCGTGACGCCGCCATCCACCTCAAGGGGAATATCGCGGCCGGTTGCATCAATCATTTGCCGAAGACGACGAATTTTCTCGAGCTGTGAGGGCATGAAGCTTTGCCCACCAAATCCAGGGTTGATCGACATGACCAGGATAAGGTCCACATCCTCCATCATCCATTCAATGACGTTTGGAGATGTCGAGGGATTGAAAACCACCCCCGCCTTAGCGCCCAATTCTCGGATGCGCTTTAGGGTCCGATTGAGATGCGGGCCGCTCTCAGGGTGGACGCTGATAATGTCCGCCCCAGCCGCCGCGAAAGCCTCAAGATAGGGATCCACTGGTGCGATCATCAGGTGGACGTCAAAGGGTAAGCTGACGTGAGGTTTTAGCGCCTTCACCACATCAGGACCTATGGTGATGTTAGGCACGAAATGGCCGTCCATGACATCAATGTGCAACCAGTCTGCACCCGCGGCTTCCAAAGCCCGCGCCTCTTCGCCAAGCCGCGCAAAATCAGCAGCGAGCAGTGAGGGTGAAATGATTGGAGGACTAGATTTCATAGTCCCGACTTAACCCTGGCCTTGCGACTCGCCAACTCTAATCCGTGGTTCTGCGAAACCGTGCGACGAAAAAGCCGTCTGTACCGCCAGAACGCTGGTGTGGCAGGACTCTCAAGTCACCGGTCGGCAGTAGGCTGGCCTCCGGAGCACCGCCCTCCCCAGGGGTGATCGGCTCTCTGACCATGCTGGGGGTGAGCTTTAAGAAGGCCGCGACCTGGGCTTCGCCCTCCTCAGGTTCCAAGGAGCAGACGCAATACACCAAAAGCCCGCCAGGCCTCACCCTTTGCGCCGCAGATTGCAGCATGCGGGCCTGGACCTCGGCAAGGGCGGCGATGTCACCGGGCCGAACCGCCCAGAGAACATCAGGATTGCGCCGATAGGTACCGGTGGCGCTACAGGGTGCATCGAGTAGCACAGCGTCAAACTGCCGCTTATCGGCCCACTGGGTCGCATCCGCGGCGACCACCTGTGCTGAAAGTCCCATGCGACCGAGATTAGCCTCAACCCGCTTTAGCCGGGCCGCGGATCTGTCGACGGATACCACCTGCGCGCCGGCAGCGGCCATTTGCAGGGTCTTACCGCCGGGTGCCGCGCAGAGATCCAGGGCGGTCTGGCCTGCCTTCAGGTTCAACAGTCGCACAGGTATGGCGGCGCTGGCGTCCTGGACCCACCAAGCGCCCTCGGTAAACCCGGGCCAAGCTGAGACCTCGCCACGCAGGGCCGTGCGCCAGGTTCCCCCTGCTAGAACCTCGACCTCCAAGTCCGCTTCGGGAGTTGCCGTTGGGTCTTTAGGAGAGAGATCTGTGGCGGGTTCTGCAGCAATTTCCTTAGCCATGGCCAGGGCATTATCGCGCCCATAGGCCGCCTGCCAACGGGTGAATAGCCAAGGTGGTGCAAAGGCCTCGGCATCTGAAAAGTCTGGCGGCTCGCGGGTGAAGCCCCGAAGCACGGCATTGACCAGCCCCTTGAAATTCCGGGTCGCCCCGGAATCGCCGGTCAGGTCAACACTGGCACTGACAGCGGCATAGGCGGGCGCACCCATGACAAAGGCCTGGGCCATCCCTAGACGCAGTATGTTCAGAATCCTCTCTGGCGGTGGCTTTTTGATCTTGCCTTCCAGTGCGCGATCAATGGGGCCAAGATGGCGCAGACTGGCCAGAACCAAGGCGTGGGCAAAGCCACGGTCGCGGGGCGAGAGGGCCGCGAAACCCGGAGTCGATGTCGCCTCCTCTATTCCAGCCCGGCGCGCGAGGGCAGCGGTGAGTAGGTCGAGGGCGGCCCGTCGTGCAGGCAGGCCAGCAATGTCTTGAAAGGTTTCGGTCACGGAGGTGGGGTGCCCGCTTGGGACCCCGATTGCAAGGGTCAAGCTGGCGAAACCCCAGGAACTGGGCTAAACACGGGTCATGCGCGATAGAGATGAGTACATTCCTGCCAAGGTCCTGACGCCAGCGGCCCAAAGAGCCTTGGCCGAAGCTGAAGCCCGACGTGCCGCCGCCGCCCAGCTTGAGCGCGACGCCGAAAATGGCGGACCCGCGGGACCTGAGCCCACCCGCTACGGCGATTGGGAACGTAAGGGCATTGCCGTAGACTTCTGATTACGCGAGCAGGCCTCGCCCAATAGGGGCATGGGTTCGCGCCTGGGTTAAATTGTCCATAGTTTGCTGACTCCACGTTTTTGGGGCTGAATCTATGGGTTGGTATCTGCGCGGTTCACTCGCCCTTTGTGCGGCCCTGCTGGCCTCCATCGCCTGCGCTGGATCCATGCCACCCTCTGGGAACAGTGACCTCGCAGGCCCAGGCCCCTATTGGAACGCCTCATCCGATCGCGGGCCATCTTCGTCCTGCTGTGGGCAGCCCGCCGGTCAAACCCGATATGTCCCGGTCCCTGTGCGCAGCGCTGAGGACTATTACACCTATGAGGGCGGCTATAGTTCGGCCCACCAGGGTTCCGGGGCCGCCTATCCTGTCCCACCGCCCTATGGTCGTCCCTCTTTTGTGGGCCCTAACCTTTATCCAGAGCCGACCCCCGACTATCGGTCCGCCGGGCCCTGCTGTCACGAAACCCGCATTGTTGAGGTTCCAGTCTATAGGAGTGCACCCGCCTATCGACCCGCCCAGGCCAGACGCGGCCCTACTGTGACGCGGAAAACCTATAGCCGGCGTCATGTTCATCACTATGCCAGCCCAGCGCCTGTCCGTTATGTCGAGCGCTATGCGCAGCCTGCACCTGTGCAGGTCATCGACATCTACATTGATGACCGCGACCGCGACCCGCCACAGGGCTGTGATCGGCGAGGAGACTATGGTCCTGGGCCGCGAAGGGAATTCCATGTCCGCAGCTATGGCGGCGCAGAGCAACACTATGGAACGCCCCGCTGTCATTATAGCCAGAGGTCGTCTTGCGGCTGTGATGATGGCCAGCCTGGCACCTCCGGTGAGGTTATCCTGGGTCAGGGCTTTAATTATAGCGACGGCGGCGTCGGCCCCATTCCAGACAGCGGATATGTTGGCGGCGGCGGCGGGGGCGGCGGCGGAATGATCCTTAACCAGAGCAGCAACGCCTACGCCTCGGCCAGCGCCTATGCTTCATCCAGCTCTCATGTCACCGTGCACTATGGCGGCGGTGGCCATGGTGGAGGCGGCCATGGCGGCGGCGGTTGCAATACCTGCGGCGGCGGTCATGGGGGCGGTCACTAGACCATCCCGCCAAACCGCCAGGGCTTTCGCGAGCCTAGGCTAGGCCCCGGCCATTTCCATGATGATCCTCTGGGCCGCAGCCTTAGGATCATTGGCTGCGGTAATCGGGCGGCCGCAAACAATATGAGAGGCCCCCGCAGCAAGGGCCTCCGCAGGGGTCGCGACCCTGGCCTGATCATTCTTGGCCGACCAGTCGGGGCGAACCCCCGGCGTTACCACCAAAAAGTCCTTACCACCGATGGACCTCGCCAGGGCTGCCTCGTGAGGACTTGCAATCACGCCATCACATCCAGCTGCCAGGGCCTGATGAATCCGCCGCTCCACCAAGGATCTCGGACTTTCGGAAAACCCCATCTCGATCAGGTCCTGTTCCGACAGGCTGGTGAGGACCGTCACCGCCAGGATCTTAAGGCTGGAACGCCCCTTGCCGCGGACAGCCGCCTCCATCACCTGGGGCTCCCCATGGACCGTCAGAAAATCACCACCGGTATCGGCCAGGACAGCTGCCGCCTTCTGGACAGTGGCCCCAATGTCGTGGAGTTTCCAATCGAGGAAGACCTGCTTGCCCTGGGCCTTGAGGTCTCGAGCCAGGTCCATGCCCCCCGTGGCAAACAGTTCGAGGCCGACCTTGTAGAAGCTAATTGAGTCGCCCAGCAGGTCGACCACCTTGCGCGCCTCATCGACGGTCGGGAAATCCAGCGGAATGATCAGACGCGGATCGGCCTTCAGACCCATTTCTGCAGCAACCAGGGTCATGGACATCTCCCGACATGCGCGCACGCCCCCAAGCAGAAGGTCGGCGCCCGTTTCAAATTAGGCTAAGGGTCAGACATGAGCCCCGAAAACTTTGCGGTCAACTTCTTCATCGCCCTCTTCGCCCTGATCGATCCGATAGGGAATGTGCCCCTATTTGCGGCGGCGACCGAGGGCGTGCGGAGCAAAGATGCCCGGTTGATTGCGGTCTATGTGGCGGTTGTCGTCCTGTTATTCCTGACTTTCTTCTATTTTACAGGCCTCAGCCTACTAGCCTTTTTCGGAATTTCCCTGCCGGCCTTCCGCATTGCTGGCGGCATCATCCTGTTCCTGCTGGGCCTGGAAATGGCCAGAGACGACTTCACCGCCACCTTTGCCATCGACGACGACGGGGTGCAGCTTCACGGGGCAGCAGGTGCCCGCAAGCGATTCGAGCGGATGATCGTGCCCTTCACCATGCCCCTGTTGATCGGGCCCGGCGCCATCTCCACCGTGATCATCTATGCCAGTGAATCCAAGACCTATGGCCTTATGGGAACCCTCATCGGCCTAGGTGTGTTTATCGCCATCGCCATTTCGACCATGCTGTCTTTCTGGGCTGCACCACTGATCTCCAAGCTGATGGGCAAGATCGGCCTGACGGTCATTGTCCGCATTCTGGGGCTGATCCTCTGCGCCATGGCGGTACAGTTCGTCCTGGCTGGGGTCGCGGACTCGACGCACGGCATGATCTCAAAAAGCGCATCAGCCCCCTACCAGTCCAAAAAATAGCCGACACCGACTTGGCGGTTCGCTCAGAGGTCAGCTAGATGCGCCTATGAACGCTCCGACCACCTTCGAGAACCTGCCCCAGTGGCGACTAGATGACCTCTACACAGACCGGAACGATCCCAAGATCGAGGCCGATCTCGCCGACGCCAAGGCAGCCAATGATGAGCTGGTCAAACTTAAGGGCCGGTTCCTGGCCATGCGCAGTGACCCCCTGCATTTGGGCGAACTGCTCGACCACGGGATAAGCCTCTATGAGCGCGCGACCAACGCCATGTGGAGCGTCGGTGCCTATGCCTCTCTGTCGGCGTCCACGGCGCGGGACGATGCGGCCTGGGCCAAGTTTGAAGGCGACCTGCGGACCCGTTCCTCTCAGATTGCCGCAGAGAGCCTCTTTTTCACCCTCGAACTCAACCAGCTGGACGACAACGAGCTAGAGCAAGCCTTCAAGACTCATGCGCCCGCCGCCCGCTGGCGGCCCTGGATGCGCCGGGTGCGCCTGTCGCGACCCCACGAGCTGTCCGCTGACCTTGAGCGCCTGTTGGTTGACCGCGGTCCTGGCGTCGCGAACTGGACCCGGCTGTTTGATGAGACCCTGGCCAAGCTGACCGCCAAGGTTGGGCGCGAAGACCTGACCCTGCCTGAGGCCCTAAACCGCCTGTCAGATCCCAGCGCCGAGCGACGCAAGCAAGCCGCCCAAGGGCTGGCCAAGGCCTTGGAAGCCCGGACTTCAGTCCTGGCCCTATCCCTCAACACCCTGGCCTTCGAAAAGCAGGTGGAGGATCGCTGGCGGCGCTATGCCAATCCTGCGGCCTCCCGACACCTGGCCAATGAGGTGGATGCTGACGCCGTAGAGGCCCTGGAGGCCGCGGTCGTCGAGGCCTATCCCAGTGTCAGTCACCGCTATTATCGGCTGAAGGCCAAGATCATGGGCCGCAAGACCCTGGATTATTGGGACCGCAATGCGCCGCTGGAAACCGGCCAGCCCCGGACCTATAGCTGGGCCCAGGCCCAGAGCATGGTGCTGGACAGCTTTTCCGACCTGGCCCCCAAATTCGCCGACACCGCCAAGACCTTCTTCGCCAATCCCTGGATTGATGCCCTGCCAAGGTCTGGCAAGCAGTCCGGAGCCTATTCCCATCCAGTCACCTCCCAGCGCCACCCCTATGTCTTCATGAACTATATGGGTGAGCGGCGCGATGTCCTGACCCTGGCCCACGAACTGGGCCATGCGGTGCACCAGACCCTGTGCGCGCCCCTGGGTACCCTGCTGGCCGACACCCCCTTAACCCTGGCCGAAACCGCCTCGATCTTTGGTGAAGGCCTGGTGTTTGAACGTCTGCTGGCCGGTGCCACCAAGGCTGAACGTCTGGGCCTGCTGGCCGGTCAGATCGAGGATGGCCTCAATACCGTAGTCCGGCAGATCGCCTTTCACCGCTTCGAGAGCCGCTTCCACGCCGCCCGGATGGAGGGCGAACTGGCACCCGCCGACATCAGCGCCCTGTGGATGGAGGTCATGGCCGAGAGCCTGGGCCCGGCGGTCAAGCTGAACCCTGGCTATGAGCACTATTGGGCCTATGTCACCCACTTCGCCCACGCCCCGTTCTATGTTTATGCCTATGCCTTCGGTGACCTATTGGTGCGCGGCCTGATGGAAGCCCGCCGGGACAACCCCGAGGCCTTCGCCCCCCTGTATGAAGACCTCTTGGCGGCCGGCGGCACCAAGACCTATGTGGAAGCCCTAAAGCCCTTCGGCCTCAACCCCCGAGAAAAGGCCTTCTGGGCGGCGGGGATGAAGCAGCTGGAGCGGCGGGTGGATGCCTTTGAGGCGCTGATCTAACGCCGAATTAGCGCCACACTCGCGCCCTAGGGGTTAGGGTCTACTAAAACACCCGGAGCGCATCATGGATCGTCGTCACCTTCTGCTGGGGCTGGCCCTAGCGGCTGTGCCGCAGCTGGCCCTGGCGGGAACCAAGCCGCCTGTCCCTTTGAGCAAGGTGTTCGTCTTTCTAGATAAGTATCTGGCCCTGCCCACGGCAGAGCGGAACCGGTTCGGACCGGTCTATGCCATTTTGGTGGACGACAAACCAGCGCCAGGTCTTAAGGCCGTGATCCTGGAGGCCGATGGTCGCCGAACGCCCCTGGTTCTTGGTCCAGATGGACGACCCAAGGCCCTGCCGACCCTGGCCCAGTTGCAGACAGCGAAACTTGAAGTTGACGT
>Ga0007795_10000986_pt1 | contig 10034 bp, 4 predicted proteins | sample CryBogmetaGMA1M_FD_60369 | JGI IMG/M metagenome (GOLD analysis project Ga0007795, IMG submission 60369) | Freshwater microbial communities from Crystal Bog, Wisconsin, USA - MA1M | ecosystem: Environmental > Aquatic > Freshwater > Lake | place: Crystal Bog, Wisconsin, USA | collected 2009-07-06
GTGGCGGACCGCCACTCGATGACGTTTGGCCCCGGCCGCGCGAGCCGGTCGTGGAGCGTGCCCGTCACCTCCCGGTGAACGCCAGCCCCTCGCCACGGCTGTCACCCGGGTCGGCCGCCGGTCAGCCCGTCTTCTTCGCGTTCTTGCGGAACTCCCACGGCGGCATCGGATCCGGCTGGGCCCAGAGGCCGAGCCGCTGCGACTGGGCCTGCGTCTGGACCGACGCCAGCGACTGGTCGCTCGAGTAGGCGGCGTAGTGCCACGCGTTGCCGGTCGCCACCATCTGCCGGTTCACGTCGACGCCGTCGACCACCAGGTGACCGATCCAGCGGCCGTAGCGATCGCGGCCTTCGTCGACCACCTCGACGGTCTTGCCGAACACCATCCCGGCGAGCGCCTCCCGCGACACCTTGCCGTAGTCCTGCCCGATCTCCGGCGCGTCGATCTCGGCGAGGCGGATCTTCTGCTGCTGGTTGTTCTCGTCGAGACAGGTCACGGTGTCGCCGTCGAGCACGCCCACGACCCGCCAGAGGTGCGAGTTGGCCGCGCGGGTGGAGGGCGACGGCGTGTCGGCGGATGACGCCGGGGCCGCCGGCGGGGTCGGCGCGACCGACGCCAGCGGCGGTGCCGTGGTGGCCGGTGCCGCGTCTGCGACGCTCGCGGAGTTGGCCGCGATCGCCGCGCCGGCGACGGCCGGCGGGACGACCGCCATCCAGTCGCCCGACGGCGGGGGTGCCGCGGCCGGGGAGGGCGCGCTCGACGCGGCCCACTGCGTCGGGGGCGGCGGACTCGCGGCGGTCGCCGTCGCAGCCGCGGCGGCGCCGCCCGGAACACCTGGTGGTGGCGTGATCGGTGTGCCGCTGAGCGCACGCGAGTCGGCGGGGAACTGGTACGCGTTGGGCGGATACCGCGCGACGGTCGGCTGTGGTACGCCCGGCCGCACCGGAACCCCGCCGCTCGTCGCGTTGTTCCAGCCGCCGACGGGCGGCGCACCCGGCGCCTGCGGCCGACTCACACCGGGCAACGCGAGCACGGGCGGACCCGCCTGGTATGTGAACACGTACGTCGGCGCGACGTACATCGTCATCGGCCGGCCGTCGGGGCCGATCCCCTGATACGGCACGGCCTGCGGCTGCCAGCCCGGCGGGATCGCGCCCCCGCGCACGACGGCCGACGGCAGCGCGGGTGCCTGCCAGAATGGAACGACGCCGGGCCCGGCACCGCCGGCCGGCTTGCCGTCCTTGTCGCCGGGCTGTGCGGTGGTCGACGTGCCGCCGCTGGCCCAGGCGCTCACCTGCGCCTGATCGGCGGGAGACTGCGCGCGGACCGTCATCGCGGGCACGATCGCGGCCGTGAGCCCCGCGCCCAGGGCGCGGAGCCATGCCGCAACGCGCTGTCGGCTTCCCTGCCGCACGTCGTCCGCCCTCCTGGCGTGGCAGGCTTGTAGCAGCCGCCTCCCCTCCGGTGCGATCGGTCTTTCCACCGCGGTCATCCATTCCGCCGGTCGGCCCGCCGCACGGCTTGCCCGATCGCCACGGTCTGGGTGAACTGGGCGAAATGAACGGCATCCACACCACCTGGCCGGCCGTAGTGTGCGCCGCGGCGCTCTCGGCCGCCGCGGCGGAGACGGTCCCCGTCGAGCCGCTCGTGGCGACGGCGCGCCGGGCCGGCCTGCGCGTGCTCGAGTCCGAGCGGCTCGCGCTGGTGACCGACCGCCCCGCCCGCGACGGTGACGGCGTCGCCGAGCTGCCGGCCATCTTCGACGCGGCCTTCGCGGACTGGTGCCGCCACTACGGCGTCGCGGCCGAGTCACTGCGCGGGTGGCGGGCGTGCGGGTGCCTCGTCGTCGATCGCGAACGGTTCCGCGCGGCGGGCCTCCTGCCCGACACGATCCCGGACTTCGAGAACGGTTTCTGTGACCGCAACCGGTTCTGGCTCGCCGACCAGTCGAACCCCGCCTACCGCCGCCACCTCCTCCTCCACGAAGGCGCGCATGCCTTCACGCTCACGGCGCGGAACCTCGCCACGCCGGCCTGGTACAACGAGGGCATCGCGGAGTATCTCGCCACGCACCGGCTCGAGCCCGCCGGCGACACGGTGCGGTTCGTGCCCACGCCGATCCCCGATCGCGCCGCCGACGTCGAGCAGCTCGGCCGCATCGAGACGCTCCGCGAGCTCCGTGCGGCGGGCAAGGCCCCGGCGCTCGCCGATGTGCTCGCCGCGCCCTTCGGACGGCACCACGACATCGCCGACTACGCGGCGAGCTGGGCGGCCGTCGTCCTCTTCGCGCGACATCCGTCCTACGCCGCCGCCTTCGCCCCGCTCGAGCGCGGGCCTCTCGACGCCGACTTTGGCACGCGGCTCGCCGCCATGCCCGGCTACGACGCGGCCCGCGCGGCCCGCGACTTCGACGCCCTCACCGACGAGATCGACTACGGCTACGACGTCGCCCGCTCCGCGATCGACTGGACGCCCGGCCGCCCGCTCGCCGCGGCGGCGCGGGTGACCGTGGCGGCGGACCGCGGCTGGCAGAACACGGGGCTCGAACTGGCCCGCGGTCAGGCCTGCACGCTCGCGGCACGCGGCCGCGTCGTGCTCGGCGCCGCGGGCACGACGACGATCGAGAGCGAGGCCGACGGCATTTCCCTCGACTGGTACCGCGGCCGCCCGCTCGGCCGACTCGTCGCCGCGCAGTGGGTCGAGGCGCCGGCCGACGGAGGCCGACCGCGGTTCGTGGTGCTCGGCGACGGGGCCGCGGCGACGATCACCGCCGCCGCCGACGGCCCGCTCTACCTCAAGGTCAACGCGCCGCCCGGCGGCCTCGCCGCGCGGCGCGGCACGCTCGACGTCGGGATCGAGCCACGCCGCTGACCTTCGCCGCCGGTTCGCGACCGCTCACGCGTGCGCGGCGAACTCGCCGGCCGCGACGCTCGGCAGGTTCGTCTGGCCCATGAGCCACAAGTCCACGCACCGCGCGGCCTCGCGGCCCTCGTGGATCGCCCACACCACGAGCGACTGTCCGCGACGCATGTCGCCGGCCGCGAACACGCCCTGCTTGCTCGTCATGTAGTCGGGCCCGGTCTTCACGTTGCCCCGCGGGTCGACCGCCAGGCCGAGGTCGGCGATCGGTCCCTGCTTCTCCGGCCCCACGAAGCCCATCGCGAGGAGCGCGAGCTGGCAGGGCCATTCCTCCTCCGTCCCTTCGACCTCGCGGAACTTCTGCTGACTCGAGGCCTCGTCGGTGTACCAGTCGATCCGCACGGTCCGGAGCGCGCGGAGGCGGCCCTCGGCATCGCCGAGGAACTCCTTCGTGAGAATGCCGAACTCGCGGCGGCACCCCTCCTCGTGCGAGGAGCTCGTGCGCAGGATCACCGGCCAGTTCGGCCAGGGCGTGTTCGCCGGGCGCTGGTTCCGCCGCGGATACTTGCCGAGGTCGGGCGGCTGGGGAAGCAGCTCGAACTGCGTGAGGCTCTTCGCCCCCTGCCGGTTACTCGTGCCGTCGCAGTCGGAGCCCGTGTCACCGCCGCCGATCACGATCACGTCCTTGCCCTCGGCCACGATCTGGCCGGGCACGTCGTCGCCGGCGTTCCGCTTGTTCTGCTGCGGCAGGAACTCCATCGCGTAGTGCACGCCCGCGAGGTCGCGGCCCGGGATCGGCAGGTCTCGGCCGAGCGTGGCGCCGCCGGTGAGCACGACGGCGTCGTACTCCTCGGTCAGCGACTGCGTGCCGATGTCAGCCCCGACGCTCACGCCGCAGCGGAACTCGACCCCCTCCTCCTGCATCTGCTCGACCCGCCGCCAGACCCGCCACTTCTCGAGCTTGAAGTCGGGGATGCCGTACATGAGCAGGCCGCCGGGCCGGTCGGCCCGCTCGAACACCGTCACCATGTGGCCGGCGCGGTTGAGCTGCTGGGCCGCAGCGAGGCCGGCGGGGCCGCTGCCCACCACCGCCACCCGCTTGCCGGTGCGGACGTTGGGGGCCTCGGGCACCACCCAGCCCTCGTCCCAGGCCTTGTCGGCGATCGTCATCTCGATCTGCTTGATCGCGACCGGGTCCTCGTTGATGCCGAGCACGCAGGCCGCCTCGCACGGCGCGGGGCAGACGCGGCCGGTGAACTCGGGAAAGTTGTTGGTGGCGTGCAGCCGCTGGCTCGCCTCGTGCCACTGCTGGCGGTACACGAGGTCGTTGAAGTCGGGGATGATGTTCCCGAGCGGACAGCCGGTGTGGCAGAAGGGCACGCCGCAGTCCATGCAGCGGGCGCCCTGCGTCTTCACTTCCTCGGGCGGGAGGATCGTGAGAAACTCGTTGTAGTGCTTGAGGCGGTCGGTCACCGGCGCATAGCCGGAAACCTTCCGCTCGTACTTCATGAATCCACGCGGCTCACCCATTGACGTTCACCTCCGCCTGACGTGCTTCTTCCTGTTCCTGCTCGGCGAGCTTCCGCAGTTCGGCCACGGCCCGCTTGTAGTCGGTGGGCATCACCTTCACGAACTCCGCCTGCTCGACGGGCCACCGTGAGAGGATCTCCTTCCCGCGGGCGCTCTCCGTGTACTCGACGTGCTTCTCGATGCGGCCCTTGACGTACTCCAGGTCGTGCCGATCGAGCGGCTCGAGTTCCACCATCTCCTTGTTGACCCGCGACCGGAACGTGCCGGCCTTGTCCCAGACGTAGGCGATGCCGCCGCTCATGCCGGCGGCGAAGTTGCGGCCCGTCTCGCCGAGGATCACCGCCCGGCCGCCGGTCATGTACTCGCAGCCATGGTCGCCCGTGCCCTCGACCACCGCCTCGGCCCCCGAGTTCCGCACGCAGAACCGCTCGCCGCAGATGCCGCGGATGAAGACCTCGCCGCTCGTCGCGCCGTAGAGCACGACGTTGCCGGCGATGACGTTGTCCTCGGCCTTGAACGCGGCCTCCCGCGCCGGCCGCACGATCACGCGACCGCCGGAGAGCCCCTTGCCGCAGTAGTCGTTGACGTCGCCCTCGACCGTCACCTGCACGCCCGGCACGCCGAAGGCCATGAGGCTCTGGCCGGCCGTGCCCTTGAACGTGATCGTGATCGTGCCCTCGGGGAGGCCCGCCGCACCGTACCTCCGCGTCACCTCGCTGGAGAGGATCGTGCCGACCGTGCGGTTGATGTTCTGGATCGGCAGCTCGAGCGTCACGGGCTCCCTGCGATCGAGCGCCGGCCGGCAGAGGTCGAGGAGGGTCGTCATGTCGAGCGACCGCTCGATGCCGTGATCCTGGGCGTCCTCGTGGTGCGTCTTCACGCGGGCCGGCACCTCCGGCTTGTGGAGGATCGTGGAGAAGTCGAGGCCCTGCGCCTTCCAGTGGTCGATCGCGGCCCGCGTGTCGAGGCGGTCCACCCGGCCGACCATCTCGGCGATCGTGCGGAACCCGAGCCGGGCCATCACCTCGCGGACCTCCTCGGCGAGCATGAAGAAGAAGTTCACCACGTGCTCCGGCTGGCCCGTGAACTTCGTGCGGAGCTCCGGATCCTGCGTGGCGATGCCGACCGGGCAGGTGTTGAGGTGGCACTTCCGCATCATGATGCACCCCATCACGACGAGCGACGCCGTGGCGATGCCGAACTCCTCGGCCCCGAGGAGCGTGGCGATGGCCACGTCCTTCGCGGTGCGGATCATGCCGTCGGTCTGCACGACGATCCGGCCGCGGAGGTCGTTCATCACGAGCACCTGGTGGGCCTCGGCGAGGCCGAGCTCCCAGGGGAGACCGGCGTGCATGATCGAGGACTGCGGGCTGGCACCGGTGCCGCCGTCGTGGCCGGAGATGAGCACCACGTCGGCCTTCCCCTTCGACACGCCCGCGGCCACGGTGCCCACGCCCACTTCCGCCACGAGCTTCACGCTGATGCGGGCGTGATGGTTGGCGTTCTTGAGGTCGTGGATGAGCTGGGCGAGGTCCTCGATCGAGTAGATGTCGTGGTGCGGCGGCGGGGAGATGAGGCCCACGCCCGGCGTGCTGTGGCGGATCCTGGCGATCTCGCGGTCCACCTTGTGCCCAGGGAGCTGCCCCCCCTCGCCCGGCTTCGCGCCCTGCGCCATCTTGATCTGCAGCTCCTTGGCGTTCACGAGGTACAGGCTCGTCACGCCGAAGCGGCCGCTGGCCACCTGCTTGATCTTCGAGTTCTTGCTGTCGCCGTTGGGCTCGAGCTCGTAGCGCACCGGGTCCTCGCCCCCCTCGCCCGTGTTGCTCCAGCCGCCGAGCCGGTTCATGGCCACGGCGAGCGTCTCGTGGGCCTCCTTCGAGATCGAACCGTATGACATCGCGCCGGTGGCGAACCGCTTCACGATCTCCTTGGCCGGCTCGACCTCCTCGAGCGGGATCGGCCCGGCGGAGGCGGGGTCGTCGGCGGCCCACTTGAAGTCGAGCAGGCCGCGGAGCGTGAGCAGTTTCGTCTGCTGCTCGTCGATGAGTTGCTGATACTTCTTGAACTCCGCGCGACTGTTGATCTGCGTGGAGAGCTGGAGCTTCGCCACCACGTCGGGAGAGAGGACGTGCGCCTCCCCCTTCCGCCGCCAGGCGTAGCGGCCGCCCACGTCGAGTTCGAGCGTCTGGGGCACGTTCGTCCGCGGCCAGGCGTGCTCGTGCCGCCGCAGGGTCTCGGCCGCCACACCGTCGAGCCCGATGCCGCCGATGCGGCTCGGCGTCCGGGTGAAGAACTCTTCCACGAGCGGCTGCTCGAGCCCGACCGCCTCGAAGATCTGGGCTCCGCGGTAGCTCTGCTGCGTGGAGATGCCCATCTTGCTCATCACCTTGAGCAGGCCCTTCGTCGTGGCCTTCACGAAGTTCGCGTGGAGCTTCTCACGCGGGTAGTCGGTGGCGATCATCCGCTCGGCCTGCATCTGGTCGATCGTGGCGAAGGCAAGGTAGGGGTTGACCGCGCCGGCGCCGTAGCCGGTGAGCAGCGCGAAGTGCTGCACCTCGCGGGCCTCGCCCGTCTCGACGACGAGGCCACAGCGGGTGCGGGTGCCCTCGCGGACGAGGTGGTGGTGCACGCCGCCGGTGGCCAGCAGCGCCGGCACCGCCGCCTGCTCGCGGCACACGCCGCGGTCGGAGAGCACGAGGATCGTGGCGCCGGCCGCGATCGCGGCCGAAGCCTCGGCGCGGATGGCGTCGAGCCGCCGCCGCATGCCCGCGGCCCCCTCGGCGGCCGGAAAGAGGAGCGAGATCGTCGCCGCCTTCAGGCCGGCGACGGCCTGGCCAGCGGCCCCGAGCGCCTTGATGCGGGCGCACTCGGCGTTGGTGATCACCGGAGTCTCGAGCCGCAGGAGCCGGCACTGTTCGGCCGTCGTCGCCAAGAGATTCCCCTCGCTGCCGATCGTCGTGATCATCGAGGTGATGATCTCCTCGCGGATCGCATCGAGCGGCGGGTTCGTCACCTGGGCGAAGAGCTGCTTGAAGTAGTTGGCGAGCAGCTGCGGCCGGTCGGAGAGGATCGCCAGGGGCGTGTCGTTGCCCATCGAGCCGATCGGCTCGGCGCCGTCGGTGGCCATCGGTCCGAGGATCACCTTGAGATCCTCGAGCGTGAAGCCGAACGTGCGCTGGAGTTCGAGCAGGCTCGAGCCCTCACCGGCCACGCCGGCGGCCCGCCACGGATCGACGGCGTGGGCGTGGCCGTTGGCGGCGCCGCTGACGAGCGTCTCCGACGGCTCCACGGACCGGTTCTTCGTGACCTCCGCCACGCCCGCCGGCTCCGGAAGCGCGTCGAGCCGCACCTGGTTGGCCTTGATCCACTCCCGCCACGGCTTGGCGGTGGCGAGCTTCCGCTTGATCTCGTCGTCCTCGACGATCCGGCCCTCCTTCGTGTCGACGAGGAACATGCGACCGGGACGCAGCCGCCCCTTGCGCACGACCTCGCCCGGCGGCAGCTGGAGCACGCCGGCCTCGCTCGCCATGACGACGAGGCCGTCCTTCATCTGCCACCAGCGGCCCGGTCGCAGGCCGTTGCGGTCGAGCGTGGCCCCGATCCGCACGCCGTCGGTGAAGGCGAGCGCCGCGGGGCCATCCCAGGGCTCCATGAGGCAGGCCTGGAACTCGTAGTAGGCCTTGAGGTCGTCGGCCATGCTCTCGTGACCGCTCCACGGCTCGGGGATGAGCATGCTCACGGCCTCCTCGACGGGCCTGCCCGCCAGCACGAGGAGCTCGAGCACGTTGTCGAAGGTCGCCGAGTCGCTGCCGCCGTCGCGGACCACCGGCTTGATCTTCGCGAGGTCGGGGCCGAACACCGGATGTGCGAGCATGCTCTCGCGGGCGTGCATCCAGTTGATGTTGCCGCGGACGGTGTTGATCTCGCCGTTGTGGGCGATGTAGCGGAACGGGTGGGCGAGGTCCCATGTGGGAAACGTGTTGGTGCTGTAGCGCTGGTGGACGAGCGACAGGGCGCTCGCGAACCGCGGGTCGGAGAGGTCGGGGTAGTACTTGCTCACCTGGTCGGCCAGCAGCAACCCCTTGTAGACGAGCGTCTTCGCCGAGAGCGAGCAGACGTAGCAGAACGACTGCTCGGTGAGGCCGAGGCCGCCGAGTTCGATTCCGAACCGCTTCCGCACGACGAACAACTTCCACTCGAAGTGGTCGCGGGCGACCTTCTTGCCACGGCCGATGAACACCTGCTGCACCACCGGCTCGACGTCGCGGGCCGTGCCGCCGATCGAGCGGTTGTCGGTCGGGACGGTGCGCCAGCCGAGGAACTCGAGGCCCTCCTCGCGGATCACGCGCTCGAAGAACCGCTCGGCGGCCTCACGGTCGCCCTCCGAAGGGGGCAGGAAGACGTTGCCAACGGCCCAGTCGCCCGGCTCGGGCAGCTTGATCCCCGCCCGCGGGGCCGCCGTGGCGAAGAACTCGTGCGGCATCTGCGTGAGGATGCCTGCCCCGTCGCCGGTGAGCGGATCGCAGCCGCACGCGCCGCGGTGGGTGAGGTTTTCGAGCACCTCGAGCCCCTTCCGCACGATGTCATGGCTCTTCACGCCGTGCATGTTGACGACGAAGCCCACGCCGCAGGCGTCGTGTTCGTTGGCGGGGTCGTAGAGGCCCTGCTTGGCAGGAAGGCCGGGGAGCGGGCGGTTGGCGGGACGCGTCATGGCGATGCTCGTGCGAAATGCGGGGGAACGGTTCGTGCGGTGGACCGCGGCGACGTGCCGCGAGGGTTTTTGCCGCTTGCTTGTGGTGTTCAGTGGGTCTTGGTCAGTTGGTTTCGGCGGATGCAGCGGCAGGCAGCGCATCGATGTCGTGGGCGTGGCCTCGGAGGAGCTCCACGAACCGCTGCACCGTGGGGGCGATCGGCTTGCCGCGGGCGTGGATGATGCCGAGCGGCCGCACGAGTTCGTCGCCGACGAGGCGGACCATCGAGAGCGTGCCAGCGGCCAGTTCACGGCCCACCGTCGGCTCGGGGAGCAGGGCGACGCCGGCGTCGATCTCGACGGCCCGCTTGATGGTTTCGATGTTGTCGAACTCCATGACGACGGCCGGTTCGCCGCCATGGGCCGCAATCGCACGGTCGATCTCGTGGCGGATGACGAGGCCGTTATCGAAGGCGACCATCCGCTGGCCGTGGAGTTCACCGAGCGACACCTGCACTCGGCCCGCAAACGAGTTGCCGGGGGCGCAGACGAGCACCATCGGTTCCTCTCGCCACGGCTCGGCCTCGATCGTCCGCGTGCTCCGCGGATAACTCACGATGCCGACATCGGCCTGACCCTCCTCGACCGACTCGAGCACGCGGTCGGGATGGAGGTATTCGAGCCGCACATTCGCCTTCGGATGCCGGCTCATGAACTCCTGCACGTAGCGGCTCATGTGGTGGAGGCCCACGGAATAGATTGCGGCCACTCGCACGCGGCCCGCCACCTCGTCGTGGAGCGTGCGGACCTGATCTTCGAGGGCATCGTAGGCGGCAATGATCTTGCGGCAGCCGTCGTAGAACACCTGGCCTTCGCGGGTGGGCGACAGCGGCCGCTTCGATCGTTCGATCAGCCGCACGCCGAGGTGGGCTTCGAGTTGGCCCACCACCTGGCT
>Ga0007795_10000990_pt1 | contig 10024 bp, 6 predicted proteins | sample CryBogmetaGMA1M_FD_60369 | JGI IMG/M metagenome (GOLD analysis project Ga0007795, IMG submission 60369) | Freshwater microbial communities from Crystal Bog, Wisconsin, USA - MA1M | ecosystem: Environmental > Aquatic > Freshwater > Lake | place: Crystal Bog, Wisconsin, USA | collected 2009-07-06
CGATGGGGCACGTGTAAAGCTCGCTGATGCGATTGATCGTGCGAATTCGGCTCTACCAGATGCTGAATTTGTTTCGGCGGCTGTTCCACCGCTTTCACCCATTTTTCCTAATCCGGTCTTGATGGCAATTGCAGCCTTTCTTGCCGCTTCTCTCGCAGGGCTCGCTTTGGCTGCGCCTGGATTTCTCGCCAAGAATTCTCCTAAATCGGCTTCGGTAGGGGGCCGCTAGACGGGATGAGCATGTTTTTTGAACAAATTTCAGAGACCCAACGCGCGGCCTCACGCCGCATCTCGTCTCAGGAAGGGTTGGTGCAGCCCTCAAAGTGGCCTGCAATGATCCTTATTGTCATCGTTTCCTTCGTTCTTAGTATCAGTTTTCGGGTCAAGACCGCTGGTGATACCGGCCTTGACGTTCAAAACGGGATGAAACTCGCCATTTGGGCAGGTCTGATCGCGATTAGCGCGTTACGGTGGCGGGACTTAGCGCTGATTTTTGCCAAGCCTGTCGGGTTTCTTGTTGTTGCCTTTGGTGCCCTCGCATTGGTGTCGTCGCTTTGGTCCGCAGTGCCCTTTTATACGCTGGCCTCCGCCTCGGGCTTTATCGCCTATTTTTGTTTGGCAGGGCTTGTTTTAACAGATCTCACGATCGACGAGGCACTGCTTGTGCTTCGCCGCTCCATCTTTGCCTTTGTACTGATCGGGCTTATTCTGGGGTTCATTTGGCCGGAATTGGCTTGGCAAGCGCCTTCGGTGGAGGAGACAGTCTACCGCCTTCAGGGCTTAGGTGCCAACCCGAACGGGTTTGGCCAGCTTTGCGGCATATTGATTGCGCTATTACTCGCATCTTGGTGGCGAGGGGTGCTTCCCGCGCCGTGGTTTGTTGGTACGATGACGATTGCCGTCACCTGTTTGGCGCTATCGGGTGATCGTACTGCCATGCTAGCCGTTACTGCTTCAAGCGCCGTTGTTCTAGCCCGTACATCTGTTGTGGTCCGGCGAATACTGTTTACCTTCGCAACCCTTTTCGCTTTAGCGCTTGCATTTTACGCCACCGGATATGGTCCTAGCCTCTCAGATGCGTTGCGTCTGGTGAGTCGAACAGGGACTGACAGCGAAATTCTAACCCTCACGGGACGCACTGATCTTTGGTCCGCCGCCATCGACCGCATCTTAGAACGCCCTTTGTTTGGATGGGGTTACAATGGAACCGAGGAATTGATGGCCTCGACCATGTCGACCCGATTTTTTGGCTCTTCCGTTAACCCCCATCAGATGTATCTCCAGCTCGCCCTCAATCTCGGCTTTGCAGGCATAGTGTGTTGGTTAGGCATCCTTGCCGTGATCGTTCGGAACTATTGTTGGAGGCCCGATCGGCTGCGCGATCTGCTCATTGGCTTCGTACTTTTCAACGGCATGGCCGAGGCCGACATCTTCGCCACGCCCGTCGCGAGCACCTTAATTTTTTTCTGGCTGCTCTTGGCGGACCCCTCAAAACTGTCGATGAGCCAGCCTGATGAAAGGCCATAAAATGCTGTCCAATGCCGAATACCAAAATGTCCAATGTGAGCGCCGGGTCTTTATGTGGCATTGGGGTAAAGAAGGCGCTGGTGCAAAATTCACCGGTGCACTGGCCCGCGGCCTGCAAGGTTTACCGGATACGAAACTAGCGATTTCTGCTGCCTCAGCTTCTGACCTGGCGCGCGATATGAGCGCGTGTGTGGATTTACCCGTTCAATCGGTGAAAATTTTCGAAGGCGACAAAGCCAAGTTATCCGGCAAATTGGCAGCCGGTTTTGCCTTGCTGAGTCTGCCACGGATCGGTGCCGAATTCTCCGGTGCGCTTGATGAATTTCGACCGGATGTTGCGCTTTGCGCCTTCCAGTCCATCTGGGATCTCGCTGCGTTGCCGGTATTGCGTCGCGCGGCGAGTCGTTTTGTCTTGATCCTGCACGATGCAGAACCCCATCCGGGTGATCGCTATCCAATGCGGAGCATGGTTTTAGGGTGGGAAGTAAAGGCCGCCGATGCGTTGATTGCATTGAGTGATCATGTGGCCCGCGAGGCTGAGCGAATTTATGGGTTTCCTGCCGATCGTATCTATACCGTCCCCCATGGTGCCTTCACCTTCGGCGAGCCTGTCCTCGGACCCAGACGATTCCCGGAGGGTAAGCCCTTTAAGCTTTTATTTTTTGGCCGTATCGTTGCCTATAAAGGCCTCGGCCTTTTGCTTGAAGCCTATCGGTTGCTGCGCGAACGCGGGCTAGCCATTGAGCTTTCGATTGTAGGATCAGGCGATTTGGGTCCTTATCGTGCGGCTCTTCAGGGGCTTGAGGGGGTATCCGTTCAAAATGGGTGGGTTGACGATACCGCCATCGCAGATGCCTTGGTTGAGGCTGACGCTGTTGTGTTGCCCTATGTCGAGGCGAGCCAGTCAGGGGTCGCAGCTGCAGCGTTCTCAGCGGCTCTTCCGGTGATTGCAACGCCCGTTGGCGGGCTCGTTGAGCAGGTTGATGATGGCAAGACGGGATTGATTGCCAAGGCCGTTTCAGCGGAGGCGTTGGCCGAAACCATTGCCCATCTCGCAACATCCTCTCAAACCTATACGAAGTGCTCTGACGGGGCGCTTCGTCATGCCCGTGAAACACTGGATTGGGGCGTTATTGCAACGCGTGTTAGCCGTATCATCGATGATGTTGCCCGGCGTCCGAGGCGGCATATCGCATCATGAAATCGAATTCGGATGCTGCATTACCGGCAGTAACGGAAAGCCTTTCTGGTGTCGGCTTTACCAAACTTCGTGCAGCCAAAATACTCGGGTTTCTTTCAAATCCCGCCAGCTATGCGGTTGGAACGAGCATTCTTACCCTCTTGAGTGCGGGTACGGCTTTTGTCGCTCCAATGGTTTTGGCACCCGACGCCTTTGGGGCTTTTGCACTTCTAACCACCTTCTTTCAACTGGCTGCCCGAAGCGATCTAGGCCTTTCGCAATTGGCAGATCGAGAACTGGCTTTCGGCGGCGGGGATGATGCTCGTGGAATGGAGATCCTTCGTGCCAGATGGCTGTTAGGATTGGCATTTGCCATTCTCTTCGTTCCGCCAGCCATTATATGGCTTCGCAGTTCTTCTAGTATTCAGCCGCTCGATACGGCCATCGCCTTGTTGGGCGGCATTTTGGCGATGATTGCTGTGGGACCTGTCACACTTTACCGCGCTTCGTCCCGGATTTGGGAGTTTACAGCCGCCGCGCTGATTTTGCAGGCAGGTATGACGTTGCCTCGTCTAATCGGCATTCTGATCGGCGGTACAACCGGATGTTACGCGGTTTTGTTGATCTGGTACGGCTTCTTTGCCCTCTTAATCGCCCGGCCGCATGGCAACACGGCTATAAGGCTCAAGCCGATGCTGGCGTTGGTCCGGTCCGCTTTGCCTCTTTTCGTCTTTTCGACGGGATGGATGGTTTATCTCTTTGCAAGCCGCTGGATATCATCGGCCATTTCGGATCCTTGGGATTTTGGGCTTTTCGCCTTTGGCGCTAATCTTTCCTACATCGTGATTGGAACGATTGGAGCGGCTTCTCAAGCCTTCTATCCCAAAGTGTTGGCCGAAATAGGTCGATCACCCAAAGGAGCGTGTTCCGGACTTCTCTTGCGTCAGTCGGTCTATTTGTCTTTTGCGCTGAGTGTCCCGCTGGCACTCGCATTACCTGCCGCACCTTACCTAATCCGAACTCTATTCCCGCTGTTTTCCTCTGCAACGGAGGCTACCCTACTATTGGCCGTTGCTGCTGTTCCGCTTTCAATCGCCACATGGCTTCTACCCATTTTCATCGCGCTCTCAAAAAAGCCTGGTCGCGACTTAATCTTTTTATTAACCCCCGCATTTGCTACGCTTTATGGCGGCATGTTTTTTGACAATCTGTGGTTTGGCCTCTTAGGGCAGGCCATAGGAACCATTGTATCGGCCATCATCGTTTTGGTCATTCTTTCCGCCTTCTTTTTTGTTCAAGGCGTTTTGACCCGCCGGAGCGCGATTGCATTGGCTGTTGGACTGAGTGCCCTTGTCGCCCTGCTGAGCGTTGAAGCCGTCGCACTTTTGAAACACCCGATGGTCGCGCCGGCCGTACCCAATAATATGCTCGGTGAAACGGGTGTCCCTTCAAATCCTGGCATCTTCTCATCAGAACGGCGGCTGATTTTTTCCGAAACCTTTGATCATTTAAAGCTAGTCGGTGAAGCGCCAGATGGCGTGTGGGAGCCCGCCTATCCTTGGGGCGCGCGAAGCAACCCTGCCAATGGCGAACTTGAATATTATATCGATCCCCGTGCGGGCGGTGAACGGGCGCCTTTAGAGAAACTATCGCCCTTTCAAATTAAGAACGGCATACTTTCCATTATCGCTCGCCCAACGCCGCCGGAGTTGAAGTCGATGGCACAAGGGTTTTCGTATCTTTCGGGCATGTTGAATACCGCTAATACCTTTTCAATGACCTATGGCTATGTCGAAGTTCGGGCCCGGGTTCCCCATGGCAAGGGACTCTGGTGTGCGGTTTGGTTGCTTCCAATTTCGCGAGGGTGGCCACCTGAAATCGATATTATGGAGACATTGGGGGACCAGACCCATACCTATTTCGGCTCGGTCCATTCAAATATACTCGGGGCTGGAAATCCGCTTGTTAATCCGATTGCGACCTCTGATCTTTCCAGCGGTTTCGGCGTTTACGGTATGAATTGGACACCGAGCGTTATCGAATGGTTCTTTAATGGTAAAAAAGTAGCCTCGGAGGCAACTCCGCATGATTTGCATCGGCCCATGTATCTGTTGATCAATTTAGCGGTGGGCGGCAAATGGCCCGGATCGCCGAACGCGTCGACCGCGTTCCCGGCAACTTTCGACATTGATTATATCAAAGTCTACGCGCCATCCGAGAGCCCTAGCCCACGACAGCCCGGCTGAGGGCGCGCACGACTTTATCAACCAACATCGCCCTATGCGGGCTGCGCAGCATTCCGCGATGATCGCCTGACACATTGTCAATGGCAATCGACGAAAAGCGAGAGCCCCAACCGAGATCGGGCTCCGCTCCCGCACGCACCTCTTCAGAGACGAAAACACTGGCATGGAGGGGCAGGCGGCGTGCTGCTCGCGTGTTGCACCATACGATTAATGCACGCGTTTGAAGGGCTTCCCAAACGGCATTGCGAAGGTTGAAACGCAAGAGGGGAGAAAATCGACTTAAATCCTTACGGGCAAGCCAAGCGAGGCCACGCCGAAGCGCCGGATGAGACGCTATGTTACCAGTCTGCTCGATGAGCTTTTCTAGAACGGTCAGCCGATCATGCGAACGGTCGAATAGGATTTTCTGGAGTCTCACAATGAGATTTTTGCTGCTCGCTGCATTGGCGCTAATATTGTTGTCCAAGATGCTGAGATAGGCGATGTCTCGTCCTTCCTCATAAAGGGTTACAGCTGTTTCATACGCTACCACCCCACCCAATGAATAGCCGATCAAGAACAGTCTTCCCTCTGGTGCCTCGCGCCTAATGACAGCCAAAGCGGTTTGGACCAGATCAAAAATCCGCTCCGCGCCAAGTGCCATTGCGCGCCAGTCGGGGTAGGGAATCAGCACCACCCTAGCGTGTTCGGAAAGATCATTTCGGAACGATGCGAGGCTCGGGCTGTCGCCGGTAAGCCCGGGAAATAGAAATAAAATGGGTTGGTTGGTGGCTTGTGGAATGGGGGAAGGTGCGCTCGCCTCGTTGCGTACAAGGATTGTAACATCGCTAGGTCGCATATCCATCCGGAACTTGGGCAAAGAAAAGGACCGGCCAAAGTCATTTTCGAGCAGAAACACGAAGCGAAGCAGCGACAGAGAGTCGCCGCCCGATTCGTCCCAACTGCGATCCTCGCGAAGGGCGTTTACGCCAAGTACGGCGCGCCATGTTCGGTGAACCACTTCTTCGATTGCAGTCGTGCGCGTGTCAGAAGGATAGGGCTCGTTCAATGGGGCATCGCCACATGCCAGCGTCTGATCGATGGCCGTTAGCGATACGGTATCCTGTTTACCGCTGGGCAGGCGCGGAATTTGGGCAAGGGCATGCAGTCGTGAAGGGTTCAACATCGCAGGAAGCACTTGACGCAAGTCAAGCCGAAGCTGCGTATCCCAATCAACAGCCGATTTCATCCGCTCGTCGAGGGTGACGAAGGCAACAAGTTTGGTTGAATCCGTTTCGCGTACCGCAATCACGGCGGCATCCAAGACGCCATTCATCGTGCGTAATCCAACTTCGAGTTCCGTTGGCTCAACGCGTTTCCCATTGATTTTGACCTGTCGGTCCTTCCGCCCAATAATCTCGATCATCCCGGATGGGAGCTGCCTCACCAGATCACCGGTATGAAAAATCCGCTGTGCAGGATCGAACGGATCCGCTTTCATCGAACCCTCGATCAGATGTCCTTCCTGCCAGAGCCCCATCGCAACAAAGGGGCTCTTAATCACGAGCTCACCCTCTTGGCCAAGGGCCGCATTCTGGCCGTCATCCGTGAGAATCCGATAGGCGACCGAGGAGTGGAGATAGCCGGCCGCAACCGTTTCTCCCCTCACTCGCGTCTCCTTTGGAATCTCCCAATAGGTGGCCGTTGTTTCCGTTGATGAGTAGCCGGCCTGTATGCGGCATTTCTCATTGCAGACGGCTCGAAACAGATCGATATCGGTCCAAAGCACACGGTCGCCGCCAACCTTGATCATCTGGATGGACGCAAAGTCCTTTGTCTCGGGTGGGGCAGAACTCATGAGCGCTCGTAGAACGGCCGGTACGCCATTCAGTACGGTTACTTTTTTTGAGACGATTTGCTCGCGTATGCCATGCAGCCCCTTAGCTTCCGGACTGGCGAGCACCAGTGTCGCGCCGAGGGAAAGTGCCGTGAAACATTCTCGCGTCCCGGCTATTGTACAGGCCGAGCTTAGGGGTAAGAATACGTCGGAAGCATCAAAATCGCCGGAGTGGATATATTGGCGCACGCGTTCGAGAACCGCCCTTTCGCTGTTCACAACCCCCTTGGGTTCCCCCGTGCTGCCGGAGGTAAACAAAATGATGGCTGGGCGGTCGGTTGAAGGTGGATTGCCCTCATCTCGGTCAATCCATTTTTTAGCGTTTATTTGCCGAAGATTGATCTGTTGGATGTCCCCAGTAATGTTCCCCGCCGCCTCGCTCAACAAGCCATCCACGATGGTGGTGCGCAATCCCGACCGCTCAATAATGCGCTGGTTACGGGTGGGCGGACTGGTCAGGTCCATCGCAATATAGGGTCGTCCGGCGGTGAGGCAGGCGAGGATCGAGATGTGCAGGCTGACGGAATTCGGTAACAGCAGCCCAATCGCCTCATCGGGCGAGGTTGCCTCTAAAAGTCTCGCAGCAAGGCTTTCGGCACGAACGACAAGGTCGGTATAGGAGATTTTTTCAGCTCCATCATCGATGGCAATTCTTTGCCCATCGCGGCGCGCTGCGGCCCTGACATGCTCGATCAACGGCCTGTCGGTGAAGGCGGTATTCGGGGCTGCCTTTTTAGCCCACTTGGGAATGTTGGGATCGTTGGGAAAATCAGGCGCGATTTGCCATGGATTTATCGCCGCCGGCCATCCCCTCGCTTGGATGGAGGTGAGGTAATCGGCTTCTTGGATGACCTTTTCTGATCGTTGATAACGCATGGCTTTTAAGTCCGTTTAAGAGACATTGAGACGCACGCCAAAATTGCGCAGCAGAAAGGGAGCCCCCGTTAGCATGGTGTCGAGCTGGTCAATGGTTTGAAAAAAACCATTCAAGGAAACCCTAGGCAGGGCTGTCGTCCATTTGGTGTGCTGGGCATAGACCAGCCCCGGACGTGTCGTTGTGGCAGAAGCAAAACCCAGCGCTTTCGCTATTAAAAATTCGCGCTTCCCAGCGGAGGCAGGATCGCCATTGGGATAGGCAATATGCCGTATTGGCCGTCCAATCTGCTCTTCGATCGCGGCACGCGATCGCGCCATTTCAACAACGGCTTCTTTTGGATCGCAATTGGCCAAGACGGGATGGCTAACGGTATGTGCGCCGATGGTAATCAGGGGATCCTCAGCGAGATCTGTCACCTCATCCCAACTGAGACAGGCCTTGCGGCATAAGGCTAACTCATCAACGCCCGATTGCCGCGCAAGGTCTAACACGGTCTCACGGATAATATGGGGTGGATATTGGACGACGAGCGTACGGATGTGCTCAAAGGCGGCTTGTTTCCGACGTGGCGTATCGGTCGGAAATCCTACCGTCCCATTTGGGTCTGGAAAGACAATAGACGGCGCGTTCTGGATCGCTTCCTCAAGCGTCAACCACCAAAGGGGTACCTTCTGGTCGGCAAAGCCAGAGGTCACATAAACGGTAGCCGGAACCTTGTGCTTTTGAAAGACGGGTAAAGCGTGCTCAACGGTGTCACGGTACCCGTCATCCAGTGTGATAACAGCGAAATTCTCGCTCTTTTTGTCATAAAGCCGGGACAGAGCTTCATCCATTGAAACAAAAGTCAGTCCCCGCGCCTTCGTGTGGCTGATCGCGGCGTCCAGAAAATCGGGCGTAATTTCGAGCCCGATATTCGGTTGGAAGGCCTTTTCCGAATAGGGCCGAACCCGATGCAGCGCAAAGATAATACCCCGCGCTCCTCCGACAAAATTAAGCGCGCGGTCAATCCGTGCCGACCGCATTGCGCGGAAAGCGAAATCATAGAGGCGATAGGCTCTGGGAGCATTGTCTGAGCGGGCTAAATTCATAACGAGAATTTAACCCACAGCGTTGCCTAAGGCATGATGGGACGGTTACCGAAGGAAAAATACGAAACGCGCTCCTAACACACTGAAAAGACTGGTGCCGGTTACCTGAATCGAACAGGTGACCTACGGTTTACAAAACCGTTGCTCTACCAGCTGAGCTAAACCGGCGTCTTTCGGAGTGTGGTGCGGAAGTTCTTAATGGTTTGCGCGAGTCGAGGCAAGCCTTGCCGCTGCCACGCGATCACATAGCCCAATCTGTCTCAATCCCGCCGTAATTGGTTCATGGGCTATTCACGGCTAAAGCCGCACATTCCCTTCCATGCTGACCCTAAGTCGGTCGAGTGTTTTTTTGGAGGGTATGATGAAGTTCAAGCTTTCTAGTTTTGGTCATGGATCCGCGCTCCGTAAAGCGACGCTTGCTTTGGTGGCGGTCGCGACGCTTGCAACGGCTGCTCCCCAAACGGCCATGGCGGGTGGGGGATGGGATCCAGGAGCTGCTGCTGCGATCGGTGTTATTGGTGGATTGGCCTTGGGTGCCGCGATTTCAGGCAACGGCCATAGCCGGGTCGAATATGGTTACGGCGGCGGCGGCGGCGTTGGTGGTTACGGCTACGGATATCGTGGCAATAGCGGCTATGTCGATAACGGTCCTTCCTATTACGCGCCTGATTATGGCTATAGACATCGGCATTCTTATTATGCCTGGAGCCAACCACAGGAAGATTGCTACGTTGTCAGACAGCGGATTTGGGTTGAAGGCTGGGGATGGCAATACCGTCCGCGGACTGTATGCAACTGATCCGACGCGTCCATCGGACGGTGTCTTTCCAATAAAAAAGGCCCCGCTTGCGCGGGGCCTTTTCAGATTGGGTCCAAGGGGTTCGATCAATCGTTCGCGTAGATATCGCGATCTTTGGTTTCGGGCACAAAAATAAGGCCGATAACAAAGGTGATCAAGGCAAAGCCGATGGGGTACCAAAGGCCATAATAAATATCACCGGTCTGCGCCACGAGGGCAAAGGCCGTTGCAGGCAACAAGCCACCGAACCAGCCATTACCGATGTGGTAAGGCAATGACATTGAGGTGTAGCGAATACGCGTTGGGAAAAGCTCAACAAGCGCTGCCGCAATCGGGCCATACACCATCGTCACATAGACGACGAGGATGGTCAGAATGCCGATAATCGTCAGCGTCTGCGGCTTGAAGATATCGAACACGCCGCTGATCTT
>Ga0007795_10000993_pt1 | contig 10011 bp, 15 predicted proteins | sample CryBogmetaGMA1M_FD_60369 | JGI IMG/M metagenome (GOLD analysis project Ga0007795, IMG submission 60369) | Freshwater microbial communities from Crystal Bog, Wisconsin, USA - MA1M | ecosystem: Environmental > Aquatic > Freshwater > Lake | place: Crystal Bog, Wisconsin, USA | collected 2009-07-06
GGCACGACCAGCGTCACCGGCTTGTCCGGCCAGGCTTGCACCGGCGCGGACACCAGGGCAGCGAGCACCAGTGCGGCTCCAACAAACAAATTTTTCATGGCTTTGCCTTCCTTCACAAAAAATGGGGCGCTACGACCGCAGCGCCAACTTGACCTGCTCGATCCGGTCCTGGCCCCAAAACATCTGGTCACCGACAAAAAACGTCGGGGCACCAAACACGCCCCGCTCCACTGCCCCCATGGTGACCGCCTTGAGCTGGTCTTTGGTGGCCTGCTCGCTGGCCAGGGCAATCAAAGCGGCGGGGTCAAAGCCGGCCTGCGCCAGCACTTCCGCCACCACCGTGGCATCGTTCATGTTGCGCGCATCAACCCAGATGGCCTGGTAGACGGCGTCCATGTAGGCCTGCAGCCGGGGATCGGCGCGCATCTGCAAGGCGGTCACACCGCGCATCAGCGTGGTGGTGATGATGGGGAAATGCGGGTTCATGGCCAGCGGCACACCGTAGCCCTCCGCAAAGCGTTTCATGTCCGTAAACACGTAGCGCCCTTTGGCCGGAACGCTCATGGGCGAGGCGTTGCCCGTGGCCTGAAACACGCCGCCGAGCAGCATCGGCAGCAGCCGGGGCGTGGCACCGGTCTGGGCGGTAATGTGCGGTAACTGGGTATGGGCCAGGTAGGACGCCAGGCTGCCGAAGTCAAAGTAGAAGTCAAAGGTGTTGGACATCAAGGTCTCGCGTGGGGTTCAGAACTTTTCCATGTACGGACGCAGGTCCAGCTCGTGCGTCCACGCGTCCCGGGGCTGGCAGTGCAGCATCCAGTAAGCGTCGGCAATGTGGTCAGGGTCCAGGATTCCACCCTGCTCCTTCAACGCATAGCGCTGCGGAAACTGGGTGCGAATGAATTCAGTATCAATGGCGCCGTCGATGATGGTGTGCGCCACATGGACGCCCAGCGGGCCGAGCTCCCGGGCCATGCTCTGCGCCAGCCCGCGCAGGGCCATTTTTGCGCCGGAAAAGCCGGCGAAATGGGCACTTCCGCGCAGCGAGGCGGTGGCGCCGGTAAAGATGATGGTGCCCGCGTGCGCAACACCCTGGCCACCGCCCGGGCTGCTGCGCTCGACCATGCGCCGGGCCACCTCGCGGCCGTTCAGAAAACCCGCCAGGCAGGCCATCTCCCACATCTTGGTGTAGCGCCGTGCGGTCTCCGTCAGGATGCTGCTGGGCGAATTGGCGCCAATGTTGAACACCAGCACCGCAATCGGGCCGATGGTGGCCTCGATCTGCGCTACCAGCGCCACCACCTCCTCTTCCTTGCGCGCGTCCGAACCGAAGCCGTGTGCCACACCGCCAGCGGTGCGAATCTGGTCCAGCAGGGGTTCAAGGCTTTCCAGGCGGCGGCGCGTCACACACACGGTGTAGCCTTCGCGTGCAAAACGTCGGGCCACTGCGCCGCCTGTGGCATCGCCCGCGCCCACCACCAGACAGACCTTGGGGGATGGCGGGGGGAGGTTCATGCACCAATAATAGCAAGCACGCTGTGGCGGGCCTAACGCCGCCGGGGGCGTTCCACCTCGGCCAGCAGGTGAAGGCGAAACGCCTGCGCGATCGGCGACAGCTGTTTGGACGCTGGGTGCACGATGTGCCAGCTCGAAGCGATGGGAAAGCCGGCCACATCCACCACGGCAACCCCATGCTCCTTCTGCAGCCCATGCAGCGCGTGGCGCGAAATCACCCCCAGGCCCAGGCCACCGGCCACAGCTTCCTTCACCGCCTCGTTGCTGCCAAACTCCAACCGCACATCCGGCCGGAACCTGCGCTTGCGAAAATGCTGGTCTGCCGCCATCCGGGTACCCGACCCCTGCTCGCGCAGGATGAAGCGGTGGTCGGCCAGGTCGCCCAGGCGCACGGACGCCTGCTTGGCCAGCGGATCCGTGGCTGCAGCGATCAGCACCAGCGGGTTGGCCATGAATACCTGGTCACCCAGGTCCATGCCGGCGGGCGGCATCGACATGATGTAGAGGTCGTCGAGGTTTTCCCCCAGCCGCTGCACCACTCCATCGCGGTTCAAAATTTCCAGCGAAACGTCGATTTCGGGGTATTTCCTGCAAAAGGAGCCCACCATCCTGGGCACAAAATATTTGGCCGTGCTCACCACCGCCACGCGCAACTTTCCTTGCGCCAGGCCCCGGCTGGCGGCAACCCCCTGTTCAAAACCTTCCCACTCCTGGGCAATGCGCCGGGCGGTATGGGCCAGCTCGCGGCCGATGTCAGTGAGGTAGACCTTTTTGGAAATCACCTCGTACAGCGGCATGCCTACGGCACGGGCCACTTCCTTGAGTTGCATGGACGCCGTGGGCTGCGTCACATGCGTGGCGCGGGCCGCGGCGGTAACGCTGCCGGTATCGGCCAGCGCCAGAAAGAGCTTGAGCTGGCGAGAGGATATTTGCATAGATTTTTATCGATGTTAAATGCATATATATTCGATTTTACTAAATGTACGATGCCCCCTAGGATTGCAGCACTGGAGACACTGATGCAAAACCTGCTCGACCCCGCGATTCTTTTCTTTGCCCTGGGCGTGTTCGCCGGCGCGCTGCGATCCAACCTGGAGATTCCGCCCGCCATTGCGCGCTTTCTGTCGCTCTACCTGCTCATGGCCCTGGGCCTCAAGGGGGGCTTCGCCCTGGCGCGGGCCGGCCTCGATGGCCAGGCGCTGCAATCCCTGGGTGCCGCCGTGCTGTTGGCGGTGGCAGTGCCCGCCATGGGCTACGCACTGCTGCGGCGCTATACCTCGGGCTTCAACGCGGCTGCGATTGCGGCGTCGTACGGCTCGGTCAGCGCGGTGACCTTTGTGACTGCCCTGCAGTACATGGACACGCAGGGCCTGGCCTACAGCGGCCATATGCCCGCCAGCCTGGTGCTGATGGAGTCACCCGCCATCGTCATGGCGGTGGTGCTGGCGAACCGGCTGCGTGCGGCACAGCCCGGCGCGCCCGGCGTCCCCCTCCAGGCCCACAACGTGGGCCTGCGCCATGCACTGCGGGACTCGCTCACCGACGGCGCCAACCTGCTCCTGCTGGGGGCGCTGGCGATTGGCTGGATCAGCGGGGAGGCGGGCAAGACCGCCATGCAACCATTCTCGGGCGACCTGTTCAAGGGCATGCTGGCATTTTTTCTGCTGGACATGGGTCTGGGCGTGGCCCGAAACTTCCAGCAGGCGCGCAGGGCATCGCCCGTGCTGCTGGCCTATGCGCTGCTGGCGCCCATGGTCCACGCCAGCCTGGCTTTGCTGCTAGCCCGGCTGATCGGCATGCCGGTGGCGGACGCCGCCCTGTTGATGATTCTGGCCGCCAGCGCGTCCTACATTGCCGTGCCGGCAGTGCTGCGCTACGCCATTCCGGAGGCCAGCCCCTCGCTCTACCTGGGGCTGTCGCTGGGCGTGACCTTTCCCGTCAACATCCTGGTCGGCATACCGGCGTACACGCATCTGGCGCAGCGCATCATCGGCTGACGCCGTGCTGTCATATATTTCCACGATAATGGAAGTATGGACTCCACCGTTGTCATCAAGGCCCTCGCAGCGCTGGCGCAACCGAGCCGGCTACAGATTTTTCGCGCCCTGGTCGTCTGTGGCGAAGCTGGGCTGACGCCGGCGGTGATCGCTCAGGGGCTGGGCTTGCCAGCCGCCACCCTCTCGTTCCACTTGAAGGAACTGCTGCACGCAGACCTGATCTCGCAGGAGCGCAACGGCCGCAACCTGATCTACCGGGCGCAGTACCACCACATGAACGCCGTGCTGGCCTACCTCACCCAAAACTGCTGCCAGGGGGAGACCTGTGCTGTCGACCCGAAGGCGATGTGCGAAACCTGCTAACCGACAAGGAACTGACCGTGACCGACGCCAAGCCATTGAACGTACTTTTTTTATGCACCCACAACTCTGCCCGCAGCATATTGGCGGAGGCGCTGCTGAACCATATGGGCCAGGGAAGATTCCAGGCCTATTCGGCAGGAAGCAGCCCCCGAGAGAACCAAACACCCAATCCCCTGGCGCTCAAAACGCTGGAGAACGCAGGAATAGCGACGCAAGGTTTGCGCAGCAAGAGCTGGGACGATTTCGCCCTGCCCGACGCACCGCATATGGACCTGGTCATCACGGTGTGTGACAACGCAGCCGGCGAAGTCTGCCCTTATTGGCCGGGCCAGCCCGCCACTGCCCACTGGGGTTATGCCGACCCCTCTGAGGCGGTCGGCAACGACGAGGTCAAGCTTGAAGCCTTCCGACAGACACTGCACCAAATCAAGCGGCGGCTGGAACTTTTTACCAGCCTGCCCCAAGCGAGCCTGAGCAAAATGGCGCTGGAAAATTCGGCGCGCAAGCTGGCCGCGCCATGACCATGAACCACTGGCGCACATACCTGGCCGAGTTGGTCGGCACGGCGGGCTTGCTGTGTGCAGTGATCGGCTCGGGCATCATGGCCCAAAACCTTTCCGCCGGAAATTCCGGCGTTGCATTGATCGCCAACACCTTGGCCACCGTCTTTGCGCTCTACGTTTTGATTGAGGTTTTCGGACCGCTCAGCGGCGCGCACTTCAATCCTGCGGTTTCCTTGGTGATGGCCTATCGCAGAGACCTGCCGCGTGACCTGCTCATCGGGTACGTGCTGGCCCAGCTTGCGGGTGCGGCCCTGGGGGCCTGGCTGGCGCATGGAATGTTTGCGCTGGACGTGTTGCAGTGGTCTAGCAGAGTGCGCAGCGGGTATGGCCAGTGGCTGGCCGAGGCTGTGGCAACGGCGGGGCTGCTGTTCGTGATCTTGCGCGCACCCGCCGGCAAAGCGTCGGCCGTGGTCGCCAGTTACATCGGTGCAGCCTACTGGTTCACGGCCAGCACTTCCTTTGCCAACCCGGCGGCGGTGCTGGGCCGGATGATGAGTAACACCTTTGCGGGCATCAGCCCCGGCGATGCGCCAGGTTTTGTGGCTGCCGAAATCGTTGGCGCAGCCCTGGGTTTGATGTTGCACAGGCTTTTTGATTCTGCGCCGGTCCAGGACAAACCAAAGCACGGGCGCATCAATCCAGGCTTTTGACCCGCTGGACTTGCCGCAGCCCGATGCAGCACCCGAGACGCATCCCAATTTGCATCAACTGCGTGAGTTCCCCGCCGGGTTCGACATAGCGCAGAAGCGCTGTCCGGGCGCGTGGCTGTCACCGCTAATGAGAAGGTCTTCGCGCTCTGTATCACTTCACCAGGCTGATGCCACGGTCATTGAATACCAAGAGCATCAAGACCCATCAAGTAGTTTGGCTCTGCTTGTTGGACACGTGCCTGAAAATTATTCTTAATTTCAGCATTAGAGGTCGCGTAACGTTCCCGCATCGAGTTCAGTCAGCAGACCGCCCAGGACCTTCGCGTTCTGCGGGTCGGTGGCGCTTTCCAGGGCATCCTGCAGCACATCGCGAATATGCTCGCTCGTCACAAGTTCCATATCCCAGTCGGGGAACAGGCGCTCACGGACATCTTCCACCTCGCTCAGCAGAACGATGCTGTCATGGCGGCGGTCGTTGCGCAGCCTGGCCATCAGCGCCATGACGTTGTCGCGCGGGCCTTCCAGCCACTGGAAAAAGATGCCGCTGCCGAAGACCAGCATGCCCGTCACGCCATGCTCAGGGTTCCAGCGGCGCGCGGTGGCGATGATGCGTTGTACAGCGGCTTCGTCCACGTCGGGGGTTGCGCGGCTGCAATAAACCATGTTGTAGAGCGCCGGGAGGGCGGGGTCGAAACCTGGCTCGTCGCCATGGTGATGAAAAATTGCGGTCATGTGTACATCCTTGGACGGAGTATGCGGTACAAATCAACCATTGGCTGTCAATGTCCAGTTTTGTAAGCCGTTGCCAGCGAAGTCACTGATTTCTCTGGGAAGAAGGCCGCCAAGAGATGCCCGTGTGGGCCGCACCGATGGGTTCAAGTGATGCTTGCGTGGATGGTCGCTCGCCTCGGGACGGGCCAGCATCAGTGCACTGTCATGCATTTTCGTACTCCTTGGCTTCGATAGCCAGCTCCTGGCCGAACACATACGACTCCATCGCCAGCACCCCATGCCGGATGCCACCATCGAGCACAGTGACCGCACCAGCCGCGCTGGCGGCTCCCGCTGCCACCAGCAAGGGAAGGAAGTGCTCCGTGGTCGGGTGGGCACGCGCAGCATGGGGAGCGGTCTGAAGGGTTTGCAGCAGACGCGCCGTGTCGCCGTCCAGCACAGCTTGGCGCACCCAGGCAGAGAACTCCTGGGCATAAGACGCGGCCTGCGCTTCGCCCGAGCGGAACTCGTACAGGTTGTGTGTGAGGCTTCCAGAGCCGATGACCAGCACGCCCTCTTGGGCCAGCGGCGCAAGGGCCTGGCCCAAGGAAAAGGCTTTGGCCTCGTCGGTATCGACCGGCAAGGACACTTGGATTACCGGTACATCCGCATCCGGGTAGAGATGCAGCAGCGGCACCCAGGCGCCGTGGTCCAGGCCGCGACGAGCGTCGAGGCGAGCCGCGATGCCTTGGGACTGCAACTGCTGCTGGACTTTGGCCGCTAACATGGGTGAGCCTGGGGCCGGGTACCGCAGAGCGTAGAGCGCCCGAGGGAACCCCCCGAAGTCGTGGACCGTCTCGGGTCGCTCCGTAGCGGTGATTTCGACGCCCCGCGTCATCCAGTGCGGCGAGACCACCACGATGGCGCGGGGCTTGCCGATGGCCCGGCCCAGCGCACGCAGTTGGGCACCGGCCAGGCCCGGCTCAATGGCAAAGGTCGGCGCGCCATGCGAGATAAACAATGAAGGCACCGTGATCATGTGCGATTCCTCTTGCGGCTGTTTTTCGGGTTTTGTCCGTGTGTTATTCGCTTTTGGCGCTCAATGCCCTGTCCAGCGAAGCACGACCAGCGCCCGAGAACACCAGCGACACGCTGCCGGCCAGCAGCGCCAAAGCGTACTCATAGCCACCCTTATCGAGGAAAAAGCCCTTGCTGAAATGCACCGAAAATACGGCCACCAGCATGGCAACCGCAAGGGAGATCGCCGCAGGGCGGACCAGCAGGCCGAGGATCAAAGCCAGACCACCAAAAAATTCGGCCGCACCTGCCAGCAGCGCCATCAGGTAGCCAGGAGTGAGGCCAACGGAGTCGAAGAACTGGCCCGTGCCTTCGAGGCCGTAGCCACCAAACCAGCCAAACAGTTTTTGAGCACCGTGTGCAGCAAAGATGACGCCAGTAGCCAGACGCAGGGCCAGAGGTGCCCAGTGGTTATCGGTCGCGAGCACACGCTGCACAAATGAAGTGGAGCCGGTGTTGATGGAGTTGAGTGTTGTGGTCGTCATGATGTGGTTTCCTTTTGATGTGGTTGAAGTGAGCGGCGAAGAAGACCTCAGGCCTTGCGGATCCACGTTGGAGCGATGGCAGTACCCATGCCCGCGCCATAGCCGAAGTAAATGTTCAGCCCAGCAAGCGGTTCCAGATAACGTGCGTTCTTGAGAGCGCCAGCGTCCTGGGTCTGGAAACCCATGCTCTCTGCCAAGGCGCGCGCTGTCTGTTTGGCCGGCGCACTGTCGCTGGCGAGGAACACCGTGACCTTCTGGCCTTCGCCGAAGTCGCCGCCCTCAGACAGCACTTGGGCAAACAATGTGTTGAAGGCTTTGACCACTTCAGCGCCAGGTACGGCACGGGCAATTTCCTCAGCGGCCGAGGTGCTGTGACCCAAGGTCAAACCCATGTAGTCGGGCGTGAGCGGGTTGGTGATATCCACAACGACCTTGCCAGTCAGGTCACCAACACTGCGCAGGGCAGTGGCCGCTTGCTCGTAGGGCGTGGCGACAACGACGGCAGCCACGTCCTTTGCTGCGCCTTCCAGTGCTACGGCGGTTGCGCCATGCTGTTGGGCCAGTGCTTGCGCTTTGGCGATGTCGCGGGCAGCGACGCTGACCTGGTGGCCTGCAGCGGTGAGTCGCTTGACAAATCCGGCGCCCATGTTGCCGGTACCGATAGCGAGAACTTTCACTGTGTTTTCCTTTGAAGGGGTTGAGCCTGCACTGCAGGCATGGAGGCAACTTTATTGGATTAAAAATAGAAGATAAACTATCAAAATTGACACTTACTGTTAAAAAAATAGGAACAATGGACAAATACCAGGAAATGCGTGTCTTCACCGCCGTGGTGGACGCCGCCAGCTTCGTTGGCGCAGGCGATGCTCTGAACATGTCCAAAGCCGCGGTATCGCGGCACGTCTCGGACCTGGAACAGCGGCTGGGGGTGCGGCTGATGCACCGCACCACCCGCAAGTTGTCGCTGACTTCTGAGGGCGAAGCTTTCCTGGCCCGCAGCCGTGAGATCTTGGCCAGCATTGAGGCCTCGGAGGCCGAGCTCTCCACCCGTAGCGTGACGGCAAGTGGTCTGCTCAAGATCAGCGTGCCAGTGAGCTTTGGCATCCGACACCTGGCACCCCTGTGGAGCGAATTCCTCAGCGCACATCCCCAGGTGACGCTCGACGTGCAATTGGCCGACCGCGTCATCGACCTCGTGGATGAAGGATTCGACCTGGCCGTGCGGATCGCCCGCCTGCCTGACTCCTCCCTGATCTCGCGCCAACTTGCCTCCACGCGCTTGGTGCTGTGCGCAGCGCCAAGCTACCTCCAGCGTCGAGGCACGCCCGCGCATCCGAGAGAGTTGGCGCAACACGATGTGATGGGTTACAGCCTGATGGCGATGGGTGACCAGTGGCAGTTCACCGGGCCGGACGGTCCGGTGAGCGCGAAGGTGCGCCCGCGCATGTGGACCAACAACGGAGACAGCTGCGTGGCGGCATCTCTGGCCGGCGCAGGCATCCAGTTGCAGCCGACTTTTCTGATTGACCAGGAGTTGGCCAGCGGACAGCTCGTGGAGATCCTGCCGCAGTTTCGTTCTGCCGAGTTAGGTATCTATGCCGTCTATCCCAGCAGGAAATTCGTTCTACCCAAGGTGAGGGTACTGGTGGATTTCTTGGCCAGCAAGTTGGGCCAGGCGCCTTGGATTGCGCTTACACCCTGAGGCCAACACAGGTGCCGCCGCTATCGTCCCAGAGAGAGCAAAAGTGGCGGATGGTTGACCGTGTGCCGAGCGGCTTCTCGAGCTGATGAGCGCTGGTGCGCGGGTTGCTGCGGGTCAAGCGCCCAGCAGGCGGCGAGCAAGCACGCTCTGCATATCACGGCGTCCGTCGGCAATCAGGTAAATGATGACTTGGCTGCCTGTGACACGGTAGATCACGCGGTACGGCTTGAAGAATGTCTGGCGGTATTCTTTGATGCCAACGCCGACCAGTTCCTTTGGATAGCTACCGCGTTCCGGGAATCTCGACAGGCTCTTCACAACTTCCATCAACTCATCCAACACATGGTTGGCATTGGCTACGCAATCGAATTCGGAGATGTAGTCGTGGATGGCCTCCAAGTCCTGCTCTGCCCCATCGGTGAGCAAGACCTCGAATTTGGCCGGTGTTCCAGACATCAGACTACGGCTCGCTTGGCGCGAAGACGGGCAACGACATCGGCCACGGGTTTCACCTTGCCAGCGGCCATGTCCTGGTTGCCTAGCGCAAGGATTTTCAGCAGCGCCAGCGTTTCTTGCGTCTCTTCGAACGAGGCTACATCCTGCAGGACAGCCTTGGCCTCACCGTTTTGGGTGATGACCATAGGTTCACGCTGCTCTGCGAGGTGCGTCAAAACCTCGGCTGCGTTGGCTTTGAGATAGCTGATCGGCTTGACTTGTGACGAGTAGCGCATGGCAGGGCTCCGGACTTAGATAAGACTTAATATAGTCCTTTTATGGTCTGATGACAAGACGTGACGATGGCCTCAGGAGACTTCGTCGTCATTCGGCAGCTGCTTTGCGAGCACCAGTCGATCGAAATCACTCTGCAGTCGATCGCACTCATTTTCGACAGCGTTCACCGCCTCGGTAAGTGCTAGGCGCTGCGAAACGTTGGCAGCATCGACTTGCAAC